>Ga0082212_10002233_pt1 | contig 28421 bp, 20 predicted proteins | sample TergutNt197P3_FD_71548 | JGI IMG/M metagenome (GOLD analysis project Ga0082212, IMG submission 71548) | Neocapritermes taracua P3 segment gut microbial communities from Petit-Saut dam, French Guiana - Nt197 P3 | ecosystem: Host-associated > Arthropoda: Insects > Digestive system > Gut ...
AATTCATGGTAATATTAAACTCCATAGATTCTGTTTTATAAGTTTTAATATTCTTTTGAAGCTCATTTAAGTCATATTGTTTTTTTGTTACGGAAATAGCGGCATTTATATCTCCCACCTGTTTCATCAGGTTCATTTCGGCTTTCACAGCGGCTGCCTGTATCAAATAATTTTGATTCACTTCATTGTAATCGGCTTTCAGTTTTCCATAGTAAGATGGAAAATCAGCATAAGTATTTAGTTTGCTAAAACCTTTAATAAACATATCTTTATTGTCAGCAGTGGCAAACATCGTTTTTGAATAATCGGAAAATTTGGCTTTAAAACCATCAAATGTTTCTTGGTCAACAACTTCATTCAAATGATAGATAAATGTATAGAAGATATCGCGTTGATTTTTTTGTTTTTTCAAATCTGCATTACGGGCAGTAAGGTCATCTTCATATTTAGCAATGAAGTTAGGAAGAGTTTCAACGGTTGCATTCGCCAAATCAGTAAGCATTTGGGGGTTGTTTGCTTTAATTTCAACGGTGTTCAGAAATTTGTCTTTTGTATCTTGGTTAAAGCCAAATCCGAATAACACCACCAAAAGTGCAGCCAGCCCTGCGAACGCAAATATGGAAATGTTAATAATTTTTCTCATATATCTGTATTTTTAATTTATGGGAAAAACAATTATTTATTTTTTATCATGATATCCATGAAAGAGATAGTGGCGTCTTCCATATCGCCTACAATAGAATCAATTTTGGATAAGATATAGTTGTAGAAGAATTGAAGAATGATAGCGGTAATTAAACCGAACACGGTGGTTAACAACGCCACTTTCATACCTCCTGCCACGATGGTTGGGGAAATATCGCCGGCTCTTTCAATATCGTCGAATGCGAATACCATACCAATAACCGTACCCATAAATCCTAACATGGGAGCTAATGCCAAGCAAAGAGAGATCCAACTTAAATTGGTTTCCAATTTTCCCATTTCCACGCCGCCGTAAGCAACTACTGCTTTTTCAACGGATTCGAGTCCTTCTCCGGAGCGGTCAAGTCCTTGATAGAAAATACCTGCCAAAGGTCCTTTGGTATCTCTACATACTTGTTTTGCTTTTTCCACGCCGCCCGATTTCAATGCTTCATCTACTTTACTCAACAATTTTTGAGTATTTACGGTAGCCAAATTTAGATAAAAAATTCTTTCAATAACGAAAGCCAATCCGAAGATCATACATAAAAGGATTGGAGTCATCCAGATGGCGCCACCTTCAATAAATTTGTTTTTTAATACATAATGTAAACTTTGTTGAATCTGGTCGTCATTATCTTCGATAGTGGCGGCTTGTTCGGTTTGAGCCTCGTCGGCTTGTTCAATTTGGGCGGGGTCGTCCGCAGTTTGATTGTTTTGTGCAAAAGAATTTTGCGTCATACCGAAGGTTAAGAAACCTGCAACGGCAAATAAAGCGATTAGTTTTTTCATAATAACTGTACGTTTTAAATTAATGATTAATGTTTTTATTAGGTTTATATTTTGTTTGTTTAAAGTTATTTAGCATGCGGAGAGAAAGGGATTCGAACCCTTGAAACGCTTTCGGCGTTTACACACTTTCCAGGCGTGCGCCTTCGACCACTCGGCCATCTCTCCCTCTCTTTTTTTTGAGCGGGTAAAAATAGTAAAAAATGTTTTCACACAGTTAAAAAAAATTGTGCCTTTGAATAAGAGTAAAAAAAAGTGTAGCCTACAAGATTACATTATAAAAAACCTATTTTTGCAACGCTATATTTAGATAGCGTATATTATTGTTTTGAGTCAATAAAGCGACCAATCTATTAACTCCACTAAAAACAATAAGTATTAGCGTGGACTATACTTATTTGTGGAGTGGGCTGCTTGGTCGCGCCTTTTGGCTGATAAGTTTTGAACACGCTTTTTAGTATCGTGGAATTTTTCTTTAAAACAGTAAAAAACACTTTCTTTAATATAGTGTAATTTGCTAATTTGAAGCAGTATGAACGAAAGAGAGAATAGGTTTTTCTTTGTAGTAGGAATTTGGTATTTAGGCAAGAATAATTTTAATAGATAAGCCCTCTGCCATTGTGTGCGCTTGTTGGCAGAGGCAATAATATAAAGCATATATCGTTGTGTATGGAACGATAGCACAAAAAAATTACAATAATGAAAATATTAAAAAAAAGATTGCGTTGTAATTTACACCGAATAAATATTTTGCAGCGGTGCAAAATGTGGACTGCGAAAAAGTATAACACCTAATCTAAAAAATCATAAATTTGATTGATTATGAAAAAAATTACTTTTTTATTAGTTGCAGTTTTTATGTGCAACATCTTATTCGGACAGGTTAAAGTTGATAGTTTTGGAAAACTATACATCGGCACCATGTCTCACACAAATCATGATGCTGATAATGTATTGGCAGCCAGTATTTTTGGACCAAATACAATGTCAAGTGGTTCTAGACTTGCTTTTGGAGATTTTGGAAGATTTTCTTACGGTGGTGGTAATGTATTGATTGGTGAATATGGTACCACTGATACCGATCAACTTTGGCTACATGGAAAACTCGGAATGTATTTTACGAGAAGCAGTACAAGAATAGATATTGTGGCTTATTGTGGTGCAACAGGTAACGATGCTTTCTATTTCAATACTAATGTATATTCAAAAAGTGTTCTTCTTAGTTCTGATGCTCGTTTTAAAACAAATGTCGAAAAAATAGAAACTCCTCTTTTCAAACTTATGGCGTTAGATGGGGTTTCTTATGATTTTAGCGATAAACTACGACAAGATGATTTATTGGAAAAACATAATAGTAATAATACTGTAGAAGGAGAACCCCAATATATTAATGAATCTGAACTTACAGAAAAGGAAAGAGCCTATTTGGATTATGAAGCGCTCGTTAATCAACAGGAAACAAAAGAACATAAATTAGGCTTTATTGCCCAAGACTTACAAAAAGTTTTTCCGGACTTAGTAAAAGAAGATGATCTCGGATATTTAAGTATTGATTATATAGGGCTGATACCTGTAATTGTGGAAGCCGTAAAAGAGCAACAACAGTTCATTGAAAATCTGCAACAAAAAGAAATTGATTTTACGAAGGAACAAATATTGATGCAACAAGAAATAGAAGCATTAAAAAAAGCCTTGAATACTTGTTGCGAAACAAGTCAAAATAATCCTATAATAATAGATAATGTCAGCACTGTCGAACAAAACAGCAGTGTCAATAATTCGGAGAAGATAATACTTTATCAAAATGCGCCCAACCCGTTCAATGAGGTTACAAATATTCAATGCTATATCCCATTATCTATTAAAAATGCCGAACTTTGTATTTACGACATAAAAGGCATCATGCAAAAGTGTATTATGGTTTCGGGTCGTGAAACAACTAATGTACAAATACAGGCAAGCGCATTATATTCAGGCATATATGCATACTTGATAATGGGAGACGGAATACCCAGTGATGCTAAAACGATGATTATAACCAAATAAAATTACGACTATGAAAAAAATAATATTAATAGTTTTCATCGTATTGAGTAATAATTTATTAAATGCTCAAGACGTAAATACTCAAGAGGTATATATTAGAGAGGAATGTTTTACACCACCATCTGATAATTCGGGAGATGAAGAGATGAATTATACATATCCTTCGCTTGCACCGGTTAAAACCATGCGTGTAAATTTCCATTATTTATTAAGAACGGATGGTACAGGAAATTTTACGGAAACAGGCGATAATTACACCAACAGACCTTATAACGGCTATATGTATGCCGAAGAAATGGTGAGACGGTGCAATCAGCGCTGGAATGCAAATAAACCCCTTCAACACATGCCGAACCCGCCAGTTGAGGCTCTTCCAAAAAAAATACAACTTCAACTGTGTGGCGTGTTTTTTCACAGAAATACTACTATTTATAATACATGTTATACAAGAGGTGGGCTTGCTCCACATGATACACTTTGTGAAAATATTGAAAATGTTATTAATATTTTCATAACAAAAGAGGGCACTGGTGGACAGGCTTGGGGACATAAAATTAGCCATTCTACCGCTTACAGATATTATATAATGTCCGTAGATTCCAATAATACATGGTACATGTCTCCTAACCTTTATAATCATGAACTTGGGCATATTTTTAATTTACCGCATGCTATTCAGAATTGCTGCATGGATGAAAATTGTAAGAGTTGTGATGATGGAATTAGTGATACTCCTAAATTCTTTGAATTAATAAAACTTCATTATTTGCCTTGCGAATGGAATCATATACTTGGGTCAAATAATATGATGGATTATTGCGCCGATCAGCAAGCCTTAAGCCCCATGCAAATTGCCAGAATGCATGAATGTATTGATGATACTAAATTGTTTTATAGAAATTGTAAATTTAAAACCCAATCTTTGAATATTACAAACTTTACAACTAATAAGGCATATATTGCAAAATACGTTACCATTCCTTCAAACAGTAATATTGTGGTTGGAAACAACAGCGCTTTATATATTAATGCGGAGGAGGTTACCATAAACGGAGAGTTTGAAGTGCAATTGGGTAGTGTTTTGAATATAGAAACGGTTCCCACCTGTAATTAAGAATGTTTAACTTTTAAAAAATAATATTATGAATTCAATTAAATTTTTAAAAAAGAGCATGATGTTCATTGTAATGTTGCTGTTGTGTAATGCAGTAGTAGCCCAAGACAGAATAATATTAACTTGGAGAAGTAGCCATGCTAATCAACAGCCATCAGGTAGTGATTTAGTCATTAGAGCTACCAATGGCGAGCCATTTACTATAGATTGGGGTGATGACACACCCATTGAAACAACAACAGGTTTAGGGAATATAGATATACTTCTAACACATCGTTATCCTGGGGATGAAAAATGCGCTACGGTAACCATTGCTGCCTCTAATGATGATTGCAACTTTACTTATTTTGATTGTCACACTTTTTTTGAAGACGATAACGTAACTTTTCAGATAGACAGTTTAACGTTTGATGGGTGCTCGGATTTAGAGTATTTATATTGCGAAAGGAATGCTCTTCAACTCTCTGATCTATATGCTGCGCAGTTAATTATTAAAGAACAAAGCGGAAGGTTATTTGGTACACAAATTTTGCCGTATCAACCATTAACAGGCGGTATGAGCGTAGATTTTTCCGCACAAAGAATAATAGGAGGTGTAGAAACTTTTTTTCAAGTATCTAAAAGAGGATGTCAAGCCATATTCAATGTTGATTATACTATAGATAATGGCGTTATTACGTTTATCACCGATGGAGAATATACTGTAACTATGACCAATGGCGCCATAATTTCACATCCGAATTATCCTGCTGAAGTTATAGCCGGATTAAAGGTTCACGGTATTAGTATTCCTGAAAAATCTTTGCCAAACATCAAAATCTATCCCAATCCTACAATAGGAGAGTTGAAAATAGAGAGCGGAGAATTGAGAATTGAGGATGTCGTTATTTATGATATTTTTGGGAAAATTCAGAGAATGGATAGTTGGAAAACGGAAAACACAATTGATATTTATCATATTTCGGCAGGAATTTACTTTGTAAGAATATGTACTGCAGCAGGAGAAGTCGTGAAAAAGGTGCTGAAAGAGTAGTGAGGGACACTGAGCCATCCGCGCTGCCAATCAGTCGTAGGGGCGCTTGACAGAAAATGACTTGACAATACCCCTGTTTTCCGCAATGGGGCACTCGAAAAAATGGATGTGTGCATTGGCGATTTTGACTTATAAGCCAACCTGTATTACAATTTCGATCCTATAAAAAAATCCTCTTTTTCATCAAAAAGAATATTAAAAGTGGTCATCGTGCCGTAACATCTTGTAATATATTGTTGCAGGTTAATCTTTTCCTCATCCGACAAACCGGCGTGACTGTTAATATTTTGTTCCAACACGCGCAATCGGTCGCGCATCATTACAATTTTATGAAAAAATGCTTCAACAGGAATCTCTTTGGGTTTTAAATCTTTATTTGCCGGTTGCAAAATCATGACGCCGCCCTGCCATTTTCTTCCAAGTTCTACTTTGTATTCCAAACCGTTAAATCTATCCAATACATATTTCAACATCGTTTCAATTTCTTTAATATTGATGCCGGGTTTTTGCTCTACGGAGGTTTCAACTTCTTCTAAAACATCAAATTGAATATTGAGTTTTGAAAATTCGATTTCACCGCCTCGTACAAAAATAATTTTATAAGTCAATGGGTTGTTTTGGCTAATAATGCCTTCTCCATACTTGGGGTGATCAATTCTTGTGCCTACTGCTAATTCTTTTTCCATAAATAAGATGAGTGTGTATTAATATTAATAAATAAACGGAATAACCCTTTTCAATTTTCCGGTTTTCATCTCTTCCGGAAACTCTTTTTGGTAGCGTTTGTAGATGGCATTTGCGCGGGGCACCAAGTTGGCGAAAGTCCAGATAAAGAACACTAATCCCGAAATCGACCAGGTTAATATGGCAAAACCCAACCACTCAACCAATTCTCCGAAATAATTGGCGCTGGTAACATAGTTAAACATAAAACCTTTTGGAAAATAATGTTTTGTATCGCTCGGCTCTTTGCGCAGATGTCTGATAATATAATCGGAATAAAGATTGATAATGTAACCTGCAATAAACAAGCAGGTTCCCAAAATAAATTGCCAGGAGAGCAACCAATTGCCACCGGCTTGTATAGTTCTTACAAACAGCGCTTCCTCGCCGGGTATATGCGCCACATAAAAAATCCAATACCCTTGCATCATAGCGTTTAAAATATTGAAAGAGATGCCCATAAACATAATTCCAATGGGCATTCTTCCTTTTCCTTTCAATAAAAATGGAAAAATTAGGGTGCGCTGAATATAGTGCGTTTGAAAAATAAGCAAAAACATCATAGGTACGCACTCCCACCTGTGAGGTGAACTTAACCATAAGATTATCATAGCGATAAAAATGGGAAACTCCATTAAAAACCATGCCAATTTGTTGTTGATGGTTTTTCCCCATTTTTCGGTGCGCAGCATGCCATATCCGGCTTCCACGAAATACAAAGCAATGAAAGTAGCCATCGCTACGGCAATCATTACCCAAAGATAAATATAAAAGGCACTGAGAAACATTTTGTGAAAAAATTAAGGCACAAAAATAAAATAATTTTAAGATTTTTATTTTTTCTATTTTGAAAAAAGCAATTTGTATTAAAAATAAAAAAATAATGTGAAAATAATATTAATTAAAACCAGGTTGTTTTTTGACATTCGTTACATTTCAAAACACTTTCACTTCCTTATCATAGATTACCATTTTGTTGCCAATTTGATGAATAGTGGCTATTCCGGCATCGTGTAGCATCTTTTCCATACCCTCTTTAAATCCCATAGCAGCAACTCCCAAATAAATATGATGATTTTGGTATTCAGGATAAAGTATCTTAAAAATATCTACCCTTGCTATCAGTTTTTCAACATTAATATTATCCGGCTTGGCATTGTATTTTACTTCTATCAATACTGCACTTTTGCCATTGAATAATACAAGATCAAATTCCGCTTTTTTGTCTTTTCTTTTATATGCCAAATTCCTATCAATTTCATCAAACCTCTCATTTGCAAAAGTTTTGTCTGCATTAAAAGAATTATAGAAAAACTCCTCTGCCATCTCTCCATTACTGTTTGCAACACCTCCCAAATATTTTCCAAGTTTATTTAATCTTTCGTTTGATTCTTTAAACAACCTGTCAGTCTCCTGCATTCGTCTAGCAGTCTCCTGCATTCGTCTGTCAGTCTCTTGCATTTGTCTGTCAGTCTCTTCTTGTAGTGTTGTGGTTTTGGCGATCATTTCTCTAATGTCGTCCCAAGTCATTTGTTTTGGATCTTTCATGTTTTTTTAGTTTAACGGTTTATAAATTTATAAGTGTATGGGCTCAAAGTTTAATTCTGACTTCTAACTTCTAACTTCTGACTTCTAACTTCTCAATTCTTTTCCCGCGTCAAATATAAAACTATTTTCCTTACATTCAGAAAGTTAAAAATGTACAAAAAACCAATTTTTGAGCAGAAAAACAGGTAAAAATTGCATTTTTTGAAAAAAAGCAATTTACGGTGTAGAGAAATTTGGAAGGATTTTGGCTAAATCGATTCTTCTGCAATAAAATCCTGATATGCCGTCAATACCTTTGCACGGGAGAGAAAACCAAGATAAGTTCTGTCTTTGGTAATAATCGGCAAATTGTCGTTGCCGGTACGCCTAAATTTTTCAAGTACTGTTTTTGTAGAATCGTTTTCATAAACAAACTCTTCCGGTTCAATCATTAAATCTTCTACATAAACGACATCGTATTTATTTTGGTTGAAAATAATTTCTCTATGAAACTCCATGACTAACAAACCTACAAATTTTCGTTGTTCGCCAACCACCACAAAAAGATGTCGGGTAGTTTTGGCAATCAGTTGGGTATATTCTCTTAAAGTGCTGTGTGCCTGAATTTCTGCCACATCATGATCAATTAAAGAGTGCCAATCCACTTTTTTCATGGCAAAATAATCTTTGTTATGGGTTTTCAAATCTCCCTTTTCCGCAAGTTGTTTCCCATATAATGAATATTTTTCTATCGGTGAAACAATGATGTAAGATATTGAAGACGTTATCATTAATGGAATAAGTATAGAATAGCCGGTGGAGAGTTCGGCAATTAAAAAGATGGCGGTCAGCGGGGTAAGCATAACGCCCGACATAATGCCTGCCATACCTGCTAAAATAAAATGCAAATAGGGTACTTGCACGCCGAAAAAGTAAGTTAGGCAATGGGCGACAAAAAATCCACAGAAACCACCGATAAACAGAGACGGCGCAAAAGTTCCGCCTACCCCGCCCGATGCGGTCGTAATGGCAGTGGCTATCACTTTAAGTAAAATTATTGCCAAAATTAATCCTAAAAATACAAGGGGCAGATAGGTAAAGAGATACAGGGGCGAATTTTTGAAGATGAGTTCAGGGGTATTGGAGGAGAGAATGTCGTTAATGAAAATGTAGCCTTCTCCGTAAAACATGGGGAAAACGAAGATTAATCCTCCAAGGAGCAGCCCTCCCAAAATCCCTTTCAAGTATTTGTATTTCATTTTTGAAAACCAGCGCTCTATGGTTCGTAGCGTGCGTAAAAAATAGAGTGAAATAAACGCAGTAAAAACGCCGAGCAGCGCATAATAAGGCACATATTTAATGTTAAATATTTCTGTGGTAACATGAAACATTACGTTATGACCCATAAAAAGGATAGAGAGAACGATACCGGTAGCGGCGGCAATCATAAGGGGCAGCACGGTAGCGGCAGTAAAGTCTATCATAAGCAGTTCGATAGCAAAAACGAGTGCAGCGATGGGCGCTCTGAAAACGGCGGCAAAAGCAGCGGTGCACCCGCAAGCCAAAAGCAACACCGTATTTTTTGGATTCATTTTGAAGTAACGCGCCACATTAGAGCCAATTGCCGAGCCGGTAAGCACCATTGGCGCCTCCAAACCCACCGAGCCTCCAAAACCCACCGTAATAGAACTCGCTACCATAGAAGAATACATATTGTGAGACTTCAACTTGCCGTTATCTTTGCTAATTGCGCCCAGCACTTTGCTCACGCCGTGGCTCACATCATCTTTTACAAAACGGCTTACATACAAAATAGTAATGAGTATTCCCATCAACGGAAATGCTAAGTAAAGGTAGTTGTGTTGCGCATCGGGGAACGCATTTGCCAAAAAGGAAGCCGTGAAGTGCAACAAGTTTTTGATGATGATGGCAGCTGTTGCCCCAAAAACACCGGTAAAAAAACTCAAAAACAGTATCGTATTGCTAATTCCTAACTTCTGCTTGCTGTAACGCCGCATTTTAGAAAAAAAAGACACGAAATATCGGGTAGTTTTATTAATCATAAGTCGGCGGCAAAAATCTATTTTTTATAAAATATTTTGCTCTATTTTTTGTAAAAAATGCAAAATAGCGTCCGTTTTTTTAATATCTGTCGGTAAATTAATAACATGTTTGCCGGTAAAAACCGCATGAGGATAGTTTGCAACGTTCATTTGCCATTTTTCAAAATCTTTTTGCACAGGATGTAACGGGCTGTTAAACCAATCGCCTAATTGAATTTTGTGTTTTTCCGCTAAACGAAAAACTTCTTCTCTATTGTTCACTAACAGAGGATATTTTAAAAATGAATGATTTTCAAATAAATTAACAGAAACGTGATTTTTATTTTTTTCTGCCAAATATGCGGTGTACATTTGCGCATTTGTTTTTCGCGCTACTAAGGTTTTAGACAGTGGGTTAATGTTCTTGATCCCTTTTTTTATTTGAGTTTTAGACAAATTCATAAAATAGTTTTTTGGCATTTCAGTTGAGGATATCTCTTCGCCGGAGGAGGAACCTAATACTAAGTTGTTTCTGCTCAAAAAACGGTAAAACTGAATCATTAACCCATAAAAATGTTTATTAAGAAATTTTTCTCTGATAACATATTGAATTTTTAAGGAGAAGCGTTGCGTGAGTGAAGGGTTGGTCAAATTTTGATTAATCTTTTGAAGTGGTTCAAGAAGTTTTGGGTTGTTAATGCTTGCAAATCCGCCAATTCCGGTAGAAAAAGGTTTATTCCACTGGGTAGAGAAAAAAGCGGCATCGCAATAAGAACCGTTGGGTTTTTGGTTATAGTAACCTCCAAAGCCGTGCGCACAATCTTCAACAGTAAAAATATTTTGCGCTTTTGCGAAAGTGGTAATCTCTTCAATTTCAGAACTCAATCCGAATGTGTTTTGGCAAATGATTACTTTTGTTTTTGAGGTAACCGCCTTTTTTATTTCTTCAAAACGAGCGTTATAGGTTGATAGGTCAATATCCACATATATCGGTTTTGCGCCCAAATAGAGAATTGCATTCGGAACCACCACGCAGGTAAAGGCGGGCAAAATCACCTCGTCGTCTTGTTCTACGCCCATTGCTTTTAGCAGGGCGTACAGCGCCACGCGCCCTTTCCAATAGAGGAAAATACGGGATTCGGTGGTGTTTAAACAGGAAGCAATGGCTTGTTTGTAGGTGGTTTCTAAATTATTATAACGATTTGTCAAAAAATAAATGTCAAAGTTGTCTTTCATACTGCATTTCTCCTTTCTGCCGGGGATTGCGGATCAAGTCCGCAATGACGGTGTTTAGTAAATTTAAAGATTCCCACCAACGACCCGATTCCGTATGAAAAATGCAGCGTAATAAATCCCCAAAACAGATATAAAAACCGGAGATTTTTCTTAACCGCCAATCGTGCGCAAACTGCCGTTAAAAAACTGAGATACAGAAGCAACGAAGCACCGGCTATAAAAATCAGAGGTTTTAATAAAAAACAAAAACACATAGGAAGTAATAACGACAAAATGAAGCAAAGCGGAATAAAATGCCGTAGAGATAAAGATGAGAATTTTTTGGTGTATTTTACCGTTAAAATATTCCATAATCCGTTGTTGTAATTATTTTTAGCGATGGCAGAAAAAGTTTCGCGGGCGTAATAAACAGATTCTAAATTGGGGAGCAAGTAAATTTTTCCTCCACCTTTAATAATGCGTTTATTGAGTTCAATATCTTGATTTCGGGTAAGTCGCGTGTCATATAGTCCATATTGCGTAAACACCTCTTTTTTGTAACAACCGTAGGGGACGGTATCTACCTGTGTAATTTCTTCTATTCCAATTCTAAAAAGGGCGTTGCCCACGCCGAAGCGGTTGGAAAGTACTTCTTTAATGGCAAGTGTTTTTTTGTTTTTTGTAAGAACCTCCGTTCTGCAAGGAAAACCTACAACATCCGCATCTAATGAATTTATATGGTTAATAAGCGTAGATACATAGTTTACAGGGTAGAAAGCATGAGATCCAAGGATTATAATAAAATCGCCTGAAGCAATACTAATTCCCAAATTCATTGAAAAAGGGGCGGTCTTTTTTGGATTTTGAACTAATTTAATAAATGGAAATTGAGAAATATAGCCTGATACAATCTCAATAGTGTTGTCGGTACTCATGCCGTCCACCACAATAATTTCCACCGAAAAATCTTCTGATTGATTGTTAATTAAAGACTGAATACAGGTTTCGATGTATTTTTCTTCGTTTCGACAGGGAAGGATAATGGATACAAGTGTTGGCATAAATCGGTTTAAAAAAGTAAGCACAAAAATAATTTATTTAACCGTTTTTTTGAAAAAAAATAAAAAAAATCTTTTCTTCGCAAAAAATTATTAATACATTCATACAATGAAACATTTTAAACTCTTTTTATTATCGCTTGCCGTTTTTGGGATATCCATAAGTGGCGTAAATGCGCAAAATTATTACGGTTTTTACACCGGAGCAGTCCATGCAACCAGTTCTTTGTTAGGGATTGATGAATCTTTTGGCGGAATAATCGTGAAATTGGGAGAAGATGATTCCGGTAATTATTTACAATTTGAAGATTTTGATTTTGCCGGTTTAGAGTTACCTAAGTTAGATAGTGTGAACATTACGCCCAATGGCACCGGCGGCTATTCTATATCAAGAACGGGTTCAATCAACATTACTATACCTGAGATTATACTTCCTCCTTATCCGCCTCTTTTCCCTGGAGGTACTTTTACCAATGTTCCTGTTGTAGTTACATTTAAAAACGGTTCAATAGTAGATAATGAAATGACGCTGAATATTGAAGCCATTGCTACTTTGCAAATTATACCTCCTATTCCGTTTTCAATTCCTGTGAATATACAATTTGTAGGTACATTGCCCATACAGGAACTCATCTACGACCCCGTGGCAGTTGCCCGCATTATTGATATGATTGACAATAACGACCTAAAAGCAGACAGAGAAAAACCTGAAACTTGGGAGTTTGCCGGTTGGATGGACGATGGGGATACATTGCAATTAATAGATCTTGACTTACGTAACGAAGGTCTTTTGGGTTCGCTTTCCTTAGTCGGACTATCACGGTTAGAATCTCTGGATTGTGCAAATAATCACCTTACCGCAATAATCTTAACCGGATGTACTCATTTAGAGGAATTGTATTGCTACCTCAATCATCTTACCGCCATTGATCTTTCCAATTTGGATGCGCTTACCGAGTTTGCAGGAGATGCGCAAACCATAGAATTAACTCTTGATAATGACGGAAACGGCAATTTTATCTGTGCCATTCCGCTCAACGAGCCCACGTTTGACGAACCTGCCATTAGTTATGAAGCCGGTATATTGCAAAGTACTGATCCTACCATTGCCTCAACCGGTTTTACGGTAGAAACAGGCAATAGCGAATTTCAACTATCCGGTATGATGAGTTTTACTTATACGGGGGTAGGTATCGCAGAGACAGTACCTGCCTTGTCTGTACAGGTATATCCGAACCCCACAAATGATGAGTTACGAGTGACGAGTGACGAGTTACGAGTAACAAGCATTGAGGTTTATGATGTTTACGGTAAAAAAGTATCTCAAATCTCATATCCCAAATCTCATATCTCAAATCTAATTGATATTTCGCATTTGCAAGCCGGTTCCTATTTGCTGCGAATAAATACGGAAAAGGGTTCCATAATGCAGAAAGTAGTAAAACAATAACGCATGTCGCACTGCCTTACCGATTATGACCCCAAAATATTATTAGCATTAGGAGAGAGCCTTAAAGGAGATACAAAGTTTACCGATTTTTTGTTTCAAAATGGCTACCCCGAACTGGCAGCATTTTCCTCTGCGATTCACTCCAATACAGAAGCATTGCATTGGCTGCTTAAAAGTAATTATCCTGAATTTGGCATATTAAGCAATGCTATTGATGGGGAGGCGAATGCAATACTTTGGCTACAAAAAAACAAAATGGATTTTTTGCTGCTTTTTGCTGCCGCTTGCAGAAAAGAAGATAAAGCCATTCATTGGTTCGTAAATCAAAAGTTAGATATTTTTCTTATGATGATACGCACAATTCACGATGAGTTATTGCATCAATCATGGGATTCTTCAGATGTTCATAAACGAAGATATTAATTTTTGGAAAAGATTGCAGTATAATGCTCCCTCATTTTTGAACCCATAATTAATCAATCCCTTATTCCATTATTTTTCAGATGTAAAAAAAATGTGTAGTATATTTTGTGTACAAACTACTATTTCATTGATTTCAGCGCTTTGGCTAATTGGTCGGGACAGGAGGTATTTTTGTCTCCGCATATAATTCCGTCAATTTTTGCAATCGCATCATCAATTTGCATTCCTTCTACCAATCGCGATACCGCCTGTGTATTTCCGGGGCACCCTTTAGTAAACTTTATACTGCGAATCGTATCATTTACTACGGAAATATCTATTTGCTTGCTGCAAACTCCTTCGGGAATGAAAGTAATATCTTTGGTAAGCATCTCTTTTTGATTTAATTCAGTATTAACATCTTTAGAATTATTACAACTTATTATTAAGAAAAATAACCCCAGTGTGATGAGTGAAACAATCTGTTTTTTCATATTTATTAAAATCTTCTTGGTGGGCGTCTGTCTCTATTGCCGTCTCTATTGCCGTCTCTATTACCATTTCCCGGACGTCTTTCGCCTCTTTCCGGTCTGGGTCTGGGCTCCGGTTCTTTCCAACCTTCGGGTTTGGGTAACAGCGCCCTATGAGAAAGCTTGAATTTACCTTTATCATCAATGGCAATGAGTTTTACTTTAATTTCATCGCCTTCTTTTAGTACATCTGTAACATTTTCAATACGTTTGTATGCAATTTCGGAAACATGAAGCAACCCGTCCGTGTTGGGCAAAAACTCTACAAATGCGCCAAAAGGCTGGATGGTTTTTACGATGCCGTCGTAAATTTCGCCCACTTCCGGAACAGTACAAATGGCTTTAATTTTTTCGATGGCGCGTTGCACATCATCTAAATTGGCGGCTGCCACATCTACATAGCCCATGCCGTCTTTTTCTTCAATATTGATAACCGTATTGGTTTCGCGTTGCATCTCTTGAATAATTTTGCCGGCAGGTCCTATCACTGCGCCGATAAATTCTTTGGGGATTACTATTTGAACAATACGCGGAACAAATTGCTTGTAATCTTCGCGTGCTTCCGGCATGGCTTCGTTTATTTTATCTAAAATGTGCAAACGTCCTTTACGCGCCTGCTCCAATGCTTCCGCCATAATTTCGGAAGATAATCCGTTGATTTTTATATCCATTTGACACGCGGTAATACCGTCTTTTGTGCCGCACACTTTAAAGTCCATATCGCCCAAATGATCTTCATCACCCAAAATATCGGATAAGATGGCGTATTTTCCGGTTTTTTCATCGGTAATTAAACCCATAGCAATTCCGGAAACGGGTTTTTGAATTTTCACGCCGCAATCCAACAATGCTAATGTTCCTGCACAAACCGTTGCCATAGAGGAACTACCGTTAGATTCCAAAATGTCGGAAACTAAGCGAACAGTATATGGAAATTCCGGGCTATCAAATGGGATCATCGGTTTCAACGCACGGTGCGCTAAATTTCCGTGTCCAATTTCGCGGCGACCGGCGCTTCCGATTCTTTTTACTTCGCCCACTGAAAAAGGCGGGAAGTTGTAATGCAGAATAAAACGGCTGGAATCTTCAATTACCGCGCCATCAATCATCTGCTCATCTAATTTTGTACCTAATGTACAAGTAGTTAACGATTGCGTTTCGCCTCTTGTAAAAATAGCTGAGCCGTGCACAGAAGGCAAATAGTCGGTCTCAATCCAAATGGGGCGAATTTGATCTAACGAGCGACCGTCTAAACGGGTTCTGTCGTGCAAAATCATGTTACGCATGGCATCATATTGTACATCATGAAAATAGCGTTTCACCATAGCTGTTTTTGCTTCGCGTTCCTCTTCGGGAATAGATTCTAAAAACTCGGTTACAATTGCTTCAAATGCTTCTCCTCTTTCATGTTTTGTGGTTTGCGCTTTCGCAACAGCATATACTTTTTCGTAAGTAGATTTATGCACTAATTCGCGCAACTCTTCGTCGTTGGTTTCGTGGCAATATTCCCGTTTCGGGTTTGCTTTTTCTACCATCGCCGCTAATTCTAATTGTGCTTGACACTGTATTTTAATGGCTTCGTGCGCAAAATTAAGCGCAGCCACCATATCGGCTTCCGAAATCTCTTTCATTTCGCCTTCCACCATCATAATATTTTCCATGGAGGCGGCAACAATCATGTCAATATCAGACTGTTTCGTTTCTTCTACGGTGGGATTAATCACCAATTGACCGTCAATTCTGCCCACGCGCACTTCCGAAATAGGTCCTAAAAAGGGGATATCGGAAACGGCTAATGCAGAGGAAGCCGCGAGGCAAGCCAACGCATCGGGCAGGTTGTTTTTATCGCCCGACATCAGCGTAACCAATACTTGCGTTTCTGCGTGAAAATTATCGGGGAAAAGCGGACGTAAGGCTCTGTCCACCAATCTTGCGATTAAGATTTCATATTCGGAGGGTCTGCTTTCACGTTTAAAAAAACCGCCGGGGAAGCGCCCCACTGCGGCATATTTTTCTTGATACTCTACTTGGAGTGGCATAAAGTCCACATTTTCTGCTGCTTCTTTTTTGCAACATACGGTAGCCAATAACATGGTATCGCCCATTCTTACAACCACAGAGCCGTCGGCTTGTTTGGCTAATTTTCCGGTTTCAAGGGTGATCTCACGTCCGTCACCCAAATCAAATTTTTTTGTAATTCCGTTCATTATCTTCTAATTCCTAACTTCTTAATAATAGCTCTATAACGCTCAATATCTTGACGTTTGAGATATTCCAACATTTTTCTACGCTTACCTACCAAATTAATTAACGAGCGTTTGGTGGCTAAATCTTTTTTATTTTTTTTCAAGTGTTCGGTTAAATGCTTTATTCTGTATGAAAATAAGGCTACCTGACTTTCTGCAGAACCGGTATCTGTGGCATTGGTTCCGTAATCGGTAAAAATTTGTTGTTTAACTTCCGGGGTCAAATACATAATAATCTTCTTCTTTGTTAAATAATTAATCGTTTTTTTAATGGTCGGCAAAAATATAAAAATTTCAATATAAATAGATGACGTTTTTTTGGAAAAAACTTAACCGGAAAAAAGTAAATAAATACTTGAAAAAATTTATGTTTATTTGCGCTAAAATTATTTATCATAAAAAAATGAAATTAGACATCCTACTCGGATTACAATGGGGCGACGAAGGCAAAGGCAAAGTGGTAGATGCGCTTACCCCGCACTACGATGTGATTGCGCGCTTTCAAGGCGGTCCTAACGCCGGTCATACCCTCGAATTTAACGGGTTAAAACATGTATTGCATACCATCCCTTCGGGTATTTTCCACAAAGATAAAATGAATATTATCGGAAATGGCGTGGTGATTGACCCTGTCATTTTTCAAAAAGAGATTGAAGAATTGGAAAAAATGGGATTTCATCCTACCGAAAACTTGCTTATTTCTAAAAAAGCGCATCTTATTTTACCTACACACAAATGGATAGACGCCATGTTAGAAGCAGAGAAAGGAGAACAAAAGATTGGTTCTACTTTAAAAGGAATTGGTCCTACTTATACCGATAAAACGGCGCGCAACGGTTTTCGCGTTTGCGATATTATGTCGCCCGATTTTATTAAAAAATTCAAAGCGATTTATAAAATACATACAGACTTGCTCATCAAAAATTCTTATCAACCGCGAGACAGTATGGATACGGTTTTTGAAGCGTGGTTGCATTCTTTGCAAACATTGCTGCGTTTCAGATTGATTGACAGCGAATACGAGGTCAATAATGATTTGAAAGAAGAAAAAAAGGTGCTGGCGGAAGGCGCACAAGGCACTCTTTTAGATATTGATTTTGGCTCCTATCCGTTTGTAACCTCATCGAATACGGTAGCGGCAGGCGCTTGCACCGGATTAGGCGTAGCGCCCAACCAAACCGGACGGGTAATCGGCATTGTGAAAGCCTATTGTACCCGCGTGGGCAGCGGTCCGTTCCCTACCGAACTCTTTGATGAAACCGGCGAACAACTGCGCAAACAAGGACACGAATTCGGCTCTACCACAGGACGTGCACGCCGCTGCGGATGGCTTGACTTAGTAGCGCTAAAGTATGCCATTATGATTAACGGCGTAACAGAAATGGTACTTACTAAAGCCGACGTGATGGATAATTTTGATACTATTAAAATTTGTACCCATTATAACATCGGAAAAGAAACCACGCAACGTTTTCCTACCGAAATCAATGCAGAAATTCAACCTGTTTTTAAAGAATTTAAAGGCTGGAAACAAACGCTCTCCGCAAATAATACCTATAACAATTTGCCGGATGCCTTTAAAAAATATGTTGAATTTATTGAAAAAGAAACAGGAACACCCATAAGTATAGTGTCCACAGGTCCGGACAGAAACCAAACCATTATCAGAACATTATGAAAAAAAACAGAGCGCTTGTTATAAGTACAATATTTTTATTGATATGTATATTTATTTCCTGTGCGTCTTCAAAACACCACGCCTATAAATACAAATCCAATTACCACAAACATAAAAATATAAATAAGTGCAATTGCAGATAAAGAAGGTTACTATTTTGCAACAGTAACCCGTTTCACGGTCATATTGTTATCCAAATCAAATACTTTAAAGAAGTAAATACCTGAGCTATAAGCGGAAACATCTACTATAGTATTATGGCTCACTTCTATCAGTTGTCCGAAAGGATTATAAATTTCAACTTTTTGGAAATTATTAACTTGAACAGTTACCGTTCGGGAAGCCGGATTGGGGAAAATAACTACTCCGTTCCGGTTTTCAACGATGCCGATATTACAACGATCTACGGTTTTATCCACTTTATTACTGGATATGGTTTCACAAGCTGTCTCCACACTCCAAGTATGGTCTTCGGTTTTGTCAAAATCATCATCGATAAAGGTGGTTGCAGTAATGGCTTCGGGAGTCAGCAAGGTGGCATCTCTATACACATTATAGCCCAATGTATTCCCCGAAGTAGGAGGATCCCAGGCTATGATTGCCTGATTACATTCTTCGGAATACGCAACGGTAAGATTTTTGGGTACATTACACGTTTCGTTACAAGTAACTGTTTTGCAAACTTCTGCCGATTCTGCGCCGGTATCATAAACCGCCACTACGCAAAACTCATGAGTGCCGAATCCAACACTCTCTTGAGAAAAATTTGTATTGGTTGTTTCACCAATTTTTTCGCCATCCTGATAAATGTAATATTTGTTAATTATGGGAACTACATCGGCTTTGGTAATAAACGCTTTCACGCACGCTGCCAACTGATATTGATTCTGAGTAGCGGTATATAAATCTGACCACAAACCAATTCCTAAAGAACTCATCGACCAAATCAAATCACTTTTTCTTTCCACCCATTCTTGATCTGCATAAATAAGCGGCATTGCTCCCTGTTCGGCGTCATAATTCACAGAATACCCAAACCACAAAGCATTTGACATATTAATAGTATGTGGTGTATTTAATTTAATGGTATTCCATTGCATTTCGTTAACCGTATTAATATCAATAGGTTGATCCACAACTTTGTTAAGAGGAATTAAAATCCCCAACAAATCAAATTCCCCTGAATAGATTTGTGCAACGAGGTCGGAACAGCCTGTTTGAGGAAGCACCATTTGCAGCAGGGCTACCTTATCTCCTTCAGTTACTCCTTTTGCCACTAAGTCGGCAGCTTGAAAACGTGCTGCAGATCTTATCTCGCCAGACCCTTCCAAGCCTATTTGTCCCAAAATAGTATTCACAGAGTAAGTGAGCCAGAAACCATCTCCGCTAAAATCGGGCGCTCCCCAAGTGAGCGTAACTCTGCCATTGCTGTTACAATTGCCGGAAAGATTTTTAACCGGATTCACGGTTTGGGCATACAGTCCGGTGCACAATATTGCAAACAAGACCATCAAAAATGTTTTGCGTAAAAATGTAATCATAATATTAAATTTTGGGGTTAAAAAAATGAACTAATAATTATTTTTAAAATCAATTTGATCTTTTAAGACAAAAGCGCCGGAAAATTGGGGCGCTATTTTATGCAATGCTTTATATGCCTCTAATTTCGTACGGTAATTCCCTACTCTTAGTCTAAAATTGGGTTCAGAAAAAGTGATCTCACAAAAAACATTCGGAAATTGCTGCTTAAATTGCGCCATTGTATTTTCAATTGAAGTCTTTGAATTGACGCCTGAAAATGAAGTAATTTGAATGCGAAATCCATCTATCTTTTTAATTTTTTTCCAAGAGTCAAGATATTGTTGTTCAACAATATTTATTCCTTTTTCTATATCATAGCGAACGTTATTTTGCGCAGAAGACAATGCGATGCAGAATGTAAAGAAAAAAAAGAGTATCTGTCTCATAGAAAAATGATAAAGTGGTTATGTTTTTAGAACATAAATATCTACAAGATTTCTGCCTAAGCCGTCGTAATCCAAGCCTCTTCCCACCACAAACTTATCGGGAATGGTAATGCCTACGTAATGCACGGGCAGGTTCAATTTATAGGCTTCCGGTTTCATGGTTAATGTGGCGATGCGTATCTCTTTCGCACCTTTTTCGCTCAACAGATCTACCAATGTTTGATAAGTTTTTCCGGTATCTACAATATCTTCAATAATGAGTACCTTTTTATCTTTCACCTCCTCATTCAACCCGATTAGTGTTTTCATACTTTCTGTAGATTGAGTACCTTGATACGAACTTATTTTAATACACGATAAAACGGAAGAGAATTGCAACTTTTTGATTAAGTCCGCTGCAAAAACTATAGCGCCGTTAAGCGTAACCAAAATGAGCGGAGGTTCGCCTGTATAATCCTTGTTCAGTTGGTCGGCAACCGCCTGAATCGCTTCATCAATTTGTTGGTGTGCAATAAATTTGATGAATTTTTTGTCATGTAATTGAATAATTTTTTGCACTTTTTGAAGATTTTTTGGCAAAAGTAGTTTTTTTTTAATAAAAAGGAATTAATCTGTCATTCTCTTATTAACATTATCCCCGTTCTTGCCGGCAAATACAACCGCAAATAGGACGTTCCGTTTTTTAAGAATGTTTTGTATGTAATCGTTTCGTCAATATTTCCAAAACCGCCGAACGCTGCGGAATCGCTGTTTAACACAATTTTATATTTTCCTTCCGGTGCGTAAATTTCGTAATCGGTATAAGAGTTTGCAGGACTTAAATTAAAAACAAACACGGCGCCGTTGCGCAAATAGGCTAACACTTGGTCGGCATCGTGCTGAACGATAGCATGTGGAGGTTCTGTCAAAATTTGATGTTGCTCTACAAAATGGATCATCGCGGCGTCAAAAGTGTTCAAGTATTTGTACTTCAGCGTGTCGTCATCTACTAAATTCCATTGGCGGCGGGCGTACTTAAACGACCAGCCATTGCCCTCGCGGGGAAAGTCAATCCACTCGGGGTGCCCAAATTCATTACCCATAAAGTTAAGATACCCGCCTTGCGACAACGACAATGTGAGCAGCCGAATCAATTTATGTAACGCCATCCCTCTGTTCACTATCAAATTTTGGCTTAAAACAGCCATACTTGTGTACATCTCTTTGTCAATCAATCTAAAAATGATAGTTTTGTCGCCCACCATGGCTTGGTCGTGGCTCTCTGCATAACTTACGGTTTGCTCTTCGTTTCGCTTGTCGGTCAATCTAAAATAGATATCTCCCGCCTTCCACTGTTCGTCGGGGGTCTCTTTAATCAATTTGCACCAAAAGTCGGAAATACCCATAGACATTCTGAGGTTGAAGCCAATACCGCCTTTTTCCACCGGAAACGCCATGCCCGGCATACCACTCACATCTTCTGCAATCGTAAAAGCATTGGGGTTAACCTCTTTAATTAACTTGTTTGCCAACGTTAGATAAACGATAGCATCCTCATCTACATTTTCATCAAAATATTGATTATAATTCAAGAAATCTACGCCAATGCCGTGGTTCCAGTAACTCATGCTGGTAACGCCGTCGAAACGAAATCCATCAAACTTAAATATTTCCAACCAATATTTTACATTGGAAAGCAGAAACAGAAGCACGTCGTTTTTTCCATAATTAAAACATCGCGAATCCCAAACGGGGTGGTATCCTTTATTGCCGGAATGGAAGTAGAGGTGGTCGCTGCCGTCGAAAAAGCTCAGCCCCTCTTTCACATTGGAGACGGAATGAGAATGCACCACATCTAAAATCACCGAAATGCCCAATCCGTGCGCAGCATCAATCATTTCCATCAACTCTTCCGGGGTTCCGAAGCGTGCAGAAGGTGCGTAAAAATTGGCTACTTGATAGCCAAACGATCCATAATAAGGATGCTCTTGAATCGCCATGAGTTGAATGGTGTTGTACCCCAACTTTTTAATGCGCGGCAATACATATTCTTTAAACTTCCAATATGTGTTAACCTCCTCATAAAGAGATGACATCCCGATGTGCGCTTCGTAGATGATGGGATTTTTCGGTTTTTCCGGAGGCGTATTTTTCCACACATACTGTTTTTCCGGCTCCCATACTTGCGCAGCATACACTTTCGTTGCCTCGTCTTGCACCACGCGCCTCACATGCGAGGGCAGTCGTTCATCGGCGCCGCCATGCCACACCATCCACAATTTGTACAACATTCCATGCTTTAAAAATGAGAGCGGCAGTTGAAGTTCCCAATCGCCATTACCAATAGGGTGTAATGCAAATTGCTCCTTCGGTTCCCAATATGAAAAATCGCCCATTAGAAAAATTTGCGTAGCGTGAGGCGCCTTTTCCCGAAACACCCAGTAGGTATCGGTTTTATGCAAACCATAGTAAAGATGATTATTGGTAAAGGTTTTCAGCGGCGCTTTCCCATCTGTAAATTCCAATTCTCGCAGCCTTGCTTTTTCAGCGCGCCGTTTCAAAATGAAACTAAACGGTTTCAGCCAGGGATCAATTTGAACTAAGGGAGGTGTTTTCATAATTATGGATTTTTATACTGATTCAGAGTCTTCGATAAGTATTTTTGGCGAAATGGGTAATATATTTTCGTTTTAGCAAATGTAATCATCATATTTTCAAGATATTTACTGCGGAATAGGTTAGCAAATATTCTTTTTATTTTATTTTATCCGGACTGCGAAAATATAATATTTTCCCAATTTTGAAAAATAGGCTGTAAAAAAATCTAACCCTTTTTTTCCATATTAAAAAAAGTGTATTTTTGCACGCTACATATATTGTATAATAGGCAATAACAAAAATTTAAAATTATAACCAAAAAATTATTAACCAAAATCAATTTATTATGAAAAAAATTATCTTTTTCTTAGCCTTCGTCTTCTTTGCAAGTGTGGGCTATGTAAATGCACAAAACTTTGTGCATGAAAATCAAGATCTTGTACCTCAAAGGCAAGATGTAACATTGGGAAACGTTGAAAACATTGTTCGCCCTGCTTCTAAAGCCGATTTAGAATTAGGCTACTGCGCCGGTACTGTAAATACTTACGCCGGATGGAACCTTACGGCGGGTAATAACTATGTTAGCAGTTGTATTAATTTTTCTGCAGGCCAAATGATTAACTACGCTGGTGGTACACTGCATACCATTGAAGCTTATATCCCACCTCTCATGTCAGGATCAACGAATCTTATGGGGAATTTGACTGGCTATAAAGTATGGATAAAACATGCGCTTGATGGTCCTGTGATATATGAACAAGATGTTTTCTCACAAGCAGCATTAGGATCTTTTAATCTTTTTGAATTAGCTACTCCTTATGTCATTCCATCTGCAGCAGGTTTGGTTATTGGTGTTACTTCTCAATTTACAATGACTGCTGCTGCTGCCAGATATCCGGTACCCGTTGAAACAGTGGCGGCTCCTTATCCTGAAATGGCTTTTCATACCATAGTGAATACAAATGCCAACAATTATGGAGTAGGCGCTAGTTGGGCAATAAATACAACGAGAGCTGCGCTCATTTGGGGGCATGTTACTGGAGATCCATTGCCCACAAACGACCTCGCTGCAATAGGCATTTTATCTAATCCTCTAAAATGGATAGGAAACCCAGCCACTTATACTGTTACCGTACTCAATGCCGGTACTACATCACAAAATAATTATACTGTTCAATTAATTGATGCCGCCAATACTGTTTTGGCAACACAAACGTTTACTACTCCTTTAGCGGCAGGTGCTATGGCTAACTTTAATTTGAGTTATACTCCTACAACTGCAGCAAGCAGTTTTTCAGTTAGAGGAAGAGTTATTCTTGCCGGTGATGAAGTTGCAGGAAATGATATTTCTGAACCACTAACCCAAAAAGTGTACCCTCAAGTACCAATGGGTTATTGTACTTATAACACTGATGGAGCATACGGAGCATCGGTTAATCCTAATACATGCCATGCTACTATAGGTTATACTGCAGCTAATATGACTCCGTATATTGGAAAACCACTCACATCAATAGATGTTCTGCTGCCTGTAGATCCGGCAAATCTCACGAATTGTACTGTTTGGATTAGAAATTCAACAACCGGCGCTAATTTATATACGCAATCATTTACACCTACTGTGAATGGTTGGAATGTAGTAGAATTAACTTCCCCATACATATTGCAAAATGCTAATACTTACATAGGTTATACTGTAAATACAGTTTCTTCAGCAAGTTGTTTTATGCTTTCCTATTCTGTAAATTCACCGGGGAATACCAATGGTGGGCATTTTGCTATTGGAACATCTTGGTACACGCTGAATGCACAAGGCATAATAGGTAATATGAACATTGTAGGAACTGTAGCAAGTGAGTTGGCAGTTCCCGTAACCATTACTACTGCCGTTTCTCCTGCTGCAACAGGTACAGTTTTTGGTGGAGGTACATACGTAGCAGGTTATCCGGCTACTTTAACCGCAACACCCATATCGGGATATGCCTTTGACCATTGGAATACAGGATCAACAGACAATCCACTTACTTTTATTACTACAACAGATGCTACTTACACGGCTTACTTTGTAGAATATATAGGCGATTGTGGCTCGGTAACCAACTTGGAAGCCTCGTATAGTGAAGGATGTGTAGCAGAACTGACATGGGACGCTCCGACCGGAAGCGGATACACAGGAACCACAACATTATGGGATAATACAGATATTCAATATAGCGGCAGTGTAATTTCCAGTTATTGGTCGGGTAATGATAATTGGGTTCTAACTGCCGATGATTTTGATGCCTCAGGCGCGTGGACGATTGAAACAATTTATACACAAGGAACTGTTAGCTCAACCTCGATAGCACCAACGAAGATGTGTGTTGTTATTTATGATAATGCACCCGGAAATACACCCGGAAACGAAATTTATAGAAATAATGCCATAAATATAAGTAGTGCTACGAATCCCGTAATAACTTTGCCTACACCGTTTACATTGCCCGGCGCCGGAAAATACTGGATTGGGATTGCCGGAGCTTTTGATGCTTCCGTTCCTCCCGCCTCACTTGGAAGTTATCGTTGGAATGTAGGTTATGGTACAGGAAAAATAGGCGTAGGTTATCAGTTGCATGATCCATCAAATCAGTTTGGTGAAGGAACCAACTGGATGGATGTCAGCGAATTGATTCCCGGAACACACTCTATGTATTTTAAATTAGAGGGCAACCCAAATGGATCTCCAATTAACGTTTACAACATTTATAAAGATGGTGATTTTTCGAATCCTGTAAAAGCAAATCATCCGGCATCTTCTTATGCTGAAAAAGTATATGCCTACGAAGCTTATGATGAACACTCATGGGTAGTAAAAGCTGTATGCCCAACCGGCGGTGAATCAGCTGCGGCAACAGTATCATTAGATCCCTGTAAAGTTCCTGTCTGCACAGATACAGAAACGAAATCAATAGGAACAGGTACAACTGCACAGTATGCTTTACCCATAAATCATTATTTTGATTATTCATACTCACAACAAATTTACGATGCTGCAGACCTGACCGCTTATGTTGGAAGAAAAATATCTGCGATTTCGTTTTATACCATTCGTGTAGCACAAATTACAGAAGATCCTATAACGGTTTATTTAGGAAATACAACCAAAGCAACTTTTGCTTCCAATGCCGATTGGGTGCCTTTAGCTCAATTACAAGAGGTTTATACAGGTGATTTTACTTATGGTGGCGATCTACAGGGATGGGTTACTATTAGGTTTGATGAGCCTTTTATCTATACAGGAAATAACATCGTAGTGGCTGTTGTTAATAATACCGGTCAATATGTTGACGATATGAATAACTCATTCAGGGTTTCAACAGGGGCAACAAACAAGTCTCTATATTCTTCAAGAGATGACATCCCCATCCTTCCGGGAAGTCCTCCCAACGGAACAAGAGGAAGCAATCGTTGTAATATCATATTTGAGGTTTGTCCTATTACCATTACAGCCATCAACTTAACACCCACTTTAGGAACTTTAGATCCTTCAGGTGAAGCCAATTATCACACTGGGGCTACGCCAACCTATACTTTTACTCCCAATCAATATCATCATGTAGAATATGTAAAAGTAAACGGTGTAACTGTGCTTGAAGGAGATCATAAGGTTACCGAAAAATTAACTTATACATTCCCCGCATTAACCGAAGATGCTACATTACAAGTACAATTTGCAAGAAACTACTATACTTTAACATTTGAGTCTGCTTTAGGCAGCGATGTTTTTGAAGATCTAACCGTGTATGCTAATCTTGCAGTAGGCACATTGCCGGTTCCGGCGACTATCACCGGCTGGACATTTATGGGCTGGTATATCGGCACAACCCTCATTACGGCAACAACGGTTTGGAGCTATACTGGCGATCAAACTGCCACGGCAAAATGGAATCCTGCCTATACGCTAACTTTTAATCCTAATGGCGCAGGCGCTACAGTAGATCCTACTTCAAAGGTTGTTACCTATGAAGTTGCCATAGGCGCATTGCCCACCCCTGAACGCACCGGCTATACTTTCAACAATTGGTTAATTGATGGTACCCCCATTACAGCAACCACAATTTGGATGTATAATGAAGATAAAACCGCAATGGCATCATGGACAGCCAACACCTATACTTTATCATTTAATGTAACCATTCCCAGTATAACCACCATTCCTGCTCCCATAACTGTTACTTACGATGCGCCAATAAGCACATTACCCGTGTTAATTTCATCAAATCCGGATTATGAATTTGACCACTGGGAAATTGACGGTACTCACCTCTATCAAAACATAACCACTTGGACTTGGGATGGCAATAAAACTGCTGTTGCCGTTTGGCGTTATGCTATCCATGTAATTATTGTAAATCCGGGTTTGATGGATAATTATACTCCATACGATGGATCAAATACCAATTACTATGTGCATGGCGAGTCACAACTTTATACTTTTACTCCCAATTTCGGCGCTCATGTAAGTAATGTACTTATTAACAACGCAGAAGATCCTTCTTTTACTGCTAATCCTGAAAGTTCTGCGAATTATACTCACCTTTTTGCAAATATTTCTACTCCTCAAACCATTCGTGTTACATTTGCCGAGAATTGCTACGCGCCAAATCCCAACAATATTATCCCCTCCGGCGTTACGGTTACGACAAACCCTGTAGGTTGCGTACCACACAACAATTCTATTATCTTTACTTTTACTACCAACTGCGTTGATATTACAGAGATAACAGTGGATGGCGTTTCGCAAAGCAATTTACAGTCTTATACTTTTTCAAATGTAACCGGACCACTTCCGGTGATAAGCATTACCGCTATGTCTAATACATATACCATTACAGCCTCTCCGGAAATAGGCGTTAACGAAATGGGTTATATTACCCCCGGAACTACTACTAATATTTCCTGTGGAGAAAATTTTGTTTTTGAGTTAGTTCCGGCAATGGGCTATCGGGTATCCACGCTTTTAGTAGATGAATTGCCCGTTCCTGTTCCTGCAAATAATATCTATACTTTCAACAATCTTTCTGCTAACCATACCATTCATGCCGAGTTTGAAGAGTATCCGCAGTTTATTATTCAGTTTGGACCCGATGCCTCTCAAAATGCAGGAGGAGTTGTATTCCGCACCGACAGACCTGAGGATATACATTTCACAGTGGTTGACTCCGCTGCAAACTGTAAATTCTCTATCGTTCCTGACGCAGGTTTTGAAATTGACAAGGTAATGGTGGATTATGTAAACGATCCGGGCGCAGTAGCCTCAGGCTCTTATACATTTGTTGACGTGAGACACGGTCATACCAT
>Ga0082212_10002234_pt1 | contig 28404 bp, 33 predicted proteins | sample TergutNt197P3_FD_71548 | JGI IMG/M metagenome (GOLD analysis project Ga0082212, IMG submission 71548) | Neocapritermes taracua P3 segment gut microbial communities from Petit-Saut dam, French Guiana - Nt197 P3 | ecosystem: Host-associated > Arthropoda: Insects > Digestive system > Gut ...
GTAGAATACATCAATGTTGCAGGTGACTGGATTTATTATACTGACGGATATAACGCGGGATTATACAAAATCCGCACGGACGGCACGGGAGAAACCCAGTTGGGTCGCAGTGTAAATGCTCACCACCTCAATGTTGTAGGTGACTGGATTTATTATAATTCAGGATTTCCTCCTTCTCCAGGTATACATAAAATCCGCATAGACGGCACGGAAATAATCAAATTAACCGTAACCGGTTATGCTACGTTTATCAATGTTGTCGGTGAGTGGGTTTATTTTTATGATTACTCTAATAACATTTGCAGAATCCGCACAGACGGCGGCGACCTTGAGGTTGGCGGGCAATGGCGATAGGCTACGCCAACGTCATCACCCGTCAAGAATTTTACCGTATGGCAATAAAATGGCGGACGTCATACAGTAACAGTTGATGAAAATTGAAATTCGTTTAAAAATTGCGAGCGTAGGCTCTGCGCCGGAGGTTATGGAGCGATTAATATTACCCGTTACAAAAAATTATCACCACTCTTTAAAAGAGCAGTGATAATGCGTGTCGCGGCTCGCGACCGGAGGGGGCGGGATTCGAACCCGCATGGGATTGCTCCCAAACTGATTTCGAGTTTGTTGTGTTGAATGGACTTTAGCAGAAGTCCTTAGAAGTTACCGGTCGTTAAAGAGGGCGAAAGTCTTGGAAAATCAAGGCTTCTCGCCCTCTTGTTTTCGTTCGTCCCGATTTATCAAGGGTTCGAGATAAGCGTCGATTTTCCCGAATTTCAGAACGAATAGCAACACTATTGCAACACTCCGGCTCAAATGGCAACACTTTTTTATTGGGCTGTAACCACCCGTTGGCACTCACTTACTACTGACAAATAATTTTAGGAGAGTGCTATACACAATGAAAAAGTACGAAAAATTGAAAACCCAATATCCAGCTTACGTTAGCCTTGACCAGCTCCGCTTGATATGCAGAATCGCAAAACGCAGCGCCCGTTACCTTGTCGTTAACGGTATTATACCATCCATTGATACCGGGAGAAAGACGTGGAGATATAAAATTTCGATTGATGATGTAATCGCCTACCTGCGCCAACGCGATAAGTCCGGCAGCATGATACCTGTTGGCGAAGCTAGTTCCTGCACAACTAAGCGACGCCGATCATTCTCTCAGGTGGTTGCTCCGGGTCAGGAGAAAGAAGTCGTTAAGTATTTCGCGCGTGTTTATGCCGACTACCCGGACGTCCTCTCAACTCAAGATATGGCAACTATGACCGGGCTGCACAAGAAATCGTTTATGAGGATCATCGCAGCTGGACATATCAAAATTCTTACGAGCAGTCCGAGGTACATCATTCCAAAGGTTTATTTCTGGGAGTTCATCGGAAGCCACCGCTTCATCGACGCATGGAGTAATTCGGAGGACTTTATAAAGGTTCTTGAAGGCTTTGAAGCGTGGAAACAGAACCGCTAATGTAAGTATCAACCTAAATCAATCCCCGGGCGCCGACCTCTCGGTCGCGTCCGGGAGATTTGGTTTTTGGCTTGCTAAAGGCGTATCACTGGGCCAGCGTTCCCGTTAACTCGTCTTTGAACAACTCATAGACATATGCCGAGCCTTCTAAATAAAGCCCCGTCTCTTCATCGTGGAGCTTCTCATAGAGAGCCGAATCATAAAACAGGGTCATGGCAGCGTCAAGTTCCATGTTGTTGTCTTCCATAATAAATCCGACGATCTCCTGCGTGACCGCTTCCGTCAACGCTTCCGCCTTACTCACAAGAGGTCACCTCCGTCTTTGTTAAGTATGTAACAGATTGATCCGTGTGGAACGAATACTGGTCGCTCAACTTCCTATACTTCATGCCTTCAACCAATGCTTCCATACCGATATACCCATTGGCGAAGGTCCTGAACAGCAAGGCTATATCATCGTTCGCAACCGGGCCGGTCACAATGTCGTACTTGTTGTCGTGATTGCTGCCCGGATCAGCATGATCCCGGAAGTCACGATTACGGTTATTGAGTACGAATAAGGCCCATTCAGCGGTAGGCTCAGTAAACACCTTCACGGATAGATTGCGTTCTGATAAGGCGGTATCGTCAAACATAAACGCTGTTACTACCGGGGTGCCGCCAAAGATCCGGGCGGTTCGTTTGGCCATCAACTTTGCCTGTTCTTCCATCGTGGTCAGGTAGAAACCCCGGCCGAAATCCTTATAGGGCTTACAGAGGCTCAGATTGATGGATACGATCTCCTGATTTGATCCGTGATATAACATCATCAGAGGTTCCCCCCGTTGTTCCTACACAAAATGCCTAAATCTTCGACAGTATCATCCAGAGAGAGCAGATGCTCCGCTTCGTAATGCTCTTTCATAAACTCTATGCCGCCAAAGGTGTGAAGATACTGAAAGGCGTCTTTGCGGCTTAGTCCCCGGTGTCTTGCGAACTCGTTGACGCAGACGACAGCCCAGTTGACCAGATTTGCATTTACCTGTTTCATGCAATCCACCTTTCCACTATGTTCAGCAGTCTAACAGACGGCTTTCAAAACTAATACCGGTATACCATGTCATACCGCAACGTACCATGCCACACCTATGTCAGCCGATACATAGCCAACAGCCTCATGAGGGACGCGCCTACCCTCTATCTATAGATTAACACAAAAAATGAAAATGTAAATACTTCCGATAATCAGTAGGGAGGACTGCGCAAAGCGTCCCCCTGCCTTTAGTCACACATATATCTGTACAAACTGTCAAGTTTCTTCACATCTTGCCATTTTTTACGATGTAGTTGACGGTCTGCTTAACGAAGTGCATCGCACGAGGGGGGCAACCTGTACTTGTTCGACCATAGTAGCGAAGTCGCGGATGCCCTTGGCGAGGCGTTCGGCCTTGATTTCACAAGGCTAAGGCTCACCCGCACCGAAATTAAAAAAATCTTGCGGCGGTGAAAAAATCCTGAATATCACTACAAGTTTATTTCAATCAAGAGAGTCCGCAATTCGTTGCGCAGCAACATTTGCGGACCCCTTTTTTATGCGGAATGTGTCAAAGTCGAGATTTTACACAAATTTTGGTAGGATTACAATACAAAAAAATGTGATGCAAAGTGTGATGCAAAACCGAAATACTTCTACTCCGCATGAGTATACCCATTGGTTGAAAGGTCTTGTAACCATTGCGGCTACAAGACCTTTCGACCATGGTGCGGATGAGGTGACTCGAACACCCACGCCTCTCAGCACAGGAACCTAAATCCTGCATGTCTGCCAATTCCATCACATCCGCATGTTATATATCGCTTTACAGTGCCAGCCGCGACTCATACTGCCCTGTCTCTGCAGCAACATCCGCTTGCAACATCCGCTGATACCGGTTGGCTTCTCAACCGATCATCGCCTTACAGTGCCAGCCGCGACTTGTACTCCTCCGCCGCGGAAAGCTGTTCCGCCGCGCTAGTGAGCGTTGTTATCGTAATGTTCTCTCCGCCGTTAAGCCGGGCGATCTCCTTCTTTCTTCCGTCTGCGTCAAGCCTTGTAACGCTTGTGAACGTCCTGCCCCCGCTGACGCTTTTTTCTATTTCAAAATGCGTATCCGCCATAACCGCGATCTGCGGAAGATGAGTCACGCACAGAACTTGCCTGTTCAACGCGAGTTTTGCCAGCTTTTCACCGACTCTTTGAGCGGCGATCCCCGAAACTCCCGAGTCCACCTCATCGAAAACCATTGCGGCAGTATCCTGCGCAGCGCTCAAAACGTTCTTCAGCGCAAGCATTATTCTGGCAAGTTCCCCGCCTGAAGCGATGCGGCTGATACGCCCCGGCGCTTCTCCTGCATTCGCCGACATTACAAAACGCACTTCGTCGCGCCCGTCCGCGTTCAAGCCATACTCTCCTCTCACCAGCTCAAACTCCGCTATGAACCGCGCGCCCGGCATACTGAGCTGCGCGAGTTCCTCCATAACCTGTTTCTCAAGTTCTGAAGCCGCTGCTCTGCGTTTATCGGATAGCTCCTGCGCAATATCTGCCGCTTCCGCCGCAGCGGCGCTTATTTCTTTCTCCAGTTTGATAAGCAGTTCCGATGAATCTTCGAAATCCGCAAGTTCGGCTTTACTCTTTTCAAGCCGTTCCAGCGCTTCCTTCTCGCCTCCGTATTTGCGGGAAATGCGCCTTAACGTATCCAGCCGCGTCTCAAGCTCGTCGAGTTCGCCCGGAGTAAAATCAAGTTTTGCGCGGAAATCGCGCAGTTCGTCAGAAATGTCCTGCGCGGTGTATCTTAAATCGTTCAGACGCTCACCGAGTATCCGCAGATCTTCCGAGTAACGCGCAGCGTGCTCCAGCCGGCCCTGCGCTTCCCCGATGTGTGCGATCGCACCTTCCGTCGAGTCGCCTCCGTACAGTGACTCAAAAGCTGTTTCGACAGCCTCAGTAAGTCTGGACGCGTTCAGGAGAAGCTCTCTGCGCGCCGACAGTTCATCCAGTTCACCCGGCTTGAGTTTTGCCCGCTCGATCTCCTCTGTCTGAAACCTGAGAGCATCGATACGGCGTTCTTTTTCATCTTCGTCCATCGAGAGTTTGTCTCTCTCAGCAGTTTTCCTCTGCAGTCTGTCATAGGCTGAAGTATACTTTGCCAGCAGGTCTGACAGACGCCCGAATACATCGAGATATGCCAGATGCGCTCCTTCGTCAAGCAGTTTTCGCCCGTCATTCTGTCCGTGAATATCAAGCAGCATAGCCCCGAGTTCACGAAGCTGAACAGCTGATATTGGCGCACCGTTCACCCTGCAGGAACTCTTCCCGTCCGCGGACAGCCTGCGCGAGATCAGAATGTCTCCGCTGTCGTCAGGTTCGATCCCGTTATCCTCCAGCCACGCGTCCGCGATACCGGAGAATACTGCGGTCACCGAAGCGGCGTCCGCTCCGGTCCTGATTATATCACGCGACGTCCTGCTTCCGGTCGCCGCTGAAATGGCGTCGATGACGATCGACTTCCCCGCACCTGTTTCTCCGGTTAGGACATTGAGTCCCCCGGTGAATTCTATGTCCGCTTTTTCTACAACTGCTATATTATCAATGTGTAGTAATTTCAGCATTTTCCCTGTCTGCACGCCCGCTCTGTCAAGCCGGGCTTTCAAGTCTACATACCTCCGCCTGTTCTTCCCGTTCCGCTGCTCCCGTTCCGCTGCTCCCGTTCCGCTGCTCCCGTTCCGCTGCTACGGTCCAATAGTTAGCTCGCAGGCTCATAGCATCCCTGCAATATCCTTGTAGAACTCCTCAGCCGCTTCGGCGTCTACCATAGCCAGGAACCCGGTATCATCACCGGCAATTGACCCGACCAATCCTGTTATACCCATCGCATCAATAGCGCTGCACGCTGCAGGCGCAAGCCCCGGCAGAGTTTTTATTACGACAATATTCTGCGCTGTCGTATAAGACGTCACGCTCTCTTTGAAGATTGCCTTCAGCCGCGCTGCGTGATCCTGCGAATCAGGCTTACCGCCGGGCGCATACCTGTAGCCGCCGCGGGGCGTCAGCTCTTTGATCAGGTGTAAGGCTTTTATATCTCTCGATACCGTTGCCTGTGTACTGATGATCCCGCTTTTTGCGAGCTCTTCCATGAGTTGATTCTGCGTTTCGATATTGTTCGTTGTAATTATGTCCAGTATTGCCTTCTGGCGATCTTTTTTCAAATCTAACCCCTCTCCCCAATCGGCATCTGATCCCGCCCGCTTCACCGGTTTCCGGCGCTCGTGTACGCAGATACAGGACAGAACCGAAACGCCTTATCCCAGCTTTTCACTTACTTTTTCGTAAAAACTTCTCTCTTTCAAATGCACGAGCCTCGTCGTCTTCTCAGACTTTCTCACGACTACCCTGTCGTTATCCATGAGTACTACGCGATCGCTGCCGTCGACTGATATGTATGCAGGATTATGCTTCCTCCAGCCTATCTCGACCGAAACCTTCCTGTCCGGCTCCAGAACGAAGGATTTGGCGTCGAGAATATGCGCGCAGATCGGCGTGATGATGATATTGTGAGCGGTAGGTTCTACTATCGGCCCGCCTGCAGCCATCGAATACGCCGTAGACCCTGTCGGAGTCGCAATGATCACGCCGTCTCCGGAGAACCGGCTTATTCTCTGGCCGTCGCCGAACAACGTAAGGTCTATGACCTTGTTATCCCCTTTGACCACGACGTCGTTGAGCGCAAAGCCGCTATAGACAGTCTGCGTATCCCGCACCACTTCGACGTCGAGCATCATCCGTTTCTCCAGTTCGTACTTTCCCGATGCGGCGACACCAAGCAGCTCTGAATCGCCTGTCTCCAGTTCAGCCATGAATCCTTTGCCGCCCATGTTGAACCCAAGGATCGGAATCCCTGAGTCCGCCGCGATCCTCGCAGCCCGAAGTATCGTCCCGTCGCCGCCAAGGGTAATGATCATCTCAGACTCAGACAGTTCATCTTCAAGCTTAGATATTCTGGGCTCCTGCTCAAAACCGCCGAAGCCGATACCGATAAACGATCGCGCGCGGTTGTCGTCGAACAAGGGGCAGATCACCGTTGTTCTTGAAAGCTTTTGAAGCGTTTCAAGGACCAGAAGCGTCATCTTCAGACCTGCATCGTTTTCGACATTCGGGCAAATTATAATATTCTTATTATGCTTCGGATCAACTGCCATTTCCGTCTCCGTTTAGCACTCTGTGAGACTCCAATACGACCTCCGCAGTGCTGGAAAATGTTCCGCTCTCCTTGCCGACAGGCGTCCCGCCCTCACTGCTGCTCAGCCATCCAAGATACTCGATATTTCCTTCGGGCCCTTTGACCGGCGAAAATGTAAGCCCCCGCACATGAAAGCCTGCCTGCTCAGCGTTTGCAATGAACGCGTCGAGAACCTCAACATGCGTCCGCGCGTCGCGGACAACGCCTTTTTTACCGACTTTTTCCCTGCCTGCCTCAAACTGCGGCTTGATCAGACAGACCGCCTCGCATGTCTCTGACAGCAGCCCCTTGGCCACAGGCAGAATGAGCGCCAATGATATAAACGAAAGATCGATCGTCGCGAAATCGGGCTTCGGCTGCAGCAGGCCCGGTTGCATATACCGGATGTTTGTTCTTTCCATGGTGATGACCCGCGGATCGCTCCTGATACTCCATGCGAGCTGTCCGTAGCCGACGTCCACCGCGTACACCATCCGGGCTCCATGCTTTAATAAACAGTCTGTGAAACCGCCTGTTGAAGCTCCGCAGTCTACGCAGATCCTTCCTTCGGGTGATATTCCGAAATAGCTGAGCGCTTTTTCAAGTTTCTGCCCTCCGCGGCTGACATATCCTCTCTCGCCGCGGATCTCAACAGCTGAGTCTGTGCCTACCAGTGCTCCGGGCTTATCATATCTTGAACCGCCCACAAAGACATTGCCGCTCATGATCACGGCTTTCGCTTTCTCGCGGCTTTCAGTATAACCCCGCTCAAAAAGCAGCACATCGAGCCTGACTTTACTCAACTCTCAACTCTCAATTCTCTTCTCAGGATTCAGAGCTGCAATCTATAAAGCCCGCCCTGTAATCTATAAAGCCCGCTCTGCAATCTTAAGCCCGCTTGCATGCCGCGCGCTTTTCATATATCTCAGCCCTCACGGCGTCACAGACGCTCTGCTCATCGATCCCGCAGAGCCTGCGTAAGTCATCTACGCTTCCGCACGGTATAAATGTGTCTCCCGCGTTCAGAAGCCTGATGCTGATCATTCTCTCCGAAAGTTTTGCAGCGATGCACTCCCCGACGGAGCCTCGCCCGATTGCTTCTTCAAGCACAATGAGGCTCCTTGTTTTGTCCGATGACTCGGCTATCCTGTTAATATCTATCGGAGCAATGCGCCCAAGCTTAATAACTTCGACGGAAATTCCTTCGCGGGCAAGGGTTTTCGCGGCGTCAAGCGCTGTATTCACATTAACTCCGTATGTAACCAGAGTGATGTCGCTGCCGAATCTCAGGCATACAGAGCTATCGCTCCCTCCGCTGTGATACGCGCCTTCACCGCTGCGCGGATAACGAATCGCGACAGGCCCATCCACCTTTTCAACAGCGTAACTCAGCATATCCCGGAGTTCAGCAAAACTCGCCGGGCACAGTATAGTCATGCCGGGAACTGAACTCAGGAACGAAACGTCGAACAAGCCCTGATGCGTCTCGCCGTCACCTGCTACCAATCCTGCTCTGTCCACCGCGAAAACGACATGCGCTCCGCTGATCGCGATGTCGTGTATCAGCATGTCATACGAGCGCTGCAGAAACGTTGAGTATACCGCAAAAACCGGCACGGCGCCCCGCGAAGCCATGCCCGCGGCCATTGTCACCGCATGCCCTTCAGCGATCCCAACATCAAAGAATCGTTCCGGATACTTCAGCGCAAAACTGCTGAGGCCCGTCCCGTCCGCCATCGAAGCGGTGATTGCGCATATTCCGGGATTTGTACCCGCAAGCCTGACCAGAGCGTCGCCAAAGACCGACGAAAACGTTTCGGTTTCGGAAGCAGTTATACCTGTTTCATGATCGAATGGAGAAACACTGTGGTACTCGTCCGGTAAATGTTCGGAAAAACCGTATCCTCTGCCCTTTTGTGTCCTGACATGTACGACCGCCGGCGATTCAGACCGTTTGGCCCATTCAAGCGCTTTTACTATCCTCTTGATGTTATGCCCGTCTATAGGCCCGATGTACTGCAGGCCCATCTCCTCGAACATGCTGCAATGGAAAAGCGCTTCCTTAAGGACAGTCTTGATCCTGTGCGTAAACCTGTATACAGCGCGCCCTCCGGGGAGCTTTTCCATCAGATTTCTGTACCTCTTCTTGAAAGCGCTGTATGAAGGTCTCATCCTTTGCCGCGAAAGATACCGGGCGATTCCTCCGACGTTGCCGTTTATTGCCATGCCGTTATCATTCAGGATGATGGTCATCGGTTCGCTTGACTCTCCTGCGTCCGACAACCCCTCAAATGCCGACCCGCCGGTCAGAGCGCCGTCGCCAATAATGGCGATAACATTGTAGTCGCCCCGCAAAAGTGTTCTGGACCTCGCGATTCCAAGCGCAGCTGAAACGGATGTGGAAGCGTGCCCGGCGACAAAGGCGTCATGGATGCTCTCGGATGGCTTTGGAAATCCTGATAGACCTCCAAACTGCCTCAGTGTGCCGAACCTGTCTTTCCTTCCCGTCAGAATCTTATGGACGTAACTCTGGTGTCCTACGTCGAAGACCAGCCTATCTTTCGCTGTGTCAAAAACCCTGTGCAGCGCCACGGTCAGCTCTACAACACCGAGGTTTGACGCAAGATGGCCGCCGGTCCTGGACACATTCTCAATTAAAAACTCACGGAGCTCTTCGCACAGCGCTTCAAGCTTATCTTCAGGAAGAGCTTTTACATCAGACGGCGAGTTGATACTGTCAATTATACTCAATAGGTGTAACCCTCATTTTTTGATATGAAAGAAATTAAGAAATCTGCCGACTCTCAGTACGATTGCGGTGCTGTTGTTGATAGCGCGGGTTTTACCGATAGCCTTGCCCCCTATCGTCAGTCCCGCGACCACTCCGGAAACCAGAAGGCTGAGTAACACGCTTTCCGTGTTCAGCGACGCAGAGAGTTTCTGCGCGATCAGCGCGGCTGTCGCTCCGCTGACGATACCGGACACGTCGCCAACGACGTCATTGCAGTAACTGGACGCTTTCTCCGCGTTCTTTAGTAATTTCAAAGCTTCCGGCGCGCCCCGCTCGCGGCGTGACGCCATGGAGTGGAAAGGCGCTTCCTGCGCTGATATTACCGCAGCGCCTATCATATCAAACATAACTCCGACGCCGATAAACACGAGCAGTATCACAAGAGCGATTATATTACCTGTACGTTCAAGCGCTTCCGAAGAAGCAAACGTAAACACTACAGATACGACTACGCTAATAAGTACGATTCTGGCGACCCATCTGAGATTTATCTTCTTCTTCATCTGTTTTCCATAGAAAGAGAATAGTCCCCGTCCCCAACCAACGTGAGCCTGCTCACGTTGGAGAGGAGAAATGACGGAGCGTGCGAGGCTTGCCGCGCAGCGGTGAGCCGAGACTTAGCGGAGTCCATTTCGACGACAGCGGCAGTACACAGAGTAAATCCTACGGCTTAGGTCGGGCTGGATTTCCCCCGCGGATACCTCCCGTTGCCGGCTAGGCGGTTTCCCGTTAGATCCGCGTTCGGCGCGTTACCGCAAAGGCTGCTTGAGCTTCCTTTATGCCGCTGCCCGATTGCCACTCAGTCCGCACTGTAATCCTCTGCATACCCCGGTACTCACGCGTTCCGGACAGCCTAGGTGTTTTCCACCACAGTCAAACCATCTCTTAGCCTCTTTTGCAGAATATATTTCGAGGGGCAATCGCATTTCTATCATGGCCGCGATAACAATACGTGGTTCCCCTATCCGCATATCCCACTCAAGGCAGGCTACACTGCACACAGCACTCAGCTTTCGCCGAAGTGACCGGGCGTCGCGCCATTATGAGGCGAACCGCGCCGTAAGTTTCGCGTCGATCCGGCTCGGTAATGCGCGTTCCGGTAACTTTATGCACCGCAATGCAGGTTCACGCCTGTTTCGTACGAGCTTGCGACCACCGGCAGCGCTTACTGAGCCGCCGCCGCGAAGGCAGCCTCACATATTGTGAAGGCATTTCGCTCCGCGGCAGGCTGCAAAGCCTGCTTGCCGCAGACAAGCGGGTTACACGCCCGCTTTCAGACATCGCATCCCGCACAAGAACAGGTCTCCACGAGAACAGGGTCGGATTCCTCATGCCATTGTGGATCGCCCTGAAAACGCAAGCGCGGCTGCGGCGGCTCCTCCCCGGGCCGAAGCAACGGGAATGACTGATCTGCGTTGTGTACAACGCCTTCAGAAACGGATAGCCGTCCTGCAGTATATCCGCGCTTCCCCCCAGCACCCACCCCGGACTGGGCGTCCAAAGCAGGCACAAGGGGTTTCAACGATATGCCCTTTAAAGGATTTTTAGGCCCTTCCTGGTAGACGGCAGATCTGACTAGGATACTGCGCCGCTGTTACATTATATTATCAATAATTATGCAAATGTTCAATACTTTCTTTCTGCTAATGTACGCGCAAACCACGTAAGGAAACTCGTATCGCCGAAGTTATCATCCAGCGCCGCAATAGCTTTCTTTGTTTCAGCGTTGATTCGATTCTCACAATTTTCCTGCCCAAGCAGGGCGGCAAATGTGATCTTCAAGTTTTCAACATCAGAACCGGCAGGTTTTCCAAGCTCTCCGGTCGTAGACGTCAGATCAAGAACATCATCTCTTATTTGAAAAGCCAAGCCGACAGAGATCGCGTACCGCCCGGCCGCCTGCATCTGACCATGCGTTCCGCCTGCCGCCGTCACTCCGATTTGCGCGGCAGCAGAAAACATAGCCGCAGTCTTTGAGTTGTGGATCGACATTAAGTCTTCTTGCGAAATCTGCTTCCCCTCAGCGGAGATATCCAGAAACTGGCCTCCGCATATCCCATGAGCTCCGGCTGCCTCAGCGAGTATTCGCGCAGACAAGACTAACCTCTCGGCTTGCAGCTCCGACTTCAGCAGCGTCTCGAACGCCGCGGCTTGCAGCGCGTCGCCCGCCAGGGTTGCCGTATACTCCCCGAAAGCGACGTGATTTGACGGTTTTCCGCGCCTGACTTCATCGTCGTCCATGCACGGAAGGTCGTCATGTATCAGCGAATACGTGTGCATCATTTCTATGGCGCACGCTGGATCAAGTGCGCGGAGAGGATCACCGCCGGCAGCTTCGCAGAATTTCAGACAAACAACAGCCCTGACGCGCTTCCCTCCGGCGAGGAGACTGTATCGCATCGACTCCAGAAGCTCTGCGTAGTTTTCTCCGTTATTAATAAAAAAATCATCCAGTCGCCTGTCGACTAGTTCTCTGCACCGGTCATACTCATCCTGAAAACTGCCGCTGCTATTCATCTTCATCAAACGGCAGTTCCTCCGGCTCGCCATCTGCGCTTCTTTGCAGAAAAACCAGTTTTTGCTCTGCGTCGTCGAGTATTTTCCCGCAGCTCTTGATCAGCTTCGCGCCTTCTTCGAACAGCGCGAGCGACTTATCAAGCGGTGCGTCGCCTCTCTCGAGCATCCTGACTATCTCATCGATCCTTGACGCGGCTTCCTCAAACGAAAGCTCTGCTTTTTCTTCCATCTTTTGATCTTCCATTTCTATATCAATTTCTATTTCAGTCCTATAACAGTTCCTATACCGGTTCCTATACCGGTTCCTATACCGGTTCCTATACCAGTTCCTATATCAACTCTCCACAACACAGCCGATTTCATCTTCCTGCAGCCTGAGCGTAATACGGTCGCCCTGCGATACATCCGAGGCATTTCTGATTATTGTCCCATCGTTTCTACGGGCGATCGCATAACCCCGGCCCAGTACCTTAAGGGGACTCATCGCATCGAGGGAGGCCGCTAACCGCGCGAATCTCTCACGGTTTGCGGACACTCTTCTTTGCATAGCTGCCGTCAACCTGTCCTGTGAATGATCAAGCAGAAGTTTCTTATCGTCAATATAGTACCTCGGACTTTGCATGACCCTCTTGCTTTTAAACCCGTTCAGCGTCTGCCTTTTTGCCTTCAACTCACGCATCATCGCCTGCCATACTCTGGCTTCCGAAGTCAGCAGCATGTCCCGCACTTCGGCGATATCGGGTACAGCAAGTTCCGCGGCATTTGAAGGGGTCGCGGCGCGCACGTCGGCGACAAAATCCGAGATCGTCACATCCGGCTCATGTCCGACCGCGGATATCACAGGGATATCGGAAGCAAAAATAGCCCTTGCCACACGCTCGTCGTTGAATGCCCATAAATCCTCGATCGAACCGCCTCCCCGCCCGGTTATTATCAGGTCGGCGACTCTGTAAGTATTTGCGTACTGCAGCGCGCTGACTATCTCAGGCGGCGCTTCGGCGCCCTGGACGCGCACAGGGATGACCACAACCTTTACGGCAGGCCAGCGGAGCCTCAACACCCGAATGATATCACGCACAGCCGCCCCGGCGGAGGAGGTCACAACAGCGATAACGCGCGGAAACCGCGGTAAAGGCTTCTTATGCCTCTCGTCGAACAACCCTTCGTTGTACAGTTTCTCTTTCAACTGTTCATAAGCCGCGGCAAGGTCTCCCACTCCGTCCGGAACTATCTCGCTGACATAGAGCTGATACGCGCCGTCTCTCGGATATACGGAGATCCTGCCGAACGAGATAACGCTCATACCGTTTTCAGGCTTAAAGCGAAGTTTTGACGCGCTGCCTTTAAACATCACGCAGCGCAGCGAACTTTCCTGATCTTTCATTGTAAAGTAATGGTGCCCGGATGGGTAAATTTTGTAATTTGATAACTCGCCCCTGACATACAGCCCTGCTAATATACCGTCGGAGTCCATAACGTTTTTTATATACCCGTTCAGCCCGGATACAGAGAAAATTCTATCTTCCATTATTCGCTTCCTGTCCGTCCGCAGGATGCGGACTTCGCATTGCGCCGTAAGCGCCGAATCAGGCGGGCGCAATGTGGTTGTTCGTGCAGTAACGCACGCGTGATTGTACTCGCCTTAATACTTTGTGATCTATATGCCCGCTAGCGGCGGACGCCACACAATGGTTTGAACAGTCGCGTGCGCGTGACTGCACTTGTTTTTCAAACTCTGTTCTATCCATTCATTACCGTCCGGAAAGTGAGGATCGCTATGCCCAGGGCATTATCGGCGGAATACTCAGGCGCCGCATATACGCCGTCCGGCATCGCGCGGCGCAGAAATCTGCTGGAGGCTACTCCGCCGGAAAACAACAGCGGCAACTCGCCGTACTTTTTCCCGGCGTTCTCCGTCGCCTTCCTGATCGCAGCCGCAATCGCCCAAAAAACAAAATACGCGGCTTCGACCGGCGTCCCTCCGCGCTCAAGCAAAGACTTTACTTTGTGTTCTACTCCCGATAAAGAGAATGTCATGCCTTCCGTCTTCGGGGTGTAACCTGCGCTGTCATTCGCAGACATTGCGAGTTCGTCAAGCGCCGCGCCCGACGGGAACTTGAGCCCGAGAAGTTTCCCTGTCCTGTCAGCGAGCTGCCCGCACGATATATCGCTTGTGCCGCCCAGGACCTCACATGTTACAGATGCCCCGTGAGGCTTAACAAAAAGCAGTTCCGTCGTCCCTCCGGAAATATGCCAGCACAGCATCGGGAAGTCCAGCATATCAAGCCTTCCTGCAGACCATGCGGCTGCAGCCACGTGCCCCTGCTGGTGCGAGAAGCGGCGGAACGGCTTCCCCATACTCTTTGCGATCACTTCTCCGTGAGATACGCCTGCAAGGAAGCACGGCATATATGAGCCTTCCGCTTCTCGCGGAGCCGCGCTTGCTCCGACTGCGATTACGTTCTCCCCGAGCGGCAGTTTTGAAAATACCTCCGGCAGGTACTTCACATGCATAAATAACGCGTCTGATTGACGTAATCCAAGCGCGTTCTCCGGAACATCAAGCGGGCGGCCGGCGTTTACCCCGGTCTCGCCGTCAAAAATGGCGCAGGATGTCGTATAGTTGCTTGTGTCGATCCCGATGGTATATGCATTCAATGTGTGATCCGTATTCGCCCCGGCAGTATGCATGTTCAGGTACTCTCTACTTTCAGCCTTCGGCCTTTTGCTTTAGCTCACAACCTTCAGCTCTCAGCTTTCCGCTCTCAGCTCTCAGCTCTCAGCTCTCAGCTTTCCGCTCTCAGCTCTCAGCTTTCCGCTCTCAGCCTTCAGCCTTCGGCCTTAAGTTCATATAGCGCTGTCTCCGCTCGCGAAAAGCTCCCGAGGACTCCGTTGATGAAGGGGACTGTCTCAGGCGACTCATAACTCTTCGCGAGTTCGACGGCTTCGTTTATAGCAGCTCTGCCGGGTACGTCCGGCATATACAGCACCTCATACATTGCCGCCTTCATAATAGCCACCGCTGTCCGCGAAATCCTGCCGAACTTCCAGCCGACGGAGTACTTTTCAATATAGCCGTCAAGCTCCGCTTCATGCAAATAAACGCCTGTGACAAGGCGCGTGATATAGTCAAGCTGTCTTTCGTCCGGGACGTCTTTGTACAGATCGTCTTCCGCCTTCAGCGTTGAGTAATACTCATCTCCAAAAACCATAGGAAGCATCGTTTCAGGCTCAGTCCGGTTCTCGGCGATGCTGAAGCACAGCCTGACAGCTATCTCTCTTGCAGCGGTTCTGGTCACTATTTAAGCGAGACGCCGCAGATATGCACGTTTACTTCGCTGACTCTGACGCCTACGGCGGCTTCCACTGCAGAGATCACTGCTCTTTGGACCGCGCTTCCCACCTCATTGACCGCTACGCCCATCTCCGCAATGATATGCACATCGACCGTCACCAGATCGCCGTCGATGTTCAGCCTCACGCCTCTGGAAAGGCCTTTTCTCCCCAGCATGCTTGTGAGTTCTTTACCCGGCGAAGCGAACAGGCCGTGGACGCCTTCCACATCTACCGCTGCGACTGCAGCAATGATCGCGACGACTTCCTCCGAAATGCATACGCTGCCCCGCTCGTCTGTACTCCTGATATATCCCTTGTTCTCTCCCATAATAATGACCATTCCTCTCCGGGGGATTTGATATGCGTCCCTCACGCGGTTTCGTCAAGTATATCATACATAGTTCTGGAAAAAAAGAAGTTTTTGCCCGCGAACCCTATTGACCAATCCGACATTTTTACATAAAATGAACGTGATAAATAACAAAACACTTTAAGGAGTATACGCTATGTTTGGTTATACCGGTAAAATGCTGTTTGTCAACCTGTCAACGGGCGCTATCGAGGTAAAAGAGATCCCCGAAGACTGGTACAGGGATTTCCTGGGCGGCCCGGCTCTCGGGGCGAGGATCCTGTACGAGTATATGCCTGCCGGCTGCGACGTTTTCGGTGAGGACAGCATGTTCGGCCTGTTGCCCGGGCCTTTCAGCGGGTCCAACTTCTTCTGCGGCGGAAGATACACAGTCGTTTCTAAATCTCCCATATATAACGGCTGGAACGACGCCAGCGCAGGCGGAGACTTCGGCCCGTCCATAAAAGCAGCCGGTTTTGACGGCGTGTTCGTAAACGGAATATCAAGTAAACCGGTCTATATTTTCATTGACAGCGGGAAAGCCGAGATCCGCGGCGCGGAACAATACTGGGGTCTGAGCTGCGGTGATTTCGAAGAAGCGCTTAAAAAGGATCTTGGTATCCGGTACAGCGCGTCATACATCGGCCCGGGCGGTGAAAAGAAGTCTCCGCTCGCCTGTGTGATGAATGATTATCACAGAGCCGCTGGCAGAGGCGGAACAGGCGCTGTCATTGGGTCCAAAATGCTCAAAGGCGTCGTCTGCACGGGGAAACTCCCCGTCGAGCTTGCAGACAAACAGGCTATCATTGATTTGAACAAGTCTCTGGCGGAGTTTCTGAAGGACCACCCCATGAACGCGAACATGCGTTCAGCCGGATCGACAGGCGCGTTCATGGCCAACCTTATCAGCGGGGATACATGCGTCAAGAATTACTCTGTATCGCTTGAAGAAACAGGTAAGACTGATGAAGACTTCTCACGCCTCGGAGCTCCTAAAATCAACGATGAGTATAAGGAAAAGAACTACTCCTGCGCTTCATGCCCCATGAGCTGCGGAGCGTCCGTGAAAATAAACGACGGTCCTTACAAGACAGACGGGTCTGTCCCTGTAGCCAGGCCGGAGTATGAAAGCCTTGGCTGGTTTGGACCCGGCATCATGAACGAAGACCCTGAAGCGCTTATCAGAATGAACCATCTGTGTAACGAAGCCGGGCTTGACACGATCCATGTCGGCGGAACGCTTGCTTGGGCGATCGAGTGCTTCAACGAAGGCGTCCTCACAAAAGATGAACTCGACGGAATCGAACCTTTCTGGGGTGATTCAGCTGCGGCGGTCGCCCTGACAAAAAAGATCTGCGACATGGAGGGCTGCGGGCAGATTCTGGCGCAGGGGTCGCGAAACGCTGCAGACCATTACGGGAAAGGCCATGACTTCCTGTTTGTTGCAAGCGGAGTTGAAATCGCAGCGCACGACCCGAGGCGCGCTCCCGGGTATATCCGCACATATCAGCTCGATCCGACTCCCGGCCGCCACACAAAGGGGGGCTTGGCAAAAGCAAACGACAGGATGTCAAAGGAGCTCAGATACAATTACCGGATAACAGGCTACCACGACGTCCAGGAAATGTGCGTGACGGAGTACATCAACGCGTCGGGCTTGTGCATCTTCACGGCGCGGGTGTTCCCCGGCAACACGATCTTCGACGCGTATAAATATGTGACAGGCCTTGACATGGGCATGCGCGAGCTGCGATTCTTCGGAATGCGCTCTTTTACGATGAGATGGGCTTTCAACCTGCGCGAAGGCTTACGGCGCAGTGACTTCACGGTGACCGGCAGGATGCGCGGCTCACCGCCGCTCAAGGGCGGCCCGACGGCTGGCGTTACTCTCGATGAAGAGCGCCTCGGCGATAACTTCTACAACGCGCTGGGGTATTATCAGGACGGCGTGCCGTACCTCGACATGCTGCAGCTCACAGGAGGTTTGGACTGCGTTATAAAGGATCTGTACCCTCCGGAGAAGTAGTCGCTGCCGCTGCTGCTGCTGCTGCTGCTGCTGCTGCTGCTGCTGCTGCTGCTGCTGCTAAAAAAGCAGCTTCTGCAGTCGAATAGTTACGTTTATTGTTTCTACTCAGATACCGTTCCTTAGAGATAGCAATATGGAGATTAACAGGCAGGCAGGCAGGCAGCCGGCTGCTAATGGCAGTCGGCTGCAGAGAATGAGAATGGAGGCTTCGCAATTAAAGTAACTGTCAAATACCACATTTTTGATTTACCGCCCGGCTTCAGCGACGCTGTATTTGAGCTGAACAAAGACGCCGCAGTCTCAGATATATTTGACGCAAGCCTTGATCTGTTCAAGACGCGGAATGTAACTATGGATGAAAAAGAACTTCGCTCCGCAATTGTTGTAAGAAGCGGCAGGTTGGCGGAGCCGGATGATCGTTTATCAGACGGCGACGTGCTTTCGGTTTTGCGCCCTATGGACGGCGGATAATTACCCTACCGCTGCTTTACCCTGCGGCATTCCAGATAATACCGCTTATCTTTCGCTCTTCCGACAGAAAAGCTCTTTTTGGGAAACACGCCTTTTGAAGTCACAGTCCCGAACAGCTCCGACTTTTCCATTGCCGGCAGTATCAACCCCACGCGGTTCTCGTCTTGCGAGAGCCGCTTTACTGTCTCTTCTCCATGTACATAATCTATGCCGCAGGCGTTGAGATCCGTATATTCGTCAAGAAACGCGCCCAAAGACGACAGCGCGTCGCCGATACAGGACGCTGAGACGCCGACGTCACCGCTGTCCCCGCGCGAGTACCACTTAATGTAATAGTCGTTCCCTTCGGGCATCGCGGCCTTCAGTTCATTAATAAAACATGCGGCGTCCACTCCGAAAATCATACGATGGATCGCTTCAAAGACTATTGAATCTTCATACACATTGTTTATTTCAAGCAACGCTTTCCCGGCCGGATGGTCACGCCTCTCTGTTTCGCTCAGCCCCTGCTTCAGCTCGTCCCAGAAGACTTTCGCCGCTGCGAGCGAATGATTCCCGTCTCCGATAACAATAAGCGTATCATTGCTATCGTACAAGCGTTGCAGCGCATCGACTGCCTGCTCCGCATCTTTTCCCGAGACAAGCCTTCCTCTGACGCGGCCTCCTCCCTCCATCAGGTCAAAGTCGTATAGCAAAGGAAGCGTATCCGCTATCATCGCAAGCGGCTCTATGACAGTCTTTTCACTGTCGTCGATAAACGACATGATGTGCGGCAGTTCTACAGCAGCGCGGCGGCGTATGCCGATACGCACAGGAAGCCTTTCCCGCACAGTGCCTTCGCTTGCAACTATCGCGGCTTTTTCACCGCTGAACTCATAATCATCAAGATCGACCGCTCCAATAAGGCCATGTCTGACACTGCCGTCCTGAAGCGTACGCTCGACATACACAAACGAATCCTTGTACTGTGTGAATATGCCGCCTGCGGTGTATTCTTCCATCGCGTTAATGATGCCGTTCTCTCTCTCTGTGACAGGCTCATCCAGGTATACTTCGGGGATAATAAGTCTGAGCGTCGAAGGTTCACCGCCCACGTACGCATTCACCCTTTCCCAGTAATCACGCTCAGATGAGAACTGGTCGCACGCGATCACGCTCCACTTTTCCAGGGATACGCCGGTCGGCAACAGAATATCCGCCGGTTTGAAAATTGTCTTCTTCAATGCTTTTTTGCGGCTTCCCGCGGAAGCCCCCTCCTTATCTTCAGTGCGCCCGGAGCTCTGTGAACACCGTTTTCAGCTCCGCGATGTACTCGGGCGTCGTGCCGCAGCAGCCGCCGACTATCTTCGCGCCTATCTTCGCAAAAGGCTTCATCTGCCTGGCAAACTCCCTCGCGTCGATGCTGTAACTCCCCGTCTCCGGGTCCGGCAGCCCCGCGTTCGGCTTAACGATAAGCGGCAGGTCAGTCGATTTCGCGATGCGCTCCGCTGTACCGTACATTTCCTCCGGCGCAAGTGAGCAGTTGAGCCCGATTGCGGCTGCGCCAAGCCGGCTCGCTGTTTTTGCGAAGAGTTCGGGCGTACAGCCCGTAAAAGTATGCCCTGTTTTGTCAAACGTCATCGTTGCCAAAACAGGCAACTCTGTGTTCTCGATTGCTGCAAGTATCGCTGCTTCCAGTTCACGAATATCGCTCATTGTCTCAATCGCGATTAAATCCGCCCCGGCTCTCTCCCCGGCGACAACCTGTTCCATAAAGAGGTCATACGCTGTTTCGTACTTAATATCGCCCAGCGGCTCAAGGAGGTATCCCAAGGGTCCGACATCCAGCGCAACTTTCGCATTGGTCCCCCTGCATGCATGCTTTGCGCTTTCTACTGCGCCGGTAATAACGCTATCGACAGAGTACCCGCATCCGCTCAATGCTTTTGCGTTTGCGCCGAATGTGTTCGTGACAATGACGTCGCTTCCGGCTTTAACGTAAAGCTCATGGACCTCGCAGACGTCTCCCGGCGCGGTAATGTTCATTATATCCGGCCTCTCACCCTGCCTGAGGCCTCTCTTTTGCAGCATTGTGCCCATCGCACCGTCATAAAACACAAAACCTTTATAATCATCGAAAAGCATCTTCGTAATACCTCCTGAATAGTAGTTACTATTAAAATACCCTCTCAGGACCGGTGAGGAAGACGTTTATTCTGCTTCCGAAAGCGGAGGCATGGATGCCGGAGCGCGCGAATTGGCACATGGATGTGCCACTGAGCGAAAAGGAAGCAGAAAAACGTCTTCTGAGCGCAAGGTCCTGAACTGCAACAGTAGGTATCCGGTTACAGTTCAAGGGGAATCTAAATGTCCTTGTAATTACTCCTGAATCATATTATACTTACGTTATGAACGTATATTTTGACAACGCGGCGACGACAAGAGTCCGGGACGAAGCGGTCGACGTCATGGTTCGGGTCATGCGCGAAGAATACGGTAACCCATCGTCGGTCCACTACGCAGGCCGTTACGCTGCTGCCATCCTGAGCGGCGCTCGCGGTAAAGTCGCCGCAGCGCTCGGAGCTGACCCTGACGAAGTGTACTTCACTTCCGGCGGAACTGAGTCCGACAACTGGGCAATCCTGAGTTCCGCGGAAGCGATGCGCAGGCAGGGCAAGCACATCATTACATCCGCAATCGAACACGACGCCGTAATATCACCGGTCAAAAGACTCGCGGGAGAAGGTTGGGAAGTCACATATCTGCAACCGGACCCCGCCGGCAGAATTCCTGTCAAAGATTTCTCGGAAGCGCTGCGCGGAGATACTGTTCTCGCGTCGATCATGCTCGTCAATAACGAGACCGGCGCAGTAAACCCGGTTTACGAGTATTCATCAGAGATAAAAAAACGGAAGCTGAACACCATACTTCATACCGACGCTGTACAGGGTTTCTGCAAGATCCCTTTCAGCGCGCAGGAACTCGGCGCCCATCTTGTGACGATAAGCGCGCACAAAATACATGGGCCGAAGGGCACTGGCGCGTTATACATCCGCAGAGGCGTAAAGCTGCCGCAACTGATCCATGGCGGCAGTCAGGAAAGCGGAAGGCGAGCGGGTACGGAGGCATTACCCTCAATCGCAGGTTTCGGGGAGGCTTCGGGCCTTGCTGCGGCTGAACTTAACACAGCGGCGGAAGCTGTGCGGAAACTTAGGGCCCATATAATCGAGCGCCTGAAACGCGAGTTGCCGGAGACAGTTTTCATCGGTGGGGGTGATTCCCCGTATATCATCAGCCTGTCAATACCGGGTCTCCAAAGCGAGGTCCTGATGAGCTATCTAGAAGGCGAAGGCATATGCGTCGCGAGAAGCGCCGCATGCAGAAAAGGCGAACGAAGCAGGGTGCTGGAAGCTATGGGTCTAAGCGGCAGCGTGCTCAACGGGGCGCTTCGCGTGAGCCTCTCACGTTACAGCACGCAGGAAGAAGCTGAATATTTTGTGAGCGTACTTGTAAACGCGTCGGGTAGAATAATCGGTTTCAAGCGGTAGAGGCGACGCTGCGCAATACATAGCGAGCAGCGGCGAGCAGCGGCGAGCCGTGGCGAACAGCGGCGAACAGCGGAGAGCAGCGGCGAGCAGCGGCGAACAGTTAGCGAGCCGTGGTGAATAGCGGCGAACAGTTAGCGAGCCGTGGTGAATAGCGGCGAGCCGTTGGATAAATATACATAAGGAGCTTTACATGAATGCATTTCAGGAAAAAGTGCTTGCTCTGAAGAAGAAAAAGAAAGCGCTGATCCTTGCCCACTATTATCAAACCATGGACATTCAGGATATTGCCGACCATGTCTGCGACTCTTTTGAAATGGCACGCCGCGCCCGTGATGCGGACGAGGAACTGCTCATTATCTGCGGCGTACGCTTCATGGCCGAATCCGCGAAAATACTTAACCCGAGCAAAACGGTACTGCTGCCGTCGACGGACGCGGGCTGCCCGATGGCGGACATGATAGAACCTGAAGATGTGCTGAAGCTGCGTTTGCAGCACCCGGACGCGGCTGTCGTATGCTATGTCAACTCTTCCGCGGCTTTGAAAGCAGTCAGCGATGTTTGCTGCACATCATCTTCGGCTGAGAAAATCGTCCGCGCCGTACCGGAAAGGCGCGTCATCTTTATCCCGGACAGGAATCTCGGCTCATATATCGCAAAGAGAGTTCCCGAGAAAGAGATCACAATATATGACGGCTGCTGCCCCGTTCACGACCGAATCACATCCGCGGACGCGGCGAACGCAAAAAGCAACTTCCCGGGCGCTAAGCTGCTCGCGCATCCGGAATGCCGCGAGGACGTCCTCGCACAGGCTGATTTCATCGGGAGCACCGCTGAGATCATCCGTGAAGCGCTCAACTCCGGCGAGCCTGAGTTTATCATCGCAACTGAAGAAGGCGTAGCGGAACGCCTGAAGACGCTGGCTCCCGGAAAAGCGTTCCATACTGTCAAAAGCGGTTTTATCTGTGCCGATATGAAGAAATTAACTCTGCAGGATGTGCTGGGATCGCTGGAAAGCGGCGATTACGAAGTGCTGCTCTCTGCTCCCGAAATTGCAGCGGCAAGCAAAAGTCTCGAACGAATGGTTGAGTTAGGCTGATGATTTGCAGCCTTCCGCCCGTGGTTTTCAGAAAGAAGCAAAGGATGCTCCCGTATCGCCTGACTGAGCTTAGGCACTGTCGGGAAATAACAGACATGTAACATAACACAACATGACGGACCGGACGGAGAGGCCGTAATGGATATAAAAGGGTTACAATACTTTATAACCGCAGCTGCCCGCCTCAACTTTACTTCCGCAGCCAGGGAATGCTATATCACTCAGACCGCGATGAGCCTGCATATAAGCAAAATGGAAGATGAGCTTGGTTTCAAGCTGTTCAACAGAGGCAAAAAGGCGGTTGAACTCACTGAAGCCGGCAAAGATTTCTACAAGCGGGCTCTGAGTATCATCGAGCATTATCAGCATTCAGTTCGCAAGAGCGCCAGCATCTCCATGGGCATGACAGGAGTTCTGACCGTTACGCTTCCGAGCTTTTTTGAAGGCCTTGTCTTCATGGACAGATTTATTGCGTTTCGCGACAAGTACCCTGGCGTTGAACTCAATATACTCGTCAAGCCCCACAGCGAGCTGATCGCGGCGGTCAAAAGCGAAAGAGCGGATATCGCGGTTGGCTCACCGGAAGATATGGAGCTTGACTCGGAGTTTATCGTGATCAACCTCAGAGAAGACCCTGCTGTCCTTCTGTGCAGTTCCCGTCATCCATTTGCTTCGCGCAGCATAGTCACCGCGGAGATGCTGAAAGATGTGACAATAGTAATGTCGGGGCCGGAAGGAATGCCGCAGACATATAAGTCGCTGAAGAGTATTAGCTTCAGCCCCGGTATAGAAAAAAACACGGTGTTACCCGTGAACAACATGGATGAGATGCTTCTGATGATCGAACTTGAACGAGGCGTCGGATTTCTGCCGAGTTTCGTAAAACCCCGGATAGCTTCGATGTCGCAGGGGCTCGTTTGTCTTGACTGTGAGTTCGGCGGCGAGTCTGTGAAGATGACTACAGCAGCGGGTTTTCTGAAAGACAACCATAATCCGGTGATAGGAAACCTGATCGAGACTCTTTTGTGAGTAACTGAACAAGGTTACTGAACAGAGCGCCTGTACAGTTAAAGGAAATGCAATGCAGCGGCTGAAGCAAGCGGCAGCTTCTACAGTTTAACAAGTCATAAAACATCAGCGCTGTCCTTTGGCCGCAAATTTCTGATCAGCATGGATGAGTATACGACGTTCACAGCAACAACCGCGGCAAAAATCAACTTGATGCTTACCGGATGTTCGTCCGCCAAAGTCACAAGGCAGAAATAAATCGAAGCAAGATACGCGAATATCGTCTTACCGGGCGCGGGCTTCTTAAACACGAACCCCGCGGTGTAGTAAAAACTGAGAGTCGACGCCATTATGGCCAGGCAATAATAGCAGTAACTGAGCAGGACCGGGTTTGTGGCATTCTGCTTATACATCACAATTAGCCAGAAACACATAAAAAGTATCGGTACCACACTGAGGACGAGTGTTGACTTGCGCCTCGGATCCTGATACATCTCAACCGCAAGCAGCATGCATGAAAGGGCAGCGAGAGCCGACAGAACAGTAAAATACAGCATCGAAGCTGATAAATCAGCAGCGGATCTCGATTCCAGGAAATACTTGAGCGTAGCGCCGAGCCAGATGATCCCGAACAGTGTGAAGACGAAAGGATATGCCAGTACATCCGTTCCATACGCGTTGTCAAAGCCCTGTTGCGCCGAATGTTTGCGCCCTGTACGGATCGTAAAAACCAGGCAGGCTAACAATAACGCAAGGGTAAGCGCTATGAGCGATATTGTTATTTTGCTCCCGGGCTCAGGCAGACCTGTGTTGACGTCAAAGACGTCTTCAAGTTCAGTCAGCCTAAGATAAAACCCGGTCACACCGGCCAGAAGGGCAATGAATGGTGCAACAACCGCCAGTCTACGCATAAACCCAATCCTATCATTTGATATTTCGTCGAGGTATATATAAGAGGCCTGTTCAGCCAACTCATTCTACACCATACCGAATCAAACGTCAAGGAACTCATTACAATGAAAAACAGATCAGGTAACACAGGAAATAAAGGCGCAATGTCAGTCTTATTGACGGTTTTACTCCTTGTTGTATGCGCGTCATTTACGTTGTCCGGCCCCCGAAGCGGACTGCCCGGGAAAAAAACAGTCGTTCTTCCGCCGCTGGAAGAGCTGCTGCCGGCGGCAATGCGGGCGGATGATCATGTGATGCTCAGCGTGCTTATCGGAAACGACGACGCAGACATGTCGCTGGAACGCTTCCTCCTTGGCGCGGTGGCGGCTGAGATGCCGGCTTCGTTTGAGCCCGAAGCTCTTAAAGCGCAGGCTGTCACCGCCAGGACAAACGTCCTGTATAACATGCTTGTTGCGCCGAAATCGCGGCATCCGGGCGTCGATGTATGCGACGACTACACATGCTGCATGGCGTACAGCACTGATGAACGGCTCAGGCAAAAATGGGGCGAAGACTACACAGAGTATATGCCGCGCATTATTTCAGCCGTCATTGAAACCGACGGCGAGGTCCTTACTTATGACAGTAAACCGATACTTTCGGTATTTCACTCGTCTTCCGCCGCCAAAACCGAATCGAGCGGAAACGTATGGTTCGAGGATTTGCCTTATCTGCAGAGCGTGTCAAGCCCGGAGACCGGGGAAACAGTGCCTGACTACGTTTCGACGATTGTTATATCGCAGCAAGCCTTCATTGATACGTTTACCGCAAAATACCCGGACGCATTGTTTGATTCGCATGTGGACTCATGGGTGACAGAGATCACTCATACCGCAAGCGGAAGAGTAGACGATCTGAAACTCGGCGGTGTGAAAATCAGGGGAACTCAACTCAGATCGCTGTTCGGACTGCGCTCAACCGCTGTTTCGATACGCCTTACGGCAAACGACGTCATTTTCACAACGACCGGATACGGGCACGGCGTCGGGATGAGTCAGTACGGCGCTAACACAATGGCGGGGGCAGGCGCTGAGTACGGAGAAATACTGCTTGCGTACTATACCGGCTGCGTACTTACGCAGTCGTCTGTGTTGCAGGATATAGTTCCTACTCGCTCCTGATCCACTTTCTCCCCGCAGCCAAACCTTTGACTGTTCCGGCGGACGCATCAGCAAGCCTTCTGCTGAGCATGTCAGATTTTTCTTCTGTTATGATAACGCTGAGTACGACGTTTTCGCCGTACTCAGTGTTTTCTATTATACCGCCGAGGTTTTCGATCTCCTGCTTTATATTTCCGAACAAGTTGTAAGTGCAGACAACGTTCATACACTCCCAATGGCTGTACTTTGCAATACCGGCATTCAAAAGCGCAAGCTTTGCCGCCCCGGAGTACGCCCTCGACAGACCGCCGGCGCCAAGCAGCGTTCCGCCGAAGTATCTGGTCACAACGCAGCAAAAATCAACGAGCCCTTCACGCCGGAACACTTCGAGCATGGGAAGCCCCGCGGTTCCCTGCGGTTCACCGTCGTCTGAGTATCTCTCGGCGCCTCCGCGTAAAATGTAGCACCAGCAGTGATGGCGCGCATCATGAAATTTCGATCTGACGCGAGCGATTGCGCCTCTTGCCGCTTCTTCGGAGTCTACCGGAGCGACGTATCCGATGAACCTGGAACGTTTTTCAATCAACTCGGATTCGCCTTCTCCTGCAGGAGTAATGTAAGTCTCCATATCGTATTTGCTCTCCTCTCCGGCTTGAATCGGCTTCGCAAATGCGGCTTAGCTGCGTTTTGATTCGTGCCGGCAAACAGCGTCAACTCTTCTCTCAACTAACGTACTCCCTCATCCGCCCGTAAAGTTCCGGGCCTAGTACGGCGTCGATTTCAATGCACTCTTCAAGATACCGCGTTTCCCGGACCGCCCCTTCCCTGTGTACAGCCTCAGCCAGCCCTGCTTTGTCATACGGCAGTCGCAGCGTAACTTTCTTTCTTACAGATGAAAGGATTTCTTCGATTTTCGCCAACAGAGCGTCTATCCCCTGCCCTGTTTTTGCTGATATTTCGACAGTGTTCTCATCATGCGCCCGTATGTCATCCGTGAATATATCACATTTGTTGAATACGTTCAGCCTCGGGATCTTGTCAGCGCCAAGCTGCGTGATTATCTCATCGACGACGCGGGCCTGTTCTTCACGCTCTGCGCTTGACGCGTCGATAACATGTAACAGTAAGTCCGCGTACGTCAGCTCCTCAAGAGTTGCTTTGAATGCCTCGATTAAGTGATGAGGAAGCTTTCTGATGAACCCGACAGTGTCTGACACAAGCGCCTCCAGCGTGTCGCTGACGTCCATACGGCGCGTCGTGGTGTCAAGCGTGTCAAACAGCCGGTTTTCCGCCTGTATCCCCGCGTCTGTCAGCGTGTTCAGCAGTGTCGATTTTCCGGCGTTCGTGTATCCGACAAGCGCGACGACCGGGACGCTGTTTTTCTCCCGTAAGCGGCGCTGAGTGTCGCGCACGCGGATAACTTCGCTGAGTTCTTCTTCGAGTTTCTGGATTTTACGCCTGATATGCCTGCGGTCTGACTCAAGCTGCGTTTCGCCCGGACCGCGCGTACCGATTGGCGCGCTCGTACCGGTCTGGCTTGTGAGATGCTTCCACATTCCAGTCAGCCTCGGCAGCAAGTACTTATACTGCGCGAGTTCCACCTGCAGCCGCCCTTCTCGTGTGCGCGCCCGCCCCGCAAATATATCAAGTATCAGTGACGACCTGTCAATCACGCGCAGATCAAGATCCTCCGCAAGCGCTCTCATTTGCGACGGCGACAGCTCGTTGTCAAACACCGCAAGCGTGCACTCATTTTGCTGCGCTATTTCCTTTAGTTCCGCTACCTTACCTTCGCCTATAAATGTACGGGGTTCAGGGGTACCGCGCTTTTGTAATGCTCTGCCAAGGCATACCCCGCCCGCTGTTTCAAGCAGCGCTTCGAGCTCGTCGAGGCTTTCTTCCGTCGAACGCTCATGCGGGTCCATACTGTCGGCTGCAAGACCAGCTATTACTGCCCTTTCAGGCTCAGTTATATTTTCCACTTTTTCCATACTATACTCTTTTCCGCAAAAAAACAGGACGTTTACGCACGCCCTGCTTCTTCACTACATTCAATCAGTTATTGTTCCAAGCCGAACTTCCTGTTGAACTTCTCAACACGGCCGCTTGTATCAACCAGCTTCTGCTTGCCCGTATAGAACGGGTGGCACTTCGAGCATATCTCGATTCGGATATCTTTCTTTGTGCTGCCGGTCTCAATAACTTCACCGCAGGCGCATTTTATTGTTGTCTGCTGATAATCGGGATGAATTCCTTCTTTCACCTTACTCACCTCTTCCGGAAATATTCCAAATCGTTTACATATCTCATATCTGTTAAAGCGAGAGCAATATTAACATATTGTCAGCCTAAGTGCAAGAGTTTTTTTCAAATTACTAAACACATGATTCGCTTTCGTTACTATTGCAGATACCCTCTCAGGACCGGTGAGGAAGACGTTTATTCTGCTTCCGAAAGCGGAGGCATGGATGCCGGAGCGCGCGAATTGGCACATGGATGTGCCACTGAGCGGAAAGGAAGCAGAAAA
>Ga0082212_10002235_pt1 | contig 28402 bp, 24 predicted proteins | sample TergutNt197P3_FD_71548 | JGI IMG/M metagenome (GOLD analysis project Ga0082212, IMG submission 71548) | Neocapritermes taracua P3 segment gut microbial communities from Petit-Saut dam, French Guiana - Nt197 P3 | ecosystem: Host-associated > Arthropoda: Insects > Digestive system > Gut ...
TGGAAGAACTGGCACAGGTTTGGGGAGAGGAAGGAAGATACAAGGACATGTTCCAAAAAATCTACCCCAATAACGATCGGTCTCCATTTTTTGTGGTATTTGAGGAAATCATTAGGACTCCCCTTGGCAATGGTGGGTTTTCCACTAGGCCCAGCAATTTTCAAAATCAATTCAGAGTGCTGAATAGGAGTTTATCTCCAAGATTGCCATTCAGGACTATTTCGGGGGCAAACGAATTTGGTTGGAAAAATGAAGACGGCCCCAGATGGGGGCTTTTTTCTGCAGATGCCAAATTATTAGCTGACGGATCTGATATTCCTGACAGAGAGTCCATGCAGACTATTTTCAGCCGCAACAATATCATTAGTGTCGCAGATTTTTTTCGTAAATACATTGCCGAAATGGGCAGTACACCTGGAATTGAACTCTTTCTGGCCTATCAAATCATTGACGAATATCATTTGCCTCTGAACAGCAATAACGAACCTGATACGTCACTGGCAGATTTCAAAAATGAGGCTGCCATATATCTGCGCAGAGTAATCGACAATCCTGATGCCTTATTTAATCTGCCGGATATTTCTCCAGACCCCGGCACTAGAAAACAAAGCCTGGCATTAAAATCCATTTCAAGGTCATGTATAACCAGCATCGAATCGCTGCTTGAAAGAAAGCCATCTGATGAGAAAATTTGGAATCAGTGGCTTTTCTGGAGGGGTATCGAAGATGCCGAGCGGCCTATAGAGCCACTTTTGGAGCGTATCAAATTCAGCCCTCTTTCTGCCGCTATGGAAGCACCTTATTCCGTAATGGATTTTTATTATGAAGAATGTAAGAAAAATGAGAATTGGCCCAAAATAATAGAACTGCTGAGGAAAGTATGGGATAGGGAAATCTCCATAGTAAATGACCCTCGAAGCGATGAGGAAAAAAGTGGCCTCATACCATATAACAAACAGGAAAGCCTGAACCGAATTGGCGACAGGGTTGCGATACCGTTGATTGAAGCTTATCTCCATGACAGCAAATTCCATGCAGCGGATGATATATTCAGTACATACACAGATTCCGGCGGCAAGTTTACTGACATAACAAAAATTGTCGAACTGGCAAAGGGGAAAAACCAGGATAGGCTTGTGAGGGAATGGGAAGCAAAGGCAGGGAAGTAAGTGCCGAGAATTTTTTGATGAATTTATAAACCCAGCAGTAACCTTGCTTCAGCTTCCATGCGGTTGAGCAGATCTTCTGTAGTACGGCTCTGGAGATAGACCTTTAGCTTAGGTTCAGTCCCGCTTGGGCGGAAGGCCACGAATGCACCCGAAGCAAAGCGGAATTTAAGCACATTGCTGGACTCGATTGGCAGAGCGATGTCTTTGCAATCAGGGCGATCCAGAATTGGCTCTACCTTGCCATTTGCATAGTGTTTGCATGACAAAAAATCTTCCCGGCTAATAACAGTCTCGCCTGCAAAATTGCTCAAGCCTGCGCTGCGGATGCGCCCCATGGCTTCGGCAAATCTCTGGGCACCACCGGGCTTTGGGTCTTCCAGATTGACTTGGCAACTGTAGTAAGTGCCTATGCGTTTTTGCAAATCCATCACCGCTTCCATCAGGTTCATCCCCTGTGCCTTGTAATGGCCCACCATTTCACCATATAGAAGGGCAGCGGTTATACCGTCCTTGTCCCGCAAAGAGTGATCCGGCAGACAGCCGATGCTCTCTTCGGCACCAAAAGCATAGAGCTCGCCGTTGGCCTCAAGTCTGTTCATAGCCACGGCAATATTTTTGAAACCCGTAAGACACCAGACTGTCTTTATTCCGTGATGCCTTGCAGTTTCGACCAAAAAGTCGCTGGTGACAACTGTAGTTACGATGCAGCCGCTGGCCCCCTTGAAGCGCACCAGGTAGTCCAGCGCAAGGGCAGCCATGTCATTCCCCGTCATCTGGACCCACTTGCCGCCATTATTAATCACGATACCAAGGCGGTCGGCATCAGGGTCTGTCGCCAGAATGGCATCCGAGCCTAACTTCTCTGCGTCTTCAATAGTCACACGGAAAGCCGACATCTCTTCAGGATTCGGCTTTGGCGCAGTGGGGAAATTGCCATCCTGAACCATCTGGGATTCACAAAGGTCCAGGGGAAGCCCTGCCCTCTTGAATACTTCCGGCACAAAGTCTGCGCCAGTGCCGTGAAAGGGGGTATATAGCAGTTTGGCAGGTTCAAAGGGGATCGGGTTCAGCTTGTAGCCAAGGCTCATCTGGATGAACGCCTCCTTGATTTCACCCGGGATTGGAACAATCTCTGAATCAACATCACTGGGCGGTGGCTCTGGTATCATCGGCAACGCGCCCATGGCCGCTTCTATTTCACTATCCCAGGGAGCTACAACCTGTCCACCCTTGTCGTCATAGGCTTTATAGCCGTTATATTCCTTTGGATTGTGCGAGGCGGTAATGATTACTCCACAGGCAGTCCCCAGCTTCCTCATGGCAAAACAGAGAAAGGGTGTCGGAAGCGGGCGGTCACCCAGGTATACTTCAAAGCCAGCGGCTGCAAGAACGCGGGCGGCTTCAAGGGCAAATTCCTTTGATTGGTTGCGGGTATCACAGCCCACGATAGCCTTTAGCCTTCCTGATTTCACCGCTGCATTTTTTTTGGCGACAGCCGCGAGTGCCAACGTGGTGCGCCTGACCAGGGGCCTGTTCATGCGTCTAAGGCCAGCCGCCATCACTCCCCTGAGGCCTGCAGTCCCAAATGCAAGTGGTTCTGAAAATCTGTCGTCCAGTTCAACTTTTGCATCGTTATCAGTTTCGGCAGCTTTGATGAGTGCCTCCAATTCAGCCCTCAATTCAGACTCTAAGTGTGGGGATGCTAGATAGGCACGGGCGGCTTCGGACATTGAAATTCCTCCTGGAGAGCAAACAAAAAAACAAGGGGAAAAAAAGCTTATAGAAAAGGATAATAGAAGAAATATCTATTACACCCAAAATCTATTTCAAAGTAAACTGCCCTTACAATGCCACTCACGGACACCCACTGCCACCTACAGGATTCGCGTTATGGCAACACCCTGCCCAATGTACTGGCGAGGGCAAGGAGCGCGGACGTGACAGGGTTTGTATGCTGCGGCTCGTCTGAGGCTGATTGGAAAGACGTAATTAGCCTGACAGAGCGAGAAATAGGCATAATACCCATGCTGGGCCTGCACCCCTGGTACATTGACGAGGCACAGTCTTGCTGGGAAAAGCGTTTATACGACTTGCTTGAAAACGCATCCATCGGCGCAGGCGAGTGCGGCCTGGACTTTGCAATTCCAGACGCAAACCATGAATACCAGCTTGCCGCCCTAAATATTCAGTGGAACATGGCTTTGGAACTAGATCGGCCCTTAAGTTTGCATTGCAGAAAAGCCTTCGATGCCATGTTTAAAATAGCCAATGAAATTGGATTGCCGAACAAGGGGGCTGTAATACATGCCTTTTCCGGCTCAGCAGAACAGGCCAAAACAGCTATAAAACATGGCTTTTACCTGTCCTTCGCATGCTCACTCATGAATCCAAAAAACAAACGCGCCCACAAAGCCCTCTTAGCTGTCCCCCCTGAGAGGCTGCTGCTGGAAACTGACAGCCCAGACATATCGCCAATAAAGGAAACGCTCAACGAACCTGCGAATTTGGCTAATTTGTTCAACGATGTAGCAGAATTGCTAGGCCAAGCACCAGAAACACTTGAAAAACAACTTCAAGACAATGTAAACAGAGTATTTGGGAACATTGAGTTATAGCCTCTATTTCATTTCCTTCATATCTGCCGTTGGGCCGTATATCTGCGGCAATGGTACGTCCAGCAAGCGCAAATAGACGCTCAACTGGCCCCGGTGATGCACTGAATGCTTAATGACGTATTCTCTGATGACATCCAGCTTGTTGCAGGTAAAAAACACCTGTGGGCCAGCCCTCATAGTCCACGAATCGGAAAACGCCCCGTCTGTGAGCGACAATAGCTTTGTTTTTGCGGCACCTGCATTTGCATCCAGAATTTCAAGAGCATGTGCGGCGGAAGTTATTTGCGGTGTTTTCCAATCTGTTGCTGCCGCAACGTCCAGTTCGAACGTGTCCATAGTCAGAGGTAGCCAGTTGGGAATGTTGACGAGATGGCTCGCCAGTTCCCCAAGACTCTGACTCTTTGGGTGGGGCCTCCAGTCAAGTTTTGAATCGGGCATACTCGCCACAAGAGACCTGGTGATTTTTATCTCCTGCTCTAATTCCGGCAATAACGAGTCACGAATCGGCATAAGACCCTCCATGGCCTATCATACACTCTGCTATAAAACTTTCTCTTTTAGTTTTTTTGATGCCGGAACTGAAATTGCCGCCGCTGCAACTATTGAAATAAAAAGCATGGCCAGACCGCCTTGCAATTTTCCCCCGAGCCAAGCAACTAAAAATGTATCAGAAAAAAAGAATAGGCACATCGTGACCATGTTATTAAGAAAGATAAAGGCAAGCATGCCTGTTGCTGCTGATGACTGGGTAACTCCCAAAATTGCCCCGATACCTGCGGACATCACTATTTGGGCAAGTACAACTAATGACAAATACATGAAGCTATTGTCAGTAATAGCACCAGAGAAAAAAGAAGCGAGAAGGGCTTTGGCAGTTATTATAGAAAGAGCAATAATGCAGAATATTGATGCAACCATCGCAGCCTGTCTGGAAACAAGCGCAGAAAAAACAGAGACTGGCCTCACCAAAAATGGCACAAAAGTTCTTTTGTCAATGTCATGCACAAGGCTGGCTATCAGATTGCAGCCTGCTATGATGCACCCAATTTGGCACAGGTTGACAAGCAAAGAAGTCATTTGTATGGTGGCATCGCTGTCCCCAAAGTAAATGAAAGGATAAGACACCGTCAGCAACGGCACTAATACGCATACCCATACAAAAAAACGCGTCCGGCTAAAATGCCTTAATTCATCCAAAAACAACAGCCAAAACTCATTCATGTCCTTCCCCCACCATGTTGATAAACATTTCGTCCAGAGACAGTCCGGTAATCCTAAAGTCCCTTACCCTGTAACCGGCCAGGACTGTTGCTTTTAGAAACGCAGCAGCTATTTCTTCATATTGTGCCGTCGCTTCAGGTTTTATCGCCACCTTGTAGTGGCAGGGCTTTATTTCCGTGACTGCTGATATGTCCTCCGACAGGTACGCCAATCTGGATATTTCCACAGGCTCAAAGAGGCCGACCATGAAGGCCACCTCCTTGACGGCCTCCCTGTGCAGCTCACTGAGGTCGCCCCGAAATAATAATTCGCCATTGTGGATTATGGCAACACGGTCTGCCAGTTCTTCTACGTCTGAAAGAATATGGGATGAAAAGAGTATCGTCACGCCCTTGCTTTTAAGGCTATGGATCATTTTCTTCAACTGTGTTCTTCCTATCGGGTCGAGTTGATTGAAAGGCTCGTCCAGAATGACAAAACTCGGTTCGTGTAACAGGGCCTGAGCCAGATTTAACCGCTGGGCCATTCCGCCTGACAGGACAGAACACCTGAGCGGCAGAGCATCCTTCAGCTCCACAAATTCAGCCACCTCATTGATACGGCTATCAAGGCGGGGGTCTGCCATACCTGACAACCGACCAAAGAGTCGAAGGGTTTCAAAAACTGTGCGCCATGGCGCAAACGATATTGACTGGGGCATGTAGCCGATTTGCAAAAGGTATTCTTTTGATACATTCAACGGCTGACCGTTGAGCTGCAATGAGCCGTCAAATTCACCGTCAAGCCCCACTATAATCCGCAGAGTAGTACTTTTGCCTGCGCCGTTTGGGCCGATGTAACCAAGTATTTCGCCATTTTGGATATTCAGGTTGATTTTGTTGAGAGCTACCTTTTTGCCATAGCACCTTGATACATCCTGAAGAAGCATCTTTTGGGGTAAGGGTTCAACACCGATGTCCATCACTGAACCTTTCGCGTGTTTAAGTCCAGACTTTGCCCCTTCCCGATCAAGTGAATCTTCATGTTTTGAAAGCCGCCGCTATTGTCCTGTTTCATATCGCCGGGGTCAAACACCATGACAGAACTCCTGCCTAAAACTTTAGCAACGCCTCCCGCAACAACCAGCCCCGTCGCCTCGTCTATCCCCAGACCCAATTTGTCCGGATGCTCCATCATTAGGCTAAAGAGCCTATTTTGACGGTTACGCTTTAAAAAATGTTGGTCAATAATGCAGTGTCCTGGCAGGAATCCCATACCTTTGCGGGTGCGGTATGCTCCGCTGCCCATTTCGGCCAGGGAACTGTTGCCGTTTAAATCCACGCCTGTAATCATAATGTGGGACATGATGGCCGCCCCCGCACTCGTGCCCCCTACACACGCACCTTCTGCGTATCGCTCAGCAATAATTTTTTGCAGTGGGGTGCCAACAATTTTGTCAGCAATCCGGTTTTGGTCACCGCCTGAAAACCAATAGCCTGTGCATGTTTTTGCAGCATCCAGCATAGATGCCAAATCTGAGTCCTCCCTTGACCTGACATCCAGCGGAACCATTACTGCTCCAGCTTTGTCAAGGCTCTCTTTCCAGGATGTCAATGCCGCATCTGGAGTAGCGGAGGCAGTAGGTATAATGCCAATGCGTGCCCCTGCTCCCCCACTGGCCGCCAAAAAGGCTTCCATAATATCATCAGGCATCCCGTTGCCGCCAACGATTACCAACGTCCCTTTAGGCACGGGCGTTGGCTGGGCGGCAGACAGGATGGCTGCAAATAGGGCGAAAAGTATCACTGGTATGATATTTATTCTGCAATTTGTAAACATAGGCACCCTTCCTCAGGAGAAATTAATTGTGTTTGAGAAATTGAATTGTTTTCAATACCTTTTGAAAACGGCTTACTGCTGATCTTTCAGGTATTTGTCAAACCACGCGACATAACGTTCATAACAATCCCGCTGGTAAGAGAGCGGCCCCAAACTATGGCGCTGATCTGGATACAACACCAGTTGAGTCGGAATATTCAGACTCTTTAGTGCCTGATACATCTGCTCAACGCCTGCTATGGGGACATTAAAATCCCTCGTTCCCCCAAGAAACAGTGTAGGGGTCTTTATCTTGTCGGCTTGAAAAAACGGGTACGAAAGTTTTATCCACAAATCTTTGTTTTTCCACGGGGGGCCAAGTTCGCGCTCGTATTGCTTGATATATTGATCCGTCCCATACATGGACAGAAACAGGGAACTGCTGGCTCCGCTTACAGCAGCCTGAAAGCGGGTATCCGTGGCGATGATGTAATTCGTGAGGATGCCTCCGTAGCTCCACCCTCCGAGGCCCAACCGGTTTGGATCCGCAACGCCCATTTTGACTGCCTCATCGACAGCCCCAAGCAAATCCTGAACTTCTTTGTTTCCCCAATCGGCATAGATGGCTTTTTGATAGGCAGACCCGCGACCGGCACTGCCGCGATAGTTAATAGTCAGCACCACATAGCCGCATGCGGAAAAGAGGTGGCGTTCCATGCGAAAAGTATGTTCGTCCTGAAGGTTCGGGCCGCCGTGGATCCAGAGAAGCGTTGGGTAACGCTGACCAGCCCTGTAGCCTGGCGGTTTTATCATCAGGCCATGAACTTCTGTGCCATCCAGGCTCCGACTGGAAAAATCCTCTACAGAACCCATGGCAACTTCACGTATCCACTGATTATGGTTAGATATTGGCCGCTGTACACCTTTTTCAAGGGCCATTATTTCGGAAGGGCTTGTAGCGTCTCCACGTATGACCGCAAAAGAACTGCCGTCTTTTGGTGAGTAGTCATCAATTATCTGCCGACCCTGGGTGAGCTTAACCAGTTGGCCGCCTGCAACCGGCATTTGGGCCAGATACTTTGTCATGTCATCCTGGACAATAAAAGTAATAGTCCTGCTGTCGGGACTCCATGTTAGAGGCCCATATATCCTTCTGTCCAGATCCCTGGAAAGTTCTCTCACCTCACCTCCCGATGCCGGAACTATGGCCAATTTATTCAGGTTATACCCATAGTATTTGTCATCGTCCCCCCTTAAAAACGCTATCCACTTGCCATCAGGGCTCCATGTCGGCCTACCGCCATCAGGGCCTGAATGACTTGTCAAGGCCCTCATCGGTGATCCAGGAACAGCATCCATCACCCAGATGCGCGTCTCAGTATTTCTGTCTGGGTCTGGTGTCCTGTTGCTGACAAATGCAATGCTTTTACTATCTGGAGACCAGGATGCTGATGTTTCGCTATGCGCTCCCGAAGTGAGGGCAAAAGATTCCCTGGCCGCCATGTCAAAAATATGGATGTGGGTTTGAAGATTTTTTGTATAACCCCCACCGTCAGCCTTGAAGCTATATCGATCAACCACAATTGGTGGCGGAGTTTTTTTATTCCAGCCGTCTTTTTTTTCGGGGTCACTATCAGGGTCGATATCATCAACGAGGAGCAACAATTTTGTACTATCCGGAGACCACGCATATTCCGAAACCCCACCTTTAACGTTTGTCAACCTCTTGGCTTCTCCGCCATCCCTGTCCAATAACCAGACCTGAGAGCCAGCTCTTTTGTCCTGATCGTCGGCTCGGCTGACAACAAAGGATATATAACGTCCATCCGGGCTCCATCTTGGCTGACTGGCATTTTCTGGTCCGCTGTTCAGCTTTATTTTCCTGCTCCCATCCCAACTTGCCATCCAAATTGAACGGGAACGCCTGTCTTTTTCCATGTCAGCGATACTTAAGCTATAAGCAACCCATTTGCCATCAGGGGATACCTGAATATCAGTGATAAGCTGTAATTGCGCCAAATCATCAAATCCAATGCTCCGCTTTGGCACTGTCACCTGTTGTGCAAAAACGGAGACGGATATCACCAATGCAACCACAAGTGTCTTTAAGTAATCGCGTTGTGTCATAGCAATACCTCCTTAATCAACAAATTTGAGCGTGCCTTCTGCCCAACCTCACACAGCCACATTCAGGTGACTGTGCATTCCAAAGTTTCTGAGAATACACCTGATAAAAGCTATACCCAAAAGGCTTCGAACGTAAAACGCCGGAATGATAAATTTAACATCTGGAAATACAAAACGTTGTAGGGTACCATACAACTCGTACAAAGTTACCATACAGGAGGCAAGTTATGAAACGTACAAGATTTGTGACCGCGCTACTGGCTCTGGCCTTTGCCGGCGGATCTGCCCTTTTGGCCCAGCAGGCCCAGACACCTCGGCCCCAGGCCAGCCCCGCCGCTACCGTTATGCAGCGTATCGGCGCAGACACAGACATCACTGTTACCTACAATCGCCCAGGTGTCAAAGGGCGCAAAATCTGGGGCGAATTAGTTCCCTACGGCCTGGCACCTGCTAATCAATACTCCCCAAATCCATATCCCTGGCGCGGAGGTGCGAACGCTACCACCACCATCGAATTCAGCAAACCAATCAAAATCAAAGGCAGTGAGTTGCCGGCAGGGAAGTACGGATTGCATTTCATTCCAACCGAAAAGGATTGGACAATCATTTTCAGCAAAAATTCCACAGGGTTTGGCAGCTTCGGCTACAAACAAGAGGAGGATGTCCTACGCGTTACCGTTACCCCTGTAAAGGCTGCTTTTACTGAATGGCTGGAATATGGCTTTGAAAATCTGACCGCAACAGGCGCGATTGGCTACCTCAAGTGGGAAGAGTTAAAAATTCCATTTGAAATAACCCTTTGATAGCAAACTAAGACCACAAAATAATTATCGGGCGTATTTGTTGCAGTGCAGCATATGCGCCTTGTTTTTTGTTCCAATCTGTATCCAGTATTCAAAAGATGCCAGGTCGGGATTACAATTACATTGTTATGAAAAACATAATTTCCATTTTCCTGTTGCTGTTATATCCCCTTGCCGCCTCATCTCAGGACGCTGGAACTAGAAATGCAGCAGAAATTCGTCTGGGACTGGAAAAACTGAACGTTTTGGGAACGGTGTTATATGTAGGGGCGCACCCCGACGACGAAAACACTGGCCTCATAGCTTACTGGGCCAAAGAAAAAAAATATAGGGCAGCCTACCTTTCCATCACCCGCGGAGAGGGAGGGCAGAATCTCATCGGAGCAGAAAAGGGTTGCGATATAGGCATTCTTCGCACCCAGGAGCTACTCTCGGCTCGTAAAATTGATGGCGGTGAGCAGTTTTTTACACGGGCCATAGACTTTGGCTATTCAAAGTCTGTTAAGGAGAGTTTTGAATTCTGGGGATATGAAAAAATATTGGCCGATGTCGTATGGGTGATCAGGAATTACCGTCCGGACGCAATTGTTCTACGATTCCCAACAGGGGAAGGCAGTGGACATGGTCACCATCCGGCAGGTTCCATTCTGGCGGTAGATGCCTTCAGCGCAGCGGCAGACGCTTCACGTTTTCGTGAACAGCTTGAATTTGTCAAACCCTGGCAGGCAAAACGCATACTGGTAAACCAGTCCCGCTTCGGCGGCACACCAGCTGCAGAGGGGTTGCCGTCCGTAGACATTGGTGTCTTTAATCCGCTGATTGGAAACTCATACAATGAGCTTTCCGCACTCAGCCGGAGTATGCACAAGAGCCAGGGGTTTGGCTCGATACCATCCAGCGGAATCCAGTTGGAATCATTCAGGCTCATTGCAGGAGAGCCAATGTCAGAGGACATCATGGAAGGCATAGATACTTCCTGGAAGCGCATCCCCCACGGCGAGGCCGTGGCACAAATGATGGAAATGATCCTCGAATCATATAACATTAACGAGCCTTCTGACTCTCTCCCCCCATTGCTGGAACTATATGAAAAGATGGCAGAACTGGGCGATGACCCTTGGATAGAAATTAAAAAACATGAACTCACAAAACTCATACAAGCCTCTGTCGGCCTTCGTTTTGAAGCGTTTGCCGATGATTACGCCACTGCTCCGGGAGACAGCCTGAATATATCCATAAATTTAGTCCAGCGGAGTGGTCAACAGCAGCATATTGACTCCGTTACCTTTTCAACGCTTAATCAACGGCATGAAATCAATCGGCCATTTCCAAATAATATTGCCCAATCCATCAGGCACAGCATCGCACTCCCGCAGACCTACCCGATTTCCCAACCGTACTGGCTCATGCTGCCAGAGGATAAAGGTTCTTTTAACCTCAATGACATCAGAATGACGGGCCTCGCCGAAAACCAGCCTACACTGGTAGTTAATCTGGAAATGACGCTATATGGAAAGAAAGTTGTGTTATCGGCTCCGGTGCGCTACCGATGGCTTGAGAGAGACAGCGGCGAAATGCAGAGACCCCTGGAAGTTAGGCCTCCGGTTACTGCAAACTTTAAGCAGAGTGTGGCAGTTTTCCATCCAGGCGAAGAAAAGGAAATAGCACTAACCCTCAAGAATCACGCTTCTTCAAACAACGGGACTATCGGCCTAAAAGTGCCGTCCGGCTGGCGAGTTGACCCGGAAAAAATCTCCTTTGAATTTGCAAGGCGGCACGACGAAAACATTGCATCATTCAGAGTTATGCCCCCTATAGGAGCAGTGACATCGGATGTAGTAACAGACATGCGAGCGGTGGTTTCAGTCGGCGGCAGAGAATATTCTTATTCAATAAATGAAATTAAATATCCTCACGTTGACAGCAGAGTCCATTTCACAAATGCCTCCGTAAGGCTAATCCCTATGGCAACCAAAGGGGGAGGCAAGGTTGGCTACATCATGGGTTCCGGCGATGATATTCCCGAAATACTGAAAGATATGGGCTATGACGTTATTTTACTCGATGATGACATGCTGACTGCCGAAACGCTTTCGGGATTTAATATATTAGTCGCTGGAGTCCGCGCATACAATACCCGCAGTCGGCTCAGGTTCGTCCAGTCGCTTCTAATGGACTTTGTAAAAAATGGCGGAACATATGTTGTGCAGTACAACGTCAATTCTGGACTGCTAGTACCAAACATCGGCCCCTACCCCTTTACCGTTGGGCGAAGTAGGATTGTTGAGGAAGAAGCAGAATTGCGCTTTCTCGTTCCATTACATCCGTTGATGAATAAACCCAACAACATTACGAATGAGGATTTCTTCGGCTGGGTGCAAGAGCGGGGACTATACTTCCCAGAGCAGTGGGATGAGCGTTACACACCGCTTTTTGCCGGAAACGACACGGGAGAAAATGAACTGCGTGGAAATACAATCACCTGTGAATATGGCGATGGAGTGTTTATTTATACCAGCCTCGCATTTTTCAGGCAGCTTCCTGCCGGCGTTCCAGGTGCCTTCCGCCTCTTTCAGAACATGCTCGAGGTAGGCATGCGATGAATTCTCACCTTCAATCTGACCGCAGTTCTCAGGAAGAACCGCCGCCCATTTTTAAGGCCTGGCGGGAGATGTATCTTACGGTGCTTGGCAATCTGGTGTTAATGATCGTGGTTTTTTATCTAATCACAAATTACTTTTCGTAACATGGAACCGGAATGGGCCTTCTTGACTGGCTAGTAATGGGCGGGTTTGCGGCATTTTTGGTGCTATACGGCACCTGGAAAACAGGCCGTAACGCGGACCAGTACCTGGTGGCCAACCGCTCGAAGCCATGGTTTGCTGTAATGCTCTCAGTGATGGCGACCCAGGCCAGCGCGATAACATTTCTTTCGGCCCCAGGGCAGGGATATACAGATGGGATGCGTTTTGTGCAATTCTATCTCGGCCTCCCCATAGCCATGATTATCCTTTGTCTGACGGCGGTTCCACTATTTCATAAGCTGAAAGTTTTTACAGCCTATGAATTTCTGGAGCAACGCTTTGACCTCAAGAATCGCCTCATGGGAGCAATACTGTTTTTAATCCAGCGAGGGCTTGCCACAGGCTTTACAATCCTTGCGCCCGCATTGATTTTTTCTATTTTGCTCCAATGGGATCTCAGACTGACGATTCTGGCTATTGGTTCAATAGTAGTAATATATACTTCGGCAGGAGGCTCAGAAGCTGTGGGCAAGACCCACATGCTCAATATGGCCATCATCGCCCTGGGAATGTGCATGGCCTTAATATTGGTAATGCGCGCTTTGCCCGCTGACATATCGGGAATGGATGCCCTTCGCACGGCAGGCAGTATGGGGAAGATGAACGTCCTCACTTTTAATTTTGACTGGCGAGATCGCTATACATTTTGGAGTGGGCTGATAGGGGGAACTTTTCTTTCCCTCTCCTATTTCGGCACCGACCAGTCGCAAGTGGCCAGATACCTCACTGGACGATCAATACGGGAGAGCCGCATCGGACTTTTGGCTAATGGCATCGTCAAAATACCAATGCAATTCACCATCCTGCTTTTGGGCGTACTGGTATTTGTATACTACCAGTTTGCCCTTCCTCCCATGTTTTTTAATCCAGTAGAAGAGGCCAAAATACGGTCAGGGCCACAGGCCCAGGTGTATTTACAACTTGAGAGCGAATTTGCCAATGTCCATTCAGAAAAACAGATAGCGATCCGAGAGGCACTGCTATCAACCGATAGCAGTGCTGTCGAGTCGATGAGGATGCTCCACTCTGAGGAACTGCGCCTAAGGAGTGAAGCAGCCCGTCTCATACATAACTCAAATGCCAATTCTGACTCTAACGATACAAACTACATTTTCCTTCGTTTTGTCATAAGCACTATGCCTAAGGGACTTGTGGGGCTGATCCTTGCGGCAATCCTCGCTGCCTCAATGTCATCCACGTCAGCTGAACTGAATGCTCTCACTTCCACAACAACCATTGACATTTATAGGCGTTTAATCCGCAAGGAGTGTAGCGACAGACATTTTTTACTTGTTTCGCGCCTCACAACTGTTTTTTGGGGGATCGTTGCCGTCAGCTTCGGACTCTTCGTCAATGCGAAGGGTTCATTGATCGAAGCCGTAAACATTCTAGGCTCACTATTTTATGGAGTCATCCTGGGGATCTTCCTGATAGCCTTTTTTCTTAAAAAAATCACCGGAACACCTGTCTTTGTGGCAGCACTCCTGGCCGAGACGCTAGTGCTGGTTTGCTTCTTTTTTACTGACATCCCCTATCTCTGGTACAACGTGATTGGCTGCATAGTGATGACACTGTTGGCCCTGCTGATGCAAAAAGTCCTGCCTGCCAGAACAACAAGAAAACCAGTTGTTGATAGTTTGTAGTTGGAAAAAACTATGTAGTGACACTGATTTAGCCAATTTGGTATTATTTCACCACCCGATGAAATTATTTCTTGACATCCATGTGTTGACTATTTCATAATTCAACACATGTTGAAAAAAGACATCAAAAAACCCGACCAGAGGGCATCACGTGGGCCGCGGACAGTAAAAACCAACCCTTCTCAACTCCTGGACGCAGCCCAGGCCGTCTTTGCGCGGGAAGGGCTGGAGGGCGGTGGTGTACGCGCCATCGCCAGGGAAGCGGGCTGCGACCCCAGCCTACTCTATTATCACTTTGAAAATAAAGAGGCCATTTTTGAAGCAATACTGGATCGCAAATTTGCCTTGCTTCTCCCGGACTTAAAGGCAGTCGAAGATTCATATAACAACCAGCTCAGCACAGCTGACATGGCAACAACCAATGACCAGGATTGCTCACCTTTGCAGGAGGCCTTGCGGCAAATACTGATGGTATTCCGCAAACACGTAAAGGATGACGTTGGCTTCAGAAACATGGTCCGCTGGGGCGTGGCGGCCAGCAAAAAATTTGCTCTGGACGAGATACTGTTTAACCACTTTTCCCCCGCGATGCAAATTATCGGAAAAATGCTAATCGGCGGAATTGAATCTGGTGAGCTTAGGAAAGATATTAATATTCCGATGACCACATTCTTTTTCGTCAGGACATATATTGACGTATTAGATTTTTTCCCCACACTCACCATCAAGTTCATCCAAATGCCGCCCGAAGAGGCTATCGAACTGGCAGAAAATCAATGGTTCAGGCTGTTTTGGGCAGGAATAGCAAATCTATCAAAAATCGCAGGAGCCAATCAATGAAAAAACAAATGGCAATTCCAGTAATAATTATTGTCCTTGGCATCGGGGGGTATTTCCTTTACAGCCACTTCACCTCACGGCCGCGAATCATCACTCTTTATGGCAATGTAGATATTAGAGAAGCAGTACTGGCTTTCAGGGTTTCTGGGCGAGTAGCCGACATCATGGTTGACGAAGGTGATTTCATCAGTGAAGGTGACCTGCTGGCCGTCCTGGACGTGGAGCCTCTCCAAAACGCAGCAGAAGCAGCGAAGGCCGCTCTATCTTCCATTACGGCGCGCAATGCTCTGATTCACAGTGGTAACCGCCAGGAGGACATAGCCCAGGCAAAAGCGAGAGTTGAAGCGGCACAGGCCGCCCTCCTGAACGCTGAACAGCAATATGGAAGGATTAAAGGACTGTTGCCTTCTGGAGTAGTCTCTCAGGATTCCATGGACAATGTAGAAGCTGCGAGGGATCAGGCGGCTGCTAACTTGAGGGCCGCCGAGGAACAGTTTAATTCCCTCAGCGTAGGGTTCCGAGCAGAAGAAAAGGCTGAGTCAGATGGCCTATTAATGCAGGCCCAGGCCAATGTCGACATAAGCCGCCTGGCGGTCAGCGATGCCGCCCTCCGCGCCCCCAGTGATGGAATAATACTGAGCCGCGCAATAGAAAAAGGGGCCATGGTGCAGGCCGGCTCTCCGGCCTTTAGCCTGTCCCTTACAAGCCCTGTTTGGGTCAGGGCCTATGTGGAGGAGTCACAGTTGGGATACTTTAACACTGGCACGAAAGTGTTGCTCTATACCGACTCCCGCCCAAATCAGCCCTACACCGGGACGGTCGGGTTCATTTCACCCTCGGCTGAATTTACTCCAAAGTCAGTTGAAACAGCCGACCTGAGGACTGCCCTGGTATATCGCATCAGAATCGTTGTCAACAACCCTGACTCCATGCTCCGCCAGGGGATGCCTGTAACGATTAAACAGGCGGATTGACATGCACATCGCTGTAGAGACACAACACCTCTCCAAGCATTTCCAGGGGCAGAGCGGTCAAAACGTTACCGCACTTGACAATATAAGTGTCAGCGTCCCCTGCGGCACCATTACCGGCCTGGTCGGGCCAGACGGAGCAGGTAAGACCACGTTGCTCCGGTTAATGTCTGGCCTTCTGAAGCCAACATCAGGAATAATCAGAGTACTTGGCATGGAGCCATTCAAGGATGGCGATAAATTGAGGGCAGACATCGGCTATATGCCTCAAAAATTTGGCCTCTATGAAGACCTGAGCGTAATTGAAAACCTGAACCTCTACGCTGACCTCCGCAACGTAGTGGGCATTGAGAGGGAGAGGCTCTTTACGCAGCTATTGGCGTTCACTGATCTGGCCAGGTTTACAAAGAGATACGCCGGAAAGCTCTCAGGCGGCATGAAACAAAAACTGGGCCTCGCCTGCACATTGCTGGGCACTCCAAAAATATTACTGCTGGATGAACCCGGAGTCGGCGTAGACCCCATTTCCCGCAGGGAGCTGTGGCGGATGGTAAGGGAACTTTCCGCTGCAGGCATGACTGTGCTATGGAGTACCTCCTATTTAGACGAAGCCGAATTGTGCGACTCGGTCTGTCTAATGAGCCAGGGAAAGATTGTGGCCAACGATACACCATCTTCTATCAAGTCCACTATGCGGGGGCGATGCCTTCATATAACCAATATCAACGGTAACCGCCGAAACCTGCTGATGCACTCGCTACGCGCCCCTGAAGTAATTGACGGAGTAATCCAGGGGGCAAACGTGCGGCTGGTTACAGCCAGTGCGGGCATATATCCTGACTTAGGTGCCCTTAACGCAGGGTCCGAAGCCAGACTGGTGGAAGTTGAACCGAGGCTGGAAGATGCATTCATCAGCCTCTTGGGCGGCTCCTCAGACTCTGAATCTGCCCTTGCCGCAGCTATCCCTGATGTCAAATTGCCTCCAGGCATCGACCCTGACGCTGTGATTGAGGCAAAGCATCTCACAAAGAAATTTGGCGACTTTACGGCAACAGACTGCATCAGCTTCAGCGTAAAAAAAGGTGAAATATTTGGTCTCCTCGGTCCGAATGGTGCTGGCAAATCAACCACCTTCAAAATGAAGTGCGGCTTACTGAAGCCAACCGATGGAAAAGCCATGGTGATGGGCATCGACCTCAAGAAAAGCCCGTCAGAGGCAAGGCAAAGGCTCGGGTATATGGCCCAGAAATTTTCCCTCTACGGCCAGCTCAGCATAAAAAACAATCTGATTTTTTTTTCCGGCATCTACGGATTGAAAGGGGAAAAACAAAAAGCAAAAATTCAGCAAATGGTTGATGTATTTGCCTTACATCCATATCTTGATATGTATTCAGGACAGTTGCCGCTAGGCATAAAGCAGCGTCTCGCCTTAGCCTGCGCCATGATGCACGAACCCGAACTGCTTTTTCTGGACGAACCTACCTCAGGCGTTGACCCCGTTGCAAGGCGGGAATTCTGGTCTCACATCAATGGGCTTGCTAACAGGGGCGTTACCGTAATGGTCACAACTCATTTCATGGATGAAGCTGAGTATTGTGACCGCATCGCCCTTGTCTATCGCGGCAAGCTGATAGCTCTGGGCACACCAGACGATCTAAAGAGAAGTGTCATAACTAATGAAAATCCGAATCCGACAATGGAAGATGCCTTTATTGAACTGGTCAGAGGAGCTGACGATGAGTAATAATTTCAACATGAGGAGGCTTCGGGCACTCTGCAAAAAAGAGGTGTTTCAGATAGTCCGCGACCCCAGCAGTATATTAATAGCTTTCATCCTGCCGGTCATATTGTTGTTCATGATGGGCTATGCAATAAACCTGGATACATCTGTTATCAGGGTTGGTGTATTGGTGCAGGACGAAGGGCCATCAGCCAAAAATTTTGTCAGCGCGCTCAAAGCATCGCCCACTATAGATTTGCATCCGATACTTTCCCAGAATGACCTGTTAAAGGAGATGGCGCAAAAGAAATTGCGAGGAGCGGTCGTAATTCAAAATGACTTTTCAACCAAGTTACTGCAGGGGCACGGCGAAGGGGTGGTGCAAGTAATTACAGATGGAGCCGAACCAAACACAGCTAACTTTGTGACGGCCGGTATCAATGGTATTTGGCAAAACTGGAGGCTGGCAGATAGCAACGAAAAGGGCATCGTGCAAGCAGCTCCCATTGACATCAGAATTCGTTCCTGGTTCAACCCCAGCACCATCAGTCGCAATTTTTTAATACCTGGAACCATCGCCATAGTCCTGACAGTAATTGGGGCCATGCTGACTTCCATGGTGGTGGCCAGAGAATGGGAGAGGGGAACTATGGAAGCCCTGTTGGCAACTCCAATAACAAAGCTGGAACTACTGCTCTCAAAGACCATTCCTTATTACGTTTTGAGTATGGTGGCAATGTTCTTGTGTCTCATAGTGGCTATAACCATAATGGATGTGCCCTTCAGGGGTTCCGTACTGGTGCTTTGCGCCATTTCTACTTTGTTTCTCGGATGCGCCCTGGGGTTGGGGTTGTTCCTGTCTACAGTCACTCGTAGCCAGTTCAACGCTGCATCTATCACGCTTGTAGCAGGTTTTTTGCCATCCATGATAATGGGAGGCATTGTATTTGAAATACAGAGCATGGGCGGACTGCTGCAGATAATCACCAGAATTATTCCGGCCCGCTATTATGCCAACTCCCTCCAGACCATTTTTCAGGCAGGCACCGTACCGTCCCTGCTGTGGACAAACGCCTTTGCGCTGGCAGCCTTGATGGCTTTCTGGCTTGGGATTACAGCAAAAAAAACCAAACGGACGCTGGAGTAGCTATGCTGCTGAGACTCCGACAATTAATCATTAAAGAGTTAAAAATTCTGCTTGGCGAAAAGAGGGCCATAGCAATGCTGATAATGCCCGTAATTTTGCAGATAGCTATATTCCCTTTTGCAGCCAACATGGAAGTGAGGGGGAGTGCAGTCGCTATTTTCAACGAGGATGGCGGGGCTGAATCGGTAGAAATATCCCAGCGAATAGCAAAGACAGCCGCTTTTACTTCTGTCATAAATGTTTACAATCAAAAAAGCCTTCAGGAAGTAATAGACAGGCAACAGGCTCTCTTGGCTGTTCATTTTCCGCAGGATTTTTCAAGGAGCCTGTTGTCCCAGGCGTCTGCATCAAATAATTTAACCCAACTGCAGATAATACTGGATGGAAGACGCTCGAACAGCGGCCAGATAGCAGGTGCATACATATCCCAAATTGTGAGTGACTACATGGCCGAAAAATCGCCCCGGAAATCACCTGTCCTGCTGGTACGCAACGCCTATAACCCCAATCTCAATTTCAAATGGCACATACTGCCCTGCCTGGTGGCCATAATAACAACCGTTGGCTGTCTCAACGTTACCGCCCTGTCTGTGGCCAGAGAAAAAGAAGAAGGCACTCTGGATCAGTTGCTGGTTTCCCCCCTCACTCCAGCCTACATAATGGTTGGCAAAGCCATTCCTGGTGTCCAGGTGGCAGTAGGTCAAGCCTGCATCATTGCCTTGACTGCCATTATAGTTTATGGTGTACCATTTACAGGTTCGCTGCTATTACTGTTGCTTAGCATGGTCATATACGGCATAGCCCTATCCGGGGTGGGCCTTTTTATTTCTTCTATTTGCTCCACTCAGCAACAGGCATTCTTAGGTACCTTTGGCTTCATGATTCCTGCCATGATGCTCTCAGGCTTTGTGGCTCCCATTGAAAATATGCCGCGCTTCCTTCAGATACTCTCCAAAGGCAACCCAATCAGCTACTTCATACCAACCCTCAAAGGACTGTTCCTAAAGCATTTTACACTGATGGACGTGCTGCCCCTCATGTGGCCCATGCTCGTGATCGCGCTTATTACCTTTACTGCCGGCCTGTGGATGTTTAGGCGGAATGTAGGATAGGCTCAACCACGATTTTGAGTTCTGGATCCCAGTAATTTTGTTATTACCCCACTTGACATTAAAATGATTGCGTAGAGTTTGAAGGAAGGGATGCCATGAATGTACAAGCCATAGTACTGATTTTCTACATGATGGGAATGTTGGCACTGGGATTTTATAATTACAGAAAAAACAAAAACCTGTCCGACTACTTTTTGGGGGGACGAAACCTGGGCCCGTGGCAGTCGGCGATGAGTGCCCAGGCATCTGATATGAGTGGATGGTTGCTGCTGGGGCTTCCCGGGCTTGCCTTTGTCATCTATGTGGGAACCACTGAAGCAATCTGGACTGCTATAGGTCTGGCAACAGGCACATATCTGAACTGGCTTCTGGTTGCCAGGCGCTTAAGGAAGCATACCCAGATTTCTGGCGACGCAATAACCATCCCTGTATATTTTGAAAACCGATTCAGGGATACCACAAAACTGTTGAGGAGCATCTCGGCCATTTTTATTTTGGTTTTTTTCCTTATATACACATCTGCCCAATTCGCTGCTGCCGCCAAACTATTTGCAACAGTCTTCAGTGCAAACTATACAACAGGGCTTTTTATCGGCTGCTTTACCATCGTAGGCTATACCTTTCTCGGCGGGTTCAGTGCGGTTTGCACCATGGATACGATTCAGGGCATTTTTATGTTTCTGGCCATGCTATTCGTTCCCCTCGTCATCCTTAACAGCATAGGGGGGATAGGAGAGGCCTCCGCTGCTTTTTCCAGCATTACGACTGAAGCTTTTTCCTGGATACCTAAAACAACAGGGGGCAGCGTATCAATACTGTTGCTCATCTCTGCCTTTGGCTGGGGGTTCGGATATTTTGGCCAGCCCCATACACTCGCTCGCTTCATGGCGGTAAAAAGTTCAAAGGAAATAAGACCCGCCCGTATAATTGCCATGGTTTGGGTTATTACGACACTTGCGGCGGCAGTCATTATCGGCGTACTGGGCAGCGCGTATCTGGCTGGCGGCCATCTTCCAGCAGAGGCTGTGGAAATGGTAAATGCTGACAACGAAAAAATCTTTCTTGCGCTGGCCCAACATATGCTAGGCCCAATTGTTGGCGGATTGGTCATGGCAGCGGTTCTGGCAGCTATATCGAGTACCGCAGATTCCCAATTGCTAGTGACAGCATCTTCTGTCACCGAAGACTTGTTCATGGCTTTTAACAAGAAAAAAATATCAGATAAAACTCTGGTCCTGGTGAGCCGTGGAACAGTCATTGTAGTTTCCCTCATCGCCGCATCCCTTGCACTGAACCCCGAAAGCTCCGTGTTTCGCCTGGTCTCCTTTGCCTGGGGGGGGTTTGGAGCAGCATTCGGCCCCTGCATACTATTCTCCCTCTACTGGAGGCGAATGACATTGTGGGGTGCATTTGCAGGCATTCTGACAGGTGGCGTGGCATCTATCGTCTGGCACAGCCTGAAAGGCGGCATATTTGAAGTGTATGAACTAGTCCCTGCCTTTATCATCTCCTGTCTAGCCATAGTCCTGGTCAGCTTGCGAACTAAAGTTTCAGCGGAAGTCAAAGAAGAATTCGATCGGGCACAGACAGCGGATATATAGCGGCTCAACTACAAAAAGTTGAACCGCTATAAAATAGATACCATTTTCAGGACACAGGTTGTATTTGTCCTAAAGCAGTGTTGCGCTCTGTGGGAGCGATCAATGGACATCAATGTATTTCTCGCCACCCAATAATCTTTCTCGCAAGCGACTTGCCAACCACTGAAGTCAATTCTTCTTCGCTTGCGGCCCTGACTTTTGCGACACTGCCAAATTTGGCGAGCAACTTTTTTGCGGTCGCCTGGCCTATACCCCCAATGGAAGTCAGCTCGGTCTGTATGGTGCGCTTTGCCCTTAATGAACGGTGATATGAAACCGCAAAGCGATGGGCTTCATCTCTGATTCTCTGGAGCAACTGAAGAACTGGGCTGGATTTAGGTATCCTCAACGGTTCGTTGGTGGCTGGCCTGAATACCAGTTCTTCTTTTTTTGCCAGTGATGCAAGCTGAAGTTCAATCCCTATGCCCCTTACAGCCGCTTCTGCGGCATGAAGCTGGCCCAAGCCTCCGTCAACCAGCACCAAGCTCGGCAATTCTCTGCCTTCCTCTACTAGCCGCTTGTATCGCCTTGTTATGACTTCTGCCATATTGCTGAAGTCATCGTTTTGTTCATTACTCAGCTTAAATCGCCTGTAGCCAGCCTTGTCGGGCAATCCACCCGAAAAGACTACGCAACTGGCAACCACTTCTCTGCCCTGGCCGTGGCTGATATCGAAACACTCTATTCTTGAAGGCAGATGGGGCAGGTCTAAAAATGCCTGTAGTCCCTTGATTACGGCTTTATTTAATTCTTCTGGCTCAAATTTGCGCTCCAGGGCCAGCCGCGCATTTTCCTGTGCCATCAGTAACAATTCTACTTTTTCGCCTCTTTTTGGAACATTTATTTTAGGCAGGGTACCCCTGAGAGTTCCCAGCCATTCCCTCAATACTTCTCTATCCTCTGGTTCGGTTTCAACCAGTATCCTGCCTGGCACCTGTTCTTCGGCATAGACCCTCTGAAGTGCCTCTGCAATTACCCCTGGTGTTAGGGCTTCGGTATCATTGAGCACATATTCCTTTCTGCCAATGATGTGGCCCTCTCTCAGTACTAACCTGTGTATACAGATGCGACCATTGAGTGCTGCAGAGCCATATACATCCTGATCCTCATCATTTTGCAGGATTGCTTTCTGTCGGTCAAACCAGGCATCAATCTGTTGTAGTGTGTCCCTGTACTGGGCAGCCTGCTCAAATGCCTGAACCTGCGAGGCCTGCCACATGACATCTTCGAGCCGGGCTTTCAGTTCCTCTCTCCTGCCTTCCAAAAAAAGTCTTGCCTCTTTTGCCTGATCCCTGTACACCTCCGCCTTGACTGCTCCGATACAGGGCCCTGTGCAACGATGAAGCTGGTACTGTAGGCATGACCTTGTCCTCTGGCCGTCTATCAGAAGATCACAATCCCTCAACATGAAAAAACGCTTAACCAGCTCAACTCTTCTGTAGGCACTGGAGGCAGGGAAAAATGGGCCAAAATAAATTGAGCCATCCTTCACCATGCGTCGAGTCACATAGACCTGAGGAAACTCATTTTTCCAGGTTAACTTTACGTATGGATAACTCTTGTCGTCCCTCAAAATAATATTAAATGGAGGGAGATGCTCTTTAATGAGGTTGTTTTCGAGCATCAGGGCTTCCAATTCGTTGGAGCAAACAATAAATTCCAGGTTCCATATCCTTGCAACCAGCCTCTTTGTCTTAGCGTCCAGGTTTCGGGACTGGAAATAGGACTTAATCCTGTTCTTCAGATTTTTTGCCTTGCCTACGTATAGAAGGTCCCCGCTCCTGTCGCTATACAGATACACCCCGGGATTGCTGGGCAAATCTGAGAGTACTCTGGCAAGCTGTGGAGATCGCTCTGCATTATGTCTGTTTGTTTTCACGATTAGAACAATCCGCCAAAAGATGCAAACATTGCCAGACCAAAAAGTGCGAGACTTGTTAGCAATATTCCCCATGCCCTTGGGTGAGCCAGGTTGAGGGCCAATCCACTGCCACCCCTCCTTGGTACAAGTATTCTGATATCTGTTTTGCAGACATAAAATAGGCCTGAATACCACCTGCCACCGTTATTGATTTCTGGATTTGGGTCTACAATCAGTGAAAGGTATGGCAACTTCTTTAGTGAGATAAATAGTGCCGTCAGGGTGCAAAGGGCCATGAGGCCAAAGCCTATAAAGACCCACTCCCGACCTTTGGTCAGAGATGCCAGCAGACCAAAAAAAATGGCCATAATCCCTGTGGGGATTAATCCGCGTATTGGCTCCAGTACTGACAAAACACCATTGGCCTCATCCTTTGCAAAAAATGAGAGGCTCGCACTAAAGGCCCATAACAGCCCCCATGCGAACCCTCCAATAAGAAGTGCTTCATGCCAGAGATTTTCGGGCGACATGTACCTGCCATCCCGGATCGGGGCCAGAAGTGCCATGGAGGGTGCCTCTCCTTTTGCCACCATGTAAATAAACACCAAAGCGATGATCGCAATCAACGGAAATTGATCCCAAGGTGAAAAGAGGCGTTCTGGAAGATAAGGTTTCATGGTTTAACAGTGGAGAGAAATGGAGTGTTGAAAATATAAACCACCATAACTGACCCAACTAATCATTTACATCGCTGAATAATGCTAAATTCTAATTTCTAGTAGCGCCACATGAACGACAAATTTACTGCCGGGGCTGTTCGGTCTATTCCTTTGCGCCCTACATCAGAGTAGCTGGCGTGGGTATAGCGCACCTCTGCCAAAAAGTGACTGGTCATGGGGTACCCCATACCAAGGGCAAAACCCAGTGTACTCTTTGATTCGCGCCAAAGCTCATCGCCCATCGGGACTGCCCAATCGAGGGATGAATAGTTTAGTCCGGCTATTCCGTACAGGCCATCGAATTTCGTTACTAAATTGTAGTCCACACCGATTTTAAGGTCTCTCAAAGAAACTGCGTCCTTAAAGGGAATCCAGTTGCTTGAGTCAGTGTTAATTTTGTAATACGTAATATCAACTCGGGGTACAAATACATGTCTGGGGTGGAGATTCCATAGTCCATGTACTCCAAAGCCAAAAGCAGGGCGGTGATTCAGAAATTCTTTTTGGGCAATATCCCCAAATGGCATTGCTAAAGTTGCCTGTGCCCCAAACCTCAGTTCCTGCGCTTGAAGCACCGTGGCCATGACAATGAGCAGAGCGGCTAAAATTTTTTTCATTTTTCCATCCTTTTTTCTTGCGCCATCCGGTGGCGCAGTCCACGTCCCTATAAGAATACGGCTCACTACTATGATAGTTTAATGCAGTTTTTGGCTGAAATGTTGCAGCAATTCAAAGGTCTAACTTGAGACACCAGCCTTTGCGATTATCCACATTCCCCCTCCCAATACCCTATCCTCTGACAGGCTGTATCAGTTACACTATAGTGGTTCAACTTTTTTTAGTTGAACTGCTATATGCCAGGATTTGCCTGCAAATCATGGCCGTTTGTTGTTCATAGGCGGGCTTGGCTCGCCGTTAAGTGAACAACAAAAACGTAAATAGCTATATGTACCGGAGTGCAAAATGCTTGATTTTGAAATACTTTCTGTGGGGCAACTAGCTTGCAACTGTATCATTTTGTGGAATTCCGAGTCAAAAAAGGGCGTTGTCGTTGACCCGGGGGACGAGGCAGAGCGGATTTCCGGCCAGGTTACCAACCGAGAAATAGACATCCAGGCAATCCTGCTGACCCATGCCCACTTTGACCATCTGGGGGCAGCGACATCACTGCAAACTCAATGGAAATGCCCTGTTTTTTTGCACCCAGAGGATACGCCAATGTTGGAAAGCCTGGATTACCAAACAACCAAATTCAGGATGCCATCCATCATTAAACCGACAATAACAACACTTCATGATGAACTACCACTGGGGATAACATGTATCCACACTCCTGGTCACAGCCCGGGGTCATCAACATTTTTGACTGAATCACCTAAAGGGAAAGTGGCACTGACGGGCGATACGATTTTTGCGAAAGGTGTAGGCCGCACAGACCTTTTGGGGGGGAGCTGGGATCTGTTGGAAAAAAGTATAAGAACAAAACTTTATGCCCTGGATCCGAATACATTGATAATCCCTGGCCACGGGCCTAATTCAACTATAGCTTCTGAGCGTAACGGGAACCCCTACGTGAAAGGTTGATTTTCGATGAGTGCTATATACATCAAAGTGATTCAACTCCCTGTTTTTTTTGAACGGGCGTGTTTGCCGTCATTACTGAAGAAAGTCAACTTCGGTCTCATCGTCATGCTATTCTTCTGCGGATTTTCAAGTACGCTTATGGCTCAGGGAATAAATACCATGTTCCCCCAAAAAAGCCCAAGAGCAAGCGTCAGCCAGGTTGTGGGAATTTGCACGGTAACAATCGAGTACCACCGGCCAGGAATCCGCAACCGTGAAATTTGGGGAGAGCTTGTTCCTTTTGGCGAGGTCTGGAGGACTGGTGCAAACGAGGCAACCACCATCAGTTTTTCACACCCGGTCAAGATCGCAGGAAATCCGGTACCGGCAGGCAAATTCGCACTTTTTACCATCCCTGGCAGGGAGAGGTGGACGATAATCCTCAACAAAAAGCACCAGCAGATTGGTACTTTTGACTACAACCCGAGTGATGACCTGTTGCGTTTTGATGTGCGTCCCATTGCCACATCCTTTTCTGAGTACCTCACCTTTGAGATATATCCCGCCAGTGATGCCAGCGCCTATGTTGACCTGGACTGGGAAAAACTCCGCATATATTTTCTCGTGGAAGTTGACCTCGACAAGGCGGTTGAAGCACGGATGCGAGAAATACTTGCAAATGCTAAACCTAACGATTGGTTGCCGCGCTGTGAAGCTGCACAATATTTGCTGGATTCAGGGAAGGACATGCCGCAGGCCATGAAACTTATCGAAGAATCAATAAAGATTCGCCAAATGCCCCAAAACATTTTCGTTAAGGCACAAATACTGCGCTGGGCAGGCAGTGTGGTAGAAGGGTACAAAGCCATTGACCAGGCTCTGGAACTGGCAAACAAACAACAATCGCCCCCTGCAGTAGTCATTCCCATAGAGCAGATACGCTCACAGTGGCAAGGTGAAGACCAGAGGAGATAGTACTGTACCTAATCAAGGAAATCTTTTTATCTCTGCAAGGCGAAGGTTTTCATACGGGCCGCGCAGCCGTTTTTGTCCGGTTTTCCGGCTGTAATTTGTGGTCTGGGGTGGAGAGTGCCCGCAACGCAGCACTTTGCAAATTTTGCGACACTGATTTTTTCGGCGTGGATGGTCGGATGGGCGGGGAGTATAACGCTGATGAACTAACTGAAGCTGCACTTTCACAGTGGCTCACAAACGAACCGCCATTCATAGTCTGTACAGGCGGGGAGCCTATGCTTCAGCTAGACAATTCATTAATTTCAGCCCTTCGAGCCAGGGGGAGTGTCATCGCAGTAGAGACCAACGGCACAATACCGGTCACCACCCTCGTTGATTGGATAGCCGTCAGCCCAAAAATAGGAACCGAACTCCTGCAACAGAGCGGAAATGAAATTAAACTTGTATTTCCCCAAAGAGGCTTAGACCCATCGCAATACGAAAGTTATGACTTTGATCATTTTTACTTGCAACCGATTGATGATAAAAAAACCTATCCCAACTCAGTTGCCCAGGCAATTGATTACTGCCTGGAATACCCAAAGTGGAAACTATCCCTCCAAACCCAAAAATTTACAGGAATTAAGTGACACAGAATCTCTGTATTACGAACTTATAAAGGAGCTAGGCATTGCCCTTGAAGTTGCTACCCTGGCAAACAGTTTGCGAAAAGACCCTGCTGGAAAGTTCCCGCAAGGATGCGCTTTGCTTTTGGGGACACGGGCACAGCCTGGCAGGGGCGCAAATTCCACCATTTGACTACAGATATGAACACACGTTGGCAGTTGTTAAATTAGGTGAGTGGCTGGCACCACTGGTCAGTGCCGACTGTGAAACAATCATCTGCGCGGCATGGTTGCACGATTGCAAAAAAAAACTTGGCTTCAAGGGCAAAGATAACCACGCAGCCAAGGCCGCTGAGGCATTGGAGAAAATTCTGGAAGGATCAGACTTTCCATCAAAAAAAATCCCTGCTGTTCGCCATGCCATATTGCACCACGTTGGACTAAAACTCTCGGAAACTCTAAAACCCATTGAAACTGCATGCTTATGGGACATAGATAAACTAAGCAAACTGGGTGCCGCCAGTCTTGTACATTCCATTGCTATAGATTCTGCCTTTCAGCCCACCACAACTACCGATGTATTGACAAAAGGGGAGCAGTGGCTCGAAGTGGCTCACGGGATTGTAATAAGCATGAACACTGCCCCAGCCAAATCAGAGGCAAGGGCACGTTTTGAACTCTTGCAACGCTTTTACAAAAGGCTCAGGGATGAGTGGGGGAATAGCGCAGAAAACATGGTTGTTCCAAGAACCAAAAAGCTGAATGCAGCAAATGATTCAATGAAAAAAATTAATTTGAGCGGATTGACAGACAACGAGTGATAACATGCCCCAAATACAATTAGTGCAACGTATAGTCATAGCCCTTCAAAATCGGAACAACCTTCATTTGTGGGTGGACTGCCAAAGCAACCTACCAATTCGCTTGGTAAAAGCGCGAATGCGCTAGACTGCGCCGGTAATGGAGTGAGCCGCCGCCAGGCGGGGAGCGGAATGGGAGGCGTAGGCGATCTGCCCGTGCTGTTACGATTGTAAAGTGCGTTGACTATAACATTAAATATTACATTGCAC
>Ga0082212_10001517_pt1 | contig 28398 bp, 24 predicted proteins | sample TergutNt197P3_FD_71548 | JGI IMG/M metagenome (GOLD analysis project Ga0082212, IMG submission 71548) | Neocapritermes taracua P3 segment gut microbial communities from Petit-Saut dam, French Guiana - Nt197 P3 | ecosystem: Host-associated > Arthropoda: Insects > Digestive system > Gut ...
TGTTCGGTCTTCCCGGAGAAAACGAGGCGGACATGCGTGAAAGCCTGTCCGTGATGAAAGAGATCGTCGGCATGGGCGCGCGCATACATCCGCATATTTTCGCGCCTCTTCCGCAGACGGCTTTTGCCAATGAGCCTCAAGGCGGCATTTCGCCGTTTTTTCATAAAGCGCTCGATGAGTTCCGCGGTCTGAAAGCCATATATACTGTATAGATTTTAAATCCCACCCGGATTCCCCCTTCGGATGTCAGATCGTTCATATTGACCACGAGAGGGCGGTGACATACAATGCTTTTGCGCTACAAAAGCGCACGGGTTTCGCGACCTGATTCAACTGGCGGACAACCGCTGAAAAGCGGTTTGTCCGTTATGGTCTCCTTTGTGAGTGGCCATGCAGGAAGCCGAAAGGCTTGCCGGATCCAGTTGACCGGTTCGCGAACCTGCGTGGCCGCTCGCCCTTTTTACAGGGTGAGTGGAAAATAACCATACAAAAGGAGCCAGACATGTCACCACTTACCGAACTGAAAAATCAGAAATTTGATAGAAAAATCCTCAAAATCGCAACTATCGCGCTCATGATCGCAATCACTGGAAGCGGCATCACCCAATACGCTCACGCGCAAAAAAATAAAATCGGAAAAATATTCGTCACAGCAGGGATAGGCGAAGACGGATTCCCAGATACTCTGCTCGAAAATAGCGCCGATGACCTAAAAAACACAATCGGTAAAGATAAAGACCTCGAACTAATAGAAAATGAAGCAGATGCAGACTTCATGTTCACAGTCGTAGAACGAAAAGACACTCTCGTTCCAGGCGCACCAAATATGAAACACCTAACCGTCAACATCAGCACAAAAGACGGCGACCAATGGAAGCCAGGAACAAAAATAACCAAAAATAGCCAACTATCATGGGGACGTGTGGCAGGAAGTATCGTAACCGAATCAAAAAAATGGATAAAAAACCAAAATAAATAAACAAATTCTATAAGAAATATCTGGGCGGATATAATCCGCCCGGATACCCTATCACAACTCTAATACGGAGATGAAATCATGAAAAATCAACTGCTCGCTGTAATCTCAACTATTGCCATAATATTAGCCGCTGGATTCACCGCCACAGGATGTAAATCAAAAGAACAAAAAGCCGTTGAAACACTCGCAAAAGAAATCGCAAAGGATTTAATCGAGACGAAAAAACAAGACATGAGCTTTGAAGAAAAATTTGAACGATTTCTAAAAGTTGCCAATGAACCATTAGACGAACTCGAAAAAATGCTCCGCGGCGCAGGTAAAGGAACATCGGTGTTGCTTCAAAAATATGATAATTCTATAGAATTAACGTTCTATTCTTATATGCAAAATCACGAAAATAATTGCGGCGATACAGGATATGAATCATGCAAGGTTATGCTTATTAAAATTTACACAGACCTTATCAAAGACTTGGATGCGCTTTACAACGGTAAATTAGGAACCGGACTTACGATAAGCGACGAAAACCATAAAAAAATCGTCAGCTATATCAATAATACCATAATACCACTTTTTGAAAAATTTCAATTCTAATATGTTAAGGAAAATGATAATGAAAAAACACTTACTCACCATACTCGCCATGTTCGCGGTAACGCTCGCAAGCGCCTGCGTCTTCACAGGATGTAAATCCGATGAACAAAAGGCCGCTGAAGCTATTGCAAAGGAAATGATTGAAGCGCGGAAAGCAGAAAAAAAACGACAAGAGGATGCTGAAAAAACTCGCGCGTGGTGGAACGAGAATGTTGTTCCTAAAATAAATGAAGCTGCTGAAATAATGCGCTCCGGCGGCAGTAGCTTTGAAGCGAACAATTACGTTAATAGTATAAAAAACGTTACACAGATATATATATCAAACGATTTGTTTGCTTGCCAGAATCAGGTTGTCGGCGCAAGCTCTCCGTTCGCAATCATCAGCGAAGGGTATAACCCCGGTACTACCGGATTCGAATCTTGTGAAGCGTTAATGATTGCTATAAATACTCATGCGCTTAAAGAGCTTGATAGAGCAAAAGAATCAATAAATCCAAAAACAAAACAACCGTGGTTGACGGACGAAGAGCATAAAAAAAGCGTCGATTACATCAATAATACAATGATTCCGCTCTTCAAAAATAAAAAACGATAAACAACCAACGCCCATCAGTGGGCAAAATGCCGGTTTCCGGCACTTTGCCCACTCTCGCACAATTTGAGACTCAAATCCATAGACAAAAAACGTCCGTTCTTCACTCCTGAAAAACGCAATCAGCCCGGTTTTCCTTTGCAGGGACGGGCAACCCGCATTTTATAAACTCCACCGCCCCAAGTCGGATTCCGCCTGCCTCGCCTCAAGCCGGCTGACCGTTTCCTTCAACCCGAATTCCGAAGTTAAGGCGCGTTTTTTGCGGTCGGAAATGCCGATGCCCTGGATTGCTGAATAAAAACATATTCATGAAAACCGTGTAGGGGCGCGATTTATCGCGCCCTATAATCCGAACGGCACATTTCTCGATCCGGATACAAACAAAGGGCGCGATAAATCGCGCCCCTACACCGGTACAGGCGCAACAAAAGGCAATATGGTCAGTGGTTTATGATCGTTTCCTGCTCCTTGACTTCGGAATCCGGGTTTATTTCCGGGTTTGCGCCGCCGGCAAGCATCACCGACGACGAATAACCTCTGTTTCTTCACTGGTATTCTGCACGTTTTCCCACTTCTCCCCCGGCAGCCATTCCCGCAGCGTCCGTTCTATTTCCGCGCGCTCCAATGGCTTTGAAAGGAAATCACTCATGCCGCTCTCCATGAACAGATCACGCACATCGCCGACTACGTTGGCGGTGAGCGCGACAATCGGCAGTTTATGGTATTTTTCTTCCGGCATGGCGCGTATGATTTTCGTCGTGTCCACCCCGTCCATCTCAGGCATCATGTGATCCATGAACACCATGTCATAGTCGTTTTCTTTTATCATTTCGACGGCTTTTGAACCGGAATCGGCGGTATCGACCGCGGCGCCGTAAGTAATCAGCACCTCTTCGGCGATAATCAGATTGATGTCTATATCGTCAACGACCAGTAATCGCGTATTGTAAAGCCTTATGCTGTATTCTCCGTCATAAGCCCTGGCGTCATACTGACTGTACGCTTTATCATCCAATAAACGCGCGATTACAAGGCTGGTAAGCGGCATATTGATGATTTTCATATTTGGCGGCACTCTTTCGTGATCCGTCAGTCCGTGGGCTACCGCGAACAGTTTTGTGCCGGGACACTGTATTTCCGACATGCCGTATAGCTTGGATGAATCAAAAAACACATGGGTATATTGGTCTATTTGATTATGGTCGTGTATGATGTCGCATGTCGCGCCCAGTTTGCCTATTTTATCCGCGAGAACACGGGCTTTTTCTCTCCGATCCGGTTTCCACACGGCTACTTTATGCCGCTCGCCGCATGGCAGCTTGGGCATAGGCTGATAATTTTCCACCTTCTGCATTATGTGGAAAGAGAAGCAGCTTCCCGCGCCGTATTCGCTCTCCACATGAATTTCGCCGCCCATCAGATCCACAAGGCTTTTTGTAATGGCGAGTCCGAGGCCCGTTCCCTCTATGCCACGGTTTTTGCGGGTATCGAGTTGCGAAAAGCTGCCGAACAACGTGGGGATATCCTCGTCGCGGATACCTATGCCGGTATCCCTTACGGAAATTTTCAGCTTGCACGAACCTTCGGTTTCACATGGTTCCGCTTCGATGGAAAAGAGTATGTGGCCTTCTTTTGTAAATTTGACGGCATTGGTCAGTAAATTGATGATGATTTGCTTGATCCTTGTTTCGTCGCCAATCAGCTCGGATGGCAATCCTGGATCATCGTCCGAAATAAAGTCTATAGGTTTATTCCCGATACGCACATGGATCATGGTCACAATGTCGTTTATCATGGAGTGAACCTTGTATTTTTCAGACGCCAGCTCCATCGCGCCGGCTTCGACCTTTGAAAAGTCAAGAATATCATTGATAATGGATAGCAACTGGTTTCCCGCGCTCTTGATGTTCATCAAATAGCCCCGCACTGCTTCCTGAGAAGCGATGTTGCGAAGCGCAAGGTCGTTCATTCCAAGAATCGCGTTCATGGGAGTTCGTATTTCATGGCTCATGTTCGCTAAAAATTCAGACTTGGCGCGGTTGGCGAGTTCCGCGGCTTCCAGCCGCCTCTGTTCGGTAATGTCGGTATAAAAGCCTTCCAGAAGGTACGGCGTCCCATCAGGGTTCAACTCGACCACCCGGCTGCGCTCCCAAATCCATTTTACGGTGCCGTCCCTCATTACGATGCGGAAGGTGGTTTCAAGAGGTTTTCCCATGGAAAGCGTTGCGACATTCATCTTTTCAAGCTGTTCAACGTCGTCAGGATGCACCATGTCAAAAAATTTCAGCGCGCTGTTGCCTATAAGTTCTTCAGGCGTATATCCCATAAGCGCCAGGCTGCCTTCGCTGACGAAAGTAAACGTAAATTCAGGCGGGTCATTGTAGCATTGATACACCATGCCGGGCAGATTGCCCATCATGGTTTCAGTGCGGCGCATCAAGGTGCGCCGTTCGCTGCTTTCTATCGCGAGCGCCATAAAATCTGACAGAGAGGACGCGAAGTTTTGTTCTTCTATCGTCCAATCGCGCCTGTCGGGAAATTCATCGCAAGCGTCCTGTTCAATGCAGACTACCCCCGCCAGTTTGCCGCCAATGCGGATGGGCGCGTCGAGCAGCGCGCGGATATTCGGGCCGTATCCGTCCAGTATAGGCGTCAGCGGGTTGGGCGCAAGGGCATCGTTTATTACAACCAGCCGGTCAGTCTTTAGAAGGGCGAGATATTCAACGCAAACCGACATATCCAAACCATCTAAAATGGCATGGTCGCCCGTTGAAATATCATAATAAATCAGACTGGTTAACGTCGCCGCATCATCGTTTGTTTTCCATATCCCGATCCGGTGCGTGTTTAGCGCGTGGCAGCCGATTTCCGCAATCACATTTGCGGCATCCTCCAATATGCCGGCTGACAAGGCCGGCAGTTTCGTGATTTGAGCCAACGCGTCGCGGAGTTTATTTGTGTTTTCGTATTTCTGTTCTTCCACGAAAAGGTAACCTTTCTTGATTAAACGCGTATTATACTATCCGCACATTAAGTTCACGGCCAAAAACATGGGCGATTCTCTCGAGTGTTTTAATTGTGGGATTTGATTTTCGCGGATTTTCCAGCCTCTGGTATGCCTGGTAAGAGAGTCCCAGTTTTTTAGCAATATCAGATTGACTCTGTTCGCCCCGGAGTTCACGGAGTTGCAAGGCCACGGCGATATGGTTCGCTACAACAACAGGGTACCCTTTGTTGTACGCCGGTTCAGGGATGACGTTGCCCTGGGACACGTCGGCCTCAAGGCATCCGTCAAGGGCTTCCTTTGCCGCCGCCCGCGCCTCTTCATTGGTAAACCCGCATGTAACGATATTGGGCATATCTGGAAACTGGGCAATATACTCATCCCCCTCTTTTTCAATGGTGCAGTAGTAAACCATAACAACCTCCTACTTGATATCGGCTTCTTTTAATATCCTTTTGGCCAGATTCCCAATATCCCGGTTTCCATGTAAAGGAACAGCTATCGGGCGGCAACCAGCTTTGACAAACACATGGTGAGAACCGTTTATACGATCAAGTTTCCACCCGTTCGCCTTCAGTTTATCTATAATGTTTTTTGCCGTCATAGTTTTAGAGTACAATATATATATTGTGTGTCAAGAAGCAACCGTCGTTACTACATGAACCGCGCTTGTACAACGAGCGGAGCTTGATTTTGTGTTGCAGCCTTGTAAAATGACTGTGTTTTTCATGTTGTGAGGCAGAATGCCGTCTGAATCAACTGTTGCCGGCTGGATTGCAATGGTTGATGAAAGATGAATAATGAGGTGATTGCACATGACGTGTTTTCGTTTTTCCAGAGTAGTAATAGCCTGTTGTTTTGGATTGCTTTTCCTCCACATTCCTTTTTCTACGTGGCGGTACGTTTCTGCCGCCGACACAACGCCGGAAATGGAAGATACTTTCGAGACCGATCAAATCGAACCATTTAAGATAATGGTGTCGGTCAACGAAGTTCGGCTTGACGTCGTGGCGCTTGATAAAAAAGGCCGTCCCATAACGGATTTAACCGCCGCTGATTTTGAGGTTTATCAAAATGATAAACGGCAGGAGATTTCATCCAGCGTTTATGTGGAGAATCAATCGGATGTCGCCGTGCAGCCTTCCGCCTCCCGAAAAAATACCCGGCAGCTTCAGCCGCTTCCCTCGGTTGACCTGAAAAGGGAAGATACCAGCCGGACTATTATTTTTGTCGTGGACGATCTTTCCATGAGTTCCGAGGAAGGAAATCACGCTAAAATGGCGCTTGGAAACTTCGTGGAAAAGCAGATGCAGCCTGGCGACATGGTGGCTATTCTCCGTACCGGTTACGGCAACAGCTCCCTGCAGATGTTTCTTTCCGACAAACGTCAGGTGCTTGCGCGCATCGACGCCATGCGCATGGAAACGGCTCTTTCACCCAGTACCGATGGCAGTCATCTATACAGGGTTTATGATAATCAGTTATCCACTCTTACTTACAGTCTCCGCGCCTTGGGTGACATGCCCGGACGAAAAATTCTTATAATGATGACTGCGATACCCGCGCTTCGTATGCCAAATAACAGTTCAATGTTTCTTGATGGGGGAGACAGCATTCCGATGGAGCGGGTTAATTTCCACGCTTTATATAACGGACGCTTCAGCAGATTGGCGGATGACGCTCTGCGGGCGGGCGTGGTTGTTAATTTTCTGAATATAGGCGGACTTCAAAACATAGGCGGACTTCACAGTGTAGTCGATTCTGAAGGCGAAGACACTCAAACCGCTGATCTGCCGTTGATTGTGGACGCTTCGATTAACGTTCGAAAAACCTGGGCGGATGCCAGGGCAGCCACTACCAGTGGTGAAGCGGCGCGGAGACTGCTCGAATTCATGCTGCCGGAAACGTTTGAGAAAGAAAGAAATTCCTCTGCGCGCAATATTTCTAATCCTCTGCCGGCCAAAACCGGCGGCGTTCTTATTGAAAACAGCAATTTCTTTTTAGACGGCATCGGCAAGGAAACTGATAGCCTGATGAAAGGCTACTACCTTATTTCATACATACCGCCTTTGAACACATTTAATTCCGACGACAAAGAGATATACCATAAGATAAAAATCAAGGTGAAACGTAGAAACGTTGATGTTTATACGCGGGACGGATTTTACGGCCGGCTGGAAGGCGATTCAGACGCCGCAGCGCCGCCGACATTTCCTTTGCGGGACGCCATTTATTCACCATTCCGACATGCCGACATCAACGTAAATATGGTCGCGGGCTATGTTAAAGACGCTAAGGCCGGATATCTTGTGCGTTCCTGGATACATCTTGACCCGAAGGATGTAAAGATCGTCGAGACGGAAGACGGCGGCGCGCGGATTGATCTTGAAACAGTGTGCCTGACATCAGACATTAGCGGGCATGTTCATGACTTAAAATATGTAAAACATACTTTCAACATCAAACCTGAAAAAAAATCTGAAAACATCGCCTGGATTCAGAAACACGGAATAAGATTCGCCATGCTGCTTCACGTCAAAACCCCCGGGTCTTATTACATTCGTACCGCAGTCGAGGATAAGGATTCAGGCAAGGTCGGATCTGCTTATCAGTTTGTGGAGATTCCCGACCTTAATAAAAAAGGACTGGCGCTGTCGAATATTTTTATGGTTACCGGCGCTGAAGATCTTGACTGGCTGCTTTCGGACTCGCCCCAAGGACTTGACGAAGGTTTGTTCTTCCCCGTGTTTCAGGCGGAGGAAGTTCGCAGCCCCGCACTGCGAACGTATGTGCCTGGAGACAAACTGCAAACTCTGATGGTGCTTTATAACGCCGGCACGAACGCCGGTTCTGAAATTGAAATACAGTCGGTTATGTACAAAGACGGCGTAGAATTACATCGCTCCGATCCCAAACCGATTACAGCGAACGGCGCGAAAAATCCGGACGGTATTCTGATTTTACAGGGATTTGCGTTGGAACCGGACATGCCGCCGGGAGACTACGCGCGGCAGATCGTGGTAACCGACAAGAAAAACAGCAGCAAGAAAGAAGGCAACGCTTCTCAAACAATGAGGTTTACGGTTACGGAAAAATAGGGGGAGTTCAGATCCTAAAGAATTTGAGATAACGCCAGTTTCCGATAGAACGATTTCCGCACACCACCAGAGTATTTGATTAATTAAGGAAAACCCATGGATTACTATGTTACCGACTATAACATCCCGGCCCCGGGTGCCGTCGCCTTACAGGACTGCGTCATGCGAAAAAACAGCCCTGTCACGGCGGGTTCAAAAATATTGGAAAATTTTATTTCTCCTTTTGACGCCACGGTTGTTACACGTCTGCTGGATAATGGAATAGCCATATCCGGCAAAACGAAAATGAACGAATTCGGCATTGACGGAATTTTTGCCGACACTGCCGACACCCCCGACCACTCAGATGATATTTCCGCGTCCATAAAGGTTGTGGCCGACAACGCCGCCTCGTTTTCACTATGCAACGATGTGTTTGGTAAATGCCGCCGCCAGGCTGCCGAACAAGGCGTATTTTACATACATCCCACTTACGGGACGGTATCCAGATTCGGGCTGATTCCGCTGGTTTCGTCCATGGATCAGATCGGCGTGGCATGTAAAAACCTGACGGACGGTTTCAATATTCTTTCCGTCATAGCGGGAAATGATCCAAACGACGGAGCCATGTTCCCTGAGAAAAATTACAGCTATGCGGGATTGAACAAAAAAATCACGGTTGGCGTTCCCGTATCCGTCGTAAAACAGGCGGATGAAAAAACTCAAAAAAGCATAAGTGGTTTTGCCGAAAAATTTAACTCGACAGACATCGAACTGAATTATTTCGACGTATACAGGCAGACCATGCAGATCCTCGCCTGCGCTGAAATCAGCAACAACATAAACCGTTATGACGGCATAAAATTTGGTTATCGTACTTCAAGCTATAGAGACTTGAACGATCTTTACGTAAATACGAGAACGGAAGCCTTCGGGCTTGAAACCAAGCTCGCGGCCGTCATGGGGGCAATGGCGCTGTCGCAGGATCAATATGTTCCTTATTACGAAAAAGCCATGAAGATACGCCGCCTGATTAAAAACTCGCTGCGGTTTGATGAATATGACGTCATTGTCCTTCCAACGGCAATCGGCGAAAATCCCTATGACAACCTTTCGCTGTTTTCGCTTGCCCCTCTGGCGGGTCTTCCTTCAATTTCATTTCCCTGGAACGGCGGCGGCATTCAGTTGATTGCGAACGTGAAGAATGAAAACGCTTTGATCACGGCATGGGAGGCGGCTCAATAATGAAATACGAAATTGTCATGGGATTGGAAGTTCACGTGGAACTCGCCACAAATTCAAAATTATTTTGCGGATGTTCCGCGAAATTCGGAGCGGGCGCAAACGAAAACGTATGTCCAGCGTGCGCCGGAATGCCCGGAATGCCCGCCGTCACCAATAAAAAAGCCGTCGAATTAGGCATTGCCGCCGCGATAGTAACGAACAGCGAAATCGCGAAAACGATGACTTTCGACAAGAAAAACTATTTCTACCCGGATTTGCCCGCCGGATACCAGGTCACGCAATACTTTGCGCCGATATGCCGAAACGGCTGGGTTGAAATAGAAACGGAAGCGGAAAAAAAGAAAATCACATTAAAGCAGATTCATATTGAAGAAGACGCCGGGAAGCTTGTGCATGACAGCCGAACCGGCGCGACACTGGTGGATTTTAACCGCACCTCGGTTCCGCTGGTTGAGATTGTGAGCAATCCCGACTTTCGTTCGTCTGAAGAAGTTATCGCCTACCTGGAAAAACTTCGTTCACTGCTCGGCTTCGCGAACGTATCCGATTGCAAGATGCAGGAAGGATCCATGCGTTGCGATGTGAATATTTCCGTCCGCGAGGCGGGGTCGGATAAACTCGGCACGCGAACCGAAATAAAAAACATGAATTCATTGAAGGCGATTGCCAGGGCGATAGCCTATGAATCTCAGCGGCATATAGACGCCCTTGAAACAGGAAGCGAGGTTTTGGTACAGGAAACGCGCGGATGGAATGACAATAAGGGCGAGACGTTTTCCATGCGTGAAAAGGAAAACGCCACGGATTACCGTTATTTTCCAAATCCTGAACTTATGCCGGTTTCCATCAGCGACGAATGGATTAATGCCGTGCGCGCCGATCTTCCGGAACCGGCAAGCGAAAAATTTGACCGCCTGACCGGGAAGTTGGGCCTGTCGGAATATGACAGCCGGATTATAACGGGGAGTAAAAATCTTTCCGACATATTTGACGAGACGGCAAAGCATTTCAACAAGCCCAAGGAAGTCGCCAACTGGATTATTGTTGAACTATTGAGCATCGCCACGGGCGACAACAAGGGCGAAGACGATATCGCGATTGATTGCAAAAAATTCGCGAAACTGATGGAGTTGGTCGACAACAAGACGATCAACCGCAACGTCGGCAAAAAACTGCTCGTCAATGTATTGGAAGAAGGGATTGATCCCGCGGCTTATGTCGAGCAAAACAAGCTCGGAATGGTCAGCGATACGGATGTAATCAGCAACGCCGTGCGTGAGGTTTTAGCGGAGAATGAAAAATCCGTTAAGGAATACAAAGATGGAAATCAGAAAGTGGTCGGCTTCTTTGTCGGCAAGGTTATGAAGAAACTGGACGGCAAAGCGGATCCCAAAATTGTCAACGCGCTGCTTATAGAGCATCTTTCGACTTAACCTCGTGGCGAGCTGGCGCTATACCGATGTTCAAAAGGCGTTTGCCGAAGCAGGCAAACCGTCCGATTACCTGTACAGAGAATTGCAGTTCGGCCTGAAGGAACTGGAAACCCTGGAACGGGTAGCCGAACGCATCGACCGCATTTCGGTCGCGGGTATACTTTGCAATTTGTGCCTGTTCGCGGTATAAAATCCCCTACATGAAACGAGATGTACGATTTTTCAATACAACGGGGCCCTGCAATTCCGATGACCACTACATGCTTCCGCCGGAGGAGCGGCTTATCGGCGCGCAATTGCATAGGTACGTTCGTGACAAGCTGTACTGGATGCTTCACGCTCCGCGACAGACAGGCAAGACAACTTTCCTTCTGAATTGGATGCATGAACTGAACGCAAAAGGCGATGTGGTATCGTGTTATGTGAGCGTGGAGAAATGCCAGCCGTTTCCGGACGCGGAACGGGCGATTCCGGTCGCGTGTGAATGTGTTCGCCAATGGGCCGCGCGTGAAGGATTGCCTGTACCCGAAAAGGCGGCGGACATTGCGGGCAGCGCATTGAGCGGAATGCTCGGCGAATGGTCAAAATTGGTTGCGCCCAAACCGCTGGTAGTTCTTTTCGATGAAACCGATGTTCTTCAGGATGATGCCCTGATTAGCTTTCTGCGGCAATTGCGCGACGGCTTCGCAACCCGCGGCGTCGGAAAATTTCCTGTTTCCATCGCTCTCGTGGGAATGCGTGATTTAAAGGACTACATCACCGCCAGTAAAGGCGGCATGGCTCCAAATCCCGGATCGCCTTTTAACATCAAGGAAGATTCCGCCGTCATCGCCAATTTCTCAAAAGATGATGTCGCCAGACTCTTTGCGCAGCGCACTGAGGAAATCGGGCAGCGTATTACAGACGACGCGCTTTATTATGTCTGGGATCAGTCGCGCGGACAGCCGTGGATTGTCAATTCGCTGTTCAAACGCGCCACGATGCGCATTCTGGATGAAACCAGCACGGAAACCGTCACAATAGAACACATGCGTCAGGCCCGCGAACAGATGATTCTTGCGCGGGAAACACACTTGGACGCGCTGTCGCGACGGCTTGACGATCCCAGGGTTCAATATGTCATGGAAACGCTCTTAACCGGGAAAACGGATTTGCGGCTCGCGCAAAGCGAAGGATTCCGTCAGTGCGTCGATCTTGGCCTGGTGGCCGGCGATCAGGGAACGCCGGTAATCGCCAATCCGATTTACCGCGAAGTGCTGGCGCGCGAAATCACCTTCGGAGCGCAAACCATGCTGCCGCAGCGTGATGTTTTCCGCTGGCAAAAGCCGGATGGAACGCTTGACATAGATTCCTTGCTCGTGGAGTTTCAGGGATTCTGGAGGGAAAATTCAGAAATCTGGGAGGAAACAGCAAACTACACGGAAGCCTTCCCTCATCTGTTACTTATGGCTTTTTTACAGCGCGTTACTAATGGAGAGGGACGTATTGAGCGTGAATACGCCGCGGGACGCGGGCGAATGGATCTGGCGGTCGAATATAACGGCGAATGGAATATTCTTGAAATAAAACTTCTCCGCGACAGGCAGAGCTTTGAAAAAGTTCTTGAGAGCGGACTGAAGCAGATACTTGACTACCGCGACCTGTTTTCGTCTTCATTGCGGATCAGGACAGGCAAACCGATTTCCTGCTATCTCCTGATCTTCGACCGCCGTTCCGAAGAGAAAAAACTTCCCTGGGAAGAGCGCATCCGCGGGGAAAAGCACGGCGAGGTTACAGTTCTGGGATGCTGATATACTGCTGTTATACCTGCCTTACAATAAACAATTGTAGAAATGGGTCGGCGATAAAGTATTCGTCTCCTCTTTTTTCTATGATGCCGTCATTAATTAACTCTTTAACGGAACGTTGTAAAGTGCTGACAGCGGACAATCTGTGTTTTTTAATATAATTTGCCGAAAAAATATTTTTTCTTTCAAGCGTTAGTGCTTTGAGCAATTGTTTTTGGTTTGACGAACGGCGGTCGAATAATTCCATGTAATAATCGCTTTTAAATCCGAGCAGCCTATGAGCGCATTCATCCACAATGGTTTTTGTTATGGTTGTTTGGCTATTAATCATGCTTTGCCATATTTCAGAGGCTAAAAGCTGGATATAATGCGGAATATCGGCAGATGCGCGTATAATATATCCTGCTGTTTCGTCATCAATGTAAATATTTGATAATGAAAATTTTGCGCGTAAAAACGCGATTGTATCCCGTTGTGGCAAAGTTCCAATTGACATTTGCATGGCGGAACCATAAAACGCTTTTCTTTTATTATTAAACATTTCTTTTAGCAAGTGCGTTTTACTGCCGAAAAACATATAGTTTGTTTTTTGCCGCTGCATCTTGCTTCGCAGCAATGCCTCAAAATTGATTTTTTTTAATTTTGCAACTTCCTGGAATTCATCAAAAAAAACAATGACCCGCTTATTCTTTTCGGCAAGGGTTTCAGGTATATCCAGGAGTTGAGATATTACCGTTTCGTCCACTACGGCATTTGCAAAATCAATTGAAAATTCGGGGCTTCCATCCTGTCCAAAATTCAAAACAGGGCGAATTGTTTTGATGATTGAAGAAAAAACTTGCGCAAATATACTCAGATTCGATTGCTTTGCCGCCAACGCTTTTGCATATAATCGTACAAATGATTCAGGTGAATACACAGGCAGCAGATCGAAATAAATACAAATAAAACCTGCATTTTCCAATTGTTCTATTGCCTTGAAAACTAGGGAGGTTTTGCCAAAACGGCGGGGCGCGTAAAGAACAATGTTATTGCCGCCGGAAAGCGTATTGACAATATGGGAACACTCTTCTTCCCTATCGTAGAAATTACTGCCTTTTACTATTGTTCCGTAAGAAAAAGGATTCATATTATTTCATCCGGCGACCTCAGGGAACCCCAAACTCCGCGTTACGCTCCCTCGACAAAATGCTCATTTACCTTTGTTGAGGGCGAATAATTATTCGCCCCTACATTTTTTGTCTCGGTCGCAAGCCTTGATTTCGGGGTTTTCGGAGTTTGCCATCTAAATATTTTTCAGCCCAATTTGCTTTTTTGTATGCATTTTTGCGTTACGCATTTTTGCGTAACGCAAAAATGCGTAGTTCGTAAATGGAACTGACAGCGGCATTTCTCATTCCTGCCAGTGAAATAAATTTCCGAGAAAACCCACCGGATCAACTATTGGTTCCCTGAATACCCGAAAGCCGTCTGCTACACACACAAAATTTAATTTTACTACAGAATTCTGGAAAACAGTCAAGGTTTTTGGATTTGAATGGAACGTATGGACAGAGCAAACGCCTATCCGCAGACGGCAGATCTGGACCAATTGCCCGTTTTACAGGTGTTTTCTGAGCAAAGTACACAATCCGGCGTTTGTCACCATCACGTGAAAAATTGATTTTATTCCGGAATTTCGTATACTGTGGGCTGCTTTGTAAGAAAATGTGGCACACAGGCAGAGCTACGGATGGGCTGAAAAAAAGAACGGTTGACATCGCCTGGGTAAGCAAATATGAAGTGGGTATAAATAAAGGAAGCGGGCTTTGCCCGCGTCGTTTATTAGACGTCGGCGAGGACGCCCGCGCTCCCAGGTCTGCCAAAGAAAAGATAGGAGCTACAGATGAATATAGATAAAATAATGGAATTTATGAATAAAAAAGAGATTGTATCCGTATATTCAAATTTAACCGATACAACAAAATTTTGTACAGGCATTGTACTTGGTATTTCAGAAGAACATTTATTAATTGCACACGTTACACCCAAAGGAATGTATGATGGAATAATGCTCAAAAAACTGGAAAATATATACCGTGTTGATTTTGGTGGAAGATATGAAGAAAAAATCCGTCGTTTATTAAACAATGAAAGCTTTAAAAATTATACTATCTTAAACAATAATTTAATGGAATACGTATTAACATATTCTAAAAACAATAAATTAATTATTACAGTAGAAATAAATGATAGTAATTATGACGACGTACAGGGAATTGTAGAAGAAGTTGCTGATGATACTGTATTAATAAAATGTGTGACGGAATATGGCGAAATTGAAGGAAGTACGATTATATGTATAAAAGATATTACTCATTTAGTCTGTGATTCAGAAGATGAACAAATTTTAAAAACTTTAGCAAAAATATAATTTGTTCAACTTTTGACGGAACAATTCCGGAATGTTTTTCATCGTAATTTTCATGAAATACCTGTTTTCACAAGCAAATCTCCGAACCGTTCCAGTGGGGAAAGTATCCGTAAATTTCCCCTGGTAAAACTTCTTTTGAGGTTGAATACAATCTGTGTGGCCTTATCCGGCTTCAGCCGTTCTGCGTAATAAAGCAGCGCCTTTTTACCCCAGACCGGCTTTGCGGCGGGTGTAAATATCGTAAAAGACCGCCAGAAGAAGGATTAAAGCCTTTACCACATACTGATAATGAGTACCCATGTTCATCAACGACATTCCGTTGTTGATAGCGCTCATTACCAAACCGCCGACGATAACCCCTATTACCGTGCCGATTCCGCCGTTGGCGGATACGCCGCCTATGTAGCACGCGGCGATGGCGTCAAGTTCAAAAAGGTTGCCGGCCTGCGGCAGGGCGCTGTTCATGTATCCCGTGGAAACCACGGCGGCAAGCCCGGTCAGGGCGCCCATGACGCAAAAAACAATAAAAGTGATAAATTCAGAGTTTATGCCGGAAAGTTTTGCGGACCGGTCATTGCCGCCGACCGCGTAAATGTAACGCCCAAGAACGGTATTATTCAGGATAAAATGGAAAACAAAAATAGTGACGCCCAGAATTATCGCAACGACGGGAAGTCCCCGGTAGCGTGCAAAACGATCGGCAAGGACAAGAACCAAAAGGCTGACAATTACAAGTTTGGCTATGAACAATGGCGGCGGGCTTATTTCAAATCCATTGGCGATCCTGGATTTGCGGCTGTAAAATTCCGCGATTAAGAAAATCAGCAGCACAAGCGCCGCAAAAACAAAGGCCATCGGGTAATATGGCCCGATCTTGTCCATTCCCAGCATTTCGTCCAGTGTTCCGGTGGAAAGCTGCGAATAGCCGGCATCTTTCAGGCTGACCGGATTAACATTGGTGACTATATAGGTAAGGCCACGGAAAAGCAGCATTCCGGCAAGGGTGACAATAAACGACGGTATTTTTGCGTAAGCCACCCATGCGCCCTGGAAAGCGCCGATTGCAAACCCCATCGCTATTGAGGCCAGAAGCGCGACGGGCATTCCGACGCCGGTATTGTAGATCATCGCGCTTAAAGCGCCGACAAAGGCACAGACCGAGCCTACGGAAAGGTCTATGCCGCGCACGATGATAACCTGCACCATGCCGACCGCAAGAATAAGCACGTAGCTGTACTGGAAAAAGATATTTGTAAAATTGCGCGGGCTGAGGTTGTTCCCGTTTGTCAGAGAGGCGAAAATTATCATGATCGCCGCCAGTACAAGGAACATCGAATAATTTCTGAGGTTGGTTTTTATCAGGTTTTTGGCGTCTGAAGTATGAATGATTTCGTTGCTCATATTTTTTCTTAACTCAGCGCCAGACGCATGATTTTTTCCTGCGTCGCGTCTTCTTTCATTAACATTCCCTTTATTTTGCCTTCGTTCATAACGTAAATGCGGTCGGCCATGCCAAGCGCTTCGGGAAGTTCGGAACTTATCATTATAACGCTTTTGCCCGCGGCGATCATATCGTTCAGGATGCCGTATATCTCCGTTTTCGCGCCTACGTCGATGCCCCTCGTCGGTTCGTCAACGATAAGAATATCAGGATCGGCCAGCAGGCTCTTGCTCACAGCCACCTTCTGCTGATTGCCGCCGGAAAGATTCCGCACAATTTGGTTCACCGAAGGCGTTCTGATATTAAGTTCCCTGCGATAACGCTCCGCCTCTTTAATCTCCTTCTGGCCGCTCACGATTCCGAAACGGGAAAGTTTTTTCAGCCCGGCATGGGCGATATTGGTTTTTATGTCCTGTATCAAAACCAGTCCCAGGTTTTTGCGATCCTCGGAGATATATCCCAAACCCGCGTTAATCGCGGCCCTGGCGCTATGAAAAACGCGCGGTTTTCCATTAATGTACAGTTCGCCTTCGCTGCGCGAACCGTAGGATTTGCCGAAAAGACTCATCATCAGTTCCGTGCGTCCGGCGCCCATCGGGCCGCAGAAAGCCAGGATTTCGCCTTTCCGCAAATAAAAAGAAACATTGTCGACAACTTTAATATCATGATATTCGGGATGCCGGACGGTCCAGTTTTTTACTTCCATCACCGTTTCGTCCGGCGCTGATTTTCGCTGGGGAAAACGGCGGGTTAAATCACGTCCAACCATGTCTTTTATTATCATTTCTTCGGTAAGGCCGTCGCCCTTGACGTCATAGGCGCGTATCGACCGGCCGTCCCGCAGAATTGTCACCGTGTCGGCGACTTTAAGCACTTCGTTTAATTTATGGGAAATTATCACCGAGGTGATGCCCTGGCGTTTGAATTCAAGTATCAGGTTGAGCAGTTTTTCGCTTTCATCATCGTTAAGGGACGAAGTCGGTTCGTCCAGTATCAGCAACTCCGCTTTTTTGGACAGAGCGCGGGCTATCTCCACCAGTTGCTGTTTTCCCACGCTCAGCTTGCTTGCGGCGGTTTCAGGAGGCTCGCGCAGCCCCACGATTTCGAGATACTTTTTTGATTCTTTTATGTATTTGTTCCAGTCGATAATGCCGAACCTGGTCTGCATGTGTCCCAGAAAAATATTCTCGTAGATTGACAGATACGGGCTTAGCGCCAGTTCCTGGTGAATAATGGCAAGCCCGTCTTTTTCGCTGTCTTTGACGCTGTGGTAATCGGTTTCGCGGCCCTGAAAGACGACTTTTCCTTCGTAACTGCCTTTAGGGTAAACGCCGGAGATGCAACTCATCAGCGTGGATTTTCCAGCGCCGTTTTCGCCGCACAGGGAATGAATCTCGCCTTTTTTGACTTTCAGGCTGACGTTTTCAAGCGCCCTGACGCCGGGAAATTCTTTGGTCAGGCTTTCTATTTCAAGAATGTACTCGCTCATTAAAGCAATTTAATTCCATTAACATTGCATCGTCAATATATACCCGCGAACGAAATGATTTTCCATGTCTGCTGAACACTGGATCCACACCCGCACAAAATTGGCTCTATCATAGCAAATAATAGAGGTGTATCATTAATAGTTTTGTTGCTTTCAAAAGAAAAGGAGACTTATGCGTCGTAAAATTCAATGTCTGATGTTTTTTATGGTTTTAAGCGCAATCGCGGCTTTCGGCCAACAATCAAATGTTCAGGTTACCCCCTACGGCTATATCAAATTCGATGCGATACATGATTCGTCGCGAACCGCCTTTGGCGAAGTAGGGGCATGGGTAATGCCTGAAACCGCCATCGGCGGCGATGAACGTGAATTGACTTTCAGCGCGCGCGAAACCCGCTTTGGGCTTAACATCGTCGCGCCGGAAACCCGCGGCGTTAAAACCACGGGGCGCATTGAGGCGGATTTTTATGAAGAAATCGCAACGCCTAACAAATACGCTCCGCGGCTGCGGCTCGCGTATGTGGATTTAGCCTGGGAAAACGGCTGGTCCCTGCGTTTCGGACAGGATTGGGATACGTACGTCAGTTTTCATCCCGACATGGTGGACGCCAGCGCCCTTGCCTACCAGGGACATCTCTACAACCGTCATCCGCAGGCGCGCGTTACCAAAGATGTAAAACTGGGTGAAAACACAACGTTAACCACAAAACTTGCAGTGCAGTATGGCCGCAATAACGAAGGTTTGGTTCCCGGCGGCCAATCTTATGAAAACATCGCCTCCGTGCCGAGTTTTCATGGAAGCTTTGTGTTGAAGCCGCGTCTTCTAACCGACCGCCAGAGTACTTTCGCCATTTCCGGCATGTATGGACGCGAAAGCGTGCGCGGCGTTGAGAATACGACGGCTTATGAAAGCTGGCTCATCCATGGAGGCGTTCAGCTTCCGCTCAGCCAGCGCTTCACGTTGCAGGGAATCGCCTGGAAAGGCGCAAACCTGGACAATCATTTCGGTGGAATCTCGCAAGGCATAGACGTCATTAAAGGCACTGAAGTTTCAACCCGCGGCGGTTGGGGGCAGTTTGTTTATACGCCGACCAAAAACACCAGAGCAAGCGTGGGTTATGGCATTGAAGACCCCGTAGATGATGATCTGTCTGGCGACGCCCGCACGCGCACAGACAGGATTTTCACTAATTTCTTTTACAACGCTACCAGCAATGTGACTTTTGGCATCGAATACGCGCTTATGCGCACGGATTACGCGGTGTCAAAGAATATGGAAAACCACCGCGTCAATTTCGCCGTGTTTTACAGATTTTAACGTATTGAGGTAATCGCAAGTCCCTTAAAAATGCGGACAGGATGTCCGCGCTCCCGGCAAAATTGGAGGTTTTGCAATTACCTCTATTGACGTTGTATGCGGAGTTTCATAAACTTTAAGGTTTTAATGGAGCCTCCGAAAACCCCAAAATCAAGGTTTGCGACCAAGACAAAAGCGGAGTTTACATAAGAATCCGGGGTTTTCGGAGGTTCCATTATGAGGTAAAAACATCCCATCATCAGGAGGAATAAAATGATCATTATCGGAGAAAAGGTCAACGGAGCGATTCCCCCCGTCGCGAAAGCTATTGCTGAGCGCAACGAGGAATGGATCAAAAATCTCGCAAAAGCCCAGACAGAAGCAGGCGCCTCATTTATTGACGTATGCGCTTCCGTGGAAGATGACAAGGAAATGGAAGTGCTTAAATGGCTCATAGACAATGTGCAAAGCGTGACGGATACGCCGATCGCCATTGATTCGCCGAATCCCCACTCGATTATCAATGCAATCCCGTTCTGTAAAAGGCCCGGTCTTGCGAACTCCATTTCGGGAGGGAAAAAGGCCGATATCCTCCTGCCGGTTATCGCCGACACAAAATGGGAAGTTATCGCCCTCCTGGACGACGATACCGGTATTCCGAAAACAGCCGAGGATCGCCTTAGAGTTTTCGACAAACTCATGGCTAAGGCGAAGGAATACAACATCGCCGCTTCGCGTTTTCACATCGACCCGCTTGTCGAAATGCTCTGCACATCCGAGGACGGCATCAACATGCTGGTCGAGGTCATGTCGGAAATCAAACGCCGCGAGCCGACGATTCATATAACCGGCGCGGTCAGCAACATTTCCTTCAACCTGCCGGGACGCAAGCTTATAAACCAGGCGTTCACAGTGCTCTCGATGAACGCGGGTCTCGACAGCGCCATATTCGATCCGCTAAATAAAGACCTTCTAGGCATGATTTACGCCACGGAAGCCCTGCTTGGCATGGATGAGTATTGCATGGAATATATCGGCGCTTTCCGCGAAGGTCTCTTCGGTACGCCGCCTGCCAAAAAGTAGTTTTTGCGTGTTGTTCAGGCATTTGTACCGTAACACTGCGTTCGCAGTGTTACGGTACAAATGTTTATATGCGCTACCTGCCGTTTCTTCAGCTTTTCGTTTTCTCCCGTTTTATTTATTAAGACGCATGCGGGACGCATGCTATCCCATGTCACGCCGGCATGGACGCCCGCGATCCCATGTCAACGCCCGCGATCCCATGTCGAGGACGCCCGCTATCCCATGTCTGGAACTTTTATGGCGCGCGCCCCAATACCAGCCGTGTTTTGACTCCGGATGAAAAAAACGGTAGATTTTCGGTCATGAAAATGAAAGCCGCTTTATTGACTGGTCCTGAAAAAATCATTTTTGACGAAATAGACGCGTCGTTGCCAGGCGCGGACGAAGTCCGTATCCGGCCCGCGCTTGCGGGTGTCTGCGGCACGGATATTTCGATTTACAAAGGGCATCGTCCAACGGAGTATCCATTCGTGCAGGGGCATGAAGTCATGGGCAGAGTGACGGAAACCGGAGCGGGTGTCACAAAGTTCAAGATTGGCGACCGCGTGATTGTCGAACCCAACTATCCTTGCGGCGGCTGCGCCCTGTGCCGACAAGGGCGCGGCGCGGTCTGCGCGCACAAAACGGCTATGGGCGTAAATATTCCGGGTTGCTTTTCGGAATACGCCACGGCGCCCGCGGAATTTGTATGGGCGGTACCGGACGCGATTTCAGATAGCGACGCGGTGACGATTGAGCCGTTGGCGGTATCGCTTCACGGATTATTCCGGTCGGGAGCAAAACCGGGAGATACGGCCACAGTACTGGGATGCGGCGTCGTCGGACTATTGCTCATTCACGCGGCAGTGAATATGGGGCTGCGCGTAATCGCCCATGATATTTTTACTGAAAAGCTGGCAATGGCGCGATCACTGGGCGCGGAAATTCCGCAGGAAAATGAAGACACGGCGGAATTTTGGGCGCGGAAGAACGTCACAACCGTTTTTGAGTGCGCGGGCGTTCCCGGAACGGCGGAGTTGGCGTTTTCAGCCGCGCCGCGCGGGGCGAACATTGTGCTCCTGGGGCTTTCATCGTTTCCGGCGAAATTCGTCCCGTTGAAGATCGTTCGCGAGGGAATCAATATTCTTACATCAATGATTTACGATCACCCGGCGGATTTCGCGCGCGCCATCGAACTTGTCGCTTCAGGAAGGCTGCGTCCCTCAAAAGTTGTGACCGATGTTTACCCGCTGTCGGATATAAGCGCGGCAATGGAGCGCGCCGCTTCCGGAACCGCAGGTAAAGTTCTTTTAAGGTGGCCGGCGCCCGATGCGGAAATGAAAAATCCGGTTAGATAATTTTTCTTGCCGGATAGAGGGGTATAACAGCTATATGTTTCGCGCAAAGGAGTGAAACACCATGATTCGCCGGTTTGCACCTGTAATATTTATTTGTTGCGTCTGTTTTGGCGGAATCTTCTTCACCTGGAGCCTTCTCCGAGGAGATCTGCCTGAAACATCGATCGAAGCGTCGGGGCTTTCTTTGCCGGTACTGTCTGAAGCATCGCCCGAAGATGCGGGGTTTTCCTCAGCCGGGCTGCAAAATATCGAAGCGGCGGTGGAAGCGTCAATAAAGGACGGAGAATTGCCGGGAGCGGTGGTACTGGCTGCACGGCACGGGAAAATAGCCTACCTGAAAGCCTTCGGCAACCGCGCGCTCAAGCCTGAACCGGAGCCGATGACGACCGATACGATATTTGATATAGCCTCGATGACAAAAGTGGTGGCGACGACGCCCGCCATTATGCAACTGGTGGAAAAAGGAGTTTTGCGCCTCGGCGATCCCGTCAAGCGATATCTTCCGAAATTCGCAGGCGGCGGCAAGGACGATGTCACCGTGCGTCAGCTTTTGACGCACTATTCGGGATTGCGGCCGGGTTTTGATTCCGCAAGGGAATTTTTCGGCTACGAGACGGCGCTGGAAGAACTCTGGAAAGAACGGGCCGGCGGCACGCCGGGAAGAACGTTCGCATACAGCGATCTGAATTTCATCGCTCTCGGCGAAATCGTGCGCGCCGTAAGCGGCAAATCGCTGGATGTCTACGCGCGGGAACATGTTTTTTTACCGCTCGGCATGACCGAAACCGCGTTTCTGCCTCCCGCCGGCTGGACGGCACGCATAGCGCCCACCGAAATGCGGCAGAACATACAGCAATTGAGCAAAGGTATAAAACCGGCAGAGTATAAAATGCTGCGCGGAACGGTCCACGATCTCACGGTATGGAGAATGGGCGGCGTTTCAGGACAGGCCGGCGTTTTTTCAAGCGCGCGCGATCTGGCAATCTACGCGCAGACATTGCTGAACCGCGGCATCTATGACGGCGAGCGCCTGCTTTCAGAAGCCTCCGTCGCGGCTATGACGAATCTGCAATCCCCGCCCCAGGCGTCGAATGTCCGGGGGTACGGATGGGACATTGATTCGGAGTATTCATCTCCGCGCGGCGACCTGTTTTTAGATGGATACGGACATACCGGATTTACGGGAACATCAATCTGGATACATCCTCCAAGCGACAGCTTTGTTATCGTCCTCAGCAACCGGGTGCATCCAACCGGAGGAAAGAACGTCAATCATCTGCGCGCCGTTGTCGCCAACATCGTCGCCGCGTCAATCGTAAATTGATTTTTACGCGGAATTTATTAAAATAATCACATCTTTACAAACGAAAAGGAGGGAAACCATATGCAGATAGATGTTTCCACGGCATTATTACAGTATCAATACATAGCGCCTTTGGATAAACCGCAGGTCGTTCCGGCAGCAACGGCAATCAGTCAAAGCGCGGCGCGAAGCGGCGGCCAGTTCGGTCCAGCTGTCGTGCTGGAAATCTCACCTGAAGGCCGCGCGGCATACGAGGCGAGCATTGCCAGCGACGGCAGTGCGTCCGGCGTTGCCGGCGTGGAAGGGCTAAAGGAATGCCAGACGTGCAAAAACCGCAAATACGTTGATGTTTCCAACGATCCGTCGGTGAGTTTCCAAACGCCGACGCACATCAGCCCTGATTCCGCCATGTTCGCCGTCGCCGCTCATGAAGGGGAGCATGTGCGAAACGATCAGGCAAAGGCTGCCGGCGAAGGACGCAAGGTTGTGAGCCAATCCGTTTCCATACATACCTCGGTCTGCCCGGAATGCGGCAGAGTTTACGTTTCCGGCGGTCAGACCAGAACCGTAACCGCTCCGGACGATAAACAAGGCATACAAGATAAACAAGACATAGGCGAACAAGGCATACAAGGCGAACAAGGCCGGGAACAATACGGAAAAATCGATTTGTTCGCTTAATACCGAGGGGGCTACCCTAAAAATTCCATGACGGAGTTTTTCAGTTTTTTCATGCGATCGCGCAGCGCGGCGGCTTTTTCAAACTCAAATTCTTTTGCCGCATCCCGCATTTCCTTCTCAAGACGCCGGATTTCCGCTTCCATCTCATCAGCGGAATTATAGGCTTTCTCAACTTCCGCCACGGCCGGAAGCTCGTAATAATCTCCTTCGTAGATCCGCGCCATTTCCGGGTCGAGCGGCTTTACTATGGATTGCGGCGTAATGTCATTTTCCCTGTTGTAGGCTTCCTGCGCGGCGCGGCGGCGGTTGGTTTCATCAATAGCCGTTTTCATCGAGCCGGTTATAACGTCGGCGTAAAGAATCGCCCTGCCGTTGATGTGCCGCGCCGCACGGCCCATTGTCTGGATCAGCGATGTGGAGGAACGCAAAAAACCTTCCTTGTCCGCGTCCAGCACCGCGACAAGCGACACTTCGGGCAAATCGAGCCCTTCACGCAGCAGGTTGACACCAACAAGAACATCGTATTCTCCCGCGCGCAGCGCACGCAGCACCTTGATACGATCGAGCGTTTCAACCTCCGAATGCAGGTACCGCACGCGTATCCCAAGCTCCGTGTAATACCCGGCCAGGTCCTCGGCCATGCGCTTGGTCAATGTTGTTACCAATACCCTTTCCCTGCGCTCCGCCCTGAGGCGTATTTCTTCCATGAGATCGTCCACCTGGCTCGCCACCGGCCTTATCTCGATTTCAGGGTCGGTCAGACCTGTCGGGCGGATGATCTGCTCCGCCACGACGCCGGATGATTTTGTGAGTTCATACGGCCCCGGAGTCGCCGAAACGTAGATCGCCTGATTCACGCGCTCTTCAAATTCGGGAAAATTGAGCGGGCGGTTGTCCAGCGCGGACGGCAGGCGGAAGCCGTATTTAACCAGCGATTCCTTGCGCGAGCGGTCGCCGGCGTACATCGAACGCACCTGCGGAACGGTCGCGTGGCTCTCGTCGACAAAAAGCAGCCAGTCCCGCGGGAAGTAATCGAGCAGAGTCGGTGGCGGTTCCCCCGGATTGCGCCCCGTCAGATGCCTGGAATAATTTTCGATGCCCCGGCAATATCCAAGTTCCTTCATCATGTCGATGTCAAACAGCGTGCGCTGGCGCAGCCTCCGGGCTTCCAGCTCCTTTCCTTCAAGTTCCAGCTTGAGTTCCCAATCGTCGAGTTCCGCGCGAACCGTATCTATGGCGCGCAACAGGTGATCGCGCGGCTGCACGTAGTGCGACTTCGGATAGATCGGCATCCGTTCGTGTTTTTTCAGCACACGCCCCGTCAGCGGGTCGATCTGCGCGATGCCTTCGATTTCGTCACCGAATAGTTCGATGCGCACCGCGTAATCTTCGTATGAAGGAAAAACCTCCACGACATCGCCGTGCGCCCGAAAAAAACCGCGTTCCAGTGCGTAATCCTGCCGGGCATACTGCATCTCGACCAGGCGGCCAAGGATTTCATCGCGCCGGACGCGCTGCCCGCGTTCAAGGAACAGAAGCATTCCGTAGTAGGCTTCAGGAGAACCGAGACCGTAAATGCATGAAACGCTGGCGACGATAATGCAATCGCGCCGCTCAAAAAGCGACCGCGTGGCCGAGTGCCGCAGCCGGTCGATTTCATCGTTGATTAGCGCGTCTTTTTCAATATAGGTGTCGGTCGAGGGAATGTATGCTTCCGGCTGATAATAGTCGTAGTACGAAACAAAATATTCGACGGCGTTATTCGGGAAAAAAGTCCTGAACTCACGGTAGAGCTGCGCGGCCAGGGTTTTGTTGTGCGCCAGCACAAGCGCGGGACGCTGCAGCGCCTCTACGATCTTCGCCATCGTAAACGTTTTGCCCGAACCGGTGACGCCAAGCAGCACCTGGTGCCTGCCGCCGTCTTTTACACCCTGCACAAGTTGTTCAATCGCGGCGGCCTGATGTTCGCTCGGCTGAAACGGCGTGCTGATTTTAAAGCGTGATGAATTAATAATATCCCTGCCGTAAGCGATGCCGGAATAAGTAAGATTGTTATCGTTATTTAACATTTTATATACCGTGGTTACCTCGTGTTAAATACTTACGAAACCGCAATATTGTACTAAAAATCATTAACGCATTTGCCGATATATATAATCGCAATTGCAGTGAATTCGCAAGGCTGGCGATTCCGTAACAGAAACATGAAGTCTGACGGCATCCCTTCATTAACATAAAATCTGACAACATCGGGCGGACATATGCTTTCAAATACGCAATACGAAGATCAGCAGGAGTCGCAGGCGGAATTATTCCGGCGGGAGAAATTAATTCTTAAGGGCGAGATTGATTTTCGCAACGCCGTCATGCGCTTAAACCAGGCGCAGAATTTGATGTTTGCGAGTTCTTCGCAGCGCGATATATCTAAAGCGATAAAAAGTTTTCAAAGTCTGGAAAAGGGCATCCACGGCATTGAAGCAAATTCCTTGAAAATCAAGAGGATTCTGGAAACAACTCGCATACTTTCGATTAACGCGGCAATCGAGGCGGCGCGCGCCGGCGATTCCGGCAGGAAATTCACCGTTGTAGCCGAGGAAATCCGCAACCTGGCAAACCGGACCAACGAATGCACGAATGAAGTTGAAGAAATCAGCGGCAATATGTTTGAACATGGAAAAATCAATCAGTCGGCATTGACCGAACTTGAATCAAGCATATCCAATTTTGTGACGTATATCGATGCGTTAAATAATGATGCCAATTCGCAGGAATTGATGAAAATTGAAGAAAACGGTTTCATTTTGACATTGCTTGCAAAACGGTTGGAAGACCATGCGAGTTTTCTTGACAATATAATCAGAAACGCGGGAAAAATAAAAAATATGTCCGACCATCACACCTGCGCATTCGGCCAATGGTATGACAGACACGAATCTGAATATCGTCAGATAAAAGGCTATAAGGAAATATATAAAGCTCACGAAGCTTTTCACGCCGAGGCTATAGCATATAATAAAACATTAAATGTGAGCATATTAAGCCGTCTTTTTTTGAAGTCGAGCGAAATATTATCACTATTTACCTCACTTTATTATTCGTTTAAAGCTGAAACACAAAGAGACGGCAGTTTTTTTAATGTTCAGTAAGACTCCTTATTACGTTTCACCTGACTTTTTTAAACACGTCTGGTAAGTTGACCACACAACAGTCAAATACATGTACTGAAATTGTGTCATTCCCGGATTTGGCTTCATTTTCGCCTTCGTCGGTGGTCGCGTAGCTTTTTATAATTTACTGCCCGTTTTCCAGGTTAACGGTTAAATATTAAAGATGTCCGCAAGCGGGACGAAGTTCGCGCCGGCGGCCTTCATCTCCGCAACCGCCTCTTTTTCGGTTTTGGGCGCTATAGCCCGAACCGCGTCGTCAACCACCACCGTTTGAATGTTAAGCTGCCGCAGCCCAAGAACCGCTCTTTTGACGCAGTATTCCGTTGCCACGCCGAAAACGATGGCGCGCGGCGGCAAAGCGCGCGTCAGCCGCTCCATTACCGGATTGCTGAAAACATCAAACGTGTTTTTTTCAACAATGATCTGGCGGTTTTTACGCACGCAGTCCGGCAAATTACGGTCAACGGGCGTGGTGGAAAAAATCAGCGGGCGCGCAAGCGAAGTATCGTCAAGTTTTCGCCAGCCGGCCGTTCCCCTGACGCAGTGCGGCGGAAACTCCGCGAATTCAGGATCGTCCGCCGTGTGAGTATCCATCGTTGAAACAACGGATATTTCGTTTTTCGCCGCGAAATCAAACAGGCGCCGCAATTTGGGAACAATCCTCTCGGCGCCCGGCACATACAGCGCGCCGGTTTTAAGCATGAAATCATTCTGTGTATCAATATCGAAAAAAAACAGGTTTTTCATCAGCGCCTCCATTGCGGATGGATTATACACGTAAAAAAGTTTTGTCGTTAAGGGGGTGTACGACATTTATATATACGTGAGGAAGCTTTTATGAATGATTATATAAATCTGCTAGCCGCCGTCATTGCCCGCGGCGCCGGGAATCCCGCTTCAACCGCGGCAGCGCGGCGGCTCATGCTGCATTTCGGAACCGTGCAGGGTTTGTCTTACGCGTCTAAAGAGGAACTGCGCTCCGCAGGCAAAATCTCGGAAAAGCAGGCGGCCGCCCTTTATCTGGCGCTTGAACTGGGGCGCGAGGCGTGCAGCGCCCCTCTTCGCGCCGGAGAGAGGTTTTCCAGCAGCCGCGAGCTTTACCAACGGTACAGGGCGCGATTTTTCTCCGCCAGGCGGGAATATTTTTTCTCGCTCCAGTTGAATTCAAAAAACCAGTTGATCAGGGAAGTGCTGGTTTCGGTTGGAAGTTTAAATGTTTCCGTTGTACACCCTCGCGAGGTTTTTTCATTTGCGGTCAGGGACAGCACGTCGGCGCTTATTTTACTGCACAATCATCCTTCCGGCGACCCGGCTCCGAGCCGCGAAGACCGCGAATGCACAAAGCGCCTGGTTCACGCCGGAAAGATTCTTGGGATTCGCGTGCTCGACCATATCGTTATCGGTCATGACGGTTACTACAGTTTTGCCGACGCAAGCCAGATTGACGATGAGTAGGGGCGGTTCGCGAACCGCCCC
>Ga0082212_10002236_pt1 | contig 28394 bp, 27 predicted proteins | sample TergutNt197P3_FD_71548 | JGI IMG/M metagenome (GOLD analysis project Ga0082212, IMG submission 71548) | Neocapritermes taracua P3 segment gut microbial communities from Petit-Saut dam, French Guiana - Nt197 P3 | ecosystem: Host-associated > Arthropoda: Insects > Digestive system > Gut ...
GCGCGTCGGTCAAGAAAAAGGAAGACACGCATAAGATGGCGGAGGCGAACAGGGCTTTCGCGCACTACAGGTTTTAACAGGTTTTAACAGGTTATTAGCAGGGTATATTTGACAGGAGCAAAGTAAAGGGTAAAATGCCGAGGCAGTTTTCGCTTGAGAAAACAAGGAATATCGGGATCATGGCGCATATCGACGCGGGCAAGACGACCACGACGGAGCGCATCCTTCTGTACACGGGCCGCATCCGCTTGCCGGGCGAGGTCCATGACGGCGCGGCCACAATGGACTCAAGGCCTGATGAGCAGGAGCGCGGCATCACGATCGAAAGCGCCGCGACGACTGTCCAGTGGCGCGATACGAGGATCAACATCATCGACACGCCGGGCCATGTGGACTTCACGGTAGAGGTCGAGCGGTCGCTGCGTGTGCTTGACGGCGCGGTGACGGTGCTTTGCGCAAAAGGCGGCGTCGAGCCGCAGTCCGAGACCGTATGGAGGCAGGCTGAAAAATACGGCGTCCCGCGCATCATCTTTGTGAACAAGATGGACATCATGGGGGCCGATTTTGTGCGCGTCGTCAACATGGTCAAGGATCGTCTCAAGGCCAATGCCGTTCCTGTACAGCTCCCGATCGGCGCCGAGGACAGTTTCGTCGGCGTGGTCGACCTTATAGAGATGGACGCGAAGGTATACAGCGGCGAAAGCGACGACCTTGGCATGAAATTTGATGTAATGGAGATCCCGGAGGATATGAAGGAGGCGGCCGAGGAATGGCGCGGCGCGCTTCTTGAGTCCGCGGCCGAGTCCGACGAAGACCTGCTCATGAAATACCTCGACGGCGAGGAGCTCACAAAGGACGAGATAAGGGCGGCTATCCGCAAGATGACGATAGCCGGCGACATGGTGCCTGTGCTCTGCGGAAGCTCTTACCGCAACAAAGGCGTGCAGCCCCTGCTTGACGCAATCGTCGATTTCCTGCCGTCACCGGTCGACATACCGCCGGTCACGGGCGAAGACCCCAGGACAGGAGCGGAGAAAGTGCGGGAGGCAAAGGACGAAGGCCCGTTTTCGGCTCTGGCGTTCAAGATAATGACGGACAGCTATGTCGGCAAACTCGCGTTTTTCCGTGTGTACTCCGGCAAGATCGACTCTGGTTCGTATGTCTACAATTCGACCCGGGACAAGAAGGAGAGGCTGGGCAGGATACTCCTGATGCACGCCAACAAGCGGGAGGAGATCGACACTGTCTACGCCGGCGACATTGCGGCAGCCATAGGGCTGAAGGAGACGTCGACAGGCGATACGCTTTGTGACGACAAGCACAAGATCGTGCTTGAGTCGATGGATTTCCCCGACCCCGTCATAGAGATCGCTATCGAGCCAAAGACAAAGGCCGGCCAGGAGAAGATGGGCGCCGCTCTCGCAAAACTGACGCAGGAGGACCCAACGTTCAAGGCGTATACAAGCGAGGAGACGGGCCAGACCATCATCGCGGGCATGGGCGAGCTGCACCTGGACATCATCGTCACAAGGCTCCTTCGCGAGTTCAACGTCGAGGCCAACGTCGGCAAGCCGCAGGTTTCCTATAAGGAGACTATTACAAAAGAGGCTGAGGTCGACTACAGGCATGTGAAGCAGACGGGCGGCCGCGGCCAGTACGGCCATGTCAAGATACGCGTCTACCCACGCGAGGCCGGCGAAGGCTTTGAGTTCAAAAACTCCATAGTCGGCGGCGTGGTCCCAAGGGAGTTCATCCCCAAGGTGGAGGAAGGCGTCAAAGAGGCCATGCAAAACGGGCCGATCGGCGGCTACCAGATCGTGGACATCGGGGTCGAGCTTATAGACGGCTCCTATCACGAGGTGGACAGCTCCGAAGTGGCCTTCAAGATCGCGGCGTCGATGGCGCTGCGCGAAGCGGTCAGGCAGGCGGAACCTGTGCTGCTTGAACCGATTTTCAAAATCGAAGTCACGGCGCCCGAAGAGCATATGGGCGACATCATCGGCGACCTCAATTCGCGGCGCGGCCGCATAGAGGGCTCCGACATGAACGCCGGCGCCGTCGCCGTGAGGGGCTTTGTGCCGCTCATGAGCATGTTTGGCTACGCGACCGACCTGCGCTCAAAGACGCAGGGGCGGGGCGTGTACGTGATGCAGTTCGATCATTTTGAGAGGCTGCCTGACAATTTGCTTGAAAAGATTTGTCGGTATTATTATTAAAGGAGGGAAAGTAAATGGCGAAAGCAAAATTTGAGCGGACGAAGCCGCACGTAAACATCGGGACGATCGGTCATATCGACCACGGCAAGACGACACTGACGGCGGCGATCACGAAGACGTTGTACGACCGTTACGGGCTTGGCGAGTACGTGTCGTTCGACAAGATCGACAAGGCTCCGGAGGAGAGGGAGCGCGGCATCACGATCGCGACCGCGCACGTCGAGTACGAGACCCCGAACCGCCACTACGCGCACGTCGACTGCCCGGGGCACGCGGACTACGTGAAGAACATGATCACGGGCGCCGCGCAGATGGACGGGGCGATCCTTGTCGTCGCGGCGACGGACGGGCCGATGCCGCAGACGCGCGAGCACATCGTGCTTTCGCGGCAGGTCGGCGTCCCCTACATCGTGGTATTCCTGAACAAGTGCGACATGGTGGACGACGAGGAGCTCCTCGAGCTTGTCGAGATGGAGATAAGGGAGCTTCTCGACCAGTACGAGTTCCCCGGAGACGACACGCCCATCGTGCGCGGCTCCGCGCTGCTCGCGCTGGAGGACACGTCGTGCGCGTGGGCCGACAAGATCGTCGAGCTGTTCGAGGCCGTCGACTCATATATCCCGGAGCCCGAGCGCATCCTGGACAAGCCGTTCCTGATGCCTGTGGAGGACGTTTTCTCGATCACGGGCCGCGGCACCGTGGCGACGGGCCGCGTGGAGCGCGGCATCGTGAAGGTCTCCGACGACGTCGAGATCATCGGGCTCACGGAGGAGCGGCGCAAGGTCGTCGTGACTGGCGTGGAGATGTTCCGCAAGCTCCTTGACGAGGGCGTCGCGGGCGACAACATCGGCGTGCTCCTTCGCGGCGTGCAGCGCACGGAGATCGAGCGCGGCCAGGTGCTCTGCAAGCCCGGCAGCATCAACCCGCACACGAAGTTCGAGGCGGAGGTCTACGTCCTGAAGAAGGAAGAGGGCGGCCGGCACACGCCGTTCTTCAACGGCTACCGCCCGCAGTTCTACTTCCGCACGACGGACGTGACGGGCGACCTTAGCCTTCCCGAAGGCGTCGAGATGGTGATGCCCGGCGACAACATCCAGATGACCATCGCGCTCATCACGCCGATCGCCATCGAGGAAGGGCTGCGCTTCGCCATCCGCGAGGGCGGCAGGACCGTCGGCTCCGGCGTCGTTACAAAAGTAATCGAATAGGGATTGGCAAAAAAACACGCGGCCCCGGCGCTATAAGCGCCAGAGCCGCGTGCTCAAACTATGCGTTTTTCTATGCCCCACGAATTTTCTGTATAGTTTTCCTGTGCCCCATCTATTTCCTTATCAGTTTCTACGCGCCGCGTATTTCCTGCTTCATAAAGATTATATACGAAATTACAAAAGTGACAAGCGTTTCCGCAAGCATTCCTACAAGATGCGGCCAGACGAGCAGAAGGCTCTGCCCGAGCGGCAGCACGCCTACGAGCGCGCCGGACAGGTTCAGTTCGTAGTCGGCCGCCGAGGTGATGCCCAGCGTGCGCGTCGTCGGATCCAGGATCGTCCCGATCGTCTCGGAGAACAGGTAGGAAGGCGAGATCCGGCTGAACTGCTGCTGGAAGAGAAGGAAATTCTCAGCTTCCTCGTAAGTTTCCGGGTGGTATATCGCTATAGCGAGGCCATTCACTATCAATGACATGAAGAGCGCGAATACGAGCCAGATCGCGATGACGGACAGCGCTGCCGTCGCGGCGTGGCGGGAGATGACCGAGAACAGGATCGAAAGCCCGAGCCAGAACGATATGTAAACGATCGCGAAGAAGATGAAGACCATCAGGCGGACGACCTCTTCGCCCGTGGGCGGGACGCCGATTCTGAGCAGCCCCACGCCGCAGACGAGGAGCGCCATGCTGACGACGGTGAGCGCGATCACTGTCACGCCCGCAAGGAACTTGCCGTTGATGACGCTGTCCCGGTGGATCGGCTGCGAGAGCAGGCGCTCAAGCGTGCCGCCGTTCTTTTCGCTGTTGATCGCGTCAAACCCGAGGATAAGGCCGATAAGCGGCCCGACCAGCACGATGAAAGACGCGAAGGACGGGATGCTCCCGCTGCTTATGGTGAAAAGGCGCAGGAAGACGAAAGTAGAGCCGTCTGTTTCCGCCAGCGTCCCCTGCAGGCCGCCCAGCGAGCCGTAAAGGCTGACGCCCGCGAGCAGCATGGCCATGATAAAGATGATGAGGAACCTGAGGCTGTCGAAATGGTCTGCGAGTTCCTTGCGGAATAGAGCTAACACTAGGCCTCCCCCCTTTCAAAGTATCTATGGTAGATTTCGTCGAGCTTGCCTTCGCCGTCCGTGCCAAGGCCGCTTTTGGACGCAAGCTCGCCTATCGTGCCGCACGCGACGAGCTTGCCTTCAAAGAAGATGCCCACGCGGTCGCATATCTGCTGCATCTGGTACAGCTGGTGCGACGATATGAGCAGAGTGCGCCCGTCCTCATGCGAGAGGTTCTTGATGATCTCTATGAGCTGGCGCACGCCTTCGGGGTCGATGCCCAGCGTCGGCTCATCAAGGATGATGACGCGCGGGTCTTTGAGCAGGACGTCGGCGATGCCGAGCCTCTGCTTCATGCCCCGGGAGTATGTACGCACCTTCTTGTCCGCCGCGTCCGGGATGCCGGTGCGTTCGAGCAGCGCGTCGATCTTTTCGTCCAGCTCTTTTTCCGGGATGCTGTTCAGGCGCCCCGTGAAGCGCAGGTTTTCGCGCCCGGTCATGTCCCCGTAGAAACCGACGTTGTCGGGCAGGTAGCCTGTTATCCTCTTCACGCCGATAGCCTCGCGCGTGCAGTCGTGCCCGTCGATGAACGCCTTGCCGGACGTGGGCTCGGTCATGCCCAGGAGCATACGTATCGTCGTCGTCTTGCCCGCGCCGTTTGGTCCCAAAAGGCCGAATATCTCGCCCTCCCGGATCTCCAGGTTCAGCCGGCTTACGGCGACGATGGTTTTGCCGTAAATCTTTGTCAGGGCATCCGTGCGTATGAGGATGCCCCGGTCCTTTATACTACCCATCGGTTCATCGTCTCCCGAATTTCCTGAATACGAGGTAGAGGCCGCATGCAAGCAGGGCGATGATGATGACAGCCACAATGCCCCATAGCGTTGAGGTCTTCACCGCGACCCGCAAATCGAGGCTGGCGTTTGCCTGCTGCGCTTCCGCGGTAATCGACGCCAGGTAGTCGCCTGTGACAGCCCTCCCCGCCGGTGGCAGGATGTACGCGACAATCTCCTGGGACGCGCCCGACGGCAGGATGTCGATCGTGGCCTGGTCGAAGCGGATGGCCCAGCCGTTGCCCATGTACGCCGAGGTAAGCGAGATGTCCGTCAGATCGGTACTGCCGTTGTTCACAAGGACAAGCGTGACCGGCGATTCCTTGCCGGCCTGTGCGTCCGAGTTCAGCCTCCCGTCCTTTGTGCCAAGCTGCAGCGAGTAGCTGCCTATGATAATCACCTTAAGGTCGAGCGACATGCTTTCCGCGGCTGAAACGGCCACGCACGGGATCGTGTATTCCCCGGCTTTCACATCCGCAGGCGGCTTGACGGCGACCGTAAGCCCCTGGGACTGGCCGGCCGCTATTGTCAGGCTTGCGATGTCCGAGGCCGCCGATGCGGGCTTGAAGCTTACCTGCCAGCCTTCCGGCGTGTCGGCGGCAAGGCTGTAGTAGCGGTCTTCCGTGCTGCTGTTCGTAAGGTCGGCGTTGAAGCTGAATGATGTGGTCGCGCCGCCCTGAAGCTCAGGGAACTGCGATTTGAACATGCCCTGCGTGACGTCAGTCGCGCTCACATGCAGGGCGATCTCAAGCGTGGCCACTGCGCCGCTCGCCTCCGCCTCCGCCTTGACGATGGCGGAATAGTCGCCTTCCCTCGCGTCCGCCGGGATGTCAATGGCAAGCGATACGTTCGACGGTTCGTCCGTTCGGACATAGACGCGGCTCACCTGGTTGCCGGCGCCCGTAAAGTGCGCCTCCCAGCCGGCGGGCAGGCCGCTGACCGAGATCTCCGCGTTCATTGGGACGCCCGCCGTGTTGTCGAGCGTTAGGGCAAAATTCACAGTCTTGCCCGCGGTCACCGTCATGCCCGGGTAGGGCGTGCTGACGTCCAGGCCGCCGTCGGCGTAGACGGGCAGCGCGAAGAGCAGGAAGAGCGTGAGGGCCGCCGCCAGGATCCCGGCTTTGGTAAAGTTTTTCTTCAGATGTTGCATTGCATTGACTCCTTTCGAAACGCATCTGTCAATATCAGCAGGTCTATATCATTATTTCACTTCATCCTGAAACGAAGCTTAAAAACCGTTTCGTGACGAAAAAAAAGTATATCATCATTCCGGCTGGTGTCAAGATTGCGCTCAACGGCTTTGATGGAAATCCTGCATTGCCTTTTGTGGAAATTCTACATTGCCTTTCATGGAAATTCTACATTGGAGAGAAAGCCTTCTAATATGTTCTTATATTGCTCATGTTCAACAGGGCCGTCCGGTTCTTGTCATAGTATTTCGTAAAACCGGGAACACCCGTATAAACCAAGGTCCCATCGCTTTTCAAAGCTATGGTATATCCATTTCCGGCAGAAATCGCGACAATATCAGACCACTCACCAACATCGCAACACCCGTTTCCATTTTCCCCGACCGCAACTACCGTGCCGCCTGCTTTTAACCCAACGGTATGTTCAGCGCCGGCAGAAACTGCAATGATATCAGCCCAGCCGGTCACATTACACTGCCCCTCTTCATTATTACCGACCGCGACCATACTGCCATCATGTTTCAGGCCAACTGTATGCTCATCCCCTGCGGCAACCGCAATAATGCCAGCCCAATTCCCCACATTCCGTTCGTCATAATAATTTTTGCCGCCAACGGCTACAACAGAGCCATCTGCTTTTAGCCCAACAACATGTTTTTTGCCAGCAGAAACCGCGACAATATCGACCCAATCGGAAACCTTGCTTATACTGTGGTTATCGGTAGTAACAACACTGCCATCCTGCTTCAAGCCGACTGTATAGGATTGCCCTGCTGAAATTGCGACAATATCAGACCAGCCCCAAACTGAGGTCGAGCCAAAGTTGTCTTCCCCTTTTGCCCTTACACTGCCGTCTGGTTCAAGCCCAACAGTATGGCTGCTGCCTGCAGAAACGGCGACAATATTTGACCAATTTGACACCTCACATTGACCTGATAAGTAATACCCAACCGCAACAGCATGCCCATTTGATTGCAATGCGATAACACTATTGTCACTGGCAGAAATCACAGTCGTTCTATTCGCGAGTATCCACGCTCTGACTTGCTCAAATTCAGTGAGGTTCAGGCAACGAACCGTATCGGCATGAATTCCCAAATATGCTTCTTTGGATTTTTCCGCGCTGTCTTGATAATCGCCAAGGGTTTCAAAATTTGAAAACGCCAAGTCATATCTTCCGGCATCCATAAAATGAATTGCGCTGGTATACTTGCTTTCAGGGATTATTATCGTATTAAAAATAATTGAAAATACAATTATTGCTGCGGCAACAGGTACTGTTGTTACTATGACTTTTCTAATGGTTTTCTTCTCTTCAAGCCGTTTTTGCTCCTCTTGTTCAATGCGTTTTTTTCCCAGCTCAAGCCGGTTCTGTTCCTCCAGGGCGGTAAGCTCCGCAAGCTTTCTCTTGCAGTTGCTGAGTTGTTCGGCAGAATCCTTATAATCGGCGATGCTTTCAAATAAAGCGATAGCCTTTTCCATTGACGCAATTTCCATTTTTTGCGCCAGGGATTTTGCATCGACGTAGTTTGTTTCCCTTCTTCTCTCTTCCAACCGGCGTATAGCGGTGTCATTATATCCCTGCAAAACAGCTTTGTAGCCCTTGTCCGCAAAACGCAGCGCCTTCAGGTAATTGTGGTTTTCGGTGTACAGTCTGCGGCTATTGGCGAGCCCGGGCTCTTTCTTGATTTGTAGATCCACCATGAGTTTCCCGACATATGCCTTGGCGTTTTCCGGATTGATGTCCAGCGCACGTTCACAGTATTCATCTGCCGAACCCCAGTTGCCATCCTCAAGAAAAATGAATGCACGCTTCAGTATACTGTCGAGGTTGCCCCTCTCTTCATCATGCCGCGGCAAGGTATGCTTTGTCCCGCAAAACCCGCAGACAAAAATATTTGAACCCTCCAGGATTTCCAGCTCCCCGCCGCAAGCCTTGCATTTAATAATTTCCATAGGTTTTCCTTTGCGTTTTGATTTTGCCTGCTCTTTTACCTGACATTGCACTGCCCGTCGTCATTGCGTCCAATAGCGACAAGCGTGCCGTCTTTTTTCAGCCCTACTGTATGCCAGGGGCCAGCCGATATTGCGGAAATATCTTTCCAGCCGCCTACCCCGTATTGACCGTATTCATTATCTTTATAACCCATGCCGGCAACACTGCCATCGCTTCTTAAGCCAACGACATGTTCCTCGCCAGCCGATATTGAAACGATATCCTCCCATTCATCAATTATTTTCCTGAACCCGAGATATCCATTAGCCGTAAGGACGCTGCCATTGTCTCGTACAGCAAGTATAATGTTCATGCCTGCCGAAATATCCACACAGTTTTCCCACTCACTGATAACGCCTTGTTCGTATTCACAATCCCCAACGGCTATGACAGCGCCGCTGCTTGTAAGGCCTGCGGTTCGTGCGTTGCCTGCTGAAATCGCTATGATATCAGCCCAATCGCCCACATCACATTGCCCGGCTTTGTTTTCCCCGGCGGCGACAACTGTACCATCTTTTTTTAAACCAACAGTATGGTAGGCGCCAGCCGATATGGCAATGATGCCGGTCCAATCGCTTACATTGCATTGAAACGCACCATTCCCTCCTGTAGTGACGACTGTGCCATCACTTTTTAAGCCAACAGTATGGTTTTCACCAGCTGAGACAGCAACGATATCTGCCCAATCGTCAGTATCACATCTACCATATCGATTTGTCCCGACTGCGATCACAGTGCCATCTTTTTTCAAGCAGACTGTATGCCTCGTACCTGCTGCGATACCAACAAAACCCGACCATTTTTTCGTTCTGGCTTCAACTGTTTTGGCTTGTGAGTCTTTATATGCACCCAGTTTTTCAAATGCTATGATTGCTTCATCGTATTTGCCGTCATCAAGAAGGGCCAGGGCGTTTTGGTACTCCTCTTCCATTCTGCGTTCGTTTTCGGTCCGGATGTTTATGTATACCTCTTTTATCTTATCTTTTGAGTCTTTGTAATCGCCAAGCGATTCAAATAAAGCAATCGCTTCGTTGTGCCTCCCGGCTTCCATATGGGCAACCGCATCATTATATATGCCGGAAGGAACGATTACTGTATTGAGCACTACCAAAAAAACTATTAACGCCGCAATGGCAGGCGCTGTAATCATCACGGCCTTTTTTATAAGTTTCGCCTGTTTTATCCGGTTTTGCTCTTCAAGCGCTATCGCTTCTTCAAGTTTTTTTCTGCAATCAATGACACGTTCCGCAGAGTCCTTATAGTCGCCCAGTTCTTCAAACAAGGCGATAGCCCGTTCAATGGAGGCGCTGCTTTGTGACCGCGCAAGGGATTCTGCATTATTGTAATTCTTGTCCCTTCTTTTCTCTTGTACAAGGAGCTCATTGGCTTCACAATACCCCTGCAAAGCAGCTTTGTCTTCGTCATCCGCAAAACGCAGCGCTTTCTTATAGTATTCATTGTCGATGTATGACATGCCGCAGTCCGAAAGCTCCTCTTCTGTCCGGACTCTCATTTCCGCCATCAGTTTTCCTGCATAGGCAGCGGCATTCCCCGGATCAGCATTCAACAACCTGTCGCAACAAGAATTTGCTTCAGGCCATTTACCTTCTTCAAGAAAAAGAAACGCGCGCTTCACCAACCCGTTTGTATCTACTATATCTATATCGCCAATAATGCCTATATCACTACTGATATTGATTACCAGCCGCGTCGGGGTTTCCCCATCTTCTGTTTTTTCACTATTGAGTTGCGGTAATATCTGCTTCGTCCCGCAATACTCACAGACGATAACGTTTGAGCCTTCCGGGATTTCCAGATTCCCTCCGCAAGCTTCGCATTTAATAATTTCCAAGGGTCTTCCTCTACCAGTTTTACATCAGACATCTACTTATTAGCCGAAAGAGTTCTGTAAGCCACTCCTGGCGACATCATCCCGAATTTCTTTCCATCAATCATCTATTTTATTTACATCCTGCGAAGTCATATCAAGTAATATCTGATAAGCCTTTTCACGACCTTCGTCGTTGAGGGAGAGAAGGATCTCGACGATTTCCTCAATCATCTGTTCGGTCTTTATTGATTCTTCTTTTGAAATGTTGACTGTATCGCGAAAGGGCTTTATCAAACTTGATGCTTTTCTGTCTAATCTCGTAATCTTTCGCAATGTTTTTGAGATTCGCTTGCTGAGACGGTTTCGTTTATCCTTGTCCTCCCATCCCATAAGGAAGGCGGGTGTTGTTTGGAGTGCATATGCAAACCTCTCGATTTTTTTTTGCGTTAAATGATTCTCACCTGACTCAATCCGGGAAATTGCAGAACGCGATTTATAGCCGGTTTTTTCAGCAAGCTTCGACTGGGACATTTTTAGTTCAACCCTGCGAGTTTTTATTCTCTCATGTAATTTCATTCTTTTTCTCTTGGCACATCGTCAGGCTAACATACATCAATATCAATATCAACATAAATAAAATAGTTGACAGGACTGCTCAACAAGAGTATGCTTGCTGTGTTGATGGATAATCACCAAAAGGGAGGCTGTTATGACAGACACAAAAATGCTTGAGCGTGCGATAAAGCGCTGAGGAATAAAGAAAGAAAAAATTGCAGAACTAATAAGGATACGGGCCCGGCAAATGAGCAGCAAGCGGCGATACAAGTATATCCATCATATTTTCGGCGGCTACCGAATCAGAAAAGGAATTCAGAATTGAAAAACATGAGAATCTTCAGAAAGTTGGGACTCAAGGGCAGTACAGATGTACTATATTCGTATCATACAGAAGTGTCGACGTTAATCGGCAACTAAAAAACCTTTCATATATGCGGCGCGTGCGTTCATCTGACGATTCGATTGCATGCGCCGCATAATGGATATTCCGCATTTTCAGGACACCTGTGTCCGCGAAAACTGAACACCGCGTCCGTTTGTAATTGAACACTGCCTTCGCAAAATCTGTACACTCATTCCGTGGGCTTGTACATGTACGTTTGCAGCCAAACGTTGAACCTTTCGCACAGATGAGGGACAAGGCAATGCCGGGAGTGCAGTCCGGGCGTCATATCCGGAGCTTGGCTTGGTGATGAGGGGCGACAAAAATGCAGCCAGCCTTCGCATAGGCTCATCACTTTGGAAAGCCAAAGCGGCAAACCCTCGCCGAAGCTCGCTTCGGCGGAATCAAGCCTGAGACGTTTCCGCTTCGAGCAGATTTCGATGTCCAATTCTTGCAGAAACACTGTCCAATAAGCGTGGAATAGGCGTTCAGTTTTCAGCGGGCACGGTGTTCAATTTCAGCGCACACAGTGTCCAAAAAGGTGCGGAATACCCAGCATAAACACTTTGAGTTTTGTTAAAGTTACAAGGTAGATTAATATGAGGGAACAAAACTTGGCTAATAGGACGGTGATTAAAATTGGCAATAAAAAAGGAGATGATTTAAATGCAGAAATGGGTTCTTAAATTGGATAAGTACGGCATTAGCGATGGGCGATACAAGGAAATGGAGGGTTTCTGTACACAGTATAGAGAATGGAAACAGTTTCTTCAGAATAATACAGACCCCATCTTTTTTGTAATGAGGAATGACGAGATCCCAACAGTGTGGGACGAAGATAAAAAACAGATGAAACGGAAGGCTGGGTATGCGTATTTGGACAGCAAGGAATCGGCCTCGAACCGCCACAGCAATGTCTCAGAAACAAGTGCCACGGAGAAGCTCGCGATAGAGCGCGCTATCAGGTCGGCGAAGATCGATATTGTCGAAACCTGCGCGAAACAGGCCGGGCAGGATCTTTGGCCATACATCATCACAGGCATATGCAATGGCGCGAATTGGACTTGGCTTGAACAGCATGAAAAGATACCTTGTTCCCGTTCAGCATACTACCGTATCCGAAGGCTGTTTTTTATCATCCTTGACAAGGTCATGGATTCGGCAGGGAAAGCCCAACAAGGGGTTTGAGGAAACTGGGACTCAGGAGCTTTCGCGGGGGTCTGCGGAGCCGTGGTTTCCCCGGAGACCCTTTACACCCCCTCTAAAAAGATTGTTTTTCAATTTTAACCGCCGTACCGCTGGCTATGACGCCTACAAGCGTATCGCCAAACATCGTATAGTCGAGATCGATCCCGATGATAGCATTGGCGCCTTTGTCATATGCCTGGCCAAGGAGTCGGTCAAAGGCAGCCTGCTTGGAATTTAAAAGCTTATCACCCAAAGCTTCCGATTCTATTCCGAACACGTCGCTGAAGGATGCTGCAATGGCCTTGAAAAACCCCATTCCAACAGCAACCTCTGAACTTATAAAACCCAGGTACTCTGTAATGCGCCAGCCTTCATAGTTGAACCCTGACGTGGTCAACATATTTTTCAGGCATTCGCGCCGTTCATCCGCTTCGGTCTGTCTTTGTTGTTTTGCCGCATTAGCTTCAGATGGCGCGCTGATCACTTTGGTTATGTACGTTTTTATCGCTTCATTTTGAATAGCCGGAAAGAAGCCATGAAAATATGCGGCGTTACCTTCGACGTCACGATTGTGACGTATCTCTTGAAGCTTAGACTGGCAATCCGCACAAATCAAGAGCCCGTCAAGGCTCGCATATGGGCCTAAAGCCACTCCTGGCGACATCATCCCGAATTTCTTTCCGCAAATACAACACTCTTTCACACTTAAACCTCCTCTGTTTTATTTATATCCTGTGAAGTCAGGTTAATTATTCTTTCATTTAATTTCAATAGTTATCACTCCGCATATCGTCAAGGTTAACATAATACCAATTATACATCAATAAATAGTTGACAGGAGCGCTAAATAGGAGTAGAGTTATCGAGTTGATAAAAAATCACCAACAGGGAGGCTGTTATGACAGACACAAAAATGCTTGAGCGTGCGATAAAGCGCAGAGGAATAGAGAAAGAAAAAATTGCAGAACTAATGGGCCTGACCCCGCTTATGCTGGAGAAAAAAGTTGATGGGATTGTTGAGTTCAAATCTGATGAGATTTCTAGCATATGCGAATTACTGAGATTGAGCTGTGACGATTCCGAAAGTATCTTTTTCAGCACAGGCATTGTTGAAGCATCACCGTTCGTGTTTGCGCTTCTTGCAATTGTAAGTATAGTCATCTATATATTCATGTGTTGGTACATAAGGATACGGGCCCGGCAAATGAGCAGCAAGCGGCGATTCAAGTATATCCATCATATTTTCGGCGGCTACCGAATCAGAAAAGGAATTCAAAATTGAAAAACATGAGAATCTTCAGAAAAGGAGGGGAATCCTTACACGGCACAAATCTGCCGCCTGACTGCTATACTTATGCCAAATGTTTTTATTGCGGCACAGACGATTTCTGAAAGCATATTGTATTGTTTTATTCCCGGCAGCCATAAGTTTGATACTGAAAGACGACACATGCTTGAATTATTTGCTTCTGGATGAATCTTGGGTCGGATTTGGCTGTAAGGGTTTAGATTACGCTTATTTCCTCTAAAAAGAATAAGAATAAGAATAAGGAAGTGATTGAAATGCTAAATTGTAATCTGGAAATGAATAAATATGGAATCAGCGATGCGCGATATCTGGAGATGGAGGCATTCTGTTTACAGTACTTGGAATGGAAACAGTTTCTTCAGAATAATATGGACTCCGTCATATCCGTAATGCAGAATGACGAGATACCAACGGTGTGGGACGAAGAGCGTGGCCAGACGAAGCGGCAGGCAGGCCTCGCGAAATTTGGACAGCAAGGAATCGGCCTCGAACCGCCACAGCAATGTCTCAGAAACAAGTGCCACGGAGAAGCTCGCGATAGCGTGCGCCATCAGGTCGGCAAAGATTGACATTGTCAAAAACTGTGCGAAACAGGCCGGGAAGAACCTTTGGCCATACATCATCACAGGCGTATGCAATGGCGCGAATTGGACTTGGCTTGAACAGCATGAAAAGATACCTTGTTCCCGTTCAGCATACTACCGTATCCGCAGGATGTTTTTCATCATCCTCAACAAAGTAAAGGATTCGGCAGGGGAAGCCCAACAAGGGGTTTGAGGAAACTGGGACTCAGGGGCATTGCTTTAGTGATATTTTAATAGCGTGACAAAGCGCCGGTTCCTACCGGCGCTTTTGCTTATTCCCTGATATTCGTCCTATTGTTGCCCTGGCAATGATAGGACGTTATCGGGTGATCCACGTTATTGCTTGGTAGGGAAATATAAGGAGGGGCAAAACAAAAAAGAAATAAGTTTTAGGCAACAACATTTTACGTTATAAAGAAAAATGAAAGGAGTACGACAATGGAAACACCAACTTATTGCAATTTACCGGCGGGGGCAGCGATAGCGGGCAAGGATTTGCTGCTGACAATCTGGAGCGAAGACGGGGCGGAATTCCTCGCTATCTCCGGGCAGCGCTCGCTCACAATCAACCGGAGCGCGGACACGATTGAGATATCCTCAAAAGACACGGCAGGAGGCTGGAAGGGGTTCCTGGCTGGCATGAAGGAATGGAGCATCGACCTCGACGGCGTATATGCCGTCGACGACGCTTCACACCGCAAACTGTCAGAAGCTTTTGCCAACGGCGGCCTCGTTTGCGTCCGCGTCGTCAACAACAAGACCGACGAAGACATGTTTGGCGGGCTTGCGGCTATTACAGACTATCCTATCGATGCGCCGTTTGATGATGCGGTCACATATTCGATCAGCCTTTCCGGCAACGGAGCACTGGTCGACCTGACCGACGAACCGACTCCGGTCGAAGGATAATCAAGCAGGGGGATAAGCACATGGATATTTTTTATGAAGACAGTATTGTGCTTGAAGGCGAGCAGGGGCAAAACGCCCCTGCCGCCGATGGTGATGGTACGGAAGATGAAACAATCGGTGCAGCTGCCGGGCATGAGGACGGGGCGCCTGTGAAGATGCTTTTTACGGTCAATGGTGACGACTATGAATTGACGTATACGAAGCTTCGTATACGCCATATCGAAGAACGCCTTGATAGGAGCATAGCTACCATCATGGCTAAGATCGAGGGCGGCGAGCTCCCGAAGCTTTCAGATATGTATGTCCTGTTTGCCGGTGGCTTTAAAAAGGTTGACGGCGGGTATGTCAGCTTCGAACAGGGGGCGAAGATTGCCGAGGAGGCAATCGAGGAAGAGAGCTACTTGCGGATAATAAAATACATCATCTACGCATTGGAGCGTGACTGCCCTTTTTTGTTCCGCATAGACTGATAGGCTACGAGTATCTTGCGGGGGGCACGCCAGATGAAGAGTACAGCGAAATGGCTGCGCCCTACGCGGATATCATAGATTTTGCGTTTTTTGCGGCAAACCTCGGGTATACAAAATCTGACTACGAATCGCTGACCTGGACGGAGATCGAGTTTGTCAAAAAAGCGTGGGAGGACCGCGTGGTACGGGATACGCACCTTAGCAATGCCGCACACCATGTAGCCTTGGTGAACGCAAACCGGAAGAAGGGTAAGCCGGCAATACCAGTCTTGAAGAAGAGCGAGACCCGCATCATCACGCAGGAAAGAATGGCGGAATTCAAAGTGACGATCGAGCGCATCAAAGAGCACAACAAGGAGACCGGGAAGGATTGGGTCAAGAAGATCTATCGAGGCAGGAGGTAGCCCCATGCCCGGGGCTGCCTCCTTCTCGATCCTCTATTTGATTGATTTTTTCATGTGGTCGTAGAGTGGCACGGTTTCATCTGTCGCAGTTTGCATGAATTCGTACAGTTCTTCACCCTTTTGTACGTACAAAAAGATTATGAGGAGTTCATTGCCGCTTTCGTGCGTGATTCTCTCCACTAACTCATAGGCAGCCAAGTCGTTTATGACAAGCTTTTCTTTTGAAACAACAAACTCATCACCAATAATATCCAACATAGACTTGGCTTGCTCTTCTGGGGAATTGCCTGCGGAATGTCGAAGGGCGATGGACAATATCGAAGTGCCGTTCTTATCCCATATATCTGCATCAGGGTCATAGTCAGGATTGAAACAATAGGTATCCCAGTTATTTTCACTGTCGTATGCCCAAGTTTTCATTACATCAAATTGTATGTTTTCGAAATATGTAGTTTTCCATTGATTGTCCGAACCGACGGGATTGGATTTGCCGCCTCCGCCCCCACACCCAACGAGCAATAGAATTGTCGCTGCTACCAATACTGTTATAAGCACTATTTTTTTCATGTTCCTGTCCTTTCTTATGCTTGCCTCAAGACGAGGCAAGACATGTTTCCTCTGCAAACCCACAGGCAATAGTATTCGAGGCTTCCGGGATTTCCAGATTCTCGCCGCAAGCTTCGCATTTAATAATTTCTATGGGCTTTCCTCTGCGTTTTCTTATTCTTACTGCATCAGTTTTACTGAGTCAAAAGTTGAGCAAGGCACAAAATTGCTGATGACAGTATTCTCATGTAGACATCTCCTTATAAGCCGTAGTAAACCGTTTCCAACTTCCAACACAAAAGAAACTGTATGCAATATAATAAAGACTATTACAAAAAAATACAACCATTATTAATTGGCTACGCTGTTATTGGTGTGCTTGAAATCATTATGTTTTCAAGCGCTAAAACTTCTCCATCGAAAAGCTCAATATTCCTATCTTTTTCTTCAATTCCCATGTCATAATCTCCAAGAGCCGAGCATAAATCATCAATGCTTTATAAACCCTCCATACTGCTTGCTCATCTTTATCAACCACAAGTTAATATGTCCCAGCCGATAAATCTATCCCTATTCTATATACACCAGCTGGCAAATACTCATCAATTGCCTCAATTGATAATTTCTCCGGAGCGTCAAACGCTCTTGCACCTGTAATCTCCAACCAATCATCATTTTCTACTTTTACAAATGACCAATTGAAACCGAAAAAGCATGTGCCGATTCTCCTGCTTGAGAACCTCCATTATTTGAGTCTACATTATCACAACCGGCAAACACAACGACAATAACAAAAACGAATAAAACATAAAACGATTTTTTCATAATAACCTCCATAAACACCTTAAAGCCTTCGGACTGAAGCTCGTCAAACTCGACAATGACTTCTGTATCCTGTGTGGTGAAGTATAAAAAAAAACATTTTCGAGGAAGATATATTTTAGGACTCAGGGGTAGCGCAAAAACGACGGCTTACCATGCGCTGAGCGGCTTACCATGCCATTTCGCGGCGGTTGATAAACAAAGTCCCGTTCATCTCCATTTTACAGGGGCCATCGTAAACCACTGTGCGGGTACAACCGGTGCCTAAGGCATTTTTTTCAAACAGTAGGAGGTTGTCCGCATGTTTGGGTTTTGCTGTCTGCGACGCCTTTATCTCGTATAGCGCCAGGCCGCCGGAGCGCTCCACGATCAGGTCGACCTCTTTTTCGCGGGCGCTTGAATCCCGCCAGAAATATGTGTTGTCCCCAGGGAACCCGCCCCGGTTATCATTGGACTTAATGGAAATTCAACAATTGCTTTTATGGAATCTGCTACAAGCCAAACCATACACAAGTCCACTTTTCGGACAAAAAGCAGCAGAATCACGGCAGAGTTTGCCGAACCACTGTGTGAACAGCAGCGAAAAGATGAAAGCAGTGGCAAGCGGTGACGCCACAGCACGCGGAAGAACACAAAAAGAACCGTCCCCGGTGTTTTCCAGATTAGTTGATGAGAAAAACCAAACGGGAAATGTAGATATAGACAATACAACCCACAACAATCAAGAATCAATCTCCTCTAGAGGTTTGTAAAGCAAGGGTTTCCCATTTTGATCTACTAAAACAGTGACCCCGACACCATGGCTTTGATGAATGGCAAGATATTGAACGTTAGTTGTTATATCCATATAAATACAGACTCTTTTGTCAAACTCAAACAAATTATTGCGGTATACTTCAATAAGTCTATTGTTGTTTTGTTTTTTCATATATGTATCTACTCCTGCTCATTTGCGTTTTCTATCCAACTTAATAGTATTTATCGAAAAGAATAACTCGTTAAAGGAATTATAGCTCAAAAGTATGGGATTCGGGGGCAGTACTTATATGCTAAATTCATAACATGAAGAAGCGTCGGCGAATGTCGGCGCTGTATTATTAATTAATTATAAATATGAGGTAAAAAAATGAGTGAACTAATTGTTGGAATCAATACCGGACAAATTGAAGAGTTTGAAAAAGCAATAGAAGGGGCAACAAGGGCATTGGCAGAGTTCGGGAAATCTGCATCTGAAATCTCAAAAGTCAGCTCTGCGATCATGGATGCTACAAATATAGCCGCAAATGTCACAACTGTGTTTGCAGAAGGCGAAATGGCGATAAAAAATGGTATAGCTGTTGCAAAAATAGCAGTTGAGGGATTCGGAAAAGCTGTTACCGTCGGGATGGAACTCGGAACAAGGATGGTTGATGGTTTTGGACAGGCGGTTAAAGTCGGAATGGGCCTTGCCTCAAAAGCAGTTGCTGGATTCGGGAAAGCGCTTGAGTTCCTAAAGAATAACCCCCTTCTTATAATTGCTGCTGTATTCGCTGCTGTTACTGCTGCGTGTGTTGCAGCGTATAAGGCTGGGCAGGAAAATAATTCAGTATATGATGAATCACGGAGGCAAGCGACTGCTCTCAAGGAAAAAATGGAAGATCTCTCGCAAACCTATCGCGATTCCGCGCAAGCCCGGAAAGATGCAATAGACAGTCTTGGCGGAGAAGCGGTGGCCGCAAAGAACCTCACGGACAGGCTTGCAGAATTGATGGAGAGTTCTGAGGGAACCGCAAAAGACAATATAAAAATCCAAGCAACCGTGGAGCAACTTAACAGGGTTCTTCCAGAACTGGGGCTTGCCTATAACGAGGCAACCGGTGAGCTGTCAAAGAATACTGATGAGATATATAACTATATAGACGCGATGAAAGAAAAGGCATATAGCGAGGCGGTATCTAACAACTTAACTGCGGCGATTAGCGATCAAATAAAAATGCAAAGACAATTGACTGAAGCAACAGATGCGCAAGGGATAGCCGAACAAAACCTAACGGATGCAGAGAATAAACTCGAAGAAGTAACAAGGCGAATGAACACTGCGGCTGGCGATAAAATTGCAGTTAAAGCTTGGAAAGAAGCAAATGCTGCTGTAAAAGACGCGCAGAAGGCATATGATGATGCATCGCTTGCGGTTGACGGGTATAAGGATACCTTGGGGGAAGTCGAAAAAGAGGTGACATACTTCGAAGGATTAATGGTAGCTAATGCCGAAAAACAGGTAGAACTTGCCGAAAAGGAACGAGCTGCTGCTGAAAAAAGGCAAGTCTCTCAAACAGAATACAATGCACTGCTTGCGGAAGAGTCGGAGGCCAGGAATAATCTTAATACAGCGATAGGGGAGCAGGAAACCGCGACAAATGACCTGGCAATAGCGCAAAATGCCCTTGATGATCTGATAGCGAACAATAAAGGCGAATATACAGACGAGATTGAAACCGCGACACAGGCCCTTTTCGATGCTAAGGAGGAGGTTAGGAGACTCGATGGCGAAGTAGAAAATTTCGAGATGGGGCTTGAAGCTGCAACAGCAGCTATTGAGGGATCGATTGTTGCGTCAGACTCTTCCAATGATTCGTTAGAGGAATTGGAAGGAGAGTACAAAAGCTTAGACAATACAATCAACAGGGTTATTCCAGACTTAGGCAATTTGTCTGACGCACACGAGACAGCTGCCGAATCTGCGCACCAAGAGGCGGGGCATCAAGAAGCTGCAGGATCCAACATGGATGCCGCAATCGACGAAACATATGCTAAGGGTCCGGAGTTGTCGGAAGCCGCACAGGAGGTTGCGATAGACGCTGCAGATTCAGCAGCCGAAAAAGGTGAGCCAGCATTTAAGGCTTTGGGTGGCGCAATAGACGATGGGGTAGCCACGGGGATTGAGGAAAATGCACATATTGTGGACGGCACACTTGGCCCCAAGACGGTTGACGCCATCAAAGCCACTGAAGCGCTTGCAAATAACAGTGCCCCAGATATCGGGAAGGCCATAGCCGACGGCACTACAAGGGGCATAGAAACCGGGATACCGGCAGTAGTGGAGGCCGCGCGCAGGATGGCCCGGTCTGCCTATGACGCAGCGATGGCTGCGCTCAATGCCCACTCCCCATCGCGGCTGTTCAAATATGTTGGGAAGGACGTTATTGCAAAAGGGCAGGCCATCGGCATTGAAAGCGGCATCCCTTATGTGACTGGCGCTATTGAAGGGATGACCGGGGCGATGGTGAACAAGTCTGTCCGGCTGGCGGGCACGGTCAACCAGTTTGCCTGGGGCCCGGGCAATATGCCGGCGACGGAAATCGGAGGAAGCCTCCTTGGGAGGCTGGCAGTGAATAGCGGCGGCATGGACTACGAGCGGATCGGCTCGTTGTTCAATACCGCTGCGGAAAGGATTGCGGGCAGTGTCCACGGGATGGAAGTAGCTTTCTATGACCGTGAGATGCGCCGCGTTGTATTGGGGGCGATAAAATGAGTATGGAGCTGAAGTATATCAATCACAAAGGGGCTGTCCTTGATTTATCGGACTGGCCCTTCGTTTTGCAAAGCGAGGGCCTGTTCGACTATGAGTGGGGCTACAATGCCACGAACACCGGGAAGAGGGGCGGGCATATATCGTCGTTTTTCCGCGACGTTGCGGAAATAGAAGCGGAAATATGCATCCACTCGCTGAACAATGACGGGTTTGCGAAAGCGCTGAACCTGTTTTTCGATACGGTCGAAGCGGATATATCCGCAAACAAGCCCGGTCGGCTGGAGTTGCCGGGCAAATGGTATCTCCCCTGCTATATCATAGCGTCAAGCGAAAACCTTTGGCGGCAGGGCATCAAGACGGATTTGAAGCATGTGAAGATCGTGTCGGAGTACCCGTGGTGGTGTTTGGACGTGGCCTATTCGTTTGGGGCGAACTACAAAACGGACGAGGGCGGCCAGGGAGAATACGGGTTTTTGGACTATCCGATAGACTACGCAATCGACTATACAGTCTCTGCGACAGTGAAGATCGTGAACAATGAGGGCATTGAGCCCGCATCATTCAGGCTGGTCATGTATGGGCCGGTCGAGGACCCCATGGTCAAAATCGGGGGCAACCAGTACCGGGTAGAAACGCAGGTCGGCGCGGCTGAATGGGTCACAATCGATTCGCGGGACAGGACGGTCCTGCACCATACGGCGGCGGGCATTGACCTCCCGGCGTTCAACAATCGAGAAAAGGCACATAGCGTATTTACACCCATCCCCGAAGGAATGAACCACGTGACAGAAGCAAATTGCTTTTTCGATATCACGCTTTATGTAGGAAGGAGCGCTCCGATATGGATTTTATAATAGCTGGAAAAGACAGAATAGAAAAATCATTTTTATCCGGCTTTGAACGGCTTGATGTGGATGTAGGCAAGGAAAATGATTTTGAATTGCAGATCCCGCGATCCGTGTCAAAAAAACTCGCCATCGAACCGGGCGGGTTTTTGTTTTGCCCAGATACCGAGTACGGCGGGCTGATCACGCGGGTAGTGGCGGAAACATCGGGTGACACGACGCAGTGGAGCGGGATAACCTGGCGGGGCCTGCTGGAGCTTGATATCATTACCCCGCCTTCGGGGCAGGACTACCGGAAAGCTTCAGGCGAAGCCAATGCTATCCTGCGGACGGTGCTATACGAAAACGACGCGGTGGGCAGTCTGTTCACTGTGCCGGATACGGACTCAAGCATAGTGTTCAACAATTACCAGTTTGGGCGGTATACAGACAAACTCAGGGGGTTTTCAAAGATGCTTCTGGGCGAAAACTACCGTCTGCAGATTCGGGCAAGGCAGGGCGGGCCCAATGAGGTTTTTTCCGTGTCATGCGAAGCTGTGCCGGTCGTCGATTGGTCTTCCGAATATGAATACTCAGACGACTACCAGGTGAGCATATCCGTATCACAGGACGATGGCGGCATAAACCATTTGATTTGCCTGGGCAAAGGCGAATTGGCAGCACGCCAGCGGGTTGATTTATACATGCAGGCGGACGGGACTGTCGGGGCATCGAAATACTATTCCGGGTTTGACGAACGGGTGGCCGTATTCGAGTGCAGTTCCGGCGAAGGGGTCGCAGAACTTGCCGAGAGCGGAAAGGAGAGGCTGCTTGAACTGGCAAACAGCAAATCGCTTGCGCTGTCTGTGTGCGATATTGATGTGGATGTTGGCGATATAGTCGGCGGCCGGGACAGGGAGTTTGGCATTGAACTCGCGAAGCCTGTGATAAGCAAGATCGTACGTATCGGAAACAACCAGGAAGAGATAGAACTGAATGTGGAGGGAAAACAAAGTGACGAAGACGACGACAAAGAGATGTAGCGCTAAAAAACTTGAAATGGAGGATAATAAAAAATGAAAATAATCGACGGGTATACGGGGCAGCCTCACTGGACGTCCCAGCAGACGGCCAATTTCCATATGGCGACAATAGCCGCGGGCAATTGCGTATTGCCGTACGGAAATATGTTTGCATATGATGTTGTAGACAACAACACAATAACCATAAGAGACGGGATGCTGCTTTTGCAGGGGCGTCGCGTATGTATCGACTATGGCGAAGTTGACACTTGCGCAATTGATAACGGGGTCCAGGGGGCGCAGCGGTCCGACTTGATCGTATGCCGGTACCAGAAGGACAACGTATCACATGTAGAAAGCACGTCCCTTGTTGTTGTCAAGGGGACAAACGGGCAAGGCGACCCGGTGATCAATGACGCAACGGATATCTGCGGCGGGGCCGGCGCACACGACTTTGCGCTATACAGGATCCGGCTCGACGGGATATCGATTGTTGGCGTTGACACGCTTTTTGAACGGTGGAGATCCGGGCCGACAGAGACAGAGGCCTTCCTGCTGGCGCATCCTGTCGGCAGCCTTTATGAAACAACACGGGAGGACGAATCGGCATCCTCGAAAATGGCGGCGAAATACGGCGGCGCGTGGGAGGTATTTGGCGCCGGCCGCGTGACTGTCGGTGTGTATGATGCCGACGCCGACTATAATGAGCCGGCAAAAACCGGGGGCGCCAAGACATCGTCTACGCCAAGCGGGGGCTCAAGCACATCCGGTTCAACTACGTTGACAGCGGCACAAATGCCAAGGCACTTGCACAGTATCACTTCTTCAGCGGGGTTTTTCCACACGTCGGGCAATGGGTACAACCACAGCAATGCAGGCTCAACAGTAGTCAACTTCGGCGGCACTGCGACAATGCCAACGAATACCGGGTATGACAAAGCCAATGCAGCCACAGGCCATACGCATAGCACGCCAAGTCACACGCATTCCGCGCAAAGTGTTGTGCAGCCGTACATAACAGTTTATCGCTATATCCGGACTGAATAGCTGAAAATCGAATATTTTTTAAAGCGCGCTCGTGAGGGCGCGCTTTTGTTGCGGAAGGAGGTTTTGATCATGATAATAAGTATTAATGCCGGGCACGGCGGAAGGGATCCCGGCGCGGTAAGCGGAGGGTACAGGGAGGCTGATGTAGCAAGGCAGATCGTCGCCGAATTCATGAAGCAGGGGAAAGCCTGCGGCGTGTCCATGCACGACGGGACAGACCCAAACGGCAGCACAAACAGCCAGGCGGACAAGGCAAACGCGGCTAAAGCAGATATTGCTGTCAGTATCCACCTAAACGCAGGCGGAGGGACGGGCGTGGAAGTATACTACGCAGCTAACACGAATGCGGCTAATATAGAGCTTTGCAAAAGGGTTTCCGCAGCAATTGCGTTTGCCTGCGGGTTCCTCAACCGTGGCGCAAAGAAGGATGTGACCCAACGGCTGCTGAAGGGGATGAATTTCCTGCGCCGGACGAATATGCCCGCTATGCTGATAGAGTGGTGCTTCATTGACAGCAGAGCTGATATGCAAAAGGTCATAGCCGGCATCCCGGCTGGGGTAAAAGCCGTACTTGATACTATCGCCGGAAGTCAGCCCGAACGGTCGGTTGTGGCGGAAGCCGTACTGCCGCAAAGCAATCTTCCAAAAGCGGGAATGACGGACCATGAGGTCAGGTTTCTTCAAGCAGCGGTCAAGACGCCGGTTGACGGCGAATGGGGGCCGGACAGCGAAAAGAAATACCAAGCCTGGCGAAAGGGGGATTTCAAACGCGGCACCGCAACCGAAGCGGAGACGCGCTGGGCGCAGTATGTGACCGGCGCCGGCCTTGATGGGATATGGGGACCGGAAACCGATTTAAAAGTGGCGGAAGCACAAAACAGGGCTGGCACTACTCCCGACAAATGGATCGGGCCGCAAACACTGGCGGCTTGGGGTTATCGGTAGGAGCTGTATAAAGGCAGCTGTATGAGAGGGTGGAAAAAATGCATTATTTAAAAAACAGGAAATGGTGGGTCTACTCGGGGACCAGGATGATCAAGACTGCGGTCCAGACAACGATTGCTTTTATGAGCATTGAAGCTTTGTTTGCTGACGTTAATTGGCTGGAAATCATTTCTGCCGCAGGGTTTGCGGCAATGCTGTCGCTGCTCACATCGCTGGCTGGGCTTCCGGAGGTCGATGACCCGGCGAAAAAATAGATACAGGGCGGGTGGGCGGGTAAGACAAAAGACAAAATACAAAATACAAAATGAGCATGCGGAAGGCGAACGCGGTGAATGGTTGAGTATGGAAAACGGACAGTGTACAATAGTACCTGTGATTGATCCTATCGAAAAAGTATATGACGTGTTGATTGTCGGGGGCGGCCCGGCGGGGCTTTCCGCAGCGATCTACGCGGCGCGCTCGGGGCTTTCCGTGCTTGTGGTCGAGCGGGGCGCGTTCGGGGGGGCAATTCTCCTGGCGAAGGAGCTCGCGAACTACCCGGGCGGCGTGCCGGGGGAAACCGGCGCGGGGTTTTCCGCGAGGCTTGAGGAGCAGGCGTGGGGGTTTGGCGCAGAAAAGGCGGCTGGCGACGTCACGGCCTTTAGCCTGGATGGAGAGATCAAGGAAGTAACGGCAGGGGCGGCGATGTACAGGGGGCGTTCGCTCATTATTGCGACAGGCAAGGCGGGTGCGAAAGCTGCGGCAGAGGTGGCAGTTGTTGCAGGAGCGGCGGGTGTGTCCGGCGCAGAAGAGACCGCTGGTACTGCTGGGGCGGTCAGCAATATAGATGCGGAAGGTACAGCAGGATCTTTGTCGGCTGTGCCGGCGCCGACCGTTGCGAATGAGCTTGGCATACCGGGCGAAAAAGAATACGTGGGGCTGGGCATATCCTATTGCGCGGTTTGCGACGGGGCGTTCTTTTCGGGTCTTGACGTGTATATGGTCGGCGAGGGGGAAACCGCGGTCGAGGAGGCCCTCTACCTTTCCCGGATCGTAAAAAGCGTTACTGTCATTCATAGAGGGGGCGCTCCGCTGGATTCCGGGGGCCTTGCCCAGCAGGCGGAGCAGGCGGGGAATGTCTTTTTCCTGCCGGATACTGCCGTGACCGGGGCCGGCGGCGGCGATCTGCTGACGTGGATAGAGACGGAGAATGTGAAGACGGGGGAAAAACGCAGGCTCAGCGCAAACGAGGGGGAAAGTATCGGGCTCTTCGTTTCCGCGGAAGAGGAAAAAGAAGGCGGGCCGGCAGGCGGGGCACTCGATACGGAAAACGGCTATATCATCACCGACGAGGAGATGCGGACGGGCATACCGGGCGTTTTCGCGGCGGGCGATGTGCGGCGCAAACAGCTCAGGCAGGTCGTGACGGCGGCGGCGGACGGAGCCGTCTCCGCGGCCTCGGCCGGGAAATATCTTTTGGAGGGAAAAGCGAATGGCAAATAAGAAACAGGAAAGGTACTATGACAACTTTATCGAGATGGCGGCGTTCAGCTGCGACGCGGCGGTGTTCCTGCGTGAGATAATGGGCGGTTTCGACCCCGACAAGCTCGAAGAGTATATGGAGAAGATGCACGCCATCGAGCACGACGGGGATGTGTCGAAGCATACGATGACGAGGCTTCTGTCCAAGGAATTCATTACACCGATCGAGCGCGAGGACATCATGGCGATGAGCGAGTCTATCGATACGGTCACGGACAAGATAGAGGACGCGCTCCAAAGGATGTTCATGTACAATATCAAGACTGTGCGCCAGGACGCTATCCCGATTGCGGATGCGGTCGTCAAATGCACGGAGGCGATGAAGGACGCGCTGGAGGAATTCCACAATTTCAAGAAATCAAAGACCATAGGGGAGAAGCTCATCGAGATAAACACGCTTGAGGAGGTCGGCGACAAGATGTATATCGAAGCTGTGCGCAACGTCTTTACGGATGAAGACCTTTCGCCGCTCGAAGCGTTTTCGTGGTCCCATATCTTCCACTACCTGGAAGACGTGCTTGACGCATGCGAGGATGTAGCCGACGTCATAGAGGGCGTCATAATGAAAAACTCCTGATGGAGGGCGGCTTACTGAAAGAAGAACCCCCGATGGAGGGCAGTTTGGCAGAGAAAAAAATCCTGGTTGCCGCGACAACGAACAAGCATAAGATCGAGGAGATCTCGGCTATAGCGGGGGCGTTTGGCTATTCTGTCATTTCCCGCGCGGAGGCGGGTATGCCGGATGTCGAGATAGCCGAGGACGGGGCGACGTTCGAGGAAAACTCGCTTATAAAGGCGCGTGCGGTCTTTGACTGGCTCGGCGGCAAGGCGTCTTCTGTTGCCGACGACAGCGGCATCGAGGCCGACGCTCTGGGCGGGGCGCCCGGCGTCTACTCGGCGCGGTTTGCGGGGCAGGAAGCGCCGGGGGTATACGCGGCGGGCCCGGACGGTGATGTGGCGGATTTCTCGGCGGCGGAGGCGGAGACGGGGCAAATGCACCGCAGCCTTCAGGACCGGGCAAACAACGCCAAGCTGCTGCGCCTGCTCGAAGGTGAGCCGGAAGAGCGGCGCACGGCGAGGTTTGTCTCTGTCATCACATGCCTCATGCCCGGCAGGGACCCGATTGTCTGCCGCGGCGAGGTCGAGGGGCATATCGCGTTTTCACAGACCGGGGAGGGCGGCTTCGGCTACGATCCGCTGTTCATCCCCCTCGGCTATAACAAAAGCTTCGGGCTTTTCACGCCGGAGGAGAAGAACGCTATCAGCCACCGCGCCCGCGCACTCATGCTGCTCGCGGAAAAACTGAAGGGCGTTGTCATTTGACAAAGGCCGGAATGGTCGACAGGCAAATGTGGTTGAAGTATGAAAAGGTTTGGCAAAATCAAAAGCGCTGAGATAAAAGATGCCGTGAAAAGCATCGGGGTGAGCACCTTCAAAAAGCTTATCGACCCTTTCTACGCGGGCGGGGCGGCGGAGGTGGCATTCTTCCTGATCCTTTCGCTTGTCCCTGCGACAATACTGATTGCCCAGATCCTGCATCTTTTCACTATTACGATGGAGGCCGCGCACAACCTGCTCGGGGTATATGTGTCAGGCGAGGTCTACGACCTTGTCTCGCCGCTGCTCGAATACCAACCGCGCGCGAGCGTGACGATCCTGCTCATCGTCCTGGCGCTCTGGTCCGGCAGCAACGCGGTATTCACGCTTATGCGGATCACCAACAGGGCTTATGACGTCGTCCCAAAGAAGGGGAACCCTGTCCTGTGGGTGGCCCTGGAGCGCCTGCGCGCCATACTAATGATGCTGCTCGTCATCGTCACGATGGTCTTTGCCCTGTATATACTTGTTTACGGGGAGCTTATCGTAAGGACGTCGCTTTCCTACTCCAACGATTTCCTCGGGCAGGATTACACGTTTTCCGAGGTCTGGTACACAGTGCGCTGGGTCATAGCCTTCATCCTGTTCTTTTTCATGGTCTTTTCACTCTATTACATATTGCCGCGCTCGGGCACTGTCTACGCGGAACACGC
>Ga0082212_10002237_pt1 | contig 28387 bp, 18 predicted proteins | sample TergutNt197P3_FD_71548 | JGI IMG/M metagenome (GOLD analysis project Ga0082212, IMG submission 71548) | Neocapritermes taracua P3 segment gut microbial communities from Petit-Saut dam, French Guiana - Nt197 P3 | ecosystem: Host-associated > Arthropoda: Insects > Digestive system > Gut ...
ACGAGTAGGACAGAAGGGGGCGTAAGGGGAGACAAAAGGGGGCGGTTCAAAACCGCTGAAAAGCCTTTTCCTTTCCCTGCATCCAATGTTTCGAGCGAAGCAAGAAACTACCGCACTTTTTCGGAGGACAATAAGCTGACGGCGGCAATTTGCGGCATAGAACGAAGGAGGGAAGGAAGGAAGGAGGAAGAGAGGAAGGATGAAGGAAGGAAGGAAGGAAGGAAGGAAGATGGTTATCCCGAAAAATTAGTTATCCCGAAGTTTCTTCATTACGTCAGGATTTCCAACGTTGCACGGCTTACACCCCTTTCGTCAGTTTCTGCAGCTCACGCCGCTCTTAATCAGTAAAAGCCACCTCATATTTAATCTTCGGCATGCATTGCACCTCTTGAGCCTCGGGCGTGCATCCGCCAAAAGCTGCAGCGGTTTCTCGTCCATGCAGACCACCGGGTTCGACTTGTCGTAAGGCCTGCTATATACGGACAGGATGTCTTCCATCCTGGACACGAATTCCGCGTTTTGCTCTGGGGGTATACACCAATACCTGCTTAGGTGAGGCTTAAGTTCGTTTTTTTAGGACGCGCGAAACCGTCATGTGGGACACGCTTTCAATATAGCCAAGCTCGACACTCAAGTAGATTTCTGATTCTTTTGAGGGAGTGTACGATTGGTGATAAAATGTCCTCTCGATTAGCTAAATGATTAGCTGGTTATTAGCTAAAATCATCGCCTGTCAATCTTTTTTAGCTAATACCCAAACGCCCGTACGCTTATTCCCCTCTGCGTGTGTAATAACTCCTGCTCTCCGCATTGAGGTCAGATAATTCCAAACCCTATTGTTTTTCTGTATATCATTAAGAACATCAGGATCTCACTTCGTTGCCAATCCTAGCGTAACGAAGAAACTTCGGGATAACTAATTCCTCGGGATGAAGGAAGGAATGAAGGAAGGGATGGCTTTACTGGAACGACAGGGCTTCTTTTAGGGAAAGCGTCCCTTTGTATATGGACTTCCCGCATATGGCGCCTGCGACTCCGATGCCCGCAAGGGCTTCTATATCGCCGATGCCGGCTATCCCCCCGCTCGCGATGATGTCTGCGCCGACCGCCGCGTTTAACGAAGCAAGGCCGGAAAAATCGGGGCCCGACAGCATCCCGTCCCTTGAAATATCCGTATAGATGATGGTACCGGCGCCGGCATCCGCCATCGCGACCGCAAGCTCGATGAAATCCACATCGCTGTCGTTAAGCCAGCCGCCGCCCGAGGCCTTGCCGTCCCTGGCGTCGATGCCGATAGCGATGCCTTTGCCATATTTTCCGATCATACCTTTAGCGAAAACCGGGTCATTTATGGCGACGGATCCGAGTATCACACGGGAGACCCCGATGGTGCTTAAGTAGTAGTCAATGGTTTCTTCGGTGCGGATGCCTCCGCCGATCTCAACAAACAGCCCTGTGCCTTGCACGACCTTTTGCACGATGGCGTCGTTTACGGGTTTGCCCGCAAGCGCCCCGTCAAGATCGACCATGTGCAAATGAGTCGCGCCGTCGTTTTCGAAAGCGCGCGCCGTATTAAGCGCGTCGTCCGCGACCTGTTCCGTCGTCGCAAAGTCGCCCTTTGTAAGCCTGACGGGCTTCCCGTCCTTAAGGTCTATAGCAGGCAAAATGATCATGGGATCGCGCCGCTTATAGCACGCCCTTTGTCGTAAGAAGGTCGGCCCCGCCTTTCGAAACCGCGATGCGCAGGGCATGAGCGAATGCCTTGAACAGAGCCTCTGCCTTGTGGTGGTCGTTCTCGCCGTAGACCAAATGCAAATGCAAAGTGGCCTGCGCGTGGTTTGCGAAGGCCCGGAAAAACTCGGAGACCATTTGGGTATCGAGCTTACCTATACGGTTGGAAGAAAAATCCGCGTCAATGACTGTGTAGGCCCTTCCGCCTATATCCAGATGGCATGAAGCAAGCGCCTCATCCATCGGCAAAGTGAAAGTGCCGTAACGCGCAATGCCGACTTTGTCGCCGACAGCCTCGGCAAAAGCCTGCCCCAGCACGATGCCGACATCCTCGACCGTGTGGTGCGCATCGACCCCAAGATCGCCCGAGCACTTTACGCTCAGGTCAAACCGGCTGTGTACGGCAAGCGCCGTCAGCATATGGTCAAAGAACCCGACGCCTGTACTGATATCGGCAATGCCGCTTCCGTCAAGATCGAGCTCGACCCTGATGTCCGTTTCCTTAGTGCTGCGTTCTTTGATGCTCTTGCGCATTTTCCACCTCGCTTCAATCACTTTTTTAACATTACGGGAGCACGCCGGCGGACCAGCCTGGCTTTCCCCGCTCAATCGTCAAACCGTATCTTTACTGCATTTACATGTGCGGTGAGCCCCTCAGCATTCCCAAGCATGATTATATCACCTTTGGCCTTTTCAAGCGCTGCCTTGGTGTAATGTGTATAGCTCATGCGTTTGACGAAATCGTATACGCCCAGCGGCGAAGCGAAGCGGGCCGTCCCGCCCGTCGGCAGCACGTGGTTTGTGCCCGCGTAATAATCCCCTACCGGCTCCGGTGTAAAGGCCCCCAGGAACACAGACCCCGCATTTTTGATTTGCGTAAGCAGGCCGAACGGGTCAGCCGTCAGTATCTGGACATGCTCCGGCGCGGCCTCATTTGCGAGAGCCGCCATTTCATCCTCGCTGCGGCAGATGATGATGAGCCCATTTTTATCAATGGCCTTCCGGGCCGTATCCTGCCGCGTAAGCCTCTTAAGCTGTTTCTCCACATGGGCGGCGGCCTCTTCAGCCAGGCCGGGATCGGTCGTAAGCAGTATTGAGGCTGAAAGCGGATCATGCTCCGCCTGCGAAAGAAGGTCGGCCGCAACAAAGGCTGCATCCGCGCTCCCGTCCGCGATGACAAGTATCTCGCTGGGACCTGCTATCATATCTATATCGACCACCCCGTAAAGCAGCCTTTTGGCGGTGGCCACATAGATATTGCCGGGTCCGACGATCTTGTCCACCCGCGGAAAGCTCTCCGTGCCAAGGGCCAGCGCGGCCAGCGCCTGGGCGCCGCCAGCCAAAAACACCCTGTCAACCCCCGCGATATACGCCGCCCCAAGAACCGCCGCATCCGCCCCGGTCGCCGCCCTTCTGCTCTCATCCGCCGCATCCGCCGCCCTTCTGTCCGCATTCTCTGCATCCGCCGCATCCGCCCCAAAACCCGCGCCCATCCCGGGCGGAGTCACCATCACGATCTCCCCGACCCCTGCCAGCTTCGCCGGTATCACATTCATCAGCACAGTCGACGGGTACGCCGCCGTCCCGCCTGGCACATATACCCCGATCCGTGCAAGCCCGCGTACCACCTGCCCGATAACGACATCTCCCGCGTCGTCAATGCCACCTGGGCCTTCCGCACCACCCCGGTTCGGATACCTTTCCTCATAGCCCTTAAGAGCCTCCGCCTGCCTCTCGTGGTACGCGCGGATATTCTGGGCCGCATGCAAAAGCGCATCTGCAAGCGGGGCCCCAAGTGATTCAAACGCCGCCTTCAGGTCCCCTCGCGAAAGCTCTTTGATCCTCCCGCCCGGCGCCGCGCAAGGCCCGTCAAACTGCTGCGCATAACGCACCACTGCCGCGTCGCCTTCCGCCCGCACATCCTCTATTATCTTTCGGACAGCCTGCTCGACTTCTGCGCCTGGCGCACCGCCCCTTCCGGCCAGCCCCGCCAGCGCCTCGTATTCACTTTTCCCATCCGCTACAATTGTCCTGATCAATTCATGCCACCCAATCAGGCCGAAAGTACCCCGTCCGACCCATCATCATCTCAGAATCGTTATCATGGCGCCAACCGCGCCGCCAGCGCCTCCACCTCGCTCTTGCGCAGCTTCATGCCGGTAACGTTCACAATCAGCCGCGCAGAGATGTCGCGGATATACTCCACGACCTCAAGCCCGTTCTCGCGCAGCGTCGTTCCCGTCTCCACGATGTCCACGACGCTGTCCGCCAGACCCAGAAGCGGCGCGATCTCCACCGACCCCTCGATACGGATGATACGCACATCGAGTCCGCGCCTCTCAAACCAGCGCCCCGCGTACTGCGGATATTTGCTCGCCACCACCCGGGGCGCCGCGCCCTTCGCCACTGCCCCGCCCGACGGCGCGGCCAGAGCGAACCGGCACTTGCCCAGCCCCAGATCCATTATCTCGTAGTATGTACCCCCCTGTTCGAGCAGCGTGTCCTTGCCGACGATACCGACATCGCACACGCCCTGCTCAACACAGGTAACAACATCCGGCGCCTTCGCAAGAAAAATCTCCACAGCGCCCTCTTCCGCGCTGTCCGGCGCTTCGTCAATCGCTCCGCCCATCGCCTCGCCCGCTGCTCCGCCCGGCGCCTCGCCCGCTGCTTCGCCCGGCCCGGGTATGCGGACGATCAGCTTGCGCCCCTTTTCGCGCAGCGGCCCCATATCGTACCCGGCGCCCTCCATCAGCGCCAGAAAATCATCTTCAAGCCGCCCCTTCGTCAGCGCAATACGCAGCGGCCTTGACAGCAAGACGCTGGAACCGTCCCCCTGTGCCCCCGCCTGCAAGACGCTGGAACCGTCCCCCTGTGCCCCCGCCTGCAAGACGCAGGAATCGTCCCCTTTTGCCTCCACCGCCGCCTCGACCAAAAGGTCCACGTTCACCGCGAAACCGGTCGCGGGCATATCCTCGCCGAAATCACAAAACAGCTCGTCGTAGCGGCCGCCCGAAAGCAGCGGTTCGCCCACGCTTTCGCCATAGCCCCGAAATACAAGCGAGCTGTAATACTCCGCCTGGTTGACCAGTCCCAGGTCGATCATCACATTGTCCGCGCACCCGCGCGACGCAAGCTCCTCCATAACGCTTGCCAGGTATCCCAGCATTTCCGAGACAGCATCGTCGTAGCCGTCGAAGACCGCCGCCGCCCCGGCCAGCGCGTCAGCCCCGCCAAACAGCCCCGGCAGCCTGAGCAGCAGCCCCGCCGTCTCGCGGTCGCCGGAGCCGACGAGCGCGTCCTCCAGCGCGGAATAGTTCTTTGACTCGATATAGCGGTGGATGCGCTCCCGGACATCCTCGTCCGCGCCGAGCCGCTCCATCAACCGCTTGTACAGTCCTACATGGCCTATCTCGATCCGGAAACGCCCGCCGTAGGCCGCGGCCAGCGAACGGACCGCAAGGTCGATCATGTCGACGTCCGCGGAGAAGCCCGCCTCGCCGATGAGCTCGACCCCCATCTGCATCACTTCGCTGTCGCGCCCCTTGTGCTCGGGCTGCCTGCGGTAGACGCTCTGCGCATAGTAGATCCTGTGCGGCAGTTCGGCGCCCTTGAGCTTGGTCGCGACAAGCCGCGCGATCGGTATCGTCGAGTCCGGCCGCACCGCAATGAGGCGGCCCTCGCTGTCCGTCAGTTTATACATTTCCTCGGGCGGGTAGTAAGACGCGGACGGCGCAAAGACCGACAAAAACTCCAGCCCCGGCGTCCTCACCTTCCTGTAGCCGCCCTCTTCAAACACAGCGCCAAGCCGCCCGGCGATCTCAGTCTCCGCCGCGCATTCCAGAAACAGCCTGTCGCTTGTCCCGTCCGGTGTCAGCCTGTTATTCGTCCCCATTATCCATCACCACATATATTACGAAACCCCATCCGGGCCGCCTGTCCCCGCCGGGCCTTTATTGATCCCCATCCTCAAACCCCATTACCTCCTCTACATAGCGGATGAAATCCCCGCCGAAGCTCATGGTGTAGTCATAAAGGATCGGCTCCTTGAACTCGAATTTCGCGATCTCGATAAGCTGCCCTGCGATCCTTGAAATAAGCACCCGGTTTTCGAGCCGCTTGATCCCCGACAGCGAATAGCACCCGATGATGAGCTGATCCTCCACCGTCACATAAAGGATCTCCTTCACATCGTCGTTGAGCATGTATACGCCGTGGTTCATGTGCTTGTTGTCTTCGTTGAAAACGATGTAGAGCTTGCCGCCCTCGGTCAGGTTCTGCAGCGCGCCCGTATAGCGTTCGTCGAGTTCGAAAAGCACGTGGTCGACCGACCCGGCAATTTCATAGACGGTCACGAATTCGGGCCTTGCGAGTTTCATCGCCGCTTCAACGGGTGTAATTGCGAACATGCTCGCGATCTCAAACGACGTCACCACAAATCGTCCCTGCTTTTGCCTGACCCTGATCTCCGACAAAATGATGCGGTGCCCGCGGTCCTCCTCGACCACCGATTCGCAGATATATGCGCCCTCGTCCAGCGACGAGGGATCCTCCGGCGGCGTGATCTCGTTGCGGCACAGCGTGGCCGGGCCGACCGTCGAAAGGAGCTCATGATCTATGGCCTCCTCCGACAGCATGTCCACCGGCATGAAATCCTTTGCGAAATAGCGCATGAGGAAATAATTGACGAGCTGGTTGACGGAGCCGATTTCCCCGCAAAGCCTGCGGAAAAGGGCCTCCTCCCGCTCCGGTTTGAGCGCAGCCTCACGCCTTAAGACGAAATCGTACTGGCCGCGTTCGTCCGGCAGCGCCTTGCCAAACCCCTTTGTCATCTCCGCGTAACGCTGGACAAGGAACACCGCTTCGTTCATCGACAAGAGCACGCGCCCGGCCCCGAGCCCGCCGAGCATCGTCTGCTCCGCGACCCTCAGCTCCTCCTCTTCATCGCCGTAGATCCCCCAGTAGGACTCGATCCCCTCCTCGGTTGTTTCTATGTAGAAATACTGGTGCAGCGTCCGCTTCTGTTTCTTCCCCGCCGCCGCCCCGGAAAGCTGCCACTTGATATATATGACAAGCACGCCCATGAGCCGCGTGTTCGTCGCATACGCATCGATGAATTTCTCATCCGGCAGAGGCTGGGAAAGCGCGCCGCCCCTAATCACCTTTAAGTCGTTCTTCTTCAACATCTCGCATTGTAGTATACCACAAGCGTTCGCCCGTTATTTACCAATCATCAAAAAGACAAACAATCTTCAGCCCCTTATGATATACTGTTCCCATACAAATCATCAGGGGATAACAGTACAGGAAGTGAGGATACGATGAACTACCGCAACTTCGATGCAGCAAACATGGAAGTATCTTTACTCGGCTTTGGCGCAATGCGCCTGCCGGACATGGGCGATGGCTCCGGCAGAATCGACGAAGCCGAAACTATTCGCATGATTCGCTACGCAATAGACCACGGGGTCAATTATGTCGACACCGCTTATGTCTACCACGGCAAGCAAAGCGAGGCCGTCGTGGGCAAGGCGCTGGCCGACGGCTACCGCGAAAAGGTGCTGCTCGCGACAAAGATGCCGTTTTGGATCCTAAAGGATCCCGATGAGATGGCGCCGGTGTTTGATGAGCAGCTTGAAAAGCTCGGAACGGACTGCATCGACATGTACCTGGTGCACGGCATCGACACAGCCCGCTGGGGCACGGTGAAGGACTGGAAGATCTGGGAATTCCTCAAAGAGCGGCGCGACGCGGGCAAGATCCGCTTCATCGGCTTCTCGTCCCACTGCGATACGCCGGCGGATTTCAAGGAGATCCTGGACGCCTATCCCTGGGATTTTTGCCAGCTCCAGATCAACTTTATGGACAAGAAAGTACAGGCGGGCATTGAAGGCTACGAATACGCCGCGTCAAAAGGCGTGCCGGTCGTCGTAATGGAACCGCTGAAAGGCGGCAAGCTGACCGACATAATGCCGCCGTCGGTCGAGAGGTACTGGGACAGGCTTGCGGCGGGACGGTCGCCCGCGGAGTGGGCCCTGCGCTGGGTGGCAAACCTGCCCGGCGTGCTTACCATCCTCTCGGGCATGTCTGACATGGCGCAGGTCGAGGAGAACGTGCGGGTCCTTTCAGACGCGGATGCCGGGAAGCTTTCGGAAGAAGAGCTGGCGGTGTTCGACGGGGTCGCCGAAGAATACAACAAATTGATCGTCTACCCCTGCACGGCCTGCCGTTACTGCATGCCTTGCACCGAAGGCATCTGCATACCGGAAATACTGGACTTCCGCAACTCATGCGACCTCTACGGTATTACCAAAAAATTACAATATTCATACAGGATGTTCGTGGAGCCCAAGGCGTCCGCGTGCGCCGAATGCGGGAAGTGCGAGGGGGAATGCCCGCAGCACCTGGATATAATGCGTGCGATGAAGGAAACGACAGAAAAGCTGGAATAACAACGGGAGGTCTATCGGATAAGTAATTGTTTGAGGGGGGGGATCAACGATGAATCCGATCAAAGTGTTCAGCGATAAGCTCAACGCTTTGCTTGATAGCTGGATGGACAGAATGGGCCTCAGTATCCGGACCAAGCTCATTGTCATATTCCTTATCGTCAAGATCGTCCCGCTCGTCGTACTGCTTTTGATTGCCTGGAGCCAATTCGCTGTGCTCGGTAAGGATATCGGGCTGCGCACAAGCCATCTTACAGAGGAGATGACGACGACGATCACCACGGGCGGCGAGATGGCTGTTGACGACACGACGAACGCGCTGATCGCCAACGCCGTGGAACAAATCGAAAGAATCACTACCGATACGGCCCACGCGGTCGCGGATTTTCTGTATGAGCGCGACAACGACATACGCTTTCTCGCAACGCTTGAGCCGACAGAGGAGAACTACCGGGGCTTTGCCGAAACAAGGACGGGGCGCCTCACAAAGCAGGGGGTTTGGGACCTGTCGAAGGACGGGATGATATGGGAATGCAAAAATGCGCCCCAGCACGAAGGCCGAGGGGACGTGTCGACCAATGAGGAGAACAACGACGAGGTAAACGGCACAGGCTTCAACTACCGTCCGGCCGATACATACACTTTCGTTGACGTGCCCTATTATGACGAGATCTCCTTTATCGGGCCCGACCTGGTCGAGCAGTTCAAAGTCGTCCCGGAAGATTCGGCAAAAAAACACTTCCCCATGGACGAGGAGCCCCGGGACATCTCAGACAAAGCCAACACCTATGTCGGCGCTGAGGGCTACGGCGGGGTAATAGAGAACCTTGAGCCCGGCGAAATCTATGTGTCCGACGTTATCGGCGCCTATGTGCCTTCGCACTTTATCGGCATGTACACGCCCAAGCAAATAATCATTTCCGCAATAAACGCCGAAGTCGCGGCCCTGGTGGCTATGGAGCCTCAGACGGACGAGATATCGGCACTGGCGGACATCCTGGCCGGGCTTGCAGGTGAAGGGATCCGTTCAATCGAGACCGCAGGGAGCGCTCTGGGGCCGGGCGACTGTATAACAGGGAGCGCGCTGGGGCCGGGCGACTGCGAGATGCTCATGGACGGGACGATCCATGAAACCCTCCTTATGATTGACAATGCCGCAAAGGACGTATCATCGCCGGAACTGCGTGAGAGGATCGTGGCGCTTAAGAACAAGGTTTCCGGGCTCAAATTCGATCCGGCCGAAGAGGCGTTCGCCGGCGAGGAAAACCCGCTTGGGATACACTTTGAAGGCATCGTGCGCTGGGTGACGCCCGTCGAAAGGGACGGGGAAGTGATCGGCTATGTAAGTTTCGCGCTCAACCACGACCATATAATGGAGTTCACAGACCACATCACGCCGCTTGCCGAGCGGTACAAGGAACTGTCCAGCGCCTTCGAAGGCAACTACGCCTTTATATGGGACTACCAATGCCGCAACATCGCCCATCCGCGCCATCATTCGGTCGTCGGCTACGACCCCGAAACCGGCGCCCCGCAGATCCCCTGGCTCGAAACCTCGATCTATGAGGGGCTGCTGAAAGGCATCGGCGGCGAAGGGCTGCCTGACCTTAAGGACAGATGGTGTAATGTGATCAACGACCCTGAGCCCCCCGATCCTGACCATCCGGGCATTGGCCGGCTTCTGCCGGGCGTTGATGTATTTGACGGCCAGTCGCGCACAAAACGGCCTGCGCCTGAGCTGACAGCCGCCGGCCTTGTCGGGCTCGACGGCCGCTACCTGAACAACGCCCCGCAGTGCACAGGCTGGATGGACCTCACGCAGGAAGGGGGTTCCGGCTCTTTCTATATCCTTTGGAGCGGGCTTTACAAACTCACGACAGCGGCGGCGATCCCGTATTATACGGGCCAGTACGCGCCGTCTGAGGCAAACGGTTTCTCAAAACGCGGTTTCGCCATGGTCACGGTCGGCGCAGGCCTGGAGGACTTCCAGCGCCCGGCCGAAAGCACGGCGGAGGCCATCGCCCAGGTCGTCGCGGATGCAAACGAAAGCATCATGGCCTCCGCGGCCGAGGCGCAGCAGATGATAACAGACAGCATGGGCGCCACGACCTTCCAGCTCAGCGCGACGACGGCCATCATCGTCTTTGTCGTCATACTTATCGCGATATGGATGGCCTCGTTCATCGCGGGCAATATCAACGTCCTTGTCAGAGGGCTCACGCGTTTCCGTATGGGCGACCGCCGCTTCCGCTTCCTTACGGCGCGCACAGATGAGTTCGGCGACCTCGCGGATATTTTCGACGACATGGCCGGCAGCATCGAAACCAGCGTGGCTTCGCCGCTCTCGATCACAGACATGGATCTGAACATTGTCTATATGAACGACATGGGGCTTGAGGCCTCAGGCAACGCGAATGTAAACGTTGTCGGCAAATCTTATAAAAATTTCAGCGTCTACCCGTTCGCTACGGAATACTGCCCGATCTCGGCCTTTGAGCAGGGCAGGGACGCGGAGGTGTATTTCAATGAGCGTAACGGCAGGTATTACAAAGGCTCCGCAAAATACCTGTTCGGAAGGGAAGGCGAAAAAATCGGCTACATCATCGCCTCGACCGACATGACAGACGCTTCTCTTAACCGCCTCACCCTCGAACATGCCGTCGAAGAGGCCCAGCGCGCAAATGAGCACAAAAATGAATTCCTTGCGCGCATGAGCCATGAGATAAGGACGCCGATGAACGCTATCATTGGCGTCACAAACATCGTGGAAAAAAAGCTTGGCAGCATCAAAGGCCCCGTGCCCGGGCTCAGCGACATCAAGGGGAATATATCGCAGATCGAGAATTCCTCACAGCACCTTCTTGGCCTCTTAAACGACATCCTTGACCTCTCCAAGATCGAAGCCGGCAAGATCGTGATCGCGCACGAAAACGTCAACATCTCAAAACTCGCCGATGCCGTAAAAGGGATCATCCTGCCCCGGTGCAGCGACAACGCGATCGATTTTGAAATGGAGATCGACGAATCGCTTTCGGATACACTGTACGTCACAGACCCGCTGCGCCTGCGCCAGGTGCTTATCAACCTGCTCGGCAACGCGGTCAAGTTCACGCCTGAGCATGGCCACATCCGTTTCCAGATCAACAAGGCCTCCGATAACGGGGAAACGGCCCGCCTGCTTTTCCTGGTCGAAGACGACGGCATCGGAATCGACAAAGAGTACCTTCTTCATATCTTTGAGGCGTTTGAACAAGGTGACGGCAGCATCACGCGCAAATACGGCGGGACGGGGCTCGGCCTTCCCATCAGCCGCAGCATGGTTCAGATGCTGGGCGGGGACATCGAAGTCAGAAGCGAGACAGGCAAGGGCAGCTGCTTCACCTTCGAGCTTGAGCTGAAGGCCGCGGGCGCCGCCGCCAGGGACACCGAACCTGAAAAACGCGAAGCATCCGATTTCTCGGGCAAAAGGATCCTCATTGTCGACGACGTGGATATCAACCGGATGATCGTCGCCTCCCTTCTGGGCGATACCGGGATCACTTCCCTCGAAGCCGGCGACGGCAGCGAGGCCGTCGATATCTTCAAGGAATCAGACGAAGGCTCGATCAACATCATCCTCATGGACGTAATGATGCCTGTGCTGGACGGCCTTGAAGCCACCGCCGCGATCCGCGCGCTCCCGCGGGCTGACGCAAAAAGCGTCCCGATCATAGCGCTTACCGCAAACGCCTTCAAAGAGGACGTCGATAAGACGCTCGCCTCCGGCATGGACGCACACCTTGCGAAGCCGATAGACCCCGATACACTGATCGAAATGATAAAAAGCTTCCTTATATAAGGCAAAAAGGGACGGTTCCGGAACCGTCCCTTTTGCCTTCATTATATATGCGTGCCTACCCGAGCATATATGCCTGCCTATTCGAGCGGCGTCAGCAGCGCTTTGCCGGCCAGCATCTCCGCGTACTCGCTGTCCATCTCGCGCAGCCCCGCCGGGAACTCGTACTTCGCGAGCCTCTCGATCGCCGGATCAGGATCGAAGGACTCGGGGCCGTGCACCCCCTTAAGATCCCAGATGCCCTTGGACACAAGCTCCAGCATGATGACGGGCATCACGGCTGTCTGAGCGACGACCGAGTTGGTCCCGTACTTGCCGATGCACTCCTGGTTGTCGGCGACCTGATACAGGTAGACGGAGCGCCTCAGCCCGTCCTTTGTGCCCGTGACCCAGGTCCCGGCGCAGCCCTTGCCCGTCATGTTGTTTGAGCTTTCGACGGGGCTGGGGACGACCTTGACAAGGTAATCGCGCGGCGCTATCGCAGCGTCGCCGACCTTGACCTTTTCCTTGGCCTCCGCCATACCGACAGATTCGAGGTGCAGCAGCATCTGGCGGAAGTCGCGCGGCACGCCGTACTTGAATGTCACGCGGTTGCAGTCGATGACGCGCGGCACGAGCATCACCTCTTCATGCTCGACGTTGACGACCTCCACGTCGCCGATCCCGCCCGGGAAGAAAAACATCTCCGGCTCGGAGAAACGCTCCGTCGTGAACCAGCCCCTGCCCTTTTCCCATATCGCCGGCGGGTTGAGGCATTCCTCGATCGTCGTCCAGACCGAGAAGCCGAAGTCGCCGCCGCCTTCATAGTTGTCGCCGTCGCGCACGTTGACCTCGTCGATCTCGTCAAAGAGGTGCTTCTGCGCGTACTTGGCGAATACGTCGGCCATGCCCGGCTCTACGCCCGAGCCGACGAGCGCGATGAGGCCCTTCTTTTCCCACGCTTCGTGGCGCTCGAACTGGTAGTCGCCAAGCTTGATGTGGGCTTTGTTGTACGGGTCTTCGGGATGCTTCACAGACAGCGTCATCGCGCAGTCGATATAGCCGACCCCGCATTCAAAACAGGTGTCAAAGATGTTTTCGTTGAAAGACGGCTCGACCGCGTTCAGCACGAATTCGATCCCGTGCTTTTCGACCAGTTCCGTGATGGCGGCCGCGTCGTTTGCGTCCACCTTCTCCGCGATGAAGCGGTCCTGGGCAAGGTCCGCAACGACCTCCTCGGCCCTCTTTAGATTGTAATCGGAAATCACGACCTTCTCGGCCCAATCCCCTTCGATCCCCGCGCGTTTGATGATTTGCGCGACAGACGTACCTACGCCGCCGGCGCCGATAATGAGTAGTTTCATGGCAACCTCCTTGTTCCCAAGCACTAATGGCTAAAGCTGATTTGCAAGATTCATCCTATCACTCGCCGAGCAACAATTCAATCTCGGCGCGCGTCATTTTTCTTGTGTGGCCCTGTTTCAGGCGCCCGAGCAGGACACCCCCGACGGCAGTGCGTTCGAGCTCCATTACGCGGCAACCGACGGCCGCGAACATCTTGCGCACCTGTCGGTTCCTGCCCTCGCCTATCCTGATCTCTATGACCGCCGAGTTCGCCCCCTGCTTCACTAACTCGACATACGCCGGCGCCGTCACATACCCTCCTATATCAACCCCCTTCCGCAGCTTTGCCAGCTTCTCCTTTGAAATGACGCCGCTTATATGGGCGCGGTAAGCCTTGATGAGCCCGTGCTTCGGGTGCATGAGCCTGTTTGCGAAATCCCCGTCGTTCGTCATGATAAGCAGCCCGGTCGTCTTCTCGTCCAGCCGCCCCACGGGGAAGACGCGTCCCGGCGCGTCCTGCACGAGTTCCATAACGGTCGGCCTGCCGCGTTCGTCCACTGTCGTCGTGATATAGCCTTTTGGCTTGTTGAGGATCAGGTAGGTCTTCTTCACCTGCGGCGCTATCACCTTGCCCTCCACGGACACCTGCTGCCCGTCGGCCACGTCAAAACCCAGCTCCGTCACGGTCCTGCCGCCGACCATCACCTTGCCCGCCGCGATAAGCCCGTCCGCCTTCCTGCGGCTGGCCACCCCCGCCTGCGCCAAATACTTGTTCAGCCTCATAAATATACCGCCCGGCAGGATCCGCCCACCTTGAAAGCGGCCCCGCCCCCGTTCCCGTGCTCAACCGGCAAAGCGGATCTCATACTCATCCTGTATGCCGGGAAGTGACAGTAATAGCGCCTCTATCTGCGCCTTTGCGTTATCCCGGGCCTGGTCCATCAGGCCGGTGGAGGCCGCCTTCTCCTCCATCACCGGTTTGCGCTCCGTCATGAACTCTGTATAGTCTGTCACGCTGATCTTGTTGAACAGACCGCTCTTTTCGTCATACAGCTCGACCGAGTCCTCCATGACGACATGTGACATGATCTTCGCCGGCGGCATGACAACCTCTATCACAGCCCCCGAGACGCTGACTGACACCTGCCCCATGTCGACCCCGATCTTCATTTCGCCCTCATAGGTGATGACGAAAGACTTCTTCCCGAACGGCGCGTTGAACTCCGAGCCAAACAGAGTAACGACCTTCTGTTCGGAAAAACTGCCGACGTCCGTGTAATTGTAGGACAGCGTGACCAGCTCGGATATGGCGCGGATGCTCTCCTCGATCGTCGTCGCTTTGATTTCCGTCTTTTCCTCGACACGGATCGGCTGCTGCCCGAAAAAGCCCGCGGCGTACACCCCGAGGAACAGCGCTGCGACAAACACTACGCAGATGACGATGATAATGACGATGATTCCTGTTGCACGTTTTTTCATAAGTAATACCCCCGTTGCTGGGAACAGTATAGCAAGAATCCCCCGCGACTTCCAGCCATAAAGGACTGCCCGCCTTTCCGCTGTCCGCCTGCCTGCCTGTCCGCTGTCCGCCTGCCTGCCTGTCCGCTGTCCGCTGCCTGCCTGTCCGCCGTCCGCCTGCCTGCCTGTCCGCTGTCCGCCTGCCTGCCTGTCCGCCAGGAAGCCCCCCCCGCGCGTGGTTGCGTTTCTTTTACATTCTTGTAAAAATTTGATGTAATTTGTTATTGACATCCATGTAAAAAAAAGGTACTATAAATTTCCTACCATAAAAATGGGGATTTGTGAGGTGTTTGGGGATATGAATAGTACGATTTTTGTTGTTGATGACAATGACACTAACTTATTGATGGTGAAGGAGGCCCTTGAGGATCAGTACAGGGTGATCACCTTGCCGTCAGCGGAGAAGATGTTCGCGGTCATGGAGAAGATCAAGCCTGATCTGATTCTTTTGGACATCGAAATGCCGGGAATGGACGGGTTTGAGGCCTTAAGAAGGTTGAAAACCAGCCTTTTCGCGAGCATACCCGTCATTTTTCTGACGAGCATGAACGATTCGGCGCTCGAGGTCCGGGGCTTCACGCTCGGGGCGGTAGACTTCATCACGAAGCCTTTTACCGCGCCGATCCTTTTGAACCGGATCAAGACCCACCTGCATGTGGACGAAATAATACGCGAGAGGACCGAGGAGATCCGCCAGCTGAAAAACGCGATCGTGATCAGTTTTGCGGACATCGTCGAGAAACGCGACCACGAGACAGGCGGCCACGTGGACCGGACGGCAAAATACATAGAGATACTGATCGACGCGATGATGAAAAGCGGGGTCTATGAAGAAGAACTCAGGAATATGAATTTCGATTCTTTCATTTCGTCGGCGCGCCTTCATGACGTTGGCAAGATCGCCATCCCCGACAGCATACTGAACAAACCCTCCAGGCTCAACGAGGAGGAGACCGAAAACATGAAGACCCACGCCATCGAGGGCGAGGAGATCATCAACCAGATAGCGCAGCGGGCAAACGACGACGAGTTTTTGAGTAACGCAAGGCTGTTCGCGGGCTTCCACCATGAGCGCTGGGACGGCATGGGCTACCCCTACGGTCTGGAGGAGACGCGCATCCCGCTCCAGGGAAGGATCATGGCGATCGTCGATGTATACGACGCCCTTGTCTCGGAGCGCCCCTACAAAAAGGCCTTCACGGAGGAAGAGGCGATAAGCATCATCATGAAAAACGCGGGCACGCAATTCGATCCTTTCATTGCGGACGTGTTTTTCCAGGTCAAGGACCAGTTCGGCGCGGTCAAACAGAATTCCACGAAGATGGCCGCCAAAGAAATGGCCCCATGATGCCATATGAAAAATAAGGGTACAGCGTTTGTTGTAATTTTATTGCTCGCTTTGCTTTCCGGCTGTGCCGCCGGGACTGCTGCCAGTGACGCCGACGTACCTGCCAGTGACGCCGACGTACCTGCTGCCGGTGACGCCGACGTACCTGCTGCCAGTGACGCCGACGTATCCGAAGTGGCTCTCCCGGAATCTTCACCACCATCGGCTTCACCACCATCGGCTTCACCGCAGGCGTATTCCTCCTACCGGGACATTCCCGGCGTGACGGATGAGGAAGTACGCGCGGTAGAGGCCCTCCTTGCGAAAAGGGACCACTTCGTCTACGGCATGCCCGTGAGCACCGAGGCTTTCGTAGACGCCGACGGCGAGCCCGCGGGGTTTTCCGCCCTCTTCTGTGACTGGCTGACCGGCATGTTCGGCGTGCCGTTCAAGCCGGAAACCTGCGAATTCAAAGATCTGATCCCCGCGCTGAAAAACGGGGACGTGGATTTCGCCGGCAGCCTGGCGCCTACCGAGGAACGCAAGAAGATATACTTCATGACCGACGCCATTGCCGAGCGCTACATAGTTTATTTCCGCCTCGCGTCAGGGCGGCCGGTCGAGGAGATAATGGCGGAGCGCCCGATCAGGCTTGCGGTCCTGGAGGACACAGCGAGCGCGAACCTTGCCATATCATCGCTTGAGCCGGGATCCTTTGAATTGACGCCGCTCAAAGACAATTACGACGCCTACGGCTTGCTCAAAGCCGGGGAGATCGACGCCTTTGTGCATTCAAACACTACCGAAAACGTTTTTGACGGCTGCGGCGATATCGTCACCGAGGATTTTTACCCGATCACGATCACCCCGGTCTGCATGACAGCCCAAAACCCTCAGCTTGAGCCTGTCATCTCTGTCGTACAAAAGGCGATCGAAAACAGCGACCCGCTTTTCCTGTCCGGCCTGTACCGACAGGGGTATAACGAGTACAGGAAGAACAAGCTGGCGGCGATGCTCACCGAGGAGGAGAAAGCGTACCTGCGCAGCCATGGCACGGTAATGATCGCGGCGGAGTATTTCAATTACCCTGTCAGTTTCTACAACAACCATGAAAAGCAGTGGCAGGGGATCTATTTCGATGTGCTCGATGAGGTGGGGCAATTGACCGGGCTGTCGTTTGTGCCCGCCAATGACGAGCATACGCCGTGGCCCGACCTGATGGGGATGCTGGAGGCGGGGGACGCGTCCATAGTGGACACGCTGGTACGGTCGCAGGAACGCGAAGGCAGGTTCATCTGGCCGCAGACCCCGGTCGCGGAGTGCCACTATGTGCTCCTGTCAAAACCGGGGCGCCAGAATATCACGATTACCGATATCCCGGGTCTGAGGATCGGCGCCTCCAGGAACACCGTCTACCTTGAGTTCATGAGGGTCTGGTTCCCGGATCACGAGGGCATCCTGGAATATGACAGCACGGACGAAGCGCTCGCGGCAATGGACAGGGGCGAGGTGGACATGGTGATGGCCGATGAGTACAAGCTCCTCGCGCTGACAAACTACTACGAGACGTATGACTACGAAATCAACTTCAAGTTCAACAGCCACATCCAGCAGACTACATTCGGGTTCAACAAGGACGAGGCCGCCCTCTGCTCGATCTTCGACAAGGCGCTTGCCCTGATCGACGTCGACGTCATCACGCAGCAATGGATGGGGAAGGTATATGACTACGGGCTGAAGCTGGCGGAGGCGCAGCGGCCGTGGCTGACAGGGATAGCCTCCCTGGCGTGCTGCGTCATCGCCCTGATGGCCATATTTATGCTCAAGAGGCGCTATGACAAGAAACGGCTCGAGGAGCTTGTCGCGGAGCGCACGGGCGAGCTGGAGGTGCAGACGTCCATGCTCAGCGCGATATTCAACGCGATCCCGGACCAGATATTCTGCAAAGGCCTGGATCTTATGTTCACAGACCTCAACGACAGCATGGAGGCCTTTTTCGAGCGGCCGGCGTCGGAAATACTCGGGAAGAACGAGGTAGACGGGCTGGGCCTGCCCCCCGAGCTCGCGGTGGAACACGATGCGCTGGAGCGGCGGGTCATCGAGGAAAGCCTGACCATCAAGTTCGAGGAATGCGTGCCGGACCCGCATGGCAGGGTGGTGATCTTTGAGACGATCAAGACCCCGCTCATACAGAACGGCGTAACGGTAGGGATGCTGGGGATCGCGCGCGACATCAGCCACCACAAAGCGACGGAGGAAGCGGCGATCCTCGCCAACCAAAGCAAGTCCGAGTTCCTGGCGACCATGAGCCACGAGATACGGACGCCCATGAACGCGATCCTGGGCATTACCGAGATCCAGCTGAACAACGAGTCGCTGGATCCGGGCACAAGGGAGGCGCTGGGCAAGATATACTCCTCCGGCGACCTTTTGCTCGGCATCATCAACGACATACTCGACCTTTCCAAGATCGAGGCAGGGAAGCTCGAACTGGTCATAGGCGAGTACGACACGGCGAGCCTTATCAACGACACGGTGCAGCTCAATATAATGCGCATCGGGAGCAAGCCGGTGGAATTCATCCTCGAAATAGACGAGGGCACCCCGGCCTCGCTGACGGGCGACGAGCTGCGCATAAGGCAGATGATGAACAACCTTTTGTCGAACGCGTTCAAGTACACGCAGGAAGGCCATGTCAAACTGTCGGTCTCATGCGAGGCAAGGGCGCCGGGCGGGGACGGTTTCGGCGACTGCACGCTGGTCCTTGAGGTGAGCGACACCGGGCAGGGCATGACCAAGGAGCAGCTGCAGACGATCTTCGACGAATACACGCGCTTCCAGCAACATACCAACCGCATGACCGAAGGGACCGGGCTGGGCATGAACATTACGCAAAACCTTGTAAGCATGATGGGCGGCGAGATCTCCGTGAGCAGCGAGCCCGGCGTCGGGTCGGTGTTCACGGTCAGGATACCGCAGACCAGGGCCGGCGACGCGGCCATGGGCAGGGAGCTTGTGGAGAGCCTGCAGCAGTTCCGCCAGCAGAGCCTGACGCGGATGAAGAACGCGCGCCTGGTATACGAGCCCATGCCGTACGGCAGCGTCCTTATCGTGGACGACGTCGAAACCAATATATATGTTGCAAAAGGGCTGCTGGCGCCGTACGGGCTGAAAACAGACTCGGCCGACAGCGGCTTTGCCGCGATCGATAAAATCAAGCAGGGCAATGTGTACGACATCGTGTTCATGGACCACATGATGCCGAAGATGGATGGCCTGGAGACGACCAGGATCATCCGCGAAATGGGGTACACAAGCCCGATCGTGGCGCTGACGGCCAATGTCGTCACCGGGCAGTCCGACATTCTCCTGGAAAGCGGCTTCGACGACTTCATCTCCAAGCCCATCGACATCCGCCAGATGAACGCTGTCCTGAAAAGGCTCGTTCGCGATAAGCAGGCGCCCGAGGTGCTCGAGCAGGCACGCGCGAAGGCGGAATCAGACAAAAACCATGTGGCGGACAAAGCGGGCAAGTGCCCCGGCCTGCCATCAAACCCGAAGCTTGCCGAGGTCTTTTTGCGCGACGTCACCAAGTCGCTTGGCGTGCTCGGGCCGGCCGCAGAAGCGGACGGATCGTACAGCGTGGAGAACATGCGCACTTACATCATCCACATGCACGGGCTGAAGAGCGTGCTCGCGAATGTGGGCAACCATGACCTTTCCGACATGGCGCGGAAGCTGGAGATGGCGGGGAGGGACGGGGACGCAGAGCTGATAAAGGCCGACACCCCTGCCTTTTTGGCCATCCTGCAGGGGATCGTCGACGACCTCACGCCGGGGCTGGAGGACCAGTGCGCGGACGCGGCCGGCGGGGACGGGGACATGGACTACCTGCGCGAGAAGATGCTCTGCCTCAGGGAGGCCTGCATCAGCTACGACGAAAGCGGGGCTGAGGCCGCGATGAAGGATCTTGGGGAAAAGGCATGGCCGGGGCCCGTCAAGGAAATGCTCGACAAGATCTCCGTGCATATACTGCACTGCGACTGCGAGGAAGTCGCGGAAATCGTGGAAGGATTTTTGGAAGACGCCTGAAAAAATACAATTAACGGCCTGAAAATAGTTTCTATCTTTCGAAAGATGTGTTATTATTTGCTTCACTGGAAGTGGGCTAACATAGTGTTAATTGCTAATTTTTTAAAAAAATACTTCGATACAACATTGGACTTGAAGATCCAGGTTTTCAACCTGCTGGCTATCGTCGGGATAGTGTCCGGGACCGGGCTCGCTTTGGTCGGCATCTCGCTGAAGGACAGCATGGTCCCCGGCGTGAACAATACCGTCATAGCCGTGCTTTCCTTCATACTGCTCAACGTCGCCAGCAAGAAGAAATGCTACCTGCTCTGCGGCCGGATATTTGTCGTCGCTGTTTTCCTGGTGCTTTTCCCGATCACGTTTTTCTACTGCGGCGGGTACAGGAGCGGGGCGATCTTCATGTTTTTGCTTGCGCTCGTGTTCACGGCGATCCTCTTGGACGGCAAGGAGCGGGTGTTTGCGCTCGTGTTCGAGTTCATTCTTTATATCGGCTGCTGCTTTCGGGTCTTCTACTGGCCCGAGACCGCGTACGCCCTGCCGACCGAATCAAAATACTTTTATGTAATGATGATAAATTTCACGGCCGAATGCGTAGTGCTTCTGATCGTGATCACCATGCACATGCGGCTGTTCAACAACTGGCAGAAACGGATCGACGTGCTTTTAAGTGAGCTTACCGAAAGGAACGAGGAGCTGGCGCTTTATGACAGCATGAAAAGCGATTTCCTTGCCACTGTCGCCCATGAGGTCAACAGCCCGCTTGCTGTCATCACGGCGAGCAGCAATGACACCATAGACCTATTGCATGAATCGCCGCCCAAGATAGATGAAATACTGGAAAACCAGGAAGTTATCAAAAAACGGGTCAAGATGATAGACCGTATACTTTTGGATCTGATGGACACCGTCGCCATAGAAACCGGCAGGCTTACGCTCAACTGTCAGCCGGTCGGGCTGGCCGATCTTTTGAAGAACATCTGTTCCGCCCAGTTCAGGCGGCTTGACGCCAACAAAAACCGCATCGAGTTTGACCTTGAGGCGGACCTGCCGAAGATATCGGCGGACGCGGCGCGTCTTGAGCAGGTGATGACGAACCTGCTTTCCAACGCCTGCCGGCATACAAAGAACGGGACCATCACGGTAAGGCTGGCGCAGGCGGATGGCCGCCAGGTCGTCAGCGTATCGGACGACGGGGAAGGCATGGGCGAGGAGATGGTGGAGCTCATTTTGAGCGGGCTCACCTCCACGAAAGCCGACTACTGGAGGCATGGCATCGGGCTTTACGTCTGCCGGCGCATCATCGCCGAGCACGGCGGGGAGATACGGATAGACAGCGCGCCGGGCCGCGGGACGACCGTCTCGTTCCTGCTGAAGGAGGACACGGATGGATGAGCGCAAGCCCCTTGTACTGATCGTTGAGGATGACGAGGAGATGGCAAGGCTCAACGCCCGCCTGCTCATTCGCCAGGGCTATGACGCACTTACCGCACTCACCGCAAATGTGGCGCAGGCGATGTTCTCAAGCAGGCGGCCCGACCTTCTGGTGCTTGACATCGAGCTGCCCGACGGCGACGGCCGCGCACTGTGCAGGGGGTTCCGGCAGGAATCCGACACGCCGGTGCTTTTCCTCACAGGCAAGGCCGGGATAGGCGACAGGATAGAGGGCCTTGACGCGGGCGGGGACTATTACCTTACCAAACCATATGACAAAGAAGAGTTTTTGGCAGTCGTCAAGAGCCTGATGCGCAGGGCGGAGCTGGCCAGGAAAAAAGTCGAGGAGGCCTTTGTCATCCGCCGCGGGCCGCTCACCTTGATGCTCGCCGAAAGGAAGGCGTATGTAGGCGGGAGGGACGCGGGGCTGACGACAAAAGAGTTCGCGGTGCTTTTGCTGCTGGTGCAAAACGAAGACCGGGAAATATCGTGCGAGCAGATATACGAGAGCGTCTGGGGGATAAAGATGAACGACGACCCCCATGCCGTCCGGCTGCACCTGTCGAGGCTGAAAAAGAAGCTGGGGGAAGAGGGAACCGACGGTTTTTCCATACTTACCGGGTACCGCAAGGGGTATTCCTTTACTTTGCAATAAAAAAAGTATCTTTTTTGAGAGGATCTCAAAAACCGCCATTTTTCATGCTAATCTTGGGCATCGGTTTAACAGGGTTGGATATTATTTTACGCACAAATACAAAAGAGGAGTTGTCTAGTAATGAAAAAAACCAGAAGTATTTTAACGATTTTCCTTGTTGTCATTATGATGCTGGCGCTTTTCCCGGCGGCAGCGTTCGCGGCCGGTTCCGGCCCGACGGCAACAGCGGCTGTCAAGGGAGGAGACGTGACGATCACGGTCAAGGATGGGGATGTCACAGTAACGGGGACGGGGCAATTCGTAAAGAACTCAACGCAGACATATGAGATCGACGGATATACTGTTAAAGTGGAATACAACGGAAACGGCGTGAAAAGCGCGACGGTCACAGGCTCGCCGGCCGTCAGCTCGCCAGCCGTCAGCTCGCCGGGGGGCGGGGAGAAGGCGCCGGCGCTTGTCTCAGAGTCGAACGCACCCGCGCCGAAGCCGGGCGTTAATGTGTCCGGAGGCGACATGACCTGGAACGGCTTTGACCAGGCGGCCGCAAAGGCTTTCACCCAGTCAGCCAGCAAAGACAAGACGCCGCCGGCAACAGCCTGTGTCCCGGTGACAAGCAAAAAGACCGACGCTTCCGGCGACAAGATCCCGTCAAACGCGCACAGCGGGGACTATCCGGGGGTGTATTTCTACTGGAACGACAAGCAGAAGGACGACGGCATCCTGAAAGTGGATCCGGCCGTGTTCGATCTGTTCGATGACGAATGGTTCTATATTACCGCAAAGAACTCAAACGCGTACTGGGACTATAGGATCCTGCCGGAACAAGGCGTTCCTACCTCCGAAGGGTATCTGCTCTACCAGATCCCCCGCTACTTCATGTATAAGGACAAAAACAACAAAGAAGTCAAAGACGAGCTGAAGAACATCAATATGATCTTCATCGGCGGCAATTACAAGGACGCTTACCTCACTATCAGCAAGGACTGGCTCGACGAGGAAGGCAACCTGATCGACGATGAGGCGGTCATCGAAAAGCTGAACGGGCTTCTTACATTCAGCAGCAACGCGGGCAAGCTGGGGCTTGGCGAAAACGTTATCAAGATCACGGATTACAATACCGCTTTCTACGGCAAAAAAGTAACGGTCACGGAGGGCGCGCTCAAAGGGTATGCTACAAAGCAGAACCCCATATCCGTGACCGTGAAGTACAACGACGATCCCGTAAAGGCCATCGCGTTTGAAAACCAGAAACAAAAGGCGAAGATCACCATCAAGAAGGACTGGGACCTTTTGCCTGGCACGACAGCGCCGGAAGCCCGCTTCACCTGGGGGCCGCTGCCGTATGAAGAAGGCGCCGCGGGCAATGAGGCAAAAGCAGGCGACGTCATCGAAGTAAAAGAAGGCGGCTACTGGTTCCTGGAGACCCCGATCGACGGCTTCACCGCCGAGCCGGGCTATCAGGAGATCACAGTGGTGGCCGGCGAGAAATACACCGTCTCTTTCAAAAACAAGGAAGACCGCGCGACCCTTACCGTCATCAAGGTTTGGGAAGACGAATACCTGCCTGACGGAAGCCCCGTCCCGGCCGCGGAGTTTACAAACGGCTATGCGCTGGGGACGGTAACGGTGAAGGCCGGCGAAAACATCGCTTTTGAGGAAGAGGCGATCCAGGGCGCCTGCGTCATGGATGGATGGGCCTACACCTTCGTATTTGACTTCGTCACGGTCGACGGCGTGAGGTCAGATGAGAACAAGGTCGATTTCGACGCGGCGAAGGATGCCAGCCATGAAGTCGTCTTCCATAATAAGTGGGAACGGGAGGCTCTGCCCTCAAACGTTACCGTTACTAAAACCTGGGAGTTTGGCGACCTTCCCGAGGCGCAGCAGGCCGAGCTCAAAGAGCTGCTGGAATTTGACGCAAACTTCGACTTCACGCTTGGCGAGACGGCGCCGGTTCCTGCCGGCACGAAGCTGCATATCTCCGAGGCCATCATTGACTGGTCCTACGACGCCTCCACCGATACACAGGATATTCTCTACACAGTCGCATGCGACGAAAAGGTGTACAAAGAGAGGGCCGGGCGCGACCAGGACTACGTGTTCGCCTTCACAAATACCGTGAACAAGAGCGTGAGCGACAAACCGGCGGACGTGACCGTTGAGAAGGTATGGGCCGGCTGCTTTGGCGAATTGCCCGCGAAGGTGCAGTCCTTGCTAAGGGACAAACTGTCATTCAACGCGAACTTTGAATTCGTGCTTGGCGAAAGCCAGAAGATCGCCGCGGGTGAAGAGCTTTTGATAAGCGAAAAAGCCATGAAAGAGTGGAGCTATGACGCTTCCACTGCTACCAGCGAAATCATCTACACTATCGTGTTCGACCAAAGCAAATACGCCTGGACGACCGAGCCCGGCGGCGCCATGACCTTTACCTTTACTAACACCGTCGAAAAGACTGTGACACCAAAGAAAGCTGCGGTCGAAGTTGTGAAAATATGGAAGGATGCTGCCGGCAACCTGGTGACAGACCAGGGGTTCCTGGGTGAACTGAACGACATGCTAACCTTCACAAACGGTTTTTGGCTTGGGGAGAACGTCATTGACGCCGGCCCGGTAACCATCATGGAAAACCCGATCAACACCTTTACATACGGTGGCGTTGATTATTCCGTCACCTTTGAAAGCGTGACGCTGACTGATCCCGAGGGCGGGCAGACTGCGGGCAACATGAACAATTCCGGGTCCGGCGTCAGCTTTGACGCTGTGAAGGGCGAAAGCTATACCGTTACCTTCGTGAACGTGATCGATACCGCTATCATCACCACCGGCCTGGACGGGGGCGGCAAGATTCCGTCAACAACGCATTACGACCGCTGGTGGGGCTACGGCGTCCTGTGCTATTCCTCAAACACCACTGACAAAACCTACGACGGGAAGTTCTATGTCGCGTTTGAGCCCGGGTTCTGGGACAAATATGAATACGCAAAGATCGGCTTCGGGACAGCCGGCAACATCATGTTCTACGCGTACTTCACAGAGGATTCATATGAGATCCAGAAACCTGACGGGACGGTGCTTGACAGCGGAGCGCTCGGCAGCTCGTTCACCATCCCATCCAGCTGGGGCACCCACTACTACAATGGCAACGGGTATATGGGGCAGACCCTTTACGGCGCATGGATCGTAAACCCGTTCGACGGCAGCGGCAGCCGCCAGGCATACTGCCTTGAGCTCAAACCGCTGGCCGCATCTTCCATCATCAGTCCGGCCATACCTGACCTTTTGGAAGACGAATAACGAAGATTTCTAGATTTGCGCGAAAGCGCACAGGGGCTAATCTAGGGGGCAGACGGCCTGCGGATTCTACCGCAGGCCGTCGTTTTTTTAGCTTTTCTTCCGCAAGCCGGCCGATGCCACAATCGCGCCCGCCAATGAAACCGCGGCAACGGAATAAAAGACGAAAGAGAAGCCCAGTCGGCCCCCGCCGGAGCTTTCAAACAAGACCCCCGACACAGCGGGTCCGGCCGTCATCCCGATACTGTATATGCTTTGGAATATGCCCATCGATAAAAGCTGCTGCTCGTCGGCCAAATCGCTGCCAGCCCTGGCAAACAGAATCACGCTCACCACCGCCATGCAGATCCCCATGGCAAATTGCAGCGATATAAGCCCGGCCAGACTGCATGAAACCGTTATGGCGCAGCACAGGGCCAGCCCCGCGAAGGCTGCGGAGACAATGCCCTTTTCCGGAATTCTCTTCTTGCCGATCCTTCCGAAAACCATTGACATTATTACGGACGCAGCCTGGTACACCAAGGAAATCAGCCCCAGATGAAGCGCGCCCGCGCCCAGGGCTTTTTGCGCGTACACGCCTGTGAACGTCACATTCGACGAGAACCCCACCCAGTGCGCCAAAGACATAAGGATCGAGCATGCCCACAGGTTTTTATTCCGCAGCACGGACAGAAATGACCGCCTGGTGAAAACAGGCCGGATCCCGCCATCCGCGCCATAATGGCGGGCCGGGAACCTGAACGCCAGCAGCAACAGGCCCGCAGACGCGGCGCATACCGCAATAATGAAAAGCGTCTTGATGCCCACATGGTCGTATACTATCGTGCCCGTGAGCTGCGCGATGAAAATCCCGCCGGTGTTCGCGGCCAGCAGCCTCCCCATTTGCTGGTTTGCCGACGCGCCGGCCCCCTCAAGCAGGTACGCGGAATACGACACCCAGGTCGAAGACGCCACGCCCGCAAGAGCCCTTGTAAGCAGGAACACGACCCAGGAATCCGAGAAGAGAGGGATGGCGCATGAAAAAATTACCGCAACAAGCCCCCAGCCCATGATCGCCTTGTGGTTGCCCCTTATGCTCCCGCCGATACTGAGCGGGATGCGCAGGATCATCTGGGTGAACCCGTATGAGCCGGCGATAATGCCGACGATGGAAGCCGGTATCCCGATAAGCGTCAGGTATGGCGAGAAGAAAGGCATGTAAATAAACTGCGCAAACCAAAACAGCACAACTATCACGAACAGCAAACTGTCTCTGCTTTTGGGTTTATTCTCTATTGCCACGGGGTTTATTCTCTATTGTCACGGGGGTCATTATGCATCAAGCTCAGCGAGCAGCTTTTCAAGCCTCACGCGTTGCTCGGGGCGGGGCAGCTCACGCCCGTAATAGTGCATGTCGAGGACATCGGCATCCTTGACTATCTCGCACAGCGGCGCGCCGACCTTGCCTTTGTCGCTGTGCTCCGACACAGCTACGGCGATTTCCTCTATTTCCGCGTCTGTGAAAAGTGGAGGGCAATCCGTTCCGTTAATATCCACGCCATCCACGCCTTCGACTGCCCTTTCACAGTGTTCCCTGTTCAAACCGTACAAAAACTCTTTCGCATATTCATATCCGGCCTCGGCGTGGCCCTGTTGGCGGCCAGTAAACACACGGCCGATATCGTGGAGTGTACACGCGGCAGACGCGAGCACGAGGTCGACGCCACGCGCCTTCGCCAGCTCATAGCCTATGCACGCGCTGCTAACCATGTGGATCTTCTCCCAGCGGATCGGCTCATCGCGCGCCATACCCGGGGCGTCCGGCCCCTCCGATTCCTCCAGCCCCTCAATCAACTCCAGCATCCCATACCTTACGGCCAAAAGCCTGTTTCCCATAGCGAACCCGCCCTTTCCCCAACTATAAAACCTTTACCATAATATAGTCCTCGTCGTTCTCGCGGAAGACCTCGTAGCCCATGCGCAGGTACAGCCTCGCCGCCGCATTTAACTTGTGCACGGAAAGGGACGTCTGGCGGCAGCCGCGCTCGCGGAGCAGCCCAAAGAGATGCGTCAGCAGCCCGGTCCCGACGCCCTGCCCCCGGTAGTCCGGCAGGACAGATATGGCAAGCTCCGGCGTTTCGTCGTCTATATAGCCGTATGCCGGGATGATCCTCGCCCATGCGGCGCCGATGACCTGCGGGCTTGCAGAGCCGCCGGCAATGCCGCCAAGGTCCGCTGCCACGCCGCAGTCGTCCCCGCCGCCAATCCTGCCGCCAAGATCCGCTACCACGCCGCAGTCGCCCTCGCCGCCGAAGCCGTCAACGTAGATGAACAGCTTTGGATCGTAGATGATGTCGCGCGCAGGCGTCGCGACTCCGGGCGGCACGAATATGGCGTGGTAGAAGAAATCTTCCAGCAGCCTGTATTCGGACGGCTCGATTTGCCTTATTTTTGCTTCTTTCATTTCATACAGTAGCATACCAGTTATTCATGATTCCAGCAAAGTATAGCCGTGTACAGAAAATCGCAAAAATCTGGCTGAAAAACGGACTTGTGTAGAAACCACTGAAAAAGTCTCTTCCCTGGATCTCGTCCCCTCCTTTCCTTCTTTCCCTCCTTCCCTTCCTCCCTTCTTTCCTTCATTCCTTTGACGCGTTGCAAATATACAGATAATTAAAAAAAAATGTCCCAAAAACGAAGTTGCGGGTAGTTATTTTGCGGTTTCATCTGCTAAAACAAGCGATTTATGTCTTTTG
>Ga0082212_10002238_pt1 | contig 28384 bp, 26 predicted proteins | sample TergutNt197P3_FD_71548 | JGI IMG/M metagenome (GOLD analysis project Ga0082212, IMG submission 71548) | Neocapritermes taracua P3 segment gut microbial communities from Petit-Saut dam, French Guiana - Nt197 P3 | ecosystem: Host-associated > Arthropoda: Insects > Digestive system > Gut ...
CTGCCAGATTCATCTTATCCGCGATAAACTTTTGAACTACATAGGGTAGATACCCATAAATACCTTGTGCCGCGTGTAAAATCATAATCAGATTGCTCGGCTTTGCCTCGTATTTGGCAATTACCTCCGCAATCTGATCTAATTTCTGCGCGTGGTCGTCAGGTAGTTTGTAAGATACTTGTTTGGTTTGACTCATGTTTATTATTTGATTTGATTAATTATACTAAATTTTTGGTGCGCAAAAATAATGTTTTTTGTAAAATGAACAAATGAATGTAAAAAAAAAAATATCAGAAATGAATTTAATATTGTATCTTTGTCATTTATTTCGATATGTAATAGTTGTTTTATTTTCATTTTTAATCTTTAATAACAAAACAAATGAGTCAACAAGAACATATTGCACAACTCGAAAAGGAGAATCGTCACTTAAAGAAGCAGTTAACGCGGTTAAACTCGCATCCGATGGAAGATCTTGTACCGAGAGATGTTCGTCTTCTCACGGAACTGGAGCATTTTGAGTCTCTGGGAAAAAACATCCCCAACGGATGTTTGTTTCGTTGTCATATTGAGGCCGGTAAATTGGAAGATTTTCGCAAAGAGCACCAATGGTTGAATCATATATATCTGAGTTTTGCCAGTTCCTCGTGGGAAAAATTATGTAATATTTCAATGATTGAAGTCATGCAGGACATCACGTTGTGGCTGATGAAAATTTATCCTATCGACAGGATGAATGTTTTTCCGTCATTGTACAAGTCACTCGTCAGATGTTCCGCATTCAACACTGAGGTACGCTATTATTATTCCGATGCCGAGACGAGATGGTTGCAGATTATGATACAGCCATTCAGAGATGGAATATGGGTGGTGTGCAACGGTTTTATCCTCGACGTCACCGATCGCAAACATGTTGAAAATAATCTGATAGCCGAAAAAAAACGTTTACAGATGCTGGGAAATAATCTTCCTTATGGAGTTCTGTATCGTCTTGTTTTCAATCGGGTTACAATGAAAACGAGCATGGAATACGTCAGCAGTACCTGGGAACGGATAACAGGAATTTCGCCTTATTCTGTAGTTGAAGATATACAAGCCTTTCATGACATCATACACCCCGACGATTTGCCATATTTATTAGAAGCTACCGAAATGTCAAAACAGACAACGACTGTCTTTGAAGTGGAGATACGCATCAATTATAAAGGCAATGTTCGCTGGTTGCATATTTCCTCGCAGCCTTATAAAGTCAAAGAAATGGTGATATGGGATGGCATTATGACAGACATCACCCGCCGTAAAAAGGTTGAAAACGAACTGGAAAAACACCGTGAAGAACTCGAATCTTTGGTGAAAGAACGCACCGAAGAACTGATTCTTTATCAGACAAGCCTCGAACAAATGGTAGAGGATAAAACGCACGAACTGACCATCGCCAAGGAAAAAGCCGAGGAGTCAGACCGGCTCAAATCGGCCTTCCTTGCCAACATGTCGCACGAAGTACGCACGCCGCTCAACGCTATATCAAGTTTACTCAACATACTTGCAGGGGATACGCAACTGCCCGGCAACATCCGGGAATATATTGACGTCATCACCAGCAACAGCGAACAATTGTTGAAACTGATAGACGATATCCTTGACACGGCAAAAATAGAAGCCGGACAAATGATCATACGCATGGAATCGTTTTGTATTGACGACTTTATGGATCAAATGGCCATTTTCTTTTCACAATATTTATTAATCCATGGCAAGGCGCATATCAATATAGAAAATGTTAAAATCAATGCCGGTAAATGTATTGTATCCACCGACCCGATCCGCCTGATGCAGATAATGCACAATCTGATAAGTAATGCTATCAAATTTACCGAAAACGGACACATACATTTTGGTTACCGTGTGATGGATGCCAATATGCTGGAATTTTTTGTGGAAGATACGGGTATTGGTATTCCGGAAGATCATTTAGATACTATTTTTCAAAGTTTTCGTCAATTGGAACTGGGCAACAACCGACGTTACGGAGGTACCGGTCTCGGTCTGCACATCTCACGAAGCCTGGCGCAACTGATGGGCGGCGATATGTACGTGAAATCGACCAAAGGTAACGGTTCAACGTTCTTTTTTACAATTGCTTATAATCCATTATAAAAAAAGTCAATTAGCACGCAGGATAACGCAGATGAAACAGACAAACTCATATTTGGGTTGAATATGGATTACGGATTTAAGGTACTGTCAATTTGTCAATATCCATTCCTCTTGCAAGTGACATATTTACAACTTCAAATCATAAATTATCGGACATTATGTCCATAGTTCCTGAAAAAAAAATTTTGGCAAATTTTTTGTATCAACATTGTGTCGGCCAAAATATAAATTAAGACGTAAATATCATATCATCATGCTGAAAAGATTTTCCAAAAAACCGGACAATGAAAAACCGGAAAGTGCAGTACCGGATAACAATGCGGAAAACGCGGAGACCGGAAACGAAGAAATTCCGGAAAATGGTGCGGAAATCCCTGAAAATCAGGAATCCGTTCTGAATGAAACAGAGGAATCCGCTACAGAAGAACCGATTGACGAAATGTCGGTTTTGCAAGCAACGTTAACCGAATCGCAGGACAAATACCTGCGTTTGGCTGCGGAATTTGACAATTACCGTAAACGTACGCTCCGCGAAAAAATGGAATTGATACAAACAGCCGGCGAATCGCTATTGAAAGATATTCTGCCGTTAGTAGATGATTTTGAGCGTGGTATCGAGGCAGCCGCAAAAACGGAAGACATGGATGCAGTCATGGAAGGTATGAACTTTATATACAACAAATTGAAAGAGTTCTTAACGAATCATGGCGTGAAGGAAATCAATGCAATGAATGAGCCTTTTGACACGGATTGGCACGATGCAGTTACCAACATTCCGGCGCCATCGGACGACATGAAAGGAAAAATTGTGGATGTAATCCAAAAAGGTTATACGCTGAACAATAAAGTAATGCGTTATCCTAAGGTGATTGTTGGCGAATAAACTGTAAATTAACCGGTCGCAAAGGTATACAAATGGCAAAAAGAGATTATTACGAAATATTGGAGGTTCCGAAATCGGCTACCAAAGAAGAAATCAAGAAGGCCTACCGAAAAAAGGCAATTCAATATCACCCGGATAAGAACCCCGGTGATCATACGGCTGAAGAAAAATTTAAGGAAGCGGCTGAGGCTTACGAGGTACTGAGCGACGACAACAAAAAAGCGCGGTACGACCAGTTCGGCCATGCCGGATTGAGTGGCGCAGGCGGATTTAGCGGCGGTGGTATGACGATGGATGACATATTCTCGCATTTTGGCGATATTTTTGGCGACATGCGCGGTTTCGGGTTCAGCGGATTCGGCGGCGGACGACAACAACAAAGCCAGCGGATGAGCCGGGGAAGCAATCTCCGCGTAAAGGTACGGCTAACCCTGCAGGAAATAGCACAGGGTACCGAGAAAAAATTGAAACTGAAAAAATATGTTACCTGTAAATCCTGCAACGGAACAGGCGCTGAAGGACATCAGGGATACTCCACGTGTAACGTCTGCAATGGAACAGGACAGGTAACGCGCATCGCCAATACCATCCTTGGCCGGATGCAAACAACGTCGGTATGCGGCAATTGCGGCGGCGCAGGGAAAATCATCACTAAAAAATGTACCGCTTGTTTTGGCGAAGGCATTGTGCAGGATGAAGAATTAGTAACCGTAAAAATTCCTGTCGGCGCCGGCGAAGGTATGCAACTGACCGTCAGCGGAAGGGGCAATGCAGCGCGTCGTGGCGGCGTCAATGGCGACCTGATCGTCGTCATTGAAGAAGAACCGCATACCGACCTGGTACGCGACGGCAACGACCTGATTTATCCTCTCTTCATCAGCATTCCCGACGCTACCATCGGCACTACCGTGGAAATACCCACTGTTGACGGTAAAGTGAAGATAAAAATAGAACCGGGTACGCAACCGGGAAAAATACTTCGTCTGCGCGGAAAAGGAATCCCAGAAATCAACGGATACGGAAGAGGCGACTTGTTGGTCACTGTCAATGTTTGGATTCCCAGAAATGTATCGAAAGAAGAACGCGCAGTACTCGAGAAATTAGGCGCATCAAGAAATTTTCAACCACAACCAACGCAGGAAGACAAAAGTTTTTTCCAGAAAGTCAGAAATTTATTTGAGTAGAGTGTATCATGTATAATAAGAGATCCATTGCTGAAGATATTTTTTATGTCGGCGTAAACGACCGTCAGAAAAGTCTTTTTGAAAATTATCTTCCTTTACCTGAGGGTGTTGCTTATAATTCCTATTTGATAACAGATGAAAAAGTAGCCCTCATAGATACCGTTGATATTTCATTTGCGGATATTTATTTTGCTAAAATCGATGCAATTCTCAAAAACAGAACGGTCGATTACCTGATTGTTAATCATGTAGAACCCGACCATGCCGGCTGTATCGGACTGTTAAAACAGAAATATCCCGATATTGAAATCGTAGGAAACGCCAAAACTTTCGATATGTTGCGTGGATATTTCGGCGTCCATGCACAACTGCACGAGGTAAGGGAGGGAGATACATTATCGCTGGGAAAAAGGACATTAACCTTTTATATGGCGCCCATGGTTCACTGGCCTGAGGTAATGGTTACTTACGAAAACAGGGATAAAATACTGTTCTCTGCCGATGCATTCGGCACGTTTGGCGCTAATGACGGCGATTATCTGGACACTTGCATCAATACCGACAAATATTGGGATGAAATGCGGCGCTACTATGCCTGTATTGTCGGGAAATTTGGCGTTCCTGTGCAAAACGCATTAAAAAAGTTGGCAACGCTGGATATTGCAACCGTTTGTTCCGCACATGGCCCCGTTTGGCAACAGGAACTGACGAAAGTGACAGGTTTATACGATAAATGGAGCCGGTACGAAGCGGAAGAAGAAGGCGTAGTCATCATTTACGGGTCAATGTACGGATATACGCAGCAACTGACCGAAGCCGTTGCAGAAGGTGTTGTTGCCGGCGGAATAAAAAATGTGGTCGTTCGTAATGTGTCGAAAACGGATACTTCTTTTATTTTGTCCGATATATTCAAATATAATGCGCTTATCATCGGCAGTCCGACCTATATGGGAGACGTGTATCCTCTGATTGAAAAACTGCTTTCAGCCATTCAGCATCGCGGAATTAAAAACCGCCTGTATTCCTGTTATGGATCTTTCACGTGGGCGGGCGCTGCCGTAAAACGCCTGACGGCCTTTACGCAAACCATGAATTGGGAATTGGTAGGAAACCCCGTTGAAAATAAACATGCCGTTGGAGCAGAAAAATATCAGGCCGCCTTTGAACTGGGACAGGCAATGGCCGAAAGATTGAAATTAAAACGTGTGTAGTTTCGCCGTATTTTTTTGAACGTATTTTCTGAAAAATATTTTGCCAAAAAAAATCATATTATTTACCGGTTTTTTTAATATCTTTGCGGACTTGTAAAAAACGTATAAATAAATGAGTGGAACGAAGAGAATTAAATCGGCTCTGATATCGGTTTATCATAAGGACAACTTAGATGCAATTGTCAGGAAATTAGATCAATTGCAGGTTAAAATCTATTCAACGGGCGGCACCCAAAGTTTTGTCGAAGGGCTTGGCGTTCCGGTAACGGCTGTAGAGTCGCTTACCGACTACCCGTCGATTTTCGGCGGAAGGGTGAAGACGCTTCATCCGAAAGTTTTCGGGGGTATCCTGTACCGCCGCGATGAAGCGAAAGACCGCGACGAAGCGGCCAAGTTCGGCATCCCGGACATCGACCTGGTGATTGTCGACCTGTATCCTTTTGAGGAAACCGTAGCATCGGGAGCTTCGGATGAACAGGTGATTGAAAAGATCGACATAGGCGGTATTTCGTTGATACGCGCTGCCGCCAAAAACTATAAGGACGTGGTTGTCGTCCCGTCCAAACGCGAATACCTGCCGTTGCTCGAACTGTTAGAAGCGAAGAACGGCGAGACTGAAATCGAAGACCGGCGCAGGTTTGCAGCGGCGGCATTCAATGTATCGTCGCATTACGATGCGGCCATCTTCAACTATTTCAACCGCGACTTGGCGGAACCTGTGTTCAAGCAAAGTTTTACAGACGGCATGATGCTCCGCTACGGCGAAAATCCGCACCAGAAAGGTATGTTTTTCGGCAATTTTGACGCAATGTTTGAAAAACTTCACGGCAAGGAAATATCCTACAACAACTTATTAGACATTGACGCCGCCGTGAGCCTGATTGCCGAATTTGACGAACCGACTTTCGCCATACTGAAACACAACAATGCCTGCGGGCTTGCGTCGGCGGATACGTTGCCCGATGCGTGGAAGAAGGCTTTGGCGGGCGATCCCGTTTCGGCTTTTGGCGGCGTGCTGATAACCAATCGCACGGTTGATGCGGAAACGGCACGCGAGATAGACGCCCTTTTTTATGAAGTATTGATTGCCCCGGATTTTGACGCGGCGGCGCTTGAATTGCTGGAAGGAAAGAAAAACCGGATTTTGCTCCGTCAAAAGGAAACGGGGATACCGCAGCAGCAGTTCCGTTCGCTGCTCAACGGCGCGGTGGTGCAGGACAAGGATTTGGCTACCGAAACCGTGCAGGACATGAAGCCTGTAACGGCGGCGCAACCCGCTGCCGGAGAATTGACCGATCTGGCGTTTGCCAACAAAATTGTAAAACACAGCAAATCAAACGCTATTGTACTGGCGAAGGGCAAGCAGCTGATAGGAAGCGGCGTGGGACAAACCTCGCGTGTGGATGCGTTGAAACATGCCATCGAAAAAGCCGGAAATTTCAATTTCGACCTCAAAGGTGCGGTAATGGCCAGCGACGCCTTTTTCCCCTTCTCCGACTGCGTGAGTATCGCTGCCGAAGCGGGCGTCAGGGCTATCGTACAACCCGGCGGATCGGTGCGCGATAAGGAATCAATCGATTGTTGCAACGAACAGCAAATAGCAATGGTTTTTACAGGTATCAGACATTTTAAACATTAAAATATAATGGGAATATTTTCGTTTACGCAAGAGATAGCGATGGATCTTGGCACAGCCAATACCATCATCATATACGGCGACAAGGTAGTGGTGGACGAGCCGTCGATAGTGGCGGTCGACCGCGTATCGGGGAAGTTGATGGCCATAGGCGAAAGGGCGCGGCAGATGCACGGCAAGACGCACGAAAACATCAAAACCATCCGTCCGTTACGCGATGGCGTGATTGCCGACTTCAACGCCGCCGAACAGATGATTAAGGGGATGATCAAGATGATTCCCTCGCGCGGACGCCTGCTCACGCCGTCCATACGCATGGTGGTGTGTATCCCTTCGGGAAGCACAGAAGTGGAAGTGCGCGCTGTGCGCGATTCAGCCGAACATTCCGGAGGACGCGACGTATACATGATTTACGAGCCGATGGCCGCCGCTATCGGTATCGGCCTTGACGTGACTGCGCCCGAAGGAAATATGGTAGTGGATATTGGAGGAGGCACCTGCGAAATAGCGGTGATTGCACTTGGCGGGATTGTCTGCAACCGTTCCATCACGGTAGCCGGCGACGTTTTTACATCCGACATTCAGGATTACATGCGTCAGCAGCACAATATCCGCATTGGCGAGCGCACCGCCGAAGACATCAAAATTCAGGTGGGTTCGGTATTGCCCGACCTCGACGAGCCGCCTGCCGACTTCATTGTGCGCGGCCCCAACCTGATGACCGCCCTTCCGGTGGAAGTACCCGTTTCGTTTCAGGAAATTTCGCATTGTCTGGACAAATCCATGTCGCGTATCGAAACGGCTCTCTTGGACGTTCTGGAACAAACGCCGCCCGAACTGTACGCCGATATTGTCAACCACGGAATTTATTTAGCCGGCGGCGGCGCTCTGTTGCGCGGTTTGGGCAAACGACTGACCGATAAGATCGGTATCAGGTTCAATGTTGCCGAAGACCCGTTGCGGGCTGTGGCGCGCGGTACAGGCATCGCTTTGAAAAATATTGATAAATTTTCGTTCCTGATGCGGTAATATAAGTGCGTTCTCTCATACGTTTTTTCCAAAGACATCATTTACTGTTCATCTTTCTTATTCTGGAAGGTATGGCGGGTTTTTTGCTGTTGCGGAACAACTATATCCAGCGGATTGCTTTCGTAAGGGCTACCAATGCGGTTTCGGGGAACATTTACGAGCAGATCGGCAACTGGCGCGATTATCTTCGCCTGCGGGAACAAAACCGGCAGTTGCAGGAAGAGAATACAAAACTTCGCAGTATGCTCCCCGATGCGTTTTATGCGGCAGATACGTCCCGTTTCTTTTACGCCGGTTCGGGAAAACGCAGGCAGTACGCCTATCTTCCCGCCAAGGTGATCAACAATTCCGTCAACAGGCAGTATAATCTGATAACGCTTAATCGTGGACGAAATGAGGGCGTGGCTGCGGATATGGCGGTCATCGGTCCGGAAGGAATCGTCGGCATCGTAGACGGCGTTTCCGAACATTTTGCAACGGTAATGCCCGTTATCAACCGTAATTTCAGGGTAAGCGCCAAGTTCAGAAAAAATAACCATTTCGGTTCGCTGAGCTGGGACGGGCGCTCGTACCGTTATGCCACGCTGAACGAAATTCCGCTGCATGTGCCGGTTTCAAAGGGCGACACGTTGGTGGTGTCGGGATTTTCCGACAGTTTTCCCGAAGGAATCCCGATTGGCGTGGTGGACACTGTGGAAAAAAAAGACGGAAGTTTTTACACAATCAGTGTGCTGCTGGCTACCGATTTCCGAAAACTGTATTTTGTAACGGTTGTGGAAGATATGATGAAAACGGAAAAACAGAATCTTGAACAACAAACATCCGACAGGCCATGATCAGGGAGATAGCAGTGAACATATTTCGTTTTGCACTTTTGGCGTTTTTGCAGATTTTTGTGTTGAACAACATACAATTCAGCGGTTTTGTAAATCCCTATCTGTATGTGCTGTTCATTTTGCTTTTGCCTTTTGAAATATCGGGATGGTTCATGCTGATTTTGGCCGCCGTACTGGGATTGGTGATGGATATAGCTTCGGGCGTCGTCGGTTATCACACAATAGCCACCGTCTTTATGGCGTATTTCAGGTATCATCTGTTGCGGTTCATCGCTCCGCGCGACGGCTACGAACCCGGTATGACGCCTGCCATTTCCTCGCTCGGTTTCGCATGGTTCTTCAAATATGCCGCCATCCTGACGCTGGCGCATCATCTGGTCTTATTCTGGGTGGAGTCGTTCCGCTTCGACGACCTGTTGCCGGCAACCCTGCGCGCTTTAGCCAGCAGCGTTTTCACCATCCTGCTGATCATTATTTACCAGTTTTTCACCATTCGTCGCAAATGAATCTCGATATACGGAAATATTTCATTGGCGCCGCAATCATCCTTGCAGGTCTGTTTTTGCTCATCCGTCTGTTTACATTACAGGTGCTTGATGTTTCGTATAAAATAAGCGCCGACAACAATTCACAACGTTTGTTGACGCAATATCCTGCACGGGGATTGATTCTCGACCGTAACGGGAATACCATCGTGAACAACGAAGCGGCTTATGACCTGAAAGTGGTTACACGGCAACTGCAACCATTCGATACTACTGAGTTCGCCCAGATAGTAGGATTGACCAAAGATGAAGTAATAAGAACATTCAGGAGGCTAAAATCGGAAAAAGGTTATTCATCGTACAGACCGTCAATATTCCTCAGGCAGATGTCGGCCGAAACTTATGCCGTGTTGCAGGAACATCTGTACAAATACCCCGGTTTCTACGTGCAGGCGCGTACCCTCCGCAACTATGTCCGCCACATTGCCCCGCATGTTTTGGGTTACGTTACCGAAGTGGATTCGTCGGATATACGGAGAGACAATTATTACAAAAGCGGCGACTATATCGGGAAAAGCGGCGTGGAACGGTATTACGAAAAAGAACTGCGTGGACGGAAAGGGGTGAATATCCAGCTGGTGGACGTGCACAACCGCGTGGTAGGCTCCTTCCGCGACGGAAGTTTAGATACGATGGCCACTGTCGGTTCTGACATTACGCTTTCCATTGACGCCGATTTGCAGGAATACGCCGAAAAACTGATGTCGAAAATGCGGGGGGCGGCTGTGGCTATCGAACCGTCTACAGGAGAGATACTTGCGATGGTATCCATGCCCAATTACGACCCCGCCCTTTTGGTGGGACGTGTGCGTTCTCCGAATTACAACAAATTAAGCATTGACGTAAGCAAACCACTGTTCGACCGTGCAGTGATGGCTGAACAACCACCGGGTTCTACTTTTAAGATTGCTCAGGGATTGGTGGGCTTGCAGGAAGAAACACTCACGCCCGATACCCGTTATGGGTGCGCCGGAGGCTATCCGATTGGGCAGGGACGCACCATGGGTTGCCATAGACACGACTCTCCCCTGAATCTGCCGCAAGCCATCGGAAATTCATGTAATACATATTTTGCCAATGTTTTCCGTACAATACTCGACAACAAAAACCACGGCTCGGTGAAGAACAATTATGAGGCGTGGCGCAAGGATATTCTGACTTTCGGATTCGGACAAAAATTAGGCGTAGACTTGCCACAGGAAAAGAGCGGTAATGTTCCCTCTTCGGAGGATTATGACAGGACATTGTTCCGCTACGGAGGCTGGAAGTCGCTCACCATTATTTCGCTGTCCATCGGCCAGGGCGAATTGGGAGCTACCACGTTGCAGATGGCCAATTTCGCTGCATTGATTGCCAACGGCGGTTATTACTACACGCCTCATCTCATCAGGCAAATCAACAGGTGCGATACGATTCCCGGACAATATGCCGAAAAGCATTACACCGCTGTAGATACGTCACATTTTGCAGTGATCAGGGAAGGCATGTTATATGCAACCGCCGGACCGGGTGGAACGGCGAGGTCAGTGGTTATTCCCGGTATAGAAATGTGCGGTAAAACAGGCACCTCGCAAAATCCTTTCGGCAAAGACCACAGCACGTTTATAGCATTTGCCCCGAAAGACAACCCAAAAATAGCCGTAGCAGTATATGTGGAAAACGCAGGCTGGGGCGCTTCGTATGCAGCGCCGGTGGCTTCACTGATCATTGAAAAATACCTCACCGGCGAAGTGAAACGAACATGGTGGGAAGAAAAGATGTTAAATTTTGACGAATACGACAATCGCGAGGCAGCCAACTGACGCATCATTCAAGTCCATAAAGCGTAATATCTCTCCGACGACCGTTGAAAATGAAGCCTTTTTATACCAAAATATTTTTTTGAATTGAAATTAATTATATTTGCATTGAATTTCAAATTAAGACCTTTTTTCAAAAATGTTGCTTTTTGATGGACACACCTTATATTAAAATTCTAAAAATATGAACCGCATATATTCATTCTTTTATGTAATAATCATACTTTGTTTTCTTATCGGATGCAGGTCTATACCGATGTCGACCGAAAGTAATCCAACCTTGTTGGCGGGTGAAATTGCTTTTATTGGAAGTAATTATTTTAGTCGCGATGGAATATCATTTATCGGTACAACCAATTCCGGTATTGAGATTGTCATAAAAAATACATATACCAACGAATCTTTCCGTTTTTCTTCCGGTAAAAACGGATTGTTTTACATAAATTTGCAAGAAGGTAAATATTCGATAGATGAACTGTACTTAAAAAAAGTACGTAGTGATGGCGCATGGTCTTATATTTACACTAATCCCAATAAAATACTGTCAATTGAAAGGGGAAAAGTAAATAATGTGGGGAAAATCAATTGGTCTTTTGACGCTAGAAAACACAATGTGGGACAAACGGACAATTCATCAGCCGTTAAAAATGAATTTTCCAAACAGTTCCCGAAGTCTAATTGGAATCAAAATGAATGGAAATTCAGCCCGTTTGTTTATGAAATAAAAAGGTCTTCAGAGGTTTTTGTGTCTTCAGGAGAGAAAGTTACTTATTATATAAAGAGCGACGATGGGCAAGATTCTACCCGTATTACAATGCCAAAAGACATGCCTGTTGAAGTAAGACAGCAGATAGAAGCAGATGCAAAAAAACGAGTCAATGATTCTCGTATTCAGGGAGATACGACTTATTACGTAAAAAATGAAAATGGAATAGATTCGATTTTGCTTAAAACACCTAAAATGATGCCCGAAGATATGAGACGAGATGTAGAAGAAAGAATGCGGCAAGACATGAAAAACAGGTAGGTGTGGACAAAATGTACACGACAAAAAATATAGTCATTATATCGATAAACGGACAAATGCCTGAACACAACAAGCGGTTTGGCGCAACCAACTGACATCATTATATGTTTATCAGATTCAGAACTTCTCCTTCTATGATCACCGGCTTATTTCAAATACTCAACAGTTCTATCGGGTGATCAATCAAACGCTTCGCGCCGTTTTGAATGAGTTCCTCTTTCGGACGGAAACCCCATCCAACGCCAACCGGGTAAAAACCCGCTGCAATAGCCGTTTTCATGTCCACGTCGCTATCGCCTACATAACAAATACTTGCCGGCATGACGCCCAATTGCGCGGCAACGAACAATGCCGACGCCGGATCGGGTTTTCGCGGAAAACGGTCGGTGGCGCCCATCACTGTTTCAAACTTCCAGTTTTTCAGCAGAATGTTACAGATTTTCTGAGTCAGAGCATCGGCTTTATTAGAAAGTACAGCCATCCTGACGGATTGCGACGACAAGGCTTCCAACAGTTCCGGGACGCCATCGTACAGCCGCGTCTTGTTGATATAATTCAAATGGTATTCGGCCATCATCCGGTCGTGGCAGTCGGCGATGACGGCGTCGGTGCGGACGTTTTCGGGCAGGCATCCGGCAACTAAGTTTTTGAGACCATTGCCTACATGGAAACGGTATGCGTCGTATCCATGTACAGGAAAACCTTTTCCGGCAAGCACACGGTTCATGTTGTCGGCAATGTCTTCGAGCGTATCGGCCAATGTGCCGTCGAGGTCAAATATTACAGCGCGATAATTCATATTTCTTCCAGTCTGTGATTTGATGAACTGTATATTTTCATTTTTCATTAATAAATTTCTTGCTATTTTACATATTTTACTGTTTTACATTCGTTTGTTCACAATCCAATTTCTAAAAAACGGGTCGTCTATTTCGTATTTTTTTGTTTTCACCAGAATACCTTTCTGTGTCAATCGCTTTAATGCACTGAATATTGTACTTGAAGCGCTTGTATGTTTGTACAATGCAGTGACAGATAACAAATTTGCCTGCTCAAAAGCAATGTCAATCAAAACTTTTTTGTCGGTGTTGTTAAAATTACTCCATAACCGCTCAAAATCATTGTCGTGTAGCATAATAATACGCTCAACAGTTTCGTTTACAATATTTTCAGAATATGTTTCGCGCTCCAGCGTCATCCATGTATGAAATGCCAATTGTTGCGTATAATGGGGGTGACATTGCGTAAAGTTCAGTATTTTTTCCGGTATTTCGGTTGCCCTGTCCGTTATGGTTGCAAAACGATTTTGTAAAAAATTGAAAAAATCGCCGTAAGGAATCTTGTCCAATGTAAATAATTGACCAAAATGATAAAATGGCGACTTTTTATTTTCAAAAATTTGTTTCATCATTGATTCAGAACTTCCCATAAAAACATAATTTATATTTTTATGAAACTGTATTACAGAGCGCAACCGTTTATCCAACGATTCGCCCAACGAAAGCAAGTCCTGAAATTCGTCAAAAACCACAATCGGTCTGGTTTTTTCTTCGCCAAGTTTCTCTATTAGATTCAGCACATCTTCCAAATGCACAAAACTATCCACGTGCGGTTGAAAACCGACTTCCACATTGTTTGTAACAGGATCAACCGACAATGTCGGAACAATCCGAAAATTGCGCAGCATGTATTTCAGTTTTTCAAAGGGATATTTTTTGAAAAGCTGTTTCAGCAGTTGATTTGCAAAGTCGCCTGTATTGGTGAGCAGTTGTAAATCAAGCCACAAAACGGGTCTGTCAGTATTTGCAACGGCTTTGTTTACCAGACTTGTTTTCCCAAACCGGCGCGGAGCAATCATAATGACATGATTACTGCTCGCAATGATTTGAGATAATCTTTCGTACTCAACATCCCGGTCAGTAAAATAATTTCCGGAAACAACCGAACCAAATCTAAACGGATTATCCATAATAATTTATTATTCAACTACATATTAATGCGAAAAAAATCGCAACGAAATTTTTCGCAAATATAATATGATTTTTACAACTGACAAAACAATTTTTATTGAAACACGAATATAACTGATTTATTCAATCGACTTTTAATCGAAGCTCAAACGAATTCTATTCGTCCCTCCAACCTATGGATTTCCAATCCATAAGTGTTGAGTTCCTGACACAAAACAATGATAATCAATAGGATTCCGTTATTTAAACGACAACCCCGCCCGTTGCGACGTCCTTACTTCGATATTCGGGCCGCCGTTGCCTGTTGTTCCTTCTAAGTTCCCGCTATCCATATCTCCGCGAAAGTCTCTCAAACCGGACGTTTCAATTTTATTGGCCTTTATTTTCAGGTTGTAACCGTTGCCGGCAGGAAGGGTCAGGTTGATGTTCCCGCCGTTCGACAGTTTCACGTAATCGCTTACCGATTCCATCGCCACTGTGACGATTCCGCCCGAAGTATGCGCATCCACGCTGCCCGATATTCCGTCTAATTTTACGCTGCCGCCCGATGTTCCGGTTTTGAGCGCGCCCTGTATGTCGTTTGCCGTAACGTTGCCGCCGCTGGTGGATGCGTCGATGTCGCCGTTGAGATTGCTCATCCTGATACTGCCGCCCGATGTTTTCAGAAAGATTTTTCCGCTGCAGTCTTTCGCTGTGATGCTTCCGCCGCTGGTTTTCAGGTCGATGTCGTCTTTCGACCCGGTTACGGTAATACTGCCGCCTGAAGTCTTGCCAACAATGTTACCCGAAACATTTTCGACCGTCAATGACCCGCCGCTGGTTTTGAAATCCTGCGAGCCTGACAGATTGCTTATCTGAATGCTGCCGCCGCTGGTTTGCAAGTTGCTGTTCACCTGTTTCGGAACGCTGATTTTGAACGAAATGCTCAATCCCTGCTGATTCCAGTTGGTAATTTTACCTTTCTGTTTCGCTGCAACATACAACTTTCCGCCTTTAAGTTTAACGTCGATGGTGTAATTCTCTTCGAGCAATTGTTTGATTTTTTCGTCCGAACACTTGTTGCACGAAACGTATACCTCAACTGTTGCTTCCTGAACGGCGTCGCCGCTCACTGTGATACTGCCTCCGGATGTGGCGGCTTCAACTGTTTTGACGGACGACGCCGGAAAGGTACGGGTCATAAACGGGTCTTTTGCCCATTCGTCGGCGCAGGCCGTAGAAAGATTGGCGCTAAATAAAGCGCTGACTAATAATACGAATACTTTTTTCATGGTTGATGGATTTTGGATTAAATATTAATTTGATTGATAAAATTCCATTTCGGCGCAGGATACATGATTTAAACCCTCCCAACTCATTGCAGACAATATGCGCAATTCTATCCTTGTCGGGTTTTTAAGCGGTTTTGAAAATCGACAGTAGTCGGGAGCGGTGGTGTAGTAAAAATCATGTACGTCTATTTTTTTCAGTTTCGGATCGGATTGCGTACTTGCCCGGATTTCTACTTTACCGATAAGTCCGTTGGGCTGATCAAAGGTGCGGGGATAATATTTGAAAAAGTCGATTTGCGACACTCCTTCAAAATCAAAGGTTAAAATAACGGGGAAATCAATTTTACCGTCCCATGGCGAATGATAGAGCGTATTCAGATTTCCGTCAAGCGCCCTGTCGATATTTTCGCCCGGCTGAAAACAACTTGCCGTAGCGCTTTTAACCGCTACTTTGGTTCCCGTGGGCGCAACTACCGGCTTATATCTGAAATCGGGATTGATTTGCGACATGAATCCAAGTAAATCATTCAACTCATAATAAGATTTAGAATAGTCCAATTTGACGCGATAATCGGGCTGTACGCCTTTATCTTCGCGACCAGCAGGCAACGACGTCCAATACTTGAAAGAACAACCAAAACCTGTCCCCGATTCGGGCAAATTGAAAGGGTAGGTATCAATATAAACTGCCGTTGCCTGTCCGGTTTGTTCGCCGATGAGTTTTGCCCCGTCCAATGCGTTGAACCATTCGGAAACGTCTATTGCCGCCGACATAGTACCCTGTCCCTGAATCAGATAAATGTCGCCGCCGAAACCGTTTGGATTGGGCGGCGTTACATGATCAAACACGTCAGTTTGCAAATAGCCCAGTTCCTCTCCGCCTGTTTCGTTGGGGATATAACGTCTTTTTATCCGGTAAGACAGTTTTATTGTGTCATTATGTTTTATATGTTTGAATACAACGTTATTATTGGCAGAATTTCCCCCGCCGTTGCGACTGACGTCAATAAAGAGGGTTTTGATTTTATGTTCGGCAATTTGCTTAAAATACTCATCAAAAGTATGATTCAGTCTCCACGGATTCACCGTATCCCGATAGAAACTGCACGAGTTGTAATCAATGATGGCAATGGATTTTTCGGGATACATCCGGAATCCAAGTTTTGTTTGGTTATCAAAACCCGAAGGCAGCGTTTTTACATTGTTGAGCGAAACACCGTCTAAAACAATGGTTTTATTTTCTTCTAAAAGCACTTGGAAGGGCGGACGTATATCAGTATCAATAAACAGATTGGCTGCAAAACCGGATGACGCCCGCACTTCGCCGGCTTCCCTGATTTCGTTGGTATTGATCATCCGTTTGTAAATATCCTCAATTTTCACTCCGTTAATGGAAATGATTCGCTTCCCCGTTTTTTCTCCGTCATCATGCAAATAAATATTTCCATCGGCAAAACTTACGGGCAAAGGGAAAAAATCGCTGTAATCGTAGAGCGTTTGCCGGAAATTGTCAAACCTGATGGAAGTATGCCCGTCGAACAGATTGTTTAGCCGTCTGATTTTTCTGTTGAAATCAAACACAGTCATTTGACCGGAACAGTCCCGGTACAGTTGTTCCCGTATTTTGGACATTTCTTCCTCGCTTACAAAAGCGTACATGTTGGCATGTACTGCCGATACGGTTTTAAAGAAGAAATCAATGTCCCTGCGCATTTGTGCCGGCGTGAGCATGGTCGTGGCTGTTATTTCCCTTTCCGGCGTTTGCCAGAAATAATCCGGATCGTGCGTAATGACGCCGTTTCTCTGTAAGTTTGAGATTCGTTCATAACCCACAGGTAACAGCGATATGTAGATTTCATTGGTATTTCTGTATTGGGTTTCCACATTGAAAATACTGCGTGCCGGACATTGCAGCCAATACAGGTTTTTCGTCATGTAGGAATCCACATACTCTTCTTTCGACATAGGATTGCCATTCCAGTTGGCGTCATCGTTCAAAATTACCGGCAATTCGTTGATCAATCTGAAGCGAACTTCCTCAATACTCAGAAAATTACCTTCCCCGTCTTTCAGATAGGCATTGAACGAAGGATCCATCCATACCCATTTATCGAGCGTTGATGAATAAACCGAATTGATCACATGACAGTCGTCGTCATCTTCTCTTTTCGGCAAACAGGTGATGAAACGCGACTTGAAACCCATAGACAAATAACACTCATTCAGCATAATGGCTAAATGTCTGCAATTGACGCCTTTGCCGGTCGATTTGTGATAATTGTATATGTCAATAGCATCAAATTCACACAAGGCATAATTGGTTCCGTTATGCCTGACAGAATTATGCACCCAATTCATGATGTTGATGATTCGCGACATTTCGTCGCCCTGTCCGGCAATCGAATCAAGATTGAAATTTCTCCTGACAGACCGGATACGACCGTTTTTAATGTCTTCGTATTCAAAAACAGGCAAATCCGTCCGGTCATCTTTCTGATAACCTCCGGCAGTTTGCAAGGCATACAAAAAACTGTATTCGCGGATTTTTTCCATCGCTTTGATAAAATCTTTTTCATTCCGGATATAATCCAAATCCGTATCTTTCGCGGCATGTGAATAATTGGTATATCCGCCGTCAATGGCTTTTCCAAAATATTCAACCGCCTTCTTTTTATCTTTTTTCAAAGAATACAGACATGCCAGATTGTAATCGACCGAAGCGTTTTTACCGGCATACCTTTTTTGATCTTCTTTTGAAAGACGGTTAAAAAGATTCTTCTGTTCCCCAAGCAATTTTTCTAATTGCACATAATCATTATCTTTAAATGATTGGGAAACTTTCATTTCGAGTTCATTCAAACGGGAGATGAAATCATCCTGTCCGAAAACAAAAAGCGATTGCACTAAAAAGAAGAAGACGATAATTATTTTATTCATATTTTTTTGATTAATTTATTTTGCTTATATTTTTCTGATTTTGGATGTGTTGCCTGTATTTGCATTTATGGCGGGAGAGCCTTTGTATTCGACGGTTGATACGCCCGCCGAGTTCACTTTCAGGTTTTCGGCGACATTGACCGTAACTTTACTGCTTCCCGACGAATTGACAGTTGCGGTTTTCACCGTAAAATGCCCGGCCTTGATGCTTGATGTTCCCGACACATCAATTTTGAGGTCTGACGCCGATCCGGTTAAATCAACCGAACTGACGCCGCTGGAACTGAATTGTACCCTGTCGGCTTTCAATTCTCCCTGAATTTTCGATGTACCCGAAACATCTAATTTGACATTACCGGTTACGTTTGCCTTCATTTGAATTTTGCCGGCGCCGCTTGCGTCAATGTTCAACCCGCCTGTATTCAAATGGATGGCGAGACTGGAAGCGCCGCTGCAATCGGCTTTGAACCTGTCGGGGGTAAACAGGTCGTTGGCGGTAAGTTTACATGCGCCCGACAGCGATACTTTTTCCAAATTCTTCATGACCACAAAGGCTTTCAACGATGTAACATTTCTTATTTTCTTTTCATCGTCGAGATACAGGTGCAGTACGCCATTGCGCACCTCGCTGCGCACAAACGGCATCACCGCGTCGTCGGCTTCGATGACGAGCGATTCAACGTTACCTTTGGTTACCGTAATGTCGAATACGCTGGAAGCGTCTATTCCCGTGAAACCGGAAACCGTGCGGGTCTCCTTTTTCTGACCGGACGCAAACATGGTTGTCAGTCCGGCAATCACTAAAAATACTGCTACTCTTTTCATACGATTTTTTTTATCCACTAATTACACTAATTTTTCAAACCCGAAACCCGTTTTCAGAAACTCGAAACCCGAAACCCGAAACTATTCACTTTTAATCGTTTGTTCTATCATTTCCAAACTTTCTATATGTTGCCGGTAATAGTCCGAAAGGATTACTTTCGCTACATCGTTGGGGAGCTCTTCCGGCAATTCGCTTTCAAAATCGTCGCTGGCGGCGTCGATGATGTTTTGGACGTCGTTCATCACCTGTTGCTGATCCCACGGGTCAAAATCCCGGATAAGTTCCTCTATCTGACCGGCTACGACATTCATCCGTTGAAGGTAACAAACCTTCATGTCGGCAGCGTTTTCGCATATCAGCATTCTGTTTTGTTTCGCGATATTCTGCCATACCAAACCTGCCGTCAGTAATATGGCGATGGATGCGGCGATTGAGATGCTCCAACGCAGCGCAATCATTTTCCCGCGCTGACGGGTCATCTTTTGTTGCAGCCGCCCGAAATGACCTGCTGCGGGTTCTTCATCGAACAGGTTTTTATGGTCGCGGATATATTCTTCTAAACGCTTCATTGGTTGATGATTTTTCAATTTTCAATTTTCAATTTCTTTAACATACCGGCTAACTTTTCGCGTCCGCGCACATATTGCGAACGCGCGGCCGATTCCTTGATTTGCAGCGTTCTGGCAATTTCTTCAAATTCACATTCGTCAAACAATCGCATCGACAGAACGATACGGTAACCGTCGGGCAGGCGGTTCAGTTCGCGCCTGATGGCTTCTACCGACAGTTCCGGTTCTTCATCCGGTTCCTCGTCGGCAATGAGCAGATCGTCGTTCAATGGTACGAAAACCGGTCTTTTTCTGCGTATCCTGTCAATCGCCGTCCGTATAGCGATACTTTGACTCCACGGAATGAAAGCCTTCCCGTCCTGCAAATCGTCAATATGGTCAAATAACTTCAGAAACACATCGTGCATGGCCTCTTCGGCGTCCATCGGATTCCCGGTAATCCGCAAACAGGTATTGTATATCCTCCGGTAGTGGAGTTGGTACAATTCCCTCTGGAATGCCGGGTATTTCCTGTCTTTTCGCAATATGGTCATCGTGGCCGCGCTTTTTTTTGATGTTTGGTTCGTGCCGACTGCTTGGCGAAGCGATCTCACCGAAGGTAAACCGCTCTGTTTTTAGTCAAACCTTTTCGATGGCTGTTAAATTTCAACCGAAGTGTCAAATATTTTTTGTAAGCCCTCCGAATATTCCTTTTTTGTAAACCAATCCTGAAAATTCAATTCGTGATTATGTTTGTCAAATACGAAAATCTTTAAGTTTGATTTGTTAATGGTCTTAAATCTATTTTCAAGATCATAGACACTTTCAACGGGAACAGAAGCGTCTTCTGTTCCATGAAATACATAGATTGGCGTATCAACTCTTAAAAGTCTGGTTTTATTCGGTTCAAGTGCAAAATGCTCTCTACACCAGCCAACAGTAATTCTGAAATAATTATTCCAAATCCAATTTCCATCATTTTCAGAAATTTTTGTCATTAACAACTCATGAAATGGTTCCCGCTTTACTCTTATATCTTTAATGTCTATTACATTATCTTTTACAATATCTATCGAGTCAAAAGGCTGATTTTGAAATAAATAATTTCTATATGCTGCAATTGTCGGGTCGTCACTTTCGTATTCTTCTCTATCCACCGCTTTATCTCCGTTTTTGTCAAATATGGAATTAATCATGGTCATCAATCCCTCTCCTGTACTCTGCCATTTGATAATGTCAAACATGTTATCGTGCGCATATCCGTGCAAAAACAAAGCGTCAATTTTTACTTTTTTCCTTTCGGCTACCATAGAAGCAATGACAGTTCCCTCGCTTACTCCATAAAGAATAATTTTACAGTGTTTGTACCGTTCGTCTTTTTTCAAATAAGTTATCATTGTTTCTATGTCGTCGGCTTCAATAAGCGGCAAGTATTTAGCGTACTTCAGGCTGTCCACTGTATCAAACCATGGAGCCGTTTCTCCCGAATCAACTCCTCTACGGCTGTAAGAAAAAAATCCAACTCCATTTTTGCAAAATCCATTTGCTATTACATCATAAAAATTGAACCCTTGACGTTTTGTTAAATAAGTTTGAGGACCTGTTCCGTGAATAGCCACAACAATTGTATTAATTTGTCCCTTTTCGGGAATACAAAGTCGAGTTGTTGTTTCCTCTCCATCTGACAGAGTTATTGTCATTATTTCGGAAGTAAAAGACTGCGCTTGTACCGAAATGACCGACAACATTGTTACTGTCAATATGGCAACTAAAATTACAAATACTTTCTTCATTAATAAAATCCCTTATTCGTGTCGGGCGCAACCTCTAAATTTATCCTGTTCTTACGGCTTTGCAGGTCTTGCCTCGTTGTCGCAAGCGCTCAGATTTTCACGGCTTTGTCCACCGCGCTCTCGCACAATGCCCACAACTACTATAAAGACGAGGCAAATTTGATTTTGCTGCATCGGAGGCGAAAAAAAATCTGTTTTTCTTACCGCAAAACAATATCCGTAATTACTTCTTCGCCGGCCTTTTCGTTCAAACTCCTGACAAGCGTGGAGCGCATCATGGATAACTCGTTTCGTATCACCGATGACGAGAGGTTCGCAAATAGCGTTTTGTTTTTAATGTACAGTTTATCGGTGGGTTTGGCTAACGGGCCTAATACTTCAGGCCAGGCCGCTATGATACGCGCTTCTTTCAGTTTGTCGCCGATTTTGTATTCGCCAATCACATCTTCTATTACTTGTGCGATACTAACTGTGTTAGTTCTTTTCATAATTCAGAAATTCAATGATTTATGGTTGAAAAAACTGAAATGTACATTGCCATAGTTCCGGTGATCCGACAAATGTTCGCGGCCTGTGAAATCATTCCGTTTAGAATGTTCAAGTATCAAAATGCCATCGGGTTTCAATATGTTGTTCCGGAATACCAGCTCCGGTATTTCTTCAATACCCGGCATATCGTATGGCGGATCGGCAAACACAATATCATACTGCGTTTTGCAAATTGTCAGGAAATGGAACGCATCGTTGCGGACAACGCGAATCTGCCGGAAACCCAACTTCGCGGCTGTGGTGCGGATAAAGGTTGCGTGCCGGCGGTCTGTCTCTACGGAATGAATCATCCGGCATCCGCGCGAGGCAAACTCGTAACTGATGCTGCCGGTTCCCGAAAACAAATCCAGCACATCAAACAACGCGAAGTCATACCGGTTGGAAAGGATATTGAACAATCCTTCCTTCGCGAAATCCGTAGTTGGCCGGAGCGTTAATTTACTGCCCGCGACAATTTGTTTTCCCTTGTATGCGCCGCTTATGATTCGCACCCGTACAGGTTGATGAGATGGATGAAATCCTTGCGGAACGGTTCCGTAATATAATGACTGTATACCACCGCGCTTGCGGGTTCACACTCAACGATTCGTTCAACGTAGTTCCGGAGAATGGCTGCTTCCGGCGGAATATGTCCGGTATTTCCCGCGTACAGCAACCTCACGGAAGATATATTGATACCGAACAAATTCGATACTCCGGCAAGATAATAAACAGAATCCTCCGGCGCGGTAATATGGAATGTATTATAGAACAACAGTTTTTTATTTTCCACAACAGCAATATCCAGACAGTCAGGATAAAAGTATACCGCCATACCTTTCCTGTCCGGCGACGGCATTCCGAAAACCGATCTGATAAACGGCGCCGACTGGTGATAAAAGGCGATATTGGGCTGATGTAGCCGCAGCAGATTCATCAGCGCTTCAGGACAGGAAAAAATACTGTACGCTCCTGCCGCTCTGATATGGTTTTGCAATATCAGTTCACCCGCTGTTGAACCGTGGTTGAAGGTCAGGTATGAATCCTTTTCGCCCGTTTCAAACAAATGTTCGGGCACAAGCGTACAACGCGGCGAAACCCACAAATGAGCGCTGCTTTTATACTTTAAACCAAGCAGATCGTCATTTTCAAAAACAGAATTGCACTCGCCGGGCAAATCGCACGAATCGGCGCTACAAAGCGCATAATCGCGCAGTACAACGTATTTATTGATAACAGTGTTGAGAATACAAAACGACAATCTACCCGGTTCAGTCTGTATGGATAAATGACAATCTCCTGATTGCGAGACGCTAAAAGTCTCATCAACCAGATCGACATTAACTTTTGCTATTTTATTCCCAATTTCCGGCATTATTGGTGGTTTCTGTCAAGGAACCAACTTTCAACCCGGCAAACCCTGTCTTTTGCAGTCTGTCGGCATTGAAATTAGTTAAGAGTTGGGCATCCAATCCTTCCAAAAGTATCTCATTGGATACTTTTGCCTCAAAAACATTGACGTCCACATTACCGGCTGTTACATTGGCGGTTCCCAGATCAAACTGAACTCCGATCGTAAAGGGAACAAAGCAGATAGAGTCAACCGCGTAACCCTTCCTGAATAACGAATCCCGCACGCTGATCCTGATGGTTTCCCTGATAATTTTACCAGTCGCTACCGCAACGGAATCATCTTCGTCGCCAATTTGCTTCACCACATTGAAAGAATCGGTTTTCAAAAAGTTGATCAACGTATCGAAACTTCCTGTGTACCTTTTATACTCTCCCCGGAATGCTACCTGGGCGGTACGAATGTCTTTCAAACGCTGGATGGTAGCCTCATAACGCGACTTTTGCTCTGCATTGAAGCGTATAGGCTTTTGAACGCTTTCATAAATAAAATACGAAAGCACTAAAATGGCGGCAACTAAGATTACCTGGATAACTATTTTCATTTTTCTATTTTTAAATTATGGTTTAAAGTTGATTTACTTTTTAGTGACAAAAATATGAATTATTTTTCAAAAAAAAATCTTATCTTGGAATTTTATTTTTTTGTTATGTTGAAGAATCACCTTAAAGATATATTATTCAAGTATTTGCAATTTGAGCCTACCGAAGGACAAAAATCGCTGGCAGACATTTTGGCCGGAATGATGACCTCAACCGGTGATCATCAGCTGTTGCTCGTCAAAGGTTATGCCGGTACGGGAAAAACTTCCGTAATTTCGGCATTTGTCCGGACGTTGAACGATTTCAAAATACATTCCGTACTGATGGCGCCCACCGGACGCGCTGCCAAAGTGTTGAGCGCATATTCGGGCGAACAGGCTTTTACGATCCACAAAAAAATCTACCGCCAGAAATCGTCGGCAGGTGGTTTTGGAACTTTTACCCTGAATTTCAATTCACATAAAGATACGTTTTTTATTGTTGACGAGGCGTCGATGATTTCGCGCTACAGCGTCGACCGGAGCATCTTCGGAACGGGCAATCTGCTGGACGATCTGATGAAGTTTGTGTATAACGATCGCAATTGCCGCCTGATACTGATCGGCGATACGGCGCAGTTACCGCCTGTGGGACAGGAGGAAAGTCCGGCGCTCGACCGTCGTCGCTTGGAAGCGTACGGTACGGAAGCCGCTGAATGCGAATTGACCGAGGTAGTGCGACAGTCGCAGGAATCGGGTATTCTGCACAATGCAACCATTGTTCGTCAATTGATTACAGAACTGCAACCCGGGTATCCGAAATTGCAGATAACGGGATTCCCTGACGTCGGACGCATCAGCGGCGAAGACCTCATCGAAACCATCACGGACGCTTACGACAGATACGGAATTGACGAAACAGCCGTGATTTGCCGGTCGAACAAACAGGCAAACCGGTACAATCAAGGTATCCGCAACCGGATACTTTATCGCGAGGAGGAACTCACTCCGGGCGATTTTCTGATGGTGGTGCGCAACAACTACCACTGGATACAGGATACTGAAAATATCAGTTTTATCGCCAATGGCGACATTGTGCGGCTGATCCGTATCCGTAAATACGCCGAACGCTACGGATTTCGTTTTGCCGAAGTGGATCTTTGCCTCCCCGACTACCACCACCACGAATTTTCAGCCATCATCATGCTCGACGCACTGTGCAGCGAAACAGCGGCTATCACTGCCGAACAGAATCAGCAACTGTACTGTGCGGTAGCCGAAGATTATGCGCACGTCGCGTCTAAAGCGCAGCGATATAAGATGATTAAGGAAGATTCCTATTTCAATGCCTTGCAGGTAAAATTTGCATACGCAGTTACCTGCCACAAAGCACAGGGCGGACAATGGCAATGCGTTTTTCTCGATCAGGGCTGGTTAACGGACGAAATGCTGAATATCGAATATCTGCGCTGGCTGTACACAGCCATCACACGAGCCACAAAAAAACTGTATTTAGTCAATTTTTCTGAAAAGTTTTTTGCGATATGTCCCTTTGTATCTCCATATCTATGAATTTTTGCAAAAAATACACATTTTTGGTATATAAAACGTGATGAAATGTATTTTTCGCTATTTTTAATGAATGTCTGCGGGTGGGCTGTCAAAAATGCGGATAAATCTTAAAAAAATGTTCGTTCCTTTTTTATCCCGATAGGGATAGGATATTGGTAGATAATGGACGTCCCCACGATCTTAGGCGTGCCGTCAGGTACGCAACATTTTGTATATCACGTCCCGGACGGAACAATCCGGTAACCATTCCTGAACGTAATTTTTTGAAAAACGATGAGAATTTTTACACCCCAGCCTGCGGGGTGATGCATTGAAAATTCTCAATCTTTTTGCAAGTCTGCAAGCTGAACCCCGTCTTCCTCTCTCATCATTTTTTGCATCGTTCGATCGTTTGCAACGGCTTTTAATCTTTACAGACACAAAACAACTTTTCCCTTATCCTTTCTTTGAAAAAGAAGAGAATGAGGGAAAAGAAAAGTTAGGTCGGTTATTACGCCCGAAAATTACTCGTCGGCTTTTTTGACCTTTACCAGATTCAATTCAAAAATCAGGACGCTTTTGGGTTTGATGGGAGAACCGTAAGGCGGCCTTTCATCATACCCCAGTTCGGCGGGAATATATATTTCCCAGATTGAACCTTCGTTCATCAGCGTCAGCGCTTCGCCGAACCCCGGAACTACGCCGCCAACGGGAAAAGAAGCCGTATCGCTACGGTCTTTCGAACTGTCGAATACGGTTCCGTCGATCAATGTGCCATGATATACCACATCAACCTTATCCTCCTTGGCAGGTTTGAGCCCCGATCCATCTTTAATGATCCTGTATTGTAACCCGCTGGGAAGAGTTACTACACCTGATTTCTTTTTATTTTCTTCGAGAAAGTTCTGCCCTTCTTTCAGATTTTTCTCAAGGGTGCGGGCTTGTAAATTGGTGAAATAGCTTTGCAAAAACATCTGCATTTCCTGCATCAACTCTTCATCAATCTTCTTTCCCTGCTTGATAGCATCCTGTACTCCCTTAGCCATAGCATTGGTATTAAAACCGTCTATGTCAGAGTTAGCAACCTGAGTGCCAAAGCTATAACCAAGAAAATAACTTGCCGAATCCGTATCATTCTTTAATGATACTTTGTAATTGGGTTTTCCACCACCACACGATGCCAGTAAAAACGTGGCAAACGTTAATATACCTAAAACTATGTGTCTATTATTATTCATTTTACTATAAATTAAAAATTAGGCCGCAAAGATACAATAATTATGAATATAAACTGTTAAAAATTCTTAATTATTAATTGATAACAATTCTACCTCGAAAATGAGCGCCGAATTTGGTTCAATGGGGCCTCCCGGTCGCGGATTTTCACCATAAGCCAACTCCGACGGGATGTACAGTATCCATTTCGAACCAACAGGCATTAATTGCAGCGCTTCTATCCATCCGGGTATTACATGGTTAACAGTCAATTCGATAGGCTGATTACGCTCGACCGAACTTTCAAAAACCGTACCGTCAATGAGCGTTCCATGATAATGAACGGTTACTTTGTCGGTAGCCGCAGGCTTTGCGCCGGTTCCCTGTGTGACGATCTTATATTGCAAGCCGCTTGGTAAAACAACCACTTCGGGCGCATTTTTATTATTGCTCAGAAATGCGCGACCATCTGTCAGGTTCTTTTCGTATTTAAGTTGCTGTATTTTCTGGTATTGTCGGCTGACAATCACATTAGCCTGTTCGGGAGTCATCTCCATAGCTTCATTATGAATCACTTTTTGAACGGCTTGACCAAATATCTCAGTATTAATCGTTTGAAAACCTCCGGATTGTATGTTTTTACCATACAGTATTCCCAACGCATAACTCACCGAATCAACTCCGTTTTTCAATTTCTGTCCATGTACCGCTGTTCCGCAAAAAATAAAACATGCCAGTACGCCAATGATTTTTATTCTATTTTTCATACCATATATTATATATTAAATTTGGGGTGCAAAGATACGTGATTTATGGGTACAATTCAAATTGTCGTATAAAAAACAATCATACCACGCCCGAAAGTATCTCCTGTCTATACTCATCCATTACAGGATTTCCCAACAAAATCCATTCATCGGGATAACTCCTCCTGATGTCGTCAATGCTTCTTCTTACATCGGCAAACTCCTCAACTTTATTTTCTATCGTATCTGTATTCATATTCAAAATCACTACTGACCGACTAAAAAAAGAAGGCTACTCCCTATGAGGTTTCGCCCTCGATTAGTATTTTTGTTGTTGGAAACAAATAAAAATACCATGGGCAAAGATAGCAAAAAACATTTAGTCGGTCAGCCGATCTTCAAACAAATCATAAAAATGATTCCGAGAGATAAATTCGATCTCTTGGTAAAAAAGAACAAAAGCGATAAAAATTACAGGGCATTCTACTCTTGGGATGAGTTGGTAACGATGCTTTTTGGCATCTTTTCGCGCTGCGATTCGATGGGAGAAGTGTGCGACGGGATGCGTGCCTTGGGCGGTAAGTTAAATTATTTGGGCATGGATTGCGCTCCTGCCAAAAGCACTGCGGGCGATGGTTTACGCAATCGAAGCGAAGATTTTTTCAAGCAGGTTTACCGGATGCTGATAGAGCATTTTGAGCCGGTTTTGTCGGTCAGCCGGAAAGAGGATGTGAAATTTGAGAAGTTTTACGCCTTCGATT
>Ga0082212_10002239_pt1 | contig 28379 bp, 26 predicted proteins | sample TergutNt197P3_FD_71548 | JGI IMG/M metagenome (GOLD analysis project Ga0082212, IMG submission 71548) | Neocapritermes taracua P3 segment gut microbial communities from Petit-Saut dam, French Guiana - Nt197 P3 | ecosystem: Host-associated > Arthropoda: Insects > Digestive system > Gut ...
TTGTACGATATTTGTACCGTTTTTAGTATGTATTTCATGTTATATTATGTAATAAATATCTTGTAATTATGGTAGTAGCAAGCGTAAACGAGTTTCGCGTAAATCAAAAGAAATATCTTGATTTGGCCAAACAGGATGTACAAGTATTTTTAAAACGCGGCAGCGATCTATTTGCCGTCATACCTGTTCAAGAGCGGCACAAGGTGAATTTCAACCCTGTCTGGGTTGAACATTTCAAAAAAGCCGAACAGGAAATCCGGTCCGGTAAAGTTACGGCAATTAAAAGCAGTGATATATGGACGAAAGTAAGAGAACTCGATACACCCTGATTTTTACGGATTTGTCATTGAAAGACCTTGCTTTTCACGACAAAACCGGAAATCAGGCGACTTTAAAACGGATAGACCGTATTTTGGCGGAACTTGAGACAACGCCGTTTACCGGTATTGGAAAACCACATGAATTGAGTTATGATTTTGCCGGTCGTTGGTCGCGCCATCTAAACAAAAAAGACGTCATTGTTTACCAAGTTAATGAAACAGAAAAAACTGTTTATATCTATTCAGCTCGCTATCATTATTTTGACAAATAATCCCATATCATACTGCAATGTTAAATCCTATGGTTTTACGTTGAAGTATTGCTGTAATTTCTGTTTCGTGCTGGTTGTAAATAGCGGCGAATATTCTGTTTTTTCATATTACATCGCCCCGACTGCCGATTTCAAAACGGAACTGCTGTCGCAGGGCATTGAAATAGAAGCGCTTGCGCCCGAATGGCTTCGCTCGGACATGGCAGCAACCATAAAGAAAATGAATAAATTTTATGAATAATTGCCGCTTTATGCCATGATTTCTGCTTCTCAGTTGATTCAGTTTCCGAAGGCCGCAACGTTTATATTCATCGTACGTGAAATAAATTCCTGCAAACGGAATGATGTTTTTAGAAATTTTTTCTACTTTTGCCATGTCGGTTTGAAAATCTATCTTTTTGTTGATTCATACCACAAAATGAGTGATTTTTTTTAACCCACAAAGCGTTGCAAATATATTATTTACAACGCTTTAGTTTATATTTGAAAAATTTATTTGCGGATTTAAGGAAATATATAAAAACATTATGGTAGAGAAATTTGGGAAGACCTGGTGGGGCGAGCATTGGTTGCGGTCGCTGGAAAATGTGGATTATGACAATCGCTTGCCGCGTGGCGCTTCGTATGCACGGAGCGGACACGTGAAGGATATTAAAATCAAAGGAAATCAGATTGTGGCAAAAGTGAAAGGCACTCGCGCGACACCTTACAAAGTGACGGTTATCGTACCGCCGTTTTTTGAGGAAGATATTGAACGGTTGATGAAAAAAATCATCGAACGTCCTGCGCTGATTTCGAAACTGCTGAACCGCGAACTCGACCCGGCCATGCTGGGAATAGCCGAAGAACTGGGATTGAAGGTCTTTCCGCGTCAATGGACGGATTTCAAAATGCAGTGTTCCTGTCCCGACTGGGCTGTGCCGTGCAAGCATCTGGCTTCGGTCATCTATATGCTGAGCCGCGAAATCGACAATAATCCGTTTTTGGTTTTTGAAATTCACAACGTGAACCTGATTGAGGAGTTGAAGAAACGCGAAATTTTTGTTCCCGACCAGAAGAAAACAGAAATACCGTTCCTGCCTAATCTGCTGCTTTTGCCAAAACCAACCACCGCCACCGTGTCCACGTCCGTAGGGGTAGTCCCTCGCGGCTACCCTGAAAACGGTAACAACGTTATTGCAAATGGGGATGATTTAAATCAAACAGACGTGAATGACAATACTCGGCGTCATCCTGAACTTGATTCAGGATCTCTTGATTCAGCATCTCCTGTGAGATTGCGGGTCAAGCCCGCAATGACGGATGGGCGGGGCCTTACCATCGGTAGGAACGAAGCAATCCAGAAAAAGCCGCGTTCAAAACACTGGATTGCTTCGCAGGCTCGCAATGACGGGGAGCAGTACCGCAATGACGAAGAACATGCTGTCGGGGCAGTTGTCGGCGAGGCAGTTGTCGAGGCAGTTGTCGAGGCAGAAACTGACCCCCGTGTAAACCCCGTCTACGAACGCGTCGATTTCTCGCAACTGCAAAATATTTCGGACGCCCTTGTCCAACTCCTGCCCGATGCCCCGCCATTTTATCCTTCGGGCAACTTCCGCGAATTGTATGCTACGCAACTCGCCCGCATCGCAAGAGACGGAAACCGACTGCTCTCTAAAAAGCTGGATTTCAATGCCGTTTTCCCCCTTTCCGAAAATCTTTTACTAACCAACCGTTCAACGCTGACTTTGACGGTGAATGGTAAGAACGAAGTCGAAACAGGCGGAGAAAACCATAAAATCAAGCGTATCAGCCAGTTGATACCAGCGCTTTTCGCCCTGAACCCCGACCGCCTGCCTGATTTTGAACCTTCGATAGCGGCATTCCATAAAATTCTGCTCGCCTCGCTGCATCTGTCGGCGAATGGCATGATTATCCCACAGATTGTCCAGTTGGAAGATAAACGATTTATTATCCGCTGGTTGCCTGCCACGATGGACAGTCATGTGAAAACAGTCGTCGAAAAATTATCGGCCATTCTGCCCGACGGTTTATTACAGACAAAGAAAATAACACGTAACAAGGAAAAGACGTTACAGGTTGAAAATCAAACGACTGAACTACTATCGCTTTTTCTTGGCGCTTTCGTTTCGCAACTTGCGAAGTCCGCAACGAATGATCTGTTTGAAGACTTGTTTTTCAAGAACAGGGCTTATGCCTTCAAGGATGTTGCCGAAAATGCGCTGAGTGGTGGCATCAAGGTGTGGTTAGACCGCTATTACCTTACTGCCGAGACGTATAAACCGGTGATTACGGTATCGGAATCGTTGATGGATGCGTTTGAAGTGAACATATTGGTTGAAGATGCGACGCAGCCTGATACATTGCCCGTTCCGCTCGAAGATATTCTGAAACAGGAACAGTATGAAAAACAACGCTTTAAGATTTTACAGGGCGTTTCGCTGCTTACGCCGTTTATTCGCGGATTGGACACGCATATCAATTTTGGCGGCGACACGCCCATTCGCTTCACGAACGACGAGTTTGCCCCGTTCCTGATGGACGTCTTGCCGGCAGTCCGTTTGCTCGATATTAAGATTTTGTTACCCAAAGCGTTACAGGAATTATTACGCCCCAAAGTATCCATCAAAATCAAGAAAAACGAAGACGGAGCAGGGTTTATCTGTTTGGATGATTTGCTTTCGTTCGACTGGCAAGTAGCGATGGGCGAAGAGATTATCTCACCCGACGATTTTGAGCGATTATTACAAAACGCTTCCCGACTGTTCAAATTCAAGGAAAATTACATCTATGTCGATGAATCCGACCTTGAGAGGCTGCACAAAGCCTTCACGTCGGTAAAGCCGCTTACGCCTTTTCAGTTACTGCAAACGGCGCTGGCCGAAGAATACGAGGGCGCGCCCGTCAGTCTTACCGGTGAAGTGCGCGAATTGATTGACGAACTGACGTCTACCGAAACAATCCCGCTGCCTCAGGGTCTTCAGGCGCAACTTCGTCCGTATCAGCAGCGCGGTTTTTCGTGGATGTACCGCAACAGCCGCATCGGTTTCGGCAGTATTATCGCCGACGATATGGGCCTTGGCAAGACCTTGCAGGTGATATCTATCCTGCTGAAATTCAAGGAAGAAAATGCGCTTGACAAAAAACATAAAGCGCTGGTGGTCGTGCCGACAGGCTTGCTGACCAACTGGCAGGCCGAAATCGAGAAGTTTGCCCCCTCACTCACGTCGCATATTCATCACGGGACATTACGCGACATCAAACAATTCAACGCCGACGTCATGCTAACCACTTACGGCGTTCTGCGAAGCGATTTTGAACTGTTGAAAAAACAAAAATGGCAGGCGATGATTATCGACGAGGCGCAAAACATTAAAAATAACGATACTGCCCAATCGAAAGCGGTAAAAAGCATTCCCGCAAACATCCGCATAGCCATGAGCGGAACGCCGGTCGAAAACCGCCTGACCGAGTTTTGGTCGATCATGGATTTTACCAACAAAGGCTATCTGGGAACAGTCAAGTCGTTTAAAGACGTTTTCGCTAATCCCATACAAATATTTAACGACGAGAAAGTTACGTCGAAATTCCGCAAAATCACCGCGCCGTTCATGTTGCGCCGCATGAAGTCCGACAAGACAATTATCTCCGACCTCCCCGATAAAATCGAACAAAACCAGTTTGCACAACTCACCAAACAGCAAGCCGCACTGTACGAAAAAACCATGATGGCCGCCATGGAAGAGTTAGAAGGCTACGAAGGCACAGACCAGCAAACACTCTTCAAACGCCAGGGTATGGTACTGCAAATGATACTGGCGCTCAAACAGATATGCAACCACCCAACCCAATTCCTGAAAAACGGACAATACGACGCATCGATTTCGGGCAAAACCGAATTGCTCTTCGAACTGTTGGACAGCATCACTGAAAGTGGCGAAAAAGTGTTGATTTTCACGCAGTTTACCGAAATGGGCGAACTGCTCGAACGTTTCATCACCGAGCGTTTCGGCGAACACCCTATGTTCTACCACGGCGGTTGCAGCATCAAGCAGCGCGAAGACATGGTACGCCGCTTCCAGCACAACCGCGCCGACAAGATTTTCCTGCTCTCGCTCAAAGCTGCCGGCACAGGCCTGAACCTCACAGCCGCCTCGCACGTCATCCACTACGACCTCTGGTGGAATCCCGCCGTCGAAAACCAGGCCACCGACCGCGCCTACCGTATCGGACAGAAGAAGAACGTCATGGTGCACCGCATGATTTGCAAAAACACCTTTGAAGAACGCATCGACGCCATGATTCAAAAGAAAAAACACTTAGCCGAAATGACCGTCGCCACCGGCGAAAACTGGATAGGAAAGTTGAGCAACAAGGAGTTGAGGGAGATATTCGGTTAATGATTTTTAAATAGATAGCAATATGAACAGAAAAAACAGGGTATGGGTTGAGGAACCCCCAAAACCCGTAAAATTATCCCAATGGGATAAAGAATCCTTACTGAAAAGGGTAGAAGCAGAAGTTGCAAAGACGACTAAGCTTCAAAAAGACGTGTCGCGAATAGAAATACGGGCCGGGCGCGTGTATTTCTATAAACTATATGAACAGTTTATAATAGAGGGTACGACTGTTACCATTCCGTTGATTGAGGGAAAATACGTTGAGTTTCCGTATGCCCGGATTACCGTTTATGACAAGACATTCCGCGATTGTTCCTTAAATTGGCAAAGGTACAACAACCAATGGATGACGGTTAACGAAGGTACGTTGGAGGAATGTATCCAAAAGGCAGAACAGAGCGACTGGTTTCGATAACTTGGCCGTTTTTTTGCAGTCAACACCCCAATAGGCTGACATCGCTCCACGCTTACTTTCTGCAAAGTAAAGAAATTTTTCAGAGAATGAAAAAGAAAAAACATGATTAAATTGTCTATCTGGAAAAATATTCATAGGTTTGCAAACTGAAAACATGATTTATTAACTTATAAAGATCAAAAAGATGAAACATGAATTATCCCGTCGAAAATTTATCGGCACTGTATCGGCTGCGACATTGGGTGTTGCGGCAACGAATTTTGGGTCGGTCTTTGCTAAGACTTCGACGACAACAGACAAATTAGCCATTCTCGGAGGCGATCCTGTCCGGCAGAAAGACAAATCATGGCCTAAGTGGCCTGCCATAGCAGTAGATGATAATGTGGTGGCAACAGTCGAACAGACTTTGAGAAGCGGCGCCTGGGTACGGTTTGACGCAGGCCCCCAAAGGGTATCGCAATTTGAAAAGGAGTTTGCCGCCATGTTGGGCGCCAAGCACTGCGTGACAACTGGCGCCGGCACGCAATCGCTACAAATTTGTGTGGAGGCATTGGGTATCGCTCCGGGCGACGAGGTGATCACTTCTCCCTACACCGATTTCGGAACAATTGCCGCCATTCTTTGCGCTCGTGCACTTCCCGTGATGGTCGATCTTGACAGAGATTCTTTCCAACTCGATCCGGCGCTTGTGGAAAAACGCATCAATGCAAACACAAAAGCCATCATGCCCGTTCATATCATGGGACAGGCCTGCGATATGGACAGTATCATGGCCATTGGGAAAAAATACAACCTGCCTATTATCGAAGATGCCTGTCAGGCGCATCTTGCCGAATATCGAGGGAAAAAACTGGGAACGGTTGGCCTGCTTGGCTGTTTTAGTCATCAAGGCTCCAAAGTGATCGGGTGCGGTGAAGGCGGTTCAATTGTCGGCGACGACGATGCCTTGATGGAACAAATCTTTACGGTCATGAACAAGGGCGCATCGCGTCAAGGGGTGAGTGAACGCATTGGGAACAAATGCAGGATGCATGAGTTGGAAGGCGCCCTGCTTGTGTCTCAATTGGCCACTGCAAAAGATCGGTGGAAACTCCGCGACGACAATGCCAAATATTTAAATTCCAAGCTGAAAGCATGTCCCGGCTTGATACCGCAAAAGCTATACCCCGGTTTTGAAAGCGGCGCGTGGTGGCTTTACGCAATGAGCTATCGCAAAGAACATTTCAACAACGTGAGCCGAAGCGTTTTCATGAAAGCGCTGGCGGCCGAAGGCATCAGTTTTTCTTCTTACATACGTACAGGTCTGCAAAATGAGCCATGGGTTGACCACATGCTGGGATTGAAAGTATACCGGCAAAATTATGCTCCCTCCCGTTTGAAACAATACCGCGAAGAATTGCCCTTGGCCGTGTGCGACAAAATCTGTAACGAAGAGATGCTGATATTCAACGGGAGGTCTACCTTGTTGGCTACCAAAGCCGACATGGACGACGTTGTCAATGCGGTAATGAAACTTTACGAAAACAAGGCTCAATTAGCGACTGTTACTGTTTAGAGATAAGGGAAACGATGAATAGACGGAATTTCATGAAAAGCGCCAGCGCCATAGCTGCTTTGGGCGTTGGCGCTTTTGAACAGGCTGCTTGTCCTGCTTCGTTCGCCACGCAAAATGCAGCGCGCTTGTCGGATGTTGATAGCGCCAACGAACGATTCAGATTTGCCTCAAATCAAAACAAGGAAAAACCCGTGATAGTGGATGTACATGGACATCTATGGCTAAAAAATGCGGAAAGAGACAAGGTGACGAACCTTAGAATCTGTTCGGCTTATAATATCAAAAAGCTGTTTATTTCGACTTTAAATGGCTATTACCCGGATGAAACCGAAGTCAGAAGCTGCAACGAAACGACTTTCGGATTCATGAAGGAACGCCCGAACCTTATTAAAGGGTTGGCTTACCTGAATCCTGCCAATCCCAACTGTGTGAATGAGCTGGAACGCTGTGTCAACGAGTTCGGCATGTGCGGGATCAAGTTGTGGGTTGCCACATTCTGCGATGATGAGCGGGTAAATCCAATAGCTGAAGCGGCAATAAAATACGACATCCCCATCGAAGTTCATTGTTTCAAAAAGACAGTCGGTCAACTGGAACACGAAACGACGGGTATCCATGTGGAAAACTTGGGGAAGCGTTACCCCGAACTCAAAATCATCATGGCGCATATCGGTTCAAATGTATACGACACGGTAAAGTGTATAAAAGAATACGATAATATTTTCGCGGATTTTTCCGGGTCTGTCATGAGGCGCGACGACCTTGACTATACGATACGACATATCGGGGTGCAGCGCCTGCTTTTCGGTTCGGATATGCCCGGCAGTTTTGATGATTGCGTCGGGCAGGTTGAGGGTGCCGCCATTACCGATGAAGAGCGCAAGATGATCTATTGCGGCAACGCCTGTAAACTATTTAAAATGGAGGATATGGAATCATGATGATTGATGCAACCTGCTTCACGGGAAGATGGCCTTTTCGTAAACTTGGCAAGCCCGCTATCGCCGACCTTTTAGAAGACCACGCAAAGAACGGCATAACCGCAGGCGTGGTTTCAAGTCTTGAATCGATTTTTTACAACGATCCGATGGAGGGCGACGAAGCGCTTGCCGTCAGCCTTCCGAAAGGATATAAGCTGGCTGTCACCCACAATCCGCTGTTACCTTACGCAGTCAAGGAGATACGCCGCAATCAGCTGAACGCGGTTGCAGTGCGCTTGTTTCCATCGTATCACGGGTATGACCCCAGCGACGGAGCCGTGCAGGAATTTTGCCGCGCGGCAGCTTCCGTCGGGCTGATTGTGTATATCGTTAGCAGAATGGACGATGTTCGGGCAGACTACATTCACAAGCAGAAAGTGCCGCCATTCAGCGACATCATGGCCCTTGTACAGGCTACGCCCGAATGTAAGTTTGTATTGTCAGGTATGCGGATGGACGAATTATGCCGGATGGCGAAGGACATCATTCAATGTGAAAACCTGTTCGTAGATACGGCATACGCGAATGTGCCACCGTTTCCTTACAGCGCTATTATCGCCGCGCTGCCCGCCGAACGGATACTGTTTGCCACGCATTATCCCATGATATGCCTTGAAAGTAATTTGGTAGCCTTGGAAAATTCATCGATTGATGCCAAAGCGAAAGCTACCATTCTGCATGGCAACGCAGAAAAATTGTTCGGGTTTTGAACAAAAAAAAATTAAAAAACGCGAAAAATTTGGTCGTTTCATAATAGTGTCTTATCTTTGTCCTTTCTATAAAACAGTTCACTATCATATTTTCATTGTCAATATCACAATATAATATATCAATAAAAATGGAAAGTAATAAAATCAATCGTCGCCGTTTTATCGGCACAGTAGCGGCTGCTACAGCAGGCGTAGCCGCATCGGGATTTACACCCACGTTTGCAAGATCAAGAGATACGGCCGAAGTACCGGCTATTCTCGGAGGGCCAAAAGCCCACAAAACAGGATGGCAAAAATGGCCACAATGGGACGCGGAAAAATTCACTCCGCGCATCACCGAAGTGATGAATAAAGGCGTCTGGTCGCGAAGCGAAAGGGTCAGCGAGTTTGAAAAGAAATGGGCGGCACTGCACGGGTCAAAGCATTGTCTCACTACCGTAAACGGGACAAACGCTTTAAGCGCCGCATGGATGCAGTTGGACATCCGCCCCGGCGATGAAGTGATATGTTCGCCTTATACCTTCAGCGCTTCGGTCTGCGGCATCCTCTATAAAGGCGCCATGCCGGTCTGGGCAGATATTGACCCGACGACATTCCAGATTAGTCCGGAGAAAATAAGGGCGAAAATCAACTCGCGAACCAAAGGCATCCTGCCGGTTCACATCTGCGGTTATCCGTCCGATATGCCTGAGATTATGAAAATCGCCCGCGAACACAATCTATTCGTGGTGGAAGATGCCTGTCAGGCACACCTGGCAGAGATAGACGGCAAAAAGGTAGGTACTTTCGGCAATGCAGGCTGCTTCAGTTTTCAGACATCCAAAAACCTTCCCATAGGCGAAGGTGGCGGGATTCTGACTGAAAACACAGAATACTTCGACCGGTTGTACTCCTATCACAACTATGGTTATGCGTCAGGTTCCATGCCCGGCGCGGTCAGTAACATACGCTCCTTTATCCTCTCGAACAAGATTCGTATGGCAGAATACCAGGCCATGATCGGATTGTGCCAACTCGAAAGCCTCGAAGCGCAGCACAAAATACGAAACGAAAATGCGGCCTATCTCACAAAAAAACTGTCAGGGTATCCCGGCGTTACGCCGGTGAAGTTTCATAAGGGCGGAACGCAAGCATCTTATTATGTGTATGCCATGGTCTACAACCCTGAAGCGCTTGACGGACTTTCGCGCAAGCGGTTCTTGGAGGCGATAAGCGCTGAAGGCGTTCCTTTTGGCGGCGGTTATCCTGACGACGCGATATACACGCAACCGTTCCTCCACGAAGTATTCAAAACCGATATTTATAAAAAGTTTTACTCGGCCGACGATCTCGATTTCGATAAATACCAACAGCGAAATCAATGCCCGAGCTTGATTAAAACCTTCAACTCGGCTATCTGGATGTTTGGACAGGGACTCATGCTCGGTTCAAAATCCGATATGGACGACATCGTCAACGCTGTGGATAAAATTCACAACAACGTTAAGAAAATCAAAGGTTGACATATCGGGAAATTAGACTACCTCTTTTATCGAGGCGTGACGTAGTCGCGCCTCGATAAAAGAGGTAGTTGTATCTATATGAAAATTAATAATTCATCATTAATTTCTAATGAAAGAAGAAGATAAAGCCCGGCTCTTTTCGTTGGATGCGTTGAGGGGCTTCGACATGCTGTTTATCATGGGATTTGCAGGATGGGTTGTTGCGTTTTGCAACTTGTTTCCCTCGTCGGAAGTGATGACATGGTTCGCTTCGCAGATGCGTCATGTCGAATGGGACGGATTGACGCACCATGATACAATCTTCCCCCTGTTTCTGTTTGTTGCAGGGATATCGTTCCCGTTCTCTATGGCCAAACAACGCGCTGCCGGTAAATCCGAAAAGCGGATAATAGTAAAGATTATTTCGCGGGGGCTTGTCTTGGTCTTGCTGGGCTTGGTATATAATGGATTTTTCAAATTGGAATTTGAAACGCTCCGGTGTGCGAGCGTGTTGGCGCGTATCGGCTTGGCGTGGATGTTCGCGGCCTTGCTGTTCATGAAGTTCAAGCCCAAAGTACTAGCTGTTGTGGCTGTTGTGATTCTTGTCGGTTACTGGCTGATGATGTGGCTGATACCCGGCGGAACTGACCCCTATTCGTTTGAAAACAACTTAGTTGGGACGATTGACCGCGTGTTGTTGCCCGGCAGGTTGATTTACGGCGACAACTATTTTGACCCCGAAGGGTTGCTGAGTACGTTGCCTGCCATCGTGACTGCCATGCTGGGTATGTTCACCGGCCAGTTTATTCGTATTTCAAGCGAGCGGATATCTGGAAACAGGAAAACGCTGTATATGGTGGGGGCGGCCTGTGTGTTATTGATTGTCGGGATGCTGTGGAACTTGGTTTTTCCGATCAATAAAAAGTTGTGGAGTAGCTCCTTTGTTTGCGTGGTGGCGGCCTATTCGCTCTTTTTATTTGCCTTGTTTTATTACGTAGTTGACGTGAAAGGTTACCGTCGCTGGACGCTGTTTTTCCGTGTCATCGGCATGAATTCCATCACGATCTATTTAGCGCAGCAGATCATCGGTTTCAGGCAGATTTCCCGGTTTTTCATTGGCGGGATTGCCGGAAAATTTCCAGAGATAGTAGCGAACCTTGTTAATGCGACGGGTTACATCATCGTTTGCTGGCTGTTCCTGTATTTTTTGTACAGGAAGAAAATTTTCTTAAAAGTCTGAATACGACACACATTCATTCGAAAGCCGGCAGTAAATGCTCCCAGATCAGGTTGATTTCGGCCTGCATGTTGGATACTTGGGCGGTGACTGCTATCACGGCGTCTTTTTCGGGCAGGATGATGATGTATTGACCGTTTGCGCCATCTGCACGGACGCCGTTATGCCGACAGCGCCACATCTGGTATCCGTAGCCTTGCAGCCAGTCGCTGTCTTCGGGTTTTATTTTCAAATCTTCACGTTTTGTCCCGGCAGGCAACGAAGCGATGTGTGAAGTGGTTGCCTCTTCAATCCACGATTCGGGCAGCAGTTGTACGCCATCCCATTTTCCTTTCTGCAAGATGAATTGTCCCAGCTTGGCCATATCTTCGGTTTTGACGTTCAGCCCCCATCCTCCGACGTTGATGCCTTGCGGATTTTCTTCCCAAATGATGCCGGTTATCCCCAAGGGCTTGAACAGGCGTGGCGTAAGGTAATCGATCAATTTTTCGCCCGTCACTTTTTGAATAATGGCCGAGAGCATGAAGGTAGCCATGCTATTATATTGAAATTCTGTTCCCGGCTTGCGATCAAACGATACCGAAAGGAAAGCCTTCACCCAATCGGTACCGTCAGTACGACGCACCTGATTCACTGCTTTCTCGTCATTTCCGACAGACATAGTGAGTAAATGCCTGATTTCAAGTTCCTTCAGATTTTTACTAACCGTTTCTGGAAGTTTGTCAGGAAAAAAAGAAATCACCTTATCCGTCACTTTCAGTTTGTTTTCGCTTACTGCGAAACCGATGCCGGTAGCCGTGAACGTTTTGCTTACCGACCACAACGCATGAAGTTTGTCGGGCGCATGGTCGCCAAACCATCGTTCTTCAATTACTTTTCCATGTCGGACGATCATCAGGCTATGAATATCCTGCTCGCCTTCCTTAATAGCCGACAAGTAGTTGGCAATGCCTTTTCGGGAAACATTTTCCGCCTGTGGCGTGCTACGTGGTAAAGGTTTGGCAATTAATTCGTCCAGATTTTTGTCGTTGTCGCCGCCCGAAAATTCAACGGTTTTAGCCCATACTATCGCCTGTGAAAGAACTTTCAGAAAAGCAGGATTTTCCCACGATTGCCGATCATGTCCTAACGTCAGCGCAACAACGCGCGATTTGCCATATCTATTTGTCCAGCATACAAACGGCCCGTTCACGGGTGAATCAGTTGAAAGTACCGGATGAACATCAGAGCGAATTTCGGTATCGCCGTATGCTTCGTCGATGATCACAAAATCGGATACCCCTTGCGTGATCGGATGATTTTTATCTTCCACACGCACTTGAAGCGTTGCATCATGGGTATATTTGGAAGGTTTTTGTACTTCGCCATCTTTCGTCCAGGGGTAATGGTGATAGCGTCCGCCCACAATTTTGACGTATTCCGGCCAGTGGTCGTAACTGCAAAAAGCATGGTGAAGCACGACTAAGCCTTTCCCGTTATGAAGCATGGCGATAAAATCGCGTTGCGCCTCCGGCGGTATCCCTTTAGGCATATCATACAGCATGACAACATCATATTTGTCAATAACCCCTGTTTTCATCATCCTGTAAGCATCAGGATGCTCCACATGGTCGTAAGCAATCGGCAACTTGCCCAGCATCACATCAAAGTTTTCCTTGTCATAATCATGCCCGCCGGTAATAAACAACACTTTGACAGGCGAATTGTTCTGGCACGTCATAAGACTGGCTGATAAACAAAACGCGCACAATAATACGGTTAATTTTTTCATGTTCATTAAGTTAATTGTTTCTTTACATTTTTCGGCAAAGGTAACGATTTTATGCGAGAATTTTTTTATTGTTGGGGTAAAACTGAAAAATTATACGTACCTTTGCGGCATCAACTATTATATTATGACAAAAATTGAAATCAATACAGTTCATTCTACACAGGCTACGTTGCTCAACAGAGAGGAGAATACACTTTTGAAGCGTTTTTTATTTATATCCTGTCCTGCTCAAAAAGGTAGATGATTCAAAACCGTATAGATTAAGAAATTAGCAATACCAAATTTTACATTATGCAAAAATTTTTGAGTTGGTGCAGTAGTTTTTTAGAGAAATACAGGTATCCGATCTGTTTTATTTTATTTCTTCCGGCGTTCTTTTACAGAGATTTTGCCATTCCCACCGAATTGAAATACCTCAGTATTGCCGATGAGGCGTTGAGAAACAATACATGGTTTACGTTCTACAATCATGGTGATATTTATGCCGATAAGCCGCCGCTCTATTTTTGGTTGATAATGCTTGGGAAGATGATAACGGGCAGACATCTGCTCTTAGTCATCGGACTGTTCAGTCTCGTTCCGGCAATCGGAATAACGGCAATTATGGATAAATGGTTCAAACAATTTAACGTCAGCCATCATCCGGCAGTATCCAATTTACTGTTGCTCACGACGGCGCTTTTTCTGGGACTCTCCGTGTTTGCACGAATGGATATGCTGATGTGCTTTTTCATCGTCTTGTCGATTTATACATTTTTTAGAATCTATAAAAATGTACATTCCCCGCGTGAAACGTGGCTTTTGCCGGTCTATCTGTTTCTGGCCATTTTCTCCAAAGGGCCTTTCGGATTGATGATACCGGCTACTTCTATTGTTGTATTTCTAATTGTTGAAAAGCAAATCCGAAATATCGGCAAATATTTCGGAATCAAACAGTTGGCTATTCTTGTAGGACTTTGCGTTCTGTGGTTTGCTTTCATTTATTGGGAAGGCGGAACGGAATACCTCCACGATCTTCTCGTCAAGCAGACGGTAGGTCGGGGAATAGATTCCTTCGCGCACAAAGAGCCGATCTGGTACTATTTCCCGCGTCTATTATGGTCTTTTGCCCCGTGGACAATACTCTATATTACGATGATTGTCATCGGAATACGCAAAAAACTGTTTGTTTCGGATACGTTTCGTTTTTTTGTGGTCATAGCGGTTACAAATATCATCATGTTATCGCTAATCAGCGCCAAAGTTGATGTTTATTTGATGCCCGTTTATCCCTTCGCCGTTTATCTTTGTTCTGCGATATGCTTTGAAAATAAGTACGCAAAAAGTGTAAAAATGAGCCTTGCCGTGCAAGCCGGTATTTTCGTGTTGATTCTACCCTGCATACTGATGGCAAAAAACTATCTTTTTGAAGTATATGAACTAAATGTTGATTTCAAAATAACGCTACTGTATTTGGGAATCGGACTGTTTTCGTTTTCTGGAATAGTCGCTTTATGGATGATAAAAAAGAACAGGGCGTTAATGGCTGCCCTCTGCATGAGCGGCGGGATGATTCTGGCCCTTTGCGCCTTTTCGTTCATGATGCCTAAGATCAACAAATACATCGGGTTTAGAGAAACGGCAGAAATGGCGAAAAAGCTCGCAAAAGAGGAGAATACAGAAAATTATGTTACCTACAGGTACAATGTGGCTCAAAACATGGATGTGTTTCTTGGCAAGCCAATGGAATATGTCGTTTCAGTGGCGCAACTCGATTCGTTGATCAACAGGTCTCAAAAGATAATATTAATTGCCAGAAAAAAAGAAATTTTAAACGATGATGCATTTAGGGAATGGATAGATCAAAGGAAACCGAGCTGGGCTTTTGGCGATAATGCTTTGTATGTTATTTACCACTAATAATAAATAGACAATGAATCAAGAAGAAAACCGACGTTGTGGATGGTGCAAATCAGACCCTGTATACCTTAAGTACCACGACGATGAATGGGGGAAAGAAGTTACTGACGACCATAAAATGTTTGAATTTTTGGTGTTGGAATGTGCACAGGCAGGGTTAAGTTGGATAACCATTCTCAAACGACGCGATGCTTACCGAAATGCTTTTGCAGATTACGATGCCGAAAAAGTAGCCGGGATGACTGAACAGGATATGGAACGTCTGATGCAGGACAGCGGAATTATCCGAAACCGGAAAAAGATAGAAGCAACGATTACGAATGCCCGACATTTCATGGAAATACAAAAGGAGTTCGGCAGTTTCTGTAACTATTTGAGGACATTTCTTCCGGACAGCAATCCGGTAAACAATCATTGGCAGTCATTGAGCGAAATTCCTGCTTCAACGCCCTTGTCCGATGCCATAAGCAAAGACATGAAAAAGCGAGGCTTCAAGTTTTTCGGTACCACAATTTGTTATGCTCATTTACAGGCAGTCGGTTATGTGAACGACCATTTAGAGGGATGTCCGTATAAATATCGTAATGACGAAAAATAACGAACGACCGCTATGAAAAAATGGGGCATCAGATTTTGCGAAAATATTAAAAATTTAACCTGTCCGAGAAAAAACAGGAATAGTAGCCCTGTTCCGCCTTATGTCGGCTGCTTTTTTTTGATAAAAAAATACGCTAAAAATTCGGTTACTTGCAAAAAACACTTTACCTTTGCAAATGATTTAGAAACAGCTATAAAAGATTTAGTAAATGAGAAAAATATTAACAGGTTTATTATCAGGAGCAGCCGTAGGTATCATTGACGTAGTTCCGATGATATTTCAAAAACTGCCGTGGAGCGCCAACATTTCGGCATTTTCGATGTGGGTGGTTACAGGGTTTTTAGTATCGACAAGCAGTTTGAAAATGCCATACATACTTAAAAGCATGCTGATTTCCTTGTTGCTTCTGGAGGTTTGCACGCCGCTTATCGGCTGGGAAACAGTACTTGTACCCATCTTGCCGATAACGATTGTGTTAAGCGTATTACTGGGCTGGATGATCGGAAAATTCACGGATAAGAAGTAATCGTTTTAGAAAACCGGAAAAGAACGATGCTGTTATTTGCATATATCGAAAACAGACGTAATTCGCGAGAGACCGCCACAGAGATGCGGCACAATATATCACTGCTCGAACTGCAGTTGAAAAAGGATTATCCGTAACGAAAAAGCGCCATGAATATAGAAGAATTACGCGAATACTGTCTTTCGCTGAAAAACGCGACCGAAGATATGCCGTTTGATGACGAGATACTTGTTTTCAGGGTGTTAGGCAAATGGTTTGCCGTAATCGCATTGGACGAACCCGAACTGAAAATATCGGTCAAATGCGACCCTGCCAAAGCCATTGAGCTGCGCGAACAGTACCGGTGTGTGGAAGCGGCTTGGCATTTCAACAAAAAGTACTGGAACACAATCACCCTCAACCGCGACATGAACGACGAAACCGTCAAACACTGGATTCGTCATTCGGTAGCGGAAGTCGTGAAGAAATTGCCCAAGAAATTACAGTTCGACCTGTTATAAGCAAGCGTTGTATCGTTGATAGCTTCGTTTCGCGGTAGGGATCGTTTCCTTTCGGGTATATTCCGTCTGCGCGATACATTTTAATTCGGTAAACATCTCCAAGATGTATCATGCGAGTGCGGCCTCCAGTTCGAGTTGTTCCAGAATAAAATCGAGTGTGCTTTCGTCGGCGTTGGCTGACTTTGCGATTTCAATAATGTTCAATTCATCGCCTCTGTTACCGTTGCGTTTTTGCCATGCTTTTTGCCATGCGGAATCATGCGACTTTTTGAGGAGATGATGAAAAGATAAACCGCTATTTTCACGTATTGATTCATCAAGGCATTCAATGTCTATTTTCGATAATTCATCCATGTCGGGACTTTCTGATGACGATAACATGTAGTCGTCAATGTTAATTGATATTGTGATGGCGTTATTTCCGTCTTTTATATAATTGTACAGCATAGACGGTACCGGCCCAAAAGGGAGCGCTATAAAATCAGGGATCATGGCATATCCGTAGCCTACCAGTCGCTTTTGGCTGGCGAAATACAGTATCTTAAACAGTTCGTGTTTTCCTATACACTTTCCTGGAACTGAATTTAAAACGTAGAGAACGATTGCTTTTAGTCTTTCTATTTCCATCGGGCATAATTGTGCGGCAAAGATACATCAATTTTTCGGAATCGTCAATTTTTTTTGATTATTTACAAAAAATCCATTTGAAGTTCATATTCAATGAATGAACAACATATTGTAACATTTCGTCAGTCATGATGTATATCCAGCGGAGTTTAGCTTGAGAAAAAAAACTCCACACCTGAGGACAGGGGGAGTTTTTTGAATAAACGCTCCGAGGGGAGGTCGCCCGCAGATAACGGGCGGCTCGGAGTTAATGGATCAGGGCTACTTTTTTTGTCCGGAGACCCTCTTGGGTGAGGATCCGGACAATGTAGATGCCTTTTGGCAGCCCTGTGAACAGGACGCGGTCGCCACTGTTCATTGTACTTTTCAAAAATTTGAACTTTCAAACTGTCATCCTCGTAAGCATATTCGTCAAAATCAAACTCCGTGACAACACTTTCAGTTCCGTGTTCCTGACTTAATCGGTTTGCCCAGCTTTTCGCCTGTTCATAATACTTTGTCAAATAAAACGCGCGTCCGAAATCCTTGTAAGGCTTAGCTTTTGAAAGGTCAATTCCGTCAATTTTTAAGTAACTGCCATGATACAGTTTCATTTTGCGCCTCCATTTCGGTAACAAATTGTATACAAACTGCGAACAGCCCAAAAAGTACTGTCGGTATGCAGCGCCCACCAGTGCTCGTTGAGAAAATCCCACGCGCCATACTTTTTCAGATAGAAAAAAGCGTCCTGAACATTCATTTTGTATGCGTCCGCAAAAGCAGGTACGATGTATGTCATGAAGCTGATTTTATCACTCGTTGCCTTATCTGTTGTCCTATTCTCCATATTGTATTTCATTGTTTTTTAAAATGCAAAGGTACGACTTTATTATAAAATGAATAAAACTTTTTTCAAGATTTTTTTACCCATAGATGGCTTTGTCGGAATATGGAGTTTGGGCAATCCGGTAATTATCGTAAAAATGGCGACTTTTACCCTTTATCTGCATCTTTTCTTTCTACCCGACTGCTCGCAGATATGCCTTGCAAGAAGGAGGAAGTTCGCTATCTTCTATAAAAAAGTTTTTTAATTCCATTTTGCTATTTCTGAGAAATTGCTTTACTTTGCGCCAACATCTGAAAATACAAAGACTATGGCAACTATATCATTAAAGTACAATGATCGTGATTTAAAAGCAAAAAACCTGTTGAATTATATTCTGTCAACGGGCTTGCTGATACCCGAAATTGAAAAGAATTCAAGTTTGGCAAAAGCGCTTGAAGACCTCGAAAAGGGTCGTATCTATCATTCTGTCAGAAAGTCGAAGAAATGACCGCAGATGCTTTTTTTAAGGCATTAGCGTGTATTGAGGAGGCCAGATATAATTTGGACTACACTCACTCATTTAAAAAAGTGTCAGGTTATGCAGTAAATCCAAATTTGATTTGAATTTATTTTTATCTGCGGTAACTTTTCTTGTGCAAAATGATTATGATTTAACTTTGGTCTTGTTGGATACCGGTACACATTCCAACCTGTTTTAGATAAACGGCGCTTCAATGAGTTTTTTTGTCCTCGTCCTACCAATGACGTCCCGCATTTCCGTCATTGCGAGCCTGCGAAGCAATCCAGTGATAATCAATTCATTATGGTGCTTTCCGGATTGCTTCGTTCCTACCAATGACGTCCCGCATTTCCGTCATTGCGAGCCTGCGAAGCAATCCAGTGATAATCAATTCATTATGGTGCTTTCTGGATTGCTTCGTTCCTCGCAATGACGAGCGACTCAAAACGTCATTTCCGGCTCTTTGGCGGCACGCTATCCCCATTACCAATGACATGTCCCGTTTTCCGTCATTGCGAGCTTGGTTAGTGAGTATAGTCGAACTATGACCCGCAATCTCACAGGAGATCCTGAAAAAAGTTCAGGATGACGTCGGGCGAATATAAGGATTTGCAATTACAGGGGGTGCAAAAATTTTTTTGAAAAAAAATTTGTAATCATTACAAATTATGATTATCTTTGTACCCGAATAATGAATAATTTAAGGTAATATAATGAAAAAAGAACTGAATAACAGTGTTTTAAGAAATTTACGGGCGTATGGTTTGTTGCTGTTTTTATGCCTGAATCTGGTTGGCGCATACGCGCAAATTGTCCAAAAAATCGATCCGGTTTTTGAATCCAAAGTGGACAGCCTCAAAAAAGTGTATATTGCAAAGGGGGTACCTGCCGAAGCGGCAGCGCGCAGGGCCGATGCGGTCATCCATTCTCAACTGTCGGAAGATGTCGCAACGCGCGCCGGCGATCCGCTGGGAAGTCCTAATCAGGGCTCTATTCACGTAAACAGAAACCCTGTGTATCTGAACTATACGCCGCAGCAGTTAGTGGAAAATATTTTTGTAAAGGGGGGCGCCTGTTCGAGCGTCAGCAATGTGACGCTGCGGGCGCATGGCTGGGACGGCGTTTCGTGGGTAGAACCGGAAGGAGATTTGAATAAATTTCCCGGGACAGGCGAAGACAGAGGGCTGGGGTATTTTTCGCGCGGGACTTCCAATTTTGAATTTGCAGAAGGGTTGGTACTTTCAACCGGAGGACTCATCACTATCGAAGGTCCCAATGAAGCCGAAACAAAAGTTAGAGGGGCAAGAGGTCTGGGACCGAACTTATTAGGTGATGCGGATTTGGGGAGTTTATTAAACAATGCCAATAATGTTTATAATGTTTCCATTCTGGAGTTTGATTTTGTGCCGGTGAGTAATGAAATATCGTTTCGGTACGTATTTGCATCCGAAGAATATCCGTATTATGTTTTTAACAATTACAATGATGTATTCGGTTTTTTTATTTCAGGCCCGGATATTCCGGGAGGGAAGCAAAACATAGCGCGCTTACCCAACACAACAAGCAATACCGACGTCGTTTCAATTAATAATGTCAACTGGGGGGAGTTAACTAATACGCAACATAATTGCAAATCACCTACGCTGAGGGCAGTCAACCCTGAATATTACATAAACATTCCGGGTGATCCCGAATGGGCGGGAAATCCTTACAGTTGTCCTCCCTTTGTTCCGGACAGCAGGGATGACAGCTTATACAAAAGCATGGAATTTAACGGTCGCACAGTCGTATTGACAGCCACCTGCACGGTTACCCCCTTCGAAACCTATCACCTGAAGTTGGGTATTGCTAATGTTATCGATGAAGCATACCAGTCGGGCGTATTTCTGGAAGCGTACAGTTTTGATGCGGGCGGCTATCTTGTGAACTGGGGGGGTATGACCGAAGGGCAGGATTTCGTTTACAGAGGCTGTTCCGATAATAAATTTGTTGTAAGCCGTCCGGAAGCTGACCTTTCACAGTTGGTTATTCCGCTGACTTACGGCGGATCGGAATATGATCCGATAACGGCCAACAGCAATATTACGCAACCCGACGGGACAGCGCTTCCCGCAACAGTCACCATTCCGGCAAATGAATTGTCAATCGAAGTATATTACACAGTGGGTACGGCACATTCCGGGTACGGCACATTTTCGATCGAAAGCGAAAATCTGTGCGGCGGCAGCGATTTTATCAAAGTAATCAACGTCTACGACCCGTCCGACCCGTCCGAACTGGAGGCGATTGCCACGCTGTGCTCACCCGGTCAGAACGACGGCGTCATCACGGTAACAGGTACAGGCGGTTCGGGAAGGTACGAGAGTTCCATCGACGGAGGTCTGACCTGGCAGCCGGCGCCACGCACTTATACCGGACTGGCGCCCGACTATTATAGCGTAATGATTTATGATGCAGGCGCTTCGGCAACCTGCGCGAATGGCGCGACTGTGCATGTGAATACGTTTTGCGTCCATGCATTCGACGATCAGGCGCTGACGCACAAAGGCAAGTCCGTTGACATTGACGTCCTGGCGAACGATCTGACCGGAACATGCAGCAGTTCGACAGTCGCCGTCAGCGTCGTAACTCCGCCGACAAGGGGTTCGGCCAGTTTCGGTATCGATAATATGCTGACCTATACCCCGATGCAACCCGGCTTTGCGGGTCGCGATTCGCTGACCTATCAGATAGCCTGCGGTTCGGATGTGTCCACTGCAAAAGTGTATCTCATGATTTACGACCTTCCGGTCAATGTACTTGACGAGAACATATCATGTTACGATGAAATGCCGGCAAACATCCATTTCGGCACGCCGAAGCTGAAATTCAGGACGGCTTTCACCGGCACGACCAACGGACAGCCGAATCATGCCATCGACGCTTTTTCGTCGCCGTTGGTGGGCGACATCACCGGCAACGGCAAACCCGAAATCGTCATCGTGGGAACAGACCAGACTTCGACAGGAGGAAACGCCAATTCAACGATGCGGTACGTAAAAATATACAGCGGACAGACGGGACAGTTATTGTACAGTTACAATTTCGGAGTAAATTCTATCATGGGGCATACGTACCACCGCGCGCCCGCCATGATTGCGCTTGCCGATCTGGATAATGACAACATTGGCGAGATTGTCCTCTGTATCCCTCAAAACGGACAGGTACGGGCGCTCAAACCGACGCTCGACGCGCATAAAAATATTGTAGGGATGGAGGTGATGTGGACAGGAAATGTCGGAGGAACTGCCGTCAGTTATGCCGCTCCGCTCACATCGGGGCAAAATACACTGGGCTATCCGCACCCGTACGTTGCCGACCTGAACGGCGACGGTATTCCGGAGGTAATCGTCTACAACAAAATCTTCAATGGAAAAACGGGCGCGTTGCTCATGTCGTGGCGAAACAGCGCGCCTGACCCTTCTAACCCCAAATACAGCAGCATTGCCGCCAATCAGAACGGACTGACGGAGGCGGTAATATCCGACAGCCCCACGACGCAGGCAAATGCCCTGACAAACACCAACGCGGTGAGAAACCATGCCATGGTAGGCCGCAGGCCGGGTAATAACAACAATTGCGACTTCCATCTGGGCGTCCCTGTCATCATCGACATCGACGGCGACGGGCAGCAGGAAATCATCTGCGGCAACCGTATCCATAAGTTTCAGTTCAACAGTCTGACCGACCACACGCTGAACACATACTTTACCATCGAGGGTCCCGACTATGCAGATATACGGGAGACGACAAACGCCGGTCAGGGCGAGACGCGGCACTGGCTAAGCGACGGTTTTACACGCGTGGCGGATGTCGACGGCGACGGACAGTTGGAAATCATCGTGACCTCTGTTGCAAACAACGGAGCGCCAAATACAAAAGGCATCATTTACGTATGGAGCCTCGACAAGTCAAACATTTCCCCCTACGGTACGCCTGCCGGCACGCTAAAAGCGGCGTCCACATGGTTCACAAGCGGTACTTACGGAACGTTTGGCATCCCTTTTATCGGCGACATCAACGGGAAAGCGGACGGCTGGAACGGAAACGACTATACCCGAAAACTGCCCGAAATTTGTTTGATTATGGGCGCTGCAAATATTTCGCGCGGTACAGGCAATGCCGTCAACCTGAATGCTACAGCCTACCGAAGCGGATTTACCTTCCACCCCTCGGTACCGGCCGGCTCTCCTTTACGAGCAGCAGGAACCGGCGCCAACGACCCCAATTTTAACGTCACCACCGGTGCCGTCAACCACGTGCTTGCCCTGACCTACGACGGCGCGGAACCCCTTATTTACAACCGGCTAAAGATAAGCTGGGCGATGCGCCATTCCGATTCGTCCAACAACACCGGCATGACGCTCTTCGATTTCGACAACAACGGCACGGCCGACATCTGCTACCGCGACGAGACAACCCTGCGCGTGATATCGCCGGCAAGAGGCAACGGCGGGCAGGGTAGCGAGTTTGTCGGTTCAACTCATACGGAAGTATCGGATGTAGGCATCATGTTCCGTACGAGCGTGTATAGCGGTACGGGGTTTGAATACCCTACCATTGCCGACGTCAATTTGGACGGCAGCGCGGATATTGTCGTAACAAACACGCTATCAGCCAGTAACGGCTATTCGCGCGGAGTTATCGACGTGTACGAACACAACGGCGAGAAGTGGGCGCCCTGTCCGCCGGTATGGAACCAGAGCATGTACGACCCGACGCAGGTGCGCGAAGACCTGAAAATAAACGCCCTCCCGCAATCCATGCTTCATGGATACAGCCTGAACGGCGATACCATACGCCCCTATAACGGATCGTGGATACAGCAACCCATCGTCAGGGAAGGCCGCGATTACACCCCTGTGGTACGCCATCCCGATGCCACGCTGTCAAAAATGGAAATACATATACCAAACGGCAATTTAACGACAGAGATAAAGTTGGTTATCAGCAACTTCGGGGAATCTACGATCAGTGCGGCCGCACCCATTGCATTCTACAACGGCGGTTTATCGGGAAATACGCTGGCAAATTCCACTTTTATTGAAAAGAAGACGGTAGGCGTAGATATTTTTCGGGGCGAAACCGTTACAATAACGTATACCCTGACGGGCAACTATGCCGGCTGCCTGATTTGGGCGCGCATCATGGACGATGGCGTACAGTTTCCGGCCACAGGTTATGAAGACTGCAATTTAGAGAATAATGAAGTGTCGGGGAAAACGCTTTCCGTCACATACGAAGCCAATAACGGCGGACCGCTTCATGAGGTACGGGCTGCAAACCTGAATGTGGAACATGTGATTGTCAACGTCTTTCCCGCGTTCCACGGCCCGGGCGACAGTATTTGTTTCAATGGCTGGAACACGGAACCGGACGGCTCGGGCGCTCGGTTAAGACCCGGCGATACCATCACAGTTATTTCCGATACCGTCCTGTTTGCGATGTGGAACAGCGTCTACGGCGTTTACGACTGGGCGGATCTGGCTGACGTGTCCCATAACCTGACCGGCAACTTTCTGTTGATGAACGATCTGGACCGGACTTCGGGCTTTTACGAGACCTACCGCGGCGGCTATGGCGACGATCCTGACGGCGGAAAGACGGGTATGGGCGGCTCCACCACAGGCTGGCGACCGATAGGCAGTCTGACCAACGGCACGTTTCAGGGCGATTTCGATGGCGGCGGTCATACCGTCAGCGACCTCTGGCTGAACCGGACGGACTATTATCTGCGGGGTACGGGACTGTTTGGAACGATTGCGGGCAGCGTGCACGATTTGAATATCGAACTTGGCAAGAGCGGCGCCACGGGACAGGAGGCCATCGAAAGGGCAGGCATTATGACCGCCGGATTCCAGGCAGGTACTTTTGCAATCTCCGGCACAGGCGCGCTGGCAGGCTATCTGGGCGGCGGTACGGTCGGCAATATCCGGGTCAGTCGCGGCATCGTAAAAGCGGCTGCCATTGTAGGCGGCATTGTCGGCGAGGCGCTGGGTGGCATCCTGTCGGATACGCTCGTCAATAGCGCGGAAATATATGCCACAGGTATGGGCGGCGCCGTCAATAGCGGTCAGGAAGCGGGCGGCATCGCAGGCTTCTATCATAATTCCGTTATCTCCGACGGCGCTGTTTTAGCGAACACGGCGCCTGTTGAGGCGGCAGGGCGCGTGGGCGGACTGTTCGGCAGGTACCTTTCAGGCGCGGCACAGCTGTTTTCAGGCACATCGCCGCTCGGCGAGCCTTACGGGCCGGCAGCCGCTCAGGTACTGAACACCGGCGAGATTAAATATACGCCCGGCGCAACTGCGTGCGACGGCAGCGGCGGCCTCTTCGGCTTCATACAGTTACAGGGCGCCGGCGCCGTTACCATTCAAAACTACGGAAACACGGTCAACGTGACGGGCGGCACGAATGTGGGCGGTATAGTCGGCGTATCATCCTCTTTCCTGACCGTCAGGTGCGTTTATAACAAAGGGGCTATCCGTGCGGAAACATTCGGGCCGGGTACGCTCGGAGGATATGCGGGCGGTATCGGCGGAACGGTGGCGGCGCGGATGACCAACGTGTATAACATAGGCAGCATATCAGGATATCAACACCTTGGAGGCATCGTGGGGCAGCTTGAGAATCCCTCCAACAACGCCGCCATCATCATCGATACAGCCTACAATGCCGGTAGGGTAAGCGGCCACCCTGCGGCTGTTACCTCCGTTCATGCCCTGGTGGGTTCCGTCAATGGACGGATGTATTCCAATGGTCATCTACTCAATTTTGATGCCGTCACGTCGGGACAGACGTCAGGCGCGCCGGGTGCGCCCGAATATGCCGGAAGCGTCGGGGCAAGAACAACCGCCTATATGACCCAGTCGCTTTCAGGATATGTACAGCCCGACAATTGCTGGGCATACGGACTGAACGGCAAAAATACCTATCCCTATTTCGCGTGGCAGATTAACCGGACAGATCCGTCTCGGGACATTTTGGGAAGGGTTTTCAGCGACGATCTAAACTTTAACGCCATATCCGTCGGCATGGACCAGACGTCGCCGACGCCTGACCCGACGGTGACGATTGACATACCGTCAGCCGGCGGGGCAAACAATGCGTTCAACGTGTTTGCCGCTCCCGCGACAGATTATTACAAACCGCTGACGGCAGGTACAAATGCGCTACAGACCACGGGAATAGCCGCCAACATTACCCCCGTTTCCATCGGCGTGATGAGCGAAAGCGATGTGGTCACTTTCGACCTGAAAATCGAACTGGAAGCGTTCAAGTCGGCCATGCTCATTACGGTATTCGGCGATACCCTTAAACACAACGGTATGCTGTCCAATCCGGTGTCGACGCTTCACAGCGATACGATTGAATACAGGATATGGATAGCCAATCCGTATCCCGGCACGGTAAACGTGAGCATCATTGATACCGTTCCGGCCTGGCTCGACTACTTTGTAAACTCCGCAAATCATGCGGCGAATTTTTCGCATACTACAACCGCTGCATCGCCTCCGCGTTCCATATTGAAATGGACGGACATACCTGCCACTGACATGGCGTCAGTCACTTTCAAAGCCACCCCGCAGGACGGCGTGAGCGCTTCGCAGCCGATGTTCATGAACCGCGCGTGGGCCGGTATGGAAGGCGAACAGGTTCCGACCAATTCCACGTACCATCAGGGCGCAGGGGTCAGCATCGTGACATTTTCGGCCGGATATGGAGGACGCATCTACAACGCAAAAGAGCAGGCGCTCGACTTTTGCAAGTCGCCCCGCTCGGGCATCGTCGTCGTACCCGACGAAGGCTACCGCTTTGCGGGCTGGAGCCATCCGAATTATTCGTCGCTGCGCGGAAAAGCCATTCCCGCGCAAACCGGCGTCATGCACTACGATACGCTGCCCGTCTACGGCAACGTCAACCTGCACGCCGGCTTTCAGGTGGAAACTTATCGCATCACATACCATCTGCACGGCGGTTCCGTGAACGCCTCTTCCCGTCATTGCGAGGAGTGCAACGACGAAGCAATCCAGCCTAACCCTTTGACCTACACCATCGAATCCGAAGCCATCACCCTGCTCGCTCCCGAAAAGTCCGGCGACGTGTTTACCGGCTGGACAGGCTCCAACGGCGATGAAGCGCAGTTGACCGTTACCATCCCTGCCCGTTCCACCGGCGAAAGGACGTATTTTGCCAACTACCTGTACAGCGGTTCGGATGAGGCGTTGCAGGAAATGCCTTCACAGGACGGGGACGACAAGGTATGGGCTGCCAAAGACGAACTGTATGTCAGGACATCCAAGCCCGGCGCCCTGGTTCGGATCTATTCGATGGAAGGCGTCCTGCAGCGGCAACAGATCATTATCCAGCCGGGCGAAACAAAAATCAGGCTATCCGGCGGACTGTATGCTGTTACGGTGAACAACGGCGTCGGACAGGTTGTGCGGATTGAGTAGTCGATTTGTTTTTTAATAAATTTTGTATCTTTTCTCTGTAAAAAAAAATTCATTGGACGCGCTTGGAAAATCCAAATTTTTCATGTACTTTTGCACCATAATTTTTAAATATCAAAGTTATGGCAATGCCAATAAGAGGTATACCTGTGCTGGAAGGCGAAGCAGCCCGCCGGTTTATTAAGGAAGCGAAGGCAAACGAAAAGAAGCGGGGAACACACAAATTTTCCGAAGAAGACATTGCCTCGTATCGGTCAATTATGGAAAAAGCCAAAAGACTTGGAACATTATCTTTTTAGAAAATATGGGGTTTCTAAGTGATAACTGCACAGTCTTTTCGAATGCAGGCGAGATATTAAATCAAAGCCGTCCGTTTTCCTGCGGCGACAGGGATTTGGATGATTTTTTTATGCACGATGCCTCAAGATACGAGCGCCAACTGTTGGGGAAATCATACTGTTTTCGTTTGGATAACGATATGTCTACCGTCGTATGCATATTTACCCTGTCCAATTCAAGTATTGATGCCCGAAATCTGCCAAATAACAGGAGAAGAAAGTTGGCGGAAAACATTCCTCACGAAAAAAGTTTAAGCAGTTATCCTGCAACTTTGATAGGCAGGCTGGGCGGTATCTCACCGTCGACGCCTACAACAACGCTTCCGTATTGAAGTTTTATGAGGCAAACGGCTTCAGGACACTTTTTTCAACCGAAAAACAGGAAAGGGAGCATATAGGCTTTCCACCTGAAAAAGAACTCAAAACACGACTTATGTACTTCGACCTGATGCTGACATAAGCCCTCCCGCATAATCATACGGACTGAAATTGAGTAAACCAAAACCCTGATCGCTCCTGAAAAGGCCGGCGACGTGTTTACCGGCTGGACAGGTAATTTATCAGGACGTAGAATCTCTATATATAGGAGTATGACTGACAAAGATTTTTTTTGAATTTTTTACGAAGAATGAAAAAACACCATAACACAGATAAAGAATATAAACGCATGGAAATGACAGAAGAACGGCAAATCTCTCTTCGTGCAATGTGCGACGGAGACATGCCTGCAATTGAGTGTTGGCTCAACAGGGAACACGTCAGAAAATGGTTTGGCGAGCCGCAGACATGGCTTGACGAAATCAATGCAAAACACGATTGGTTGCATTATTATATCGTTGAATATGAGAATACGCCGATTGGTTTTTGTCAGTATTATGATTGCTGTAAGATGCCGAAAGGTTTATGGGAAGAAGAACAGCCGGGCAGTTTCGG
>Ga0082212_10002240_pt1 | contig 28377 bp, 23 predicted proteins | sample TergutNt197P3_FD_71548 | JGI IMG/M metagenome (GOLD analysis project Ga0082212, IMG submission 71548) | Neocapritermes taracua P3 segment gut microbial communities from Petit-Saut dam, French Guiana - Nt197 P3 | ecosystem: Host-associated > Arthropoda: Insects > Digestive system > Gut ...
TATCCTGGCAATTCACCACATCGGACGCCAGGATCAAACTGAAAAAACTATATCCGACAACTTAAGAGTTACAAGGTACTAGGTACTAGTATTACTTCTCCAGGCTGGCTTGGGCAGCAGCGACGATTGCGATAGGAACGCGGAAGGGACTGCAACTTACATAGTTCAGTCCGCACCCAAAGAAGAACTTGACGGAGCGTGGGTCGCCGCCGTGTTCGCCGCAAACGCCTAGTTTGAGGTCAGACTTGGTAGTGCGCCCTTTTTCACAGGCCATGCGGACTAATTCACCAATTCCCTGCTGGTCTAGAGTCTGGAACGGATCGTCTTCCAGTATTTTCTTATCGACATAGTCGTGCAGGAAAGATCCAGAGTCATCTCTGCTGAACCCAAACCCCATTTGGGTTAGGTCGTTTGTTCCAAAGCTGAAATAGTCAGCCTCGGCGGCAACTTGGTCTGCAGTGATGGCAGCCCTTGGAATTTCGATCATGGTGCCTATCGGGCAACTAAAGCTGGTCTTTTGCTCTTTGTTAATTTCAGCTATTTCTGCCAGCATTTCAGCCTTGGTGAAGGCAAGCTCCTTGACGGTGCCAATGAGAGGAACCATGACTTCTGGGATTGCCTTGATGCCTCTCTTTTCAACGTTGATGGCAGCTTCGGCAATGGCGCGCATCTGCATACGGATAATCTCAGGGTAGGTGATTCCCAAGCGGCAACCGCGATGGCCCATCATTGGGTTGAATTCGTGCAGTTTCTCGACTCTTTGCTTGACCTCCTCAAGGGATAGTCCCAGCACTTTTGCCATTTCTTCCTGTCCCTTGTCATCGTGAGGGACAAATTCATGGAGTGGCGGGTCGATGAGTCGAATATTAACTGGCAAGCCGTTCATGGCTTCAAAGATGCCTTCAAAGTCTTTGCGTTGCATCGGCAACAACTTGGCAAGGGCAGATTTGCGGCCATTGACCTCCTTTGCCAAAATCATCTCGCGCACCGCTATTATGCGGTCACCCTCAAAGAACATGTGTTCTGTCCGACAAAGACCAATGCCTTCCGCTCCAAAAGCCCTGGCTACATCAGAATCATGTGGAGTATCCGCATTGGTGCGAACCTTCATGGTACGGTACTTGTTAGCCCACTCCATGATAGTGGCAAAGCGTTGATAGGTTTCGCTCTGCTCTGGCTTGATGGTCTTATCGATCAATACTTGATTAACTTCGGAAGGGAAGTCTTTGAGCTTGCCGGCATAAATCTCGCCGACACTACCATCGATGGAGATGAAGTCCACGCCGGCATTTAATGTAATGCCATCCACGGAGACCGTACGCTTGGCTGTATCGATAATCAATGCAGACGCACCGCAGACACATGGCTTGCCCATGCCCCTGGCTACAACAGCAGCGTGGGAAGTCATGCCGCCCCTGCCTGTTAGGATGCCCTTGGCGGCAACCATGCCAGCTAGGTCTTCTGGGGAAGTTTCGAGGCGAACCAAAACAACGGGGCCCTTCTCGGCCAGCTTTTGAGCTTCTTCAGCCGACAACGCAATCACACCAGTTGCCGCGCCGGGGCCAGCCGGAAGACCCTTGGCCATAAGCTTGCCATCCTTTTTAAATGCCTCTTTTTCTTTATTATCAAAAATTGGGGCCAGCAACTGGGTGAGGTCATCGGCGTTGATTCTGTTTAGAGCCGTTTTTTCATCAATCATGCCCTCCTTGACCATATCAAGGGCGATCCGGATGCCGGCCAGGGCGGTGCGCTTGCCGTTGCGGGTCTGGAGCATGTAGAGCTTACCCTGCTGGATTGTGAATTCGAGATCCTGCATATTCTTGAAGTGCTTTTCCAGCTTCTGGCAGGTGTCAAAGAGCTCTTTATAGACGCTTGGCATTGCTTCTTCGAGGCTCTTAAGGCCACTGTCGCCAGCCTGGTACTTGGTTATGGGTTGAGGCGTGCGAATGCCGGCCACAACATCCTCGCCCTGAGCATCTATCAGGTATTCCCCATAGAAATATGACTCACCGGTGCCAGGATCGCGTGTGAATGCCACTCCAGTGCCGCAGTCGTCGCCCATGTTGCCGAATACCATAGTCTGGACATTTACAGCTGTGCCCCACTCGTCAGGTATGCGGTTCATGCGGCGATAAATGATGGCCCGCTCAGTGTCCCAGGAATTGAACACCGCACAAACACCGCCCAAAAGCTGTTCCCATGGATCCTGGGGGAAATCACGCCCCAGTTTGGCCTTGACGATAGCTTTAAATTCGTTGCAAAGCGTTTTCCATTCTTCAGCAGTGATTTCGGTGTCCAGCTTCTTCCCAGTCTTATGCTTTAGCTCCTCAATCTTTTCTTCAAAGTGGTCTTTGTGGACATCTAAAACAACGTCAGAATACATCATGATGAAGCGTCGATAGCTGTCATAGGCGAAGCGAGGGTTATTGCTAGCCTTTGCCAGTCCCTCGACAGTCTGGTCGTTTAGGCCCAAATTTAATACCGTATCCATCATTCCAGGCATTGAATCCCTGGCGCCAGACCTGACTGATAGGAGCAACGGCTTTTCCACGTCCCCTAATTGCCGTCCTTGATTCTTTTCGAGCCAGCCTAGTGCTTCTTTGACCTGCTCCACAACTTCAGCCGGGAGTTTCTTTCCAGCTTGGTTATATATTGAGCAGACATCAGTAATGACCGTGAAGCCAGGAGGCACTGGCACCCCCAGCCCAGCCATCTCAGCCAGATTGCAACCCTTTCCGCCGAGCGTATTTCTCATTGTTGCGTTGCCTTCGTTACGGTCGCCGCCGAAGGAATATACGTACTTTGTCATGTTGAACCTCATATGAACTTTTGATTATATAGCAACAACTGCAGAAATCATAAAGCAAATAAATTCATTAAATACGAAAAGCAAAAATAAAGGAGGATGGTGCCACAATTATAAGTTCTATTTTAGGATTCGCAGTATGGGTCGCAATTCGCATGGTCTGTCATCACCCGGATATTGAACATACTCTAGGAACAGTCCAGAGGCAGGGGCGGCACGTTCGGCCCAAAACAGCGTGGCATCAGGTGAAGGCCTGAGCAAGTCTTTGCGGATTTGCAAAATATCCGCGTTGCCCACGGAACAATGGATGGTTGCCCCCACCATCCTGCGGACTTGCTTTCGGAGAAAAAACCGGGCTGTTGCGCGTAGCAACAATACGTTTTCACATACCTCCGATTGGCAATGATATATCTGGCAATGCGGGTTTTCATTTTTTTCCAGGTCTGCAAAGGCGGACATGGAGTGGTTGCCCTCAAAGCTGGCCCAAGCACCCTGGAGGAGTCGCATATCAATGTCTCCTTTTGGCCACCAAGTATAGCTTTTGGCAAACGCACCCTTCCTCAAGGCAATCTGGTAGAGATAGCTCCTAGAGATGGCTTCACGGCGGGGGTTAAAATCAGAGTCTACTGGGGCAATACGAGCAAGGGCAATATCGTATGGCAGGTGTCGTTCTAAGGCCATCCGCAATTCGTAAGTTGTAATTGGCTGGGCCAGTTGCAGACATGCCACTTGTCCCAGTGCATGGACGCCGGCGTCAGTCCTGCCGGAGCCTACCAAGTGCAAAACCTTAATACCTGCTCGATGCAACTGCCGGTTGATGGTGTCAGAAATAGTCCTTACGCCAGCGGCGTGTTGCAAGTCACTCTGCCTCTGCCAGCCCTGGTAGCGGCTCCCATCGTATTCAAGCACCAGCCTGAAAGTTGTCTGCAATTTCTTTCTGTAATCGGCCATCCGAGCAGTTTTTACCAAAGAAGTTATGGGTTATATCCCTTTACCACGCTTGCCACTTCCCTCAGGAATAAATCAGGGTCATCAAATGGCTTGGTGATGTAGTGTTCGGCCTTTGTGGTTTCCAAAAATCGCTCTTTATCCCCGATCATTGCGTGGGCCGTTGCCAGAATTACTGGAATCTCTGCAGTCTCAGGGTCTGACTTTAGCAATTTTGTGATATACAGTCCGTCAACCCTCTGGCCATTGTGTGTAGAATTGGAGAGGCTGATATCCATGAGAATTGCGCTGATATTGCATTCCTTTGCAATCCGTACAATTTCGTCTACGTCCTCAGACGCAAAGACTTCAAAGCCGCCCTTTCGCTTCAGGACGACAGACATAAATTTTACGTTGAGGGGATCGTCTTCTACGATGAGGATGCGATTGGCCATATGTAATCTCATAATCTAAACAAGTTACCGCTACCAATTACATTCTATACCAAAATACAAATAATGGTTGCATTGTTATAGCAGTTCAACTTTTCTTGTTAAATGAGGCAGTGCTGAGTTCCTGTAATTTTCTGAGTTTTAAGCTCTAACAAGCCGCCCAGCACTTCGTCCGGTACGTCCAGGTTCCCCCAGCCCAAACCTAGCTGACATCCTGGCTTTACCCGGCCATGGTAATCACTACCCCCTGAGGGGGCCATGCCCAATGTGTTGCAGAGCCCTAAAAAATATGCCGTTTCAGCCTGGGAGTGTTCAGAATAGTATGCTTCGATGCCCTGGGCGCCCATATCACGCAAATCCTCCATCGCCCGATCCCAAATAAATTGGCTTCTAGCAAACCGTCCAAAGCGTGCAGGGTGGGCAATTACCGATGTCCCACCTGCTTCCTTAATCCAGGAGAATGCCGTCTCGGGAGACAGGTGTTCAAATGGGACATAGGCCAAGCCACCTTCTCCCAGATATTTATGAAAAACTTCTGCTTTTGTGTCAGCGTGACCCTCATTGATGAGCATCTCTGCTATATGTGCCCTGGTGAGTATCCCCTGTTCAGCCTCAAAATAAGCATCAGGACATATGCTGATGTCAAAATGTCTTAATTTCTCGAGTATTTTGGCGTTGCGCCTCTGGCGGCGTTTGCCCAAGCTATCTACACGTTGCTGGAAGATTGGGTCTCCATGTTCAATAAACAGACCCAGAACATGCAACTCCTGCCCCGAAAATACACAACTCAGCTCGATACCGGCGATGAGATGGGCTGAAACGCAGTGTTGCTGTCCCAAAAAGCAGTCCAGTCCGGCCAAGGTGTCATGATCTGTCAAGGCAACGGCCTTCAGACCTACCAGATCTGCCAAGCCCGCAAGGACATCTGGCGAGTCTGTCCCGTCAGAACAATTTGAGTGGCAGTGCAGATCGATCATACGAGGCTCATTAGGAGTTTTTATTTGCCCTGTATAGGGTTGCTAAAACTACTGCAACCGCCTGGAACAACTCCGGGGGTATCAAAGTGTCCACGTCCAACGGTTCGAGGGCAGCTGTTAAATCCGGATCGCGCTCAATAGGCACTCCGTGTTCCTTGGCCAATTCCAGGATACGCTGGGCCAACTTGCCATTACCTTTGGCGACCAAGCGTGGGGCCATGTCAAGGAATGGATGCTGTGGCTTGTATCGGAGCGCAATAGCGGTTTGGCGGCTATTACTCTTATCACGGCGCAAGGGGATTTCCAGGCAAGCTACTGGATTAGGCCAGCAGGAGATTGTCTTTCAAGTATAGCTCATGTTGTTTAAGGTAGCATCTACTGCGGGGGTATCAAATGAAGTGGGCTTCTCTGTAAAGTTCATACCCTTACATGCCAACGATTACCTTACATTCAACAAAAACATCACAATATCCGATTATATCGGTACAACTGTAATAAATACTAAACGCAGATCAGCATGGTACATTGGTTTTAGTCTCGTAGCTCGTAACTTAGGAACTAGTGCAGTGTAACACTTAAATGTTACACTGCACTAGGGCCGGGATTTGCCCGCAAATCACGGCCGCTAGATGCTTGCAAGGCGGACCTGCTACGCCGTTAAGCAAGCATCTAAAGCGTTACATGGTACTAGTGTTGCTCGCCGTTAAACAAGCGACAAAAGCGAACATTGGTATAACTCGTACCTTGTAACTAGTATTTCCTGAGCTAACCTAAAACTTGAGGTCAGCATGAAAGTTGTTGTTGCCAGGACGGCTGGTTTTTGCTGGGGGGTAAGGCGGGCTATGGATGCCGTCCTGGAAGCCTCAGGCAAAAAAAGAGGGCAGGTGCAGACCCTTGGCCCTTTGATTCATAACCCTCAGGCATTATCGTTGCTCAACCAGCGTGGAGTGGGCATTGTGGATACTCCCGACGAAGTGCTTGGGGGCACCGTTCTCATCAGGGCCCACGGTATACCCATACAAGATTTGAGAAAATTGAAAGAAAGGCAGGCCGCAGGCGAAGTGGTTGTTATAAACGCAACCTGCCCCGAGGTTGCCAAAGTGCACAGCCGGATTAAGAAGTGGAGCACCAAAGGGCATTTTACTGTAATACTTGGCACCCATGGACATGCAGAAAGCCTTGCCCACAGAAGTTTCGCCGAGGCCGGGAGTGCTATTGTCTCCAATCTGGATGAAGCTGCGGCAATATCCTCCGAACGGCTAAAAAAGGTATTCGTCGTTGCCCAAACCACATTCACAAATAAGGACTTCAACATAATAGTGGACGAACTTAAGAGTCGGGCAGGCGAAATGATTGTAGAAAATACCATCTGCGAGGATACAAGGCGGCGGCAGGAAGAGGCCGAACGCATTGCTGCCTCAGTTGACTATGTCGTTGTCGTGGGCGGAAAAAATAGTAGCAACACAAAACACTTGGCCTTTTTGGCTCATAAAAACGATAAACCGGTTCAGTTCGTGGAGATTGCCTCAGAATTGAAGCTGGATGCCTTCCGAGGGAGCGAAACCGTTGGAGTGCTGGCTGGGGCCTCGACGCCAACTTGGCTTGTAGATGACGTGGTAGACGTTTTGCAGCAACACAAAAACAAGCCCAGCAGGCTCAAAGAGCTACTTGAGGAGCCACTTCTTTCGCCAGTCTTGCTGAGTTTTGGGCTATCAGCTATGGCGCTCGGCGTGCATTCTTGTATGGGGCTTGTCCGGGACTGGACTAGCATTTTTGTGATATTTGCCTATGCCCTGGCAATGTTTCTTGCCCAGCCTTTTCTGGATCCCTTTGGCCTGGGCTCAAAGGGGCCAGCGAGGGCCAGATATTTGAGAAGACACAAATCATTAATGGTTTCTGTTGCGGTAGTAGCACTGGTGACAGCCTTGACCCTTGGCATTACCCAGGGCAGGGGATTTGCTATAGCAGTGGCTGTTGCATCCGTTTTGGGTCTCAGCTACAAACTCCGAGTTCGAATTTTCGACAGGATATTTAGTATCAGGGCAATTCCAGGCTCAAAAGACATACTGATAACCCTTGCCCTGGCCATTATCGGGATAGTCTTGCCCGCATGGCAACAGGATCATGAATGGAGATGGCAAAGCGTAGGCGCATTGTTATTTGCCGGGGCATTGTTATTCTCGCGCAACATCATTGTCAGTCTCACGGACATGCAGAAGGATCAAATCCTTGGGCGTGAGACCATGCCAATTCTCCTGGGCAGAAACATTTCCCAGATGCTCATGTACTCTCTTCTGGCATCGGCGTGGTGCATCAATGCAGTTTTGGCATTTCAATCTGAGAATATCAGATTTTTTGCAATTATTACTGTTTGCGTTATTTATCCAATCTTATACCAATGGCTCTTTCGCATCCGGTTTTCTGCCGGACGCCCCCGTTTTGACCCTGGAGTAGAATTGGCCTTTTTTATGGCCGGATTGACGGCCATTTCGTAACTGGCAAACACATTTTTTATTCATATTTTCCTGTTCCGCGCTACACTGCTAAATTATGCCGAGCGCATTCCTCAAGCAAGTTGCCACGCTGTTGCTTGCAATAGTCTGTGCGCACTTTGGCCATTTGCTCGCAGAGGGGCTGGCAACAGAAGCTTTTGGCGATCATGGCTCTTACAGTTGCCTAGTTTCAGTAAATGATGACCTAGAAAGCGATGGCAATAGAGAACATCGTCATCATGGACACGAGATGGCGTGCGACCAATGGCTCTGTAGTGGATTTTCAGGAGTGATTCTTGGAACGGATGCAATCATTGCCAAAACTTTGAAAAATGGGGCCGAGCCATATTTCAGGACTAAGGGCAAAAAAATACCTGGCAGAACCATAAAACCCCAGCCAAACCCTCCCCGAGCCTAGCGAAATAGTTTGCGAGTCGCGAGTCATGAGTTGATGGTTGCGAGGGTTTGTTGCCTCGTAATTGTCGGCTTGCGGCCGGCGATGGGCAATGATTGCTGTAAAATTTTTTATTATTTTGCATCCCTCTGCTCTATTGGTGTCACATATGAAAAAACCGATATGGATTGTCCTGCCTTGCCTTCTTTTTGGCGCAGACCCACCGCTGACTTTGGAGGACGTGCTTGCCAGGTCAAGAGTGTCCATTGAAAGGCTAAACGCTGATGCGGTGCTGGCTGAAGGGCGTCGCCAGGTCAAAGAAGTCTCCGGCATTTTGCGCGAATCGCCATTAGTATCTGTCAGCGCGGGGCCGCGCACCAATTCGGCAAGGCCCTCCACAACTGACCAAACGATAGAGATTGACGCACCGTTGATGTTAAACAGGGTGCCGGCACACAGGCTGGCATCTTCTCTGGATGTTGCGGCAGAGGTTTTTTATAGCGCGGCAGGCCTAGAAAACAGGCTGACAATCCAACAGGCATTTTTGGACGCCTGGATGGCTGAGCAAATAGAAACCATCAGAGCAGAAGACTATTCACAAGTCCTAAGTTGGATAGAAATAGCTCGCGCCAGGAGCGAATCAGGGGCAGACCCTGCTTTTCAGCTTGAGCTGGTCAAAGGCGAACTCCTGAAGTCGCATATGGATCTTGAGGAAGCAAAGCGTTCTCGCGCCATGGCATGGGTTGTCCTTCAATCGCTCTCCGATCTACCGGACGCACCGCAGTCACTTGATTACCATCAAGACCTTAATAATTTTGGAACGGGAGGCAATGGCATAGCCGAGTTGGAAAGCCGCTATAGGGATGGGGCCCTGCGCCGTTCTGCCATTGCCAGGCAAAATGTGGAAATGAGCCAAATTAATCTTCAGGCCGCTATTTCTAACAGCCGTTGGAGTTTTTCCACTAGCCACACAAAGGAGAGCGATGACCGCATAACCAAAATTGGCTTCGCATATAGATTTCCACGATTGGGCGAGTCATCTGCCATCAAAGCCGAACAGCGAGCTCGAACTGAAACTGCTAGAAGAAGCACCGAATTGGCGCTTGCTGATCTCGACATTCGTTTCACATTTGCATTACAGGCTATTGAATCCATTATTGATTATCCTGACCCACCAGATATTGAGCCCTCGCTAGAGGCGCTGACTCTTCGTCTTGTGGAAGGGAAGGATCAGCCTTCGGAGGCGATTCCAATGCGCCGCCAATTTTTGGAATATCGCATCGCAAAATTGCAGCGCCTTCATTTTCTCTACCTGGCCCATGCCGAACTATTAACGCTGACATCAGGAAATAAGCCATGAACCTATTTCGCACGATAGCATTGTTGCCATTGCTGACACTGCCCCTTTTATTGGCATGCCACCGAAAAATCGCAGACCACGGCCATGACCATGACCATGATGGACACGACCACGCAATCACAGGTGCTGTGTCTGGGAGCCACGGAGATTACAGCCATGACCATTCACAAACGACCCCGCTCAGCGAGGTTCCAGGTACCCGTACCCTGGTTGTTGCCCCTTCCAGCGAGCTGAGTATATGGCTACCTGCCGAAGTTGTTGCAGATGAGTCGTCACAATTCGTACTTTCCAGCCCTGTAAGCGGCATCCTGGGCGCACTGTTAGTGACTCCAGGCAGGCTGGTAGACGCAGGCGCTCCCCTGGCAGAAGTAAAGAGCCCTGAGTTGGCACGCCTTTACGCCGATTTGCTTGCCTCCAAAGCCAAGTTGGCCAGGGCGGAGGCTACCCTGGCAAGAGAAAAAAGATTGGACGCAAAAAAGGCGACGAGTCAAAGGGATTTAGAAGAGGCCGAAAGCGAAGCATTGGTAGCAAAAGCCGAAGAAGAATCGGCAAGACTTATCCTGGAGTCCCTTGGCAGTAAAGCAGAACAGGGTGGAGCAACATGGGTATTGAGGGCTCCCCGTACCGGATCGGTTGTGGAATACAGAGTAATATCTGGACAAGGAGTCAGCGCTGGGCAGGAGCTGGGCTTTTTTCTGGCCACTGGATCAGTAATCGTGAGGTTGGAACTATCGCAGGCAATGTCACGAGAATGGAATAGGGGCCATGCCTTTGTCGTAAGACACTCGAATGGAAGCCAGTGGCAGGGGAAGTTGGAAGGAATCGTACCGGCGCTTTCTCCAAACACTATGCGTCAATCATACAGGTTACGCCTTGCAGGCAATTCACTCCCTCTGCCCGGGGCGCCAGTGGAAGTACAAATACCATTCCCGCAATCGATTGCAGTTCCCCAAGTGGCTCTGCAGCAAGTGGACGGGCTCTGGGGAGTTTTTGTAGTAGAGCAAGGCCACGCCGAATTTCGCCCCGTTGTGCGCGGACAGGATATAAAAGGCGACGTAATAATTTTGGATGGAATTAAGCCTGGAGAAACGGTGGTTGCTGAAGGCGCATATCTATTGAAAGCCTATCAAAGAAAACTGGCTCATCCCGACGAGGAGGATGGCCATGCCCACTGACGTTTCAAACAATTCGAAAAGTTTTGCCAGCAAATGGTTCAGTAGTCTCTTTTCAAACAGCGGTTGGATAGTTGTGCTGAGCATTGTATGGGGGCTAGCAGGCATAATGACCTTCTTTGCCCTGAAGCGAGATTTGTTTCCAAATATTAACCTGCCAATAATGAGCATTTTTGTGCAATGCCCCGGTTTAGGCTCTTCCGAGCTGGAGCTGTCAGTAGCTCAACCAATGGAACAAGCCATGGGGGGCATACCAGGCGTAAAAAGGGTCAATACGCTGATAAATCCAGAATTGCTCCAAGTGGTTGTCACATTTGACGGCAGGACAGATATGTGGCAAGCGAGGCAGATCATGGCTGAGCGCCTGTCGAGCGTTGTCGGCAATTTTCCAGCGGGAACCCGTCCTCCTCTTTTGACTACAGCTTCTGGGAGACTCCATCAGTTGATGGAAATTGTGATGGAAGGCCATAACACAGACCCCATGCGATTGCGGGACTACGTCGAGCAGGTAGTCACCCCAAGATTGCAGGCGGTGACAGGCGTAGCCAGGGTCGATAGGCAGGGGGGGCAGGAAAAAATTCTCCAGGTATCGTTGTCACCTGAGAAGATGCTCGTCCTCGGCGTCAGCCTGGACAAGGTTCTGAAAGCCATGGAAGATACTCATCAGGATTTTGGCACCGGTGTAATCGAAATTCATGACAAGGCCTGGTATGTATCTGCGGGAAGCCTTGCTGGGTCTCCAGGCGAAGTGGGTAGGCTTCCGCTTCAGACATTGAATGGATGGATAACTCTGGGCGAAATCGCAGAAATACGCGAGGCCCCCGGCTTTCGCCGCGGATTAGTCCGCCATGACGGACATGAAGACGTAGGCATTGGCATAGTCAAACAGCCAACGGCATCCAGCCTGGATGTCTCAAAGAACGTCAGGGCAGTGATAGAGGAGCTGAAGAGCGAACTGCCGGAAGAAATGTCGCTAAAACTGATTTATGACCAAGGATATCTTGTCGAAAGGGCTTTGAACGGAGTCAGTCTTGCCCTGCTGGCCGGAGGCATTTTCGTTGCCTTTGTGCTCATCCTACTTCTTGGAAACATTCGCGGGTCAATAGTAGTTTTGGCGGTTTTGCCACTTGCAACTTTTGGAGCGGCCTTGCCACTCTATTTTGCAAATCTGGGGTTGGATGCCATGACCCTGGGCGGTTTGGCAATTGCCATTGGCCTGTTGGTAGATGCCGCCGTGATTATGGTGGAAAACCTTGTTCATCGGTTGCAAGAAAACTTTTATTCCCAATCGCGCCACCAAGCAATTGTCAAGGCAGCTTCTGAAGTTGCATTGCCTATATTGATAGCAGTTCTTGTCATCTTGGCTGTCTTCATGCCCCTGATTTCAATGGGAGGACTTGCAGGCAAGCTTTATGCGCCCCTGGCGCTCGCTGTGGCATCGGCCATGACCATAAGCCTTGTACTCTCATTCACCCTTGTGCCAGTCCTAATCGATAAAATCATTCCAGTTGGGGCTCCGCTAATAGAGCCCAGACTGGTGAGCCTGATCAAGAAAATCTACAAGCCAGCCTTGGTGTGGGCATTGGGACACGGCGCATTGGTAAGGGCGTTTGCACTAGCCCTAACAATTCCATGTGTATGGCTGGCACTACAATTGGGGACAAATTTTCTGCCAACGCTGGATGAGCGCGCTTTTATGTTGCTATCAAAAGTGCCGTCCGAAAGTAGCCTGGATGCGGTAGACCATGCCAACCTTTTTCTGGACAAAAAACTAAAAGACATCCCAGGCGTAGAAACTGTGTATAGAAGGACAGGAAGGGCAGACGAAACCGAGGATCCATGTCCAATAACTGACAGCGAGGTCATGGTCATCCTAACTCAGGATGCCGACGAGCATAAAATAAGGGAAGAAATATATGAAGTTGCAGAGTCAATGCCCTTTCCTGTAGAAGTCAACACACCAATGCAGGAGCGCATTGCAGAGGGCATTGGTGGCACACCCGCAGACATACACGTCAAAGTCTACAACCGGCACCTGGAGACAATCAGACCGATAGTAGAAGACCTGCGCCTCCACATTGCCGAAGTAGCAGGAGTTCAAAGCGCAAATCTGGACACACCGTATCCATTGCCCAAGTGGCGGGCGGTGATAAACGATGAGGCTCTCCGTCGCCTCGGCGTGCCGCGCACATTGGTTGCCCTGCACCTTCAGGCATCCCTTCAGGGGATTGAAACAGGCACACGCTTTGACGGCCCCCAGCCGATTGCGAGGGTGGTTCATTTTGCAAAATCTGACGTAGCCAGCCCAGAAACACTGAAAACGACGCCAATCGTGTTAGAGGATGGTCGAGCAATTGACCTTGGCCAGGTAATCGAGTTTGAGGAAACCAGGACGCCCACCTTGATCCGCCGCGAATTTGGCCAGCCATTTATTGGCATAAACATTAGGACTGATGGCGATTTAGGCAGAGCGGCTAGAGGAATAGACAGATTGATAAAAGCATCCAGCTTGCCGGAGGGAACTCATATTAAATTCGGCGGAAAAATTGAAGAAGCCCGCGAAGCCAACAGACGGCTTGCTCTCGCGATTTGTGCATCAGCGTTGTTGGTTACAGGGCTGTTGTACTTCGCTCTTAAGCGCTGGATGGAGGTGCTAATTGTCTTGGCGACTTTGCCTGATGCTTTTGCAGGCGGCATCCTTGCACTTTGGTTGTTCGGAGAAACCTGGAATATCAGCTCTATTGTGGGAATGATTGGCCTTTTTGGTGTTGCCGTACAAAATAGCCTAGTATTAATTAGCCAGGCAAAGGGGCTGATTTCTCAAGGATTCACTTTTCACAAGGCGCTGGAAGAGGCAAGCCTGGGGAGGCTCAGGCCGAAGCTTATGACCGCTTGCTCAACGATATTGGGGCTGTTGCCGATACTCATGGGTTTTGCGGGGTCAGAACTCGAAAGGCCGCTGGCGGTAGTAATGATTGGAGGGCTTGTGACCAGTACCCTCTTCACACTCCTTGCCCTGCCAAGCTTCTACGCCTGGGTGGGAAATGTGAAGGCGAATTACAATGCAAATTTGCGTTCGTCTGATTGAATGCAAATTGGTATAACCTGATAGCTGGACATAGGAGTTGTTGTGAAGGCTCCACAGCATGTTGCCATAATTATGGACGGCAATGGGAGATGGGCTACAGCGAGGGGCCTGCCCCGGATTAAGGGGCACAAGGCTGGTGTCGCCTTGGTGGAAGAAATCGTCGAAACTGCCGCAAACGAAGGCATTAAGCATCTGTCTCTATATGCTTTTTCTACGGAAAACTGGCGCAGGCCTGATTATGAAGTGTCCATCATTATGAGCCTTCTGAGGCTATATCTGAGATTGTTTACTAACTCTCTTCGACGAAGGGGCATCCGCTTTCATTTTTTGGGTGACCTTGAATCAATGCCCGAGGGCATAAAGGTCGATGCCCTGGCTCTAGAGGCCGCCACGGCCAATGAAAAGGAAATGGTGTTTCATTTGGCAGTCAATTATGGGTCGCGGATGGAACTGGTTGCGGCTGTCCAAAGTTGCATAAAAGATGGGCTAAAGGCCGAGGACGTAGATGAATCGGCCATAGAAGGCAGGCTCTTGACCAAAGGGGTGCCGGATGTGGATCTGCTCATCCGCACATCAGGCGAACTGAGAATATCCAATTTTTTGTTGTGGCAATGCGCCTATGCCGAATTTTATTTTGCCGACTGCCACTGGCCCGAATTCAATTGCGGCCAGTTCCGCAAGGCACTGGAATCATTTGCCACCCGCGAAAGGCGGTTTGGGGGTGTGCAAGAGCAGAATTATAAGGGCTAAGATAATAAAACAGTTAAACAATCCATTCGCAACAGGAAAATCTATGACTCAAGATGCCCTGCAAAAATTTGACAAACGAAATTTAGTGGTTCGGGTGATTAGCGCTTGCGTTTTTGCCGCTCTGTTTTTTGTCCTTTTATGGTTTGGAGAAGAATCCTGGGCCAAGCTGACTTATTTGGGAATCCTTGCTTTCGCCGCATTTATTGGCGTGCGCGAAGCGTCAATGATCGGCAGGAAAATGGGTCATTCCCCAAATATGGTCACTGGCACATTCCTGGCTTGGGGCATTTTGGCCCACTGCTATTTTTGGGGAGCGGGGCTGGGAGATATGCTCCCACTGTGGCTGGTACTGTTTTTAGGTAGTGCACTGATACATTTTGTAGCATTGTTTTGCGGACGGAGCCAAGATGACGCGTTGCCCAGCCAAGGGATTACTTGGTTGGCAGGGCTATACCTTGGCCTGGGGCTTGGATTTCAGCAAAAACTGTTTATGTTTGGCGAGACCACCCTGCCCAACACAGGGGCACGTCTGTTGTTGGCGATGTTCCTCATCGTATGGTTGGGAGACACTCTTGCATTTTTTGTTGGTAGCCGCTTTGGGAAACATAAACTCGCCCCAAAAGTCAGCCCAAAGAAAACATGGGAGGGAGCCATCGGCAATATTGCTGGCAATATAGCTGGAGCAACCATTGCAAAGTTTTTTATCTGTACCGATTGGAGCCCTGTGGATGCGGCCGCGATTGGCGTTATTCTGGGGATGGTCGGTATTTTGGGAGATCTTGTGGAAAGCACATGGAAACGTAGCGCAGGCATAAAAGACAGCTATTTTGGCATCAGTATTCCTGGACACGGTGGCGTTTTGGATCGCGTTGACAGCTTGATATTTGCGGCTCCGGCCCTATATGCGTACGTCCACTTTGTCCACGGGCTGAATTAACAATAATGAGAAAACTTTCAATACTGGGTTCAACAGGTTCAATAGGCACATCAGCCTTGGATGTGGTGTCCGCGCACCCAGAAAGACTGGGCGTAGTCGCCCTTGCCGCCGGACGCAATCTGGAATTGATTTTAGCGCAGTGCGAAAAATATAGACCCAGACTTGTTTCATTGTCCACTTCACAAGATGCAACTACCCTGAAAAAAAAATTGAGCTATTCGCCAGATATTTTATATGGGCAGGATGGGCTATTGGCCTGCGCGGTTTTTTCTGAGGCAGACACAGTGCTGGTAGCAGTTGTCGGAAGCGCCGGTCTAGCCAGCACGGAAGCCGCTCTGCGCTCTGGAAAGAGAGTCTGCCAGGCAAACAAAGAGAGTCTGGTGATAGGAGGATCGCTGATGCGTGCGGCCCTGGCTGAAGGCGGAGGCGAGTTATTGCCAGTGGATTCTGAACATGCCGCCCTGCATCAGCTCCTTGCCGACCGCTCCCGCCATTCGATTCGGGAAGTTCGCATTACAGCAAGCGGTGGGCCGTTTCGCGATTGGTCGCTCGAGCGAATTAAGTCCGCCACCAGAGAAGAGGCGTTGAACCATCCTACTTGGAAGATGGGACAAAAAATTACCATCGACAGCGCAACGATGATGAACAAGGGCCTGGAAGTCATAGAGGCCGCGGTTTTGTTTGGCCTTAGCGCAGACCAAGTGCAGGTGACCATCCACCCACAAAGCCAAGTCCATGCCATGGTAGGGTTTGCCGATGGCACATATCAGCTCCAGGTATGCGCCAATGACATGAAATTGCCAATTCAGTACGCGATGTTGTATCCAGACCGCTTGGCTGGCCCAGTGCCTTTTTATGATTGGGATACTGCCAGGTCATGGACATTTGAGCAACCAGATACAAATCGCTTCCCCTGCCTGGGTCTTGCATACCACTCCCTTAGACAGGGCGGCACGGCGCCTGCAATTCTTAATGCCGCAAATGAAGAAGCCGTGGCATCCTTTTTGGAAGGCCCCATCGGTCTGTGGGACATTCAGTCCTGTATCAGCCACACCCTCGATGCCCTGCCCTCCGTGACGGCTACCAGCTTGGAGGTGGTAGTGGAGGCAGACGCGAAAGCCAGAAAAATTGCCAAGAAATGGATAGGTGAACATGCAAAATAGTCCAACAAGAATAAAAAAAGCAAGAAATTTGGCCATTCCATGTCTCCTCCCTGCGGGCAATACAGCTTTTTGCTTTGCCGCCATCGTTTCGCTTTATGCCTTTGCCATTCCAGGAATCGGTATTATTGGCCCAATAATCATGCTGGCGGGGCTAATTTTTGTTCACGAACTCGGCCATTTTCTGACAGCTAAATTCATGGGGATGCCTGTGGAAGTTTTCAGCATAGGCTTTGGAACTCGGCTTTGCGGATTCAAATGGCGCGAAACGGATGTCCGCCTGGCTCTGCTTCCTCTGGGCGGCTTCGTCAAGTTGGCAGGTTACAACCCCGAAGAACCTGGGGCCGAAGATCCCTATGGCTTTTTAAAACAAACGGCATGGAAGCGTGCGTTCTTTTATTCGGGCGGAATCATTGCCAACGTGTTGGCCTGTGTTCTGCTTGTTTATGCGGTCAGTATCGGTGCCGACAGATACCCAGTCAAGTCTTTCAGGCTTCAAGTCCAGGAAGGCTCTGCGGCAGAGGCCGGAGGTCTGATGACTGGCGATGAATTAGCTCGGGTTGACGATTTGGCGTTGCCGCAAGCGGACTGGAGCACAGAGGTCGTCCCCTATATACGCAAACACCCTCAAATACCCGTATCTATACAGATAGAGCGCGAAGGTCAGCAAATGAGTTTTGAAATCGTACCTCGGTTGCAGGGCGACATTGGGGTGCTAGGCATCACCGCCATGCCTGTAATGAGCACCGCGCCTGTCAGGCCGTTGCAATTTGGGGATTTTCTTTATGCCGTACCAAAATCCTTTAAAGAAACCCTTGCGATGGGCGGGTTGGTTGTTCAGGGCTTTTGGAGGCTGATAAGTTTTCAATCCAGCTTCAAAGAGCTTGGGGGGCCAATAGCAATTGTCCAGATGGGTAGCGAGGCTGCCAAGGCCGGCTGGGAGGTCTATTTTTTTATGACAGCCTTTATCTCAATGAACCTGGCCGTGTTAAATGCCATGCCGATCCCCATATTTGACGGAGGCCACATTTGCATCTTGGCATTTGAGCGCGTTCGCAGAAGAGATATCTCGATCTCGGCAAAAGAAAAGATTTTAACCGTGGGTTTTTATGCTATTGCCGCATTAATGGCGATGGTCATATTCATGGATATCATGCGGCTGAAAAAATAGTGCGAATTCCCGCAGGCGCTGTATAATTGAGCGCAACTAGGTATCGGGGCTACCCATCGGGTGTATTATATGTCCAATGCTTTTTTTTGGCCGGGACATCCGATCGTCCAAAAAATAGTGCGTGCCGTTCAGATTGGATCCCTGGAGGCATATCTGGCAGTGTCCGAAATATGTTGAATGGCAGGAAATCGAAAAACACATTGGTTACCGCGGTAGCTAGATAAACGGAGGGAGCATGAGAGCATTTCTTCAGTCTTTTTTGGGCACGTTGGTTGCCCTTGTGCTTGTTTTGGCGGGCTCATTTGTCCTTTTGGTGATTATGGCCGCATCAATGGGCCCAAAGGCTCCGGCGGTGCCAGCCAAGGCCGTTCTGGTGCTTGATTTGAACCGCAACTTGCCCGACGGTAGCTCAGATGATGACCCAGCGACAGCCATTCAAAAGGCAATACAGGGCAACTTGGGCCAGAGCCTTGCGTTGCCGACGCTTATCAATGCTCTGGACAGAGCTTCTGACGACCCCAAGATATCAGCCCTTTTTATTACTGGGAACCTTAGCGGTGGCGGCGCGGCGGCCATGCTGGAGCTAAGGCAGGCGCTACTCAGATTCAAAGAAAAAAAGACTGTCATTTCATACAATCAGGCGTGGGGCAGGGGGGACTTATATCTCTGTGCCGGACTTGGCAAGGTATTTCTCAATCCCTTTGGGATGGTAGACGTAACTGCTCCTTCCGCCGATTTGATGTTTTTTGCAAGGGCTTTTGACAAATACGGGATACAGATGCAGGTCACCAAGGTAGGCAAATACAAGAGCGCGGTGGAGCCATTCATTCAAGACCAAATGAGCCCCGAAAACCGCGAGCAGGTCAGAGCGTACCTTGAAGAAATTTGGAATGGCCTAAAGACGGAAATAGCCGAGGGCCGTGGCCTGGAGCCTTCGACCATACAGAGGCTAGCCGATACAAAAGGGTTTATGAGCGCGGTCGAGGCACAGGATGCCAGCTTGGTCGATCAATTGGCCCATTATGATGAAATCCTGGACGAGCTAAAAAAAATATCAGGCAAAGATGCAGATTCAAAAACTTTCCCGCAGATTGACATCGAAACCTACGCAAAGATACCTGTTGTTCCCCCAAAGAGCCGCAACCGGATAGCGATTGTCGTTGCCGAGGGTTCAATTGTTGACGGCGAGGGAGGCTCAGGCGAGATTGGCGGCGACAGCCTCGCCAGGGAACTGCGCGCTCTGAGGATGAACAAAAATGTCAAGGCGGTCGTAATGCGCGTGAACAGCCCGGGGGGTAGCGCAATGGCCTCAGATGTTATTCAGCGAGAAATCGTAGCCATCAAGAAAGACAAGCCCGTGGTGGTTTCTATGGGCAACCTTGCGGCTTCAGGAGGCTACTGGATTTCTACCTACGCAGACTACATATTTGCCGAACCAGGCACTCTGACTGGCTCCATCGGCGTCTTCGGGATGTTTCCAAATGCCAGAAAACTTGCCAATAACCACGGAATCACGTTTGATTCTGTCCAAACTGCAAGAATCGGAAACCCCTCCCTCTTTAAGCCGATGAATTCCGAAGAACAACAAAGGGCCCAAGCTTTAGTGGACTACATATATGACCAATTTTTAGAAAAGGTTTCAGAGAGCAGAAATATCAACGATAAGGCAAAAGTTCATGAAATCGCCCAGGGACGCGTATGGACAGGCCGACGGGCGATTGACTTGATGCTGGTGGATGAGCTGGGAGGGCTTGACGTAGCGATTAAGCACGCAGCCAAACTTGCTAAAATTGAAGACGACTACCGCATCGATAGCCCGTCCCCGCCAAAATCTCCCATGGAAAAATTCCTTAAAGCACTGGGCGGATCAGAAAAGCGCAAACTGGTAAGAGCGGGGGCATTTGATTCTGCCAAAAATGAATTGGAAGCCGCGCTCCTTCAGTTGCGCTCATTAAATGACCCAAATGGTATTTATGCCCTCGCACCTATGGGAGTGACGATTAAATAGTGCCGAACCGCTGTAGCGGCTCATGCCGCAACTATGTCTCATCTGGATCTGGCTATTGGCCACTGACTCCTGGCCGTGCCATCGTGCGATCGTCTGATTGCACAGTGGCATAGGCTCGCCAAGCTTATGAGCCTCCCAAGATTTGTATTATCGGATTCTGTAGTTCCCAAAAAAAATATGGTTGTGACCTTGGGGGCAGAACAGGCGAGACATTTGTCCGCGATCAGGCTTAGCGCGGGAGATTCACTGGAACTGCTATTGTCGTCTGGGCCCTGGCGGGGTGAACTGACAGAGGTTGCCAAGAACAGAGCGGCCATCAGACTGGTGGCTCCTGTTGAAGAAAACAGGGAGGCTCCCATAGAGATTCATGCGTGCCTGCCCATTACGGCGCAATTGGGCCTCTGGGACGAGTTTTTGCCCGGGACTGTCGAACTAGGCGCGACCCTCATTCAGCCCGTAATTTTTGAAAGGAGCCAGTACGACAGGCAAAAAACAGAGGCCAGGATGGAACGCTGGCGAAGAATCATCCTCGCGGCATCCGAACAGTCCCATAGGACTCGCATTCCTGATTTGCGAATGCCAATATCAGTTGGAATATTGCAGTCATGGGAGGCAAATCAGCGATGGATTGCCTATGAAGCCAGTACAGAAGCTCCCAACCCCGAGTTTATTCTTAAAAAAATTGCCTTTGCTCACGGGCCCGAGGGCGGCATTACTGATACAGAAATTGGTATGCTGACAAATTCTGGCTGGAAGCCGATAACTCTGGGCAAGAGCATCATCAGGGCGGCGACATGTCCAGCCGCTATCCTCGGGGCTATTCAGGTAGAGTTGGGGCGCAGGCAGGCAATATAAAAAATCAGCTCATTTTTTTTGACTTAGTCTGGAGGCTATCCTGGCCTTTAGCGCTTCTGGCACAAGGCCCGAAATATCTCCTCCCATGGCGCCGACCTCGCGCACTATGCGGCTCGAAATGACACTGTTCTCGCCCTTTGGCATTAAAAATACTGTTTCAAGTTCGGGCGCAAGCTTGCGGTTTGTCAGTGCCATTTGAAATTCGTATTCAAAATCTGAAAAGGCGCGCACTCCCCGGACGATAAAGCGGGCATCTCTTTGCCGTGCGTATTCTACTAGCAGGCCATGAAAGGTAGCTATTTCGATATTCGAATGTTCGCCTGAGAGCGTGGACAAAAGCTCCATCCGCTCTTCCAGGCTGAAGGTGGGGGACTTTGCAGGGTTGTGCAATACCGCTACTATCAGTCGGTCTACCAAATTTGCTGCCCTGAGTATGAGATCCCAGTGCCCTAAGGTAACTGGGTCGAATGAACCTGGATAGATGCCTATTCGCAAGAAAACCTCGAGAGTTGCAAAGGGTAAGTATATAGCAGTTCAGCCAATAGTATTCCAATCGGGCCCAATTGCGGTTCCTTTTGTGGCCTTCGTTAAAAACAAACCGCTATAATACCATCTTCTATTGCTGATTTAATAAATGCCTGGCGCGCATCTGCGCTGGGCAGGGCTTTTCGTCTCGTAACTCGTAACTAGAAACTGGTATAATGCTTTAGGCCGTGCGCGTTCCGCGCCATTTTGCCGAGCCATAATAATTGAGTTTATCTTGCCACAAATCATTTTCATTTTGCAGTTTTGCGATAGCTATGGGAACTAACTTCACATGAAATCCGTCCCCAAATCGCTTAGGCTCCAGATAGGCTTCTTTGGCCGCAGAAATGTTGGCAAGTCCTCGCTTTTAAACGCAATAACACAGCAGCAAGTTTCAATTGTTAGCGACCAGGCTGGCACGACAACTGATCCCATCGAAAAACCCATGGAGCTTGTCCCGCTTGGGCCGGTGCTGTTGATTGACACTGCAGGAATGGACGACGAAGGGGAGCTGGGCAAGTTGCGGATGCAGCGTAGCAAATCCATGTTGGACAGAGTGGATTTTGGCATTTTGGTGACAGAAGCCGAATCCTGGGGGCCCCATGAAGACAGCCTGATTTCAGAACTGCAAAAGCGTAGCGTTCAAGCTCTGGTTGTCGTCAATAAGGCCGACCTAAACGCCCCTTCACAAGACTATCTTTCAAGAATTGAGTCTAAAGGTTGTGTTGCAGTTGTGTGTTCGACTACCAATGGCGATGGCCTTGCAAAAGTCATGGAGTCAATACTACGCCTCGCTCCCGCAAGCCATTTTGAGGGCCGCCGCCTGGCATCAGACATAGTCGATGCTGGTCAGGTGGCACTATTGGTAGTCCCGATCGACAGCCAGGCTCCAAAGGGCAGACTGATCTTGCCCCAGGCAATGACAATCCGCGATTTGATTGACAATGGCTCAATCCCCATGGTTTGCCCGCTCGAAGGTATCTCCACTGCCCTTGGTAGCCTCCGTGCTCCCCCAGCGATAGTCATCACCGATAGTCAGGCATTTAGCGCAGTGTCCAACGAAATTTCTGAAACCGTGCCGATGACTTCTTTCAGTATCCTGATGGCAAGGTTTCAGGGCGATTTAGAAGAAATGGCCAAAGGGGCCGTTTCCATCTCTACCTTGAAGGAAGGCGATGCTGTTTTGATTGCGGAGACTTGTAGCCATCACCCGGCTGAGGATGACATAGGCCGAGTGAAAATACCTAGCCTGCTCACGAAATACGTAGGAGCCCCCTTAAATTTCATTCATATACATGGCAGGGACTTCCCCCTGGATCTGTCGCCCTACAGCCTGGTCGTGCATTGCGGCAACTGCACAGGCAACCGGCGCGAAATGCTCAGCCGCATATTCAGGTGCCGCGAAGCTGGCATCCCCATTACAAATTATGGCCTCGCCATTGCATATTCATTAGGGATATTCGAAAGGGCCCTAAAGCCTTTTGTCGGCCCATCGGAGTAGCCAAATGGCCAAAGATCCTGATAGTCTGGCCAAAGATTCTGTCAAAGCATGGTTGCAAGAGTCCGACCCCAGAGAATTAGACCGCCTCTGGCAACAGGCCAACGAAGCGCGTCGCAATAACGTAGGCAACGAAGTTTGGCTCAGGGGCTTAATAGAAATATCCAACCACTGCGTTAGATCATGCGCATACTGCGGCATTTCACAATGCGCCCCTGCCACCAAAAAATATCGCATGGGACTTAAAGCCATCTTGGTTGCCGCCAAACAGGCCCTGGATTTTGGATTCGGCACGATAGTCCTCCAGGCAGGGGAAGACCCAGGACTGACCGGCCCTTGGATGGCTGAGGCCGTTGAGTCCATCAAGTCAAAAACAAACCTGGCAATCACGCTGAGCCTGGGCGAGCGCTCTGAGACAGATCTAAAGCTTTGGCGCCAGGCAGGCGCAGACCGATACCTATTACGCTTTGAGACTTCTGACATCGAACTATACAGACAAATACACCCAAATTTGGGCAGACAATCAGACCGCCTTGCCCAGCTGGACTCCATGCGGCTCATGGGCTACGAAATTGGCACGGGCGTGATGATAGGCATACCAGGACAGACATGGGATAGCCTCGCTGATGACCTTTTGCTATTCCGCCAATTCGACGTGGACATGATAGGCATAGGCCCATATCTAGAGGTCTCAGGAACGCCATTGGCCGGAGAGCTTGGGAGTCGCCTCAAGAGCGTTTCAGGCGGCGGCCAGGTGCCCAATGACGATCTGACCACCCTAAAGGCCATCGCGCTGGCGCGGCTACTTTGCCCTTTCGCAAACATTCCCGCAACGACGGCCCTTGCGACTATCAATCCTAACGATGGCCGCTCTCTGGGCCTGCAACGGGGAGCTAATGTGGTAATGCCAAATATGACGCCATTGGAATACCGGGTTCTTTACCAAATATATCCTGGAAAGGCTGGATTGCACGAAACTGCTGATATCTCCAGCAAAAAAATAGAAGGGCAGATAACATCCCTTGGCAGAACTATCGGGCGTGGCCCTGGAGCGAGCCGGCGATTGCTGGCGCCAATTCAAAATCCCATCGCAAAATCTTGAAATTGGTTGAACAGTACGCCATGAGTAGCATTTCAGCTTTTTATAATTCATACTGTCTAATGTAACTAGACACTAGACTTTTTTGCTTGGTACCACAATGAGCGTAGACACTGGTGGGGATTGTTAAAGAGTGACTAATTTTGATTCAAAACTAAAAGCGCTACTTTTCTTTTTTGTATGTGGGTATTGAGTTATGAAATTCGCTGTTCCATTTCTGGTCTTTTCACTTTTCAGCCTGCCCTTATTTTCCCAGACTGATTTTGAATCCACCCTGTCCAGGCACAAGACCAACAAGGTGGTTCTGCTGGGGGAATGGAAAGCATCCGATACAGCCAAATGGCGCGAAATCATTAATTCCGATGGTATCTACGAACACGATTTTGCCTTATTGGATAGGAGAAGTCTAGGCAGCGGCGTCAATCCACTCCGCAATCTTGATGCCTTTGAAAGGTGGTTCACCCAATACCATAGCCTCAGCGGTAGCGCCACATGGGCAGCCTTGGACATAGAAAACAAGTTGCTGTTCTCGGGGTCGCAGACTCCAAGTGCCAGAGAATTTGACCAAATGTTGGAGCAGAGGGGCATTAGAAGCCCATTGAGAAAAGTCAGGGATTTTTTGAGGGAAAACCCAGGCCACCTGGACGCCATGGCAGACCTGCTGACAGAAGTACGCCGCCGTGCATTGCATGCAATGCCAGAAGATATATCAGAAGACCTGGACGATGAAAGCGATTTGCGTACATGGGCAGTCATGGCCGCCGAAACCGACAGGGTATTCAGCGGTTCATGGCTGGGCGTTGATTTGAATTTTTTCAGGCCGGATCAGGAACAGCCCGAGCGGTTCAGCAAGCTGATGAAAAAGGCCTTCCAAAAACATATAGCAAGCGTGGAATCATCAATAAGGCTTGAACCTGCCAATAATACTCTGTGGAACATCTGGGCCTGGATGGCCCGTAGCCTGCCGGACTATGACTGGAAAATATTTGCCAACTCCTTTGAGCCATACCTATTCCGGCCCAGCAGTATCCGGCTCGGCAGCATATCAACGCCATCCAGCGAAGTATGCGTTTGGATAGTGGAAGAATCCAGGGCAAAAAACGATTGGGATACCGTCATCAAGTTTGCTCGAGTGGCAAGGCAGTTGAGCTCATATATGGATACATCCCTCTCCAGGTCGGAATGGTTGCCAGGTGGTGGGGTGGGGATGTCTTTTTGGCCCCAGTTTCTTGAATGCTATCCAGCAAAATCGGCATATGCGCCCCATTTGGAGGCCCTGCTCAAGAAGGGCGACCTGGAAGGCGCCAATGCCGTCTATGACGAAATGATCCGTATAATTGGAAAAGAAAGCCAATTCAATAAATCCAACAATGCGCTTATAGCCGCTGAAGTTGCCAGGGCCGCGGGGATGGAAGAACTGGCGGCACTATGGGAAAAAGGCGAGCCAACAACTAAAATCCCGTATGTCGGGCCAATATCAAGTTCTTCTGCGGGGCTTTCCGGCAACCCATTTTTCTATCTGTCCGGCAATTTTTCAACCGGCCCCGGTGCCGCCCTGCACCCTTATTTCAAAGAATTCTCAGAGCTAAACAATAAGCTGTCGCATCGATTGTTGTTAACCATCCGAGGCAACAACGCATTGGTGGACAGCGATGACAAGCTGGGCTGGAAAGCGGACGACCCATTCGGGTGGGCATTGGTCTCTGAGGATGGCCGCGTCCTGGCCCACGATACAGCCGTAACAAGCCTAGACGCAATGCAATCTATACTGAGTCGTTTTAATATCAGGAGCGAAACGGAGATATGGCGAAAATATATGATTGAAAACTCAAATCCCCCCGGGCTTGAGCTCATGATTGCCATGAACATTGTTAACAGCAACATACTAATGCTTAACAGCCAGGCTCAGCCAATAGCAAGTAGCGGGCCTGATGGCATTTCCGACGAAACCCTCTGGGAAGAGGCAACAAGGCTTATTGGAAGGGCATTGTCAGATAATCCCGATATCCTTGTAAATATCCCCACCACTGCTTCCTTTGGCCGCTTGGTTGATTCCGCCAAAAGCATATTGGCCAAAAGCCTATTGCTAAAAACGCTGTCCTGGCGGATGCTTGCAAATATTGAGGCCTTGCTTGAGAGAAAGCCGGCCTCGGAAAATTTGTGGTATCAGTGGATATTCTGGAATGCCGTTGAAGATAGCGAGCTACCCATGGATTCCATAGTGGACAGGGCCAAGCCGAGCCCCTTGTCCCAAGCAGGCACTGTGCCCCCGGTCTGGGTCATAGATGCTTATTACGAAGACTGCAAAAAAATCGGCAATTGGCCCAAGGCAATCAACTTATTGAAAGCGGCCTGGGACAGGGAATTTGCAAGGGTCACTTCTCCCGGCGATTCGTCCAGCGTTCGGTTCGTAAACAAAGGCAGCATCGGGGACAGGATAGGCATCCCCTTGATTGAAGCCTATCTCCAGGATAACAAGCCCGGCCTGGCAGACGAAATATTTAACGCTGTCCTAGACTGCGGCGGCGAGTTTACTAATATTTCAAAAATAGCCGAGCTGGCAAAAGAAAAGGGCCAGGATAGACTCCTAAGGGAGTGGGAAGGGAAGATTGGCAAATAAGGTCCCCTCTCACCTTATCCCGACCATCGCCGGCTCGTTCCAGCCCTGATTGTCTCTCGTCAGGATGAACCACTGGGCTATCCGCTTGCTACTACTAAAACTGATGCATTCCAACCATGATGGAGATTATGATAGGCAACGGCGCATGGCAAAAGCTTCCCCAGAGAAAATGATTGACTTGGGAAAGGGAATGGGCAGAATGGCTGTAGCGAGCAACATGGCATTGTTCTGGCTGGTTTTGTCCATCTGGGAGGCGGTGTGAAAAGCCCATTTACACAAAAATTGTTACAGAGCCGAAATTTGTTGCAGGGCTCGCTTTCTCGTGTAATTGTCGCATCTGCGCTTTTCTGTCTGATATCGTCCGAAAAGTTTTCTTCTGCCCACGCTCAGTCAGTCCAATGGGTTGGCGGTCAGTACCTTGTAACGGTAATTCCAGGCCGAAAACTGGTGAATCAAACTTCCGTCCTTGTGGACAGTGAAGGTATCGTACACAAAACAATTCCCAACTTATCGGCAGCCAATATCTCTCATACAAACAATAGCCAAAGCGATGTTGCTACCTATATAATTTGGAACCCTCTTTCCCCCTCACTCATAAGTTGGCATAACGGCGCGTTCTACGCCATTGCCAGTGGGTCAGGTACCTATTCCCTGCCCTCGAATACGATGCATGTTCCAGCGTATTACTCAGATATTTTTAAAACGGATAACAGCGATTGGTTATTACGGCCTCTCGCTGAAAAACAGAATGATTCATACTACATAAGGGAAGATGGTTCCAAATACCATCGATGGTTTTTTGCAAAACAAGAATTTTCCCCAGACAACGATGGCAGTGGTGATAACACTGGATGGCAATACTTGGGTCACTTCGATACGATGTCTGACGAAGTGGCATTGCGAGCTATTCCCTGCAATGATGACCGCTTCATCGTCTTTTCCTCACGCCGAGATTTGTATGACAACAATAGGCCAAACAGATCCCCGTTCGTCCGTATATCCCCCCCAAGTAATAACAAAAATGAGTTCAGGATGGTTTCATCCATAGACCACGGCCTGGATGATTTCCGTGAATATATGTCAGATGAGCAGATAATCTGGCAAGCATACATGGGTACCGGATGTTCGGCTATGACCAACGAATATGCCATCATTATCAACCCTTACTCTGGGCTGTACTGGGTTTTTTCCAAAGAAAAAGCATCCCTCGTAAAGGCCGGTTGTCTTTTCAAAAAATCCACATTTGAGCGTTTAATCAAAGGTGGGCATGGACGTGTTGTCCATCTTGCGAACCCCCAAAAAGATGGGACTGTTTTGGTCAGCGCCGATGATGAAGACTTTTTGCTAACTGCAGACAATCTTTCTAAAGAGTTTATGGATCTCCAGCAGAGCGGCTATTTTGAGTCTAACGATAATGCCGCTAAATGGTATGCCGAACGCCAAAGAGAGAGAGATTTAGACAAGCGATACATTACCTGGTATTGCATATACCCTGAGAATGGAAAACTTGAAAAACTGCCGATTCCTCCTGAAGGGGGAATGTTGTCAAAAGAGGAAGAGGCCTGGAAAGTATGGTTCCCGATGTCGGACGGGTCAGTGAAACATGATGCGGCTCTTATTGCTAACATTCAGGAAAAGGTGGAAGAAAAATTGGCAGGAAAAAACCAGGAGGAGGATGCCAAAGGGGAAACGGATAAAGTCACCAGTCTGTAATGACAGGAACCAACTCACTCAAAAGAGCCTTGTAGGCACATAAGAAAATTCATTAAAACCTACAATCAGACTGCTAAACCCTTCGTTCGGAGAAAACGCGACATCATACCGAGTCGCAATCAAAAGATTGCACCTCAGTATTAGGTGACGCGAAAGCGGCACCCGCAAAACGAAGGTGAAGCTGGAAAGAAGCTGAATAGCGGGCGTCATACCAGCTTTTTCCCAGCGGTTGGCGTGGAAGCCTCGGACATCCGAGCAAAGCGAAGGATTCCGAGAAAACGAAGGTGAAGCTGGAAAGAAGCTGAATAGCGGGCGTCATACCAGCTTTTTCCCAGCGGTTGGCGTGGAAGCCTCGGACATCCGAGCAAAGCGA
>Ga0082212_10002241_pt1 | contig 28367 bp, 23 predicted proteins | sample TergutNt197P3_FD_71548 | JGI IMG/M metagenome (GOLD analysis project Ga0082212, IMG submission 71548) | Neocapritermes taracua P3 segment gut microbial communities from Petit-Saut dam, French Guiana - Nt197 P3 | ecosystem: Host-associated > Arthropoda: Insects > Digestive system > Gut ...
ACGACAAAAGCTCCGAGTTTCCCCGCTAGCCGTCCCGAACCTTCCTCGAGGGAGAGCACTTTTAAGTCCACAGTGTAGAACCGCTTGACTTTCAATATACCATTGTGCCGTTTGCGGTAATACTTGCCGTCCCGGTTTAGCATCAGCCCTTCCTTATCCTCGCGTACCATTTTATCAAGATAAATGTCTATCATAGAAGCATCGCAGCCTGAGTAAAGAATCTCAACTATCCTGATACACTGCAAGGCGGATCCTGATATCGTTTTACCCAGATCCTTCAGCTGTTCGAGCCTGTCTTTATACATCAACACGCTTTCGCCTTCGACAAACTCGCTTTTAGGCATAACATCAAACAGTATAAGCTGAATACTGCTTTTGTCGGCGTCGTCCTGGCTGAGGATCCCCGTGCCTATGCGGAAATTCTCATTGTCCGACAGTCCCTCTGCGTTGTTTCTGACCAGTTCTCCGTCAAGGACCCAGCTTTCCGGGTCCGGAAAGAGGCGCCCGATATCCCTGGTTATGTGATCGAGCCCAATGAACTCCTTTCCCTGACGGCTGATGATCCTGCCCCCGTAAAAAGTCCCCCGGACTCCGTTAAGCTTCTGGGACAGCGAGAACCATTCATTTTCCTTGAGCGGGGTTTTTTCAATATTATATGATTGCTGGACCTCCCATTGCGGGATGAATTCCCGGCCGAAGGCCTTGTTTATTGACTTGACGTCGCAGCCTATCTTGGCGCTTTTTGTGATTATTGACGAATAAAACCCATGCATATCCGGTTCTTGCGCCGACAAGAAGCGCCTGATATTGGCAATGACCTCGTCAGTGCCGGTATTGTTTTCAAACAGATAGCGCATAAGGGCGGGAAAAGAATCGAATTCCGCTGTCGGCTCTTTGTCCACATCCTTTGCGATTTTTTTTGCCGATATGCCGGTGATCAAAAAAGGGTCGAGCAGATAGCTCAGCATCTGCGTGAACATATCGTTACCGCTGTTTTCGATAAGGATATCCCTCTTGGCGTTGTTGGAACTTGTGCCGGCCAAAAGGTCAAAGAGTTCTTTCACATCTCTGTCGGTACTTGATTTACTCATAATATTTTCTGCTCCTGTCGGCATAGGCGTTGTCATTGTTTATCCTGAACACTGAGTATTATACAATAAAACTGCGTTTTTGTAACCACCAAAATAATGCGAACAAAGTATTCAGGCTTTACAAGAGCCGCCGCCAGATGATAACATACTGTACATACTGTACATAACGGATATTGGGGGGCGCTGTGGTTTGAACGGGCAATTACGGGAAAAGGCTCTGGGGCTTCCTTTGCTGCCGGGCGTGTATATTATGAAGGACAAGCAGGGCAGAGTGATTTACATCGGTAAGGCAAAGCAGCTGAAGAACCGCGTCGGCAGTTATTTCAGCGGCGCCCATGGCTTGAAAACAGACGTCATGGTATCAAAAGTCTCCGATTTCGATGTAATCATCGTCGGCTCGGAGTTCGAGGCGCTCGTTCTGGAAAATTCGCTGATAAAGCACCACATGCCAAAGTACAACATAAAGCTGCGCGACGACAAAGGATATCCGTATATCCGCGTGGATATGCAAAGCGAGTATCCTGTGTTCAAGGTGGTTTCAAAGCCGGAAAGCGACGGCGCCCTGTATCTCGGACCCTACAGCGGAAGAGTCGCGATACGGGAAGCGATCGGGGCGGTCAGCAAAGCGATGAAGTTCCCGACATGCGGGAAAAACATCGCGCGGATCATCGGGAAAGAGAGGCCGTGCCTGAACTATCACATGGGCGCGTGCCGCGCGTATTGTCAGAGCGGCGAACTCGCGGTGGAATACAGACAGGCGCTGCAGGCGGCGATAAGCGTTTTTCAGGGAAAAGCCGCGGGTCTTATAGAAACGCTTAAGAAAGAAATGACGGACGCTGCGGAGTCTTTGTCGTTCGAACTGGCGGCGGAGAAGCGCGATCGCCTGCGGGCGGTCGAACTTCTTGAAAACAAGCAGCTTGTTATCGCCGGAGAGATGGCGGATACCGACGTCGCCGGTTTTTTCCGGGGCCCGGCGGACAGCTGCCTCGCGGTTATGCACTTTATTGACGGCAAGCTGATATCGAAAGACGTTGAGTTGTTCGAAACGCCGATCGAGGATGACGCTGACGCGGTGTCGGGCGCTTTAAGGCTGTACTATGAAAAGCGGGGCGCATTGCCGAAAACAGTGCTTATCCCTTTTCGGACTCCGGACCTGGAACTTCTGGAAGAGTTCTTTACAGAAAAAGCCGGGTATCGGGTCTCGATCCTGACGCCGCGGCGCGGCGATAAGTCGAAGCTCGTAGAAAACGCAAATATGAATGCGCGCGAAGAGGTGGAACGCGTTTCTTCGCGTGAGGAAAAGGCGCTCAAAACGATACAGTGGCTCCAAAACGCGCTTAAGCTCGACGTCAGCCCGGAACGTATTGAGGCGTATGATGTTTCAAACACCGGGGCGTCCGATATCGTTGCGTCGATGACTGTCTTTATCAGAGGCAGGGCGAGCAAAAAAGATTACAGGCGGTTCAGGATAAGGTCGCAGCGCGGGCAGGACGATTACCACAGCATGGAAGAGGTGGTTTCGAGAAGGATAGCAAGGTTCAGGGCGAGCGACGAAAAGTTCATAGCGCTGCCGGATTTAATGCTGATAGACGGAGGCGCCGAACATGCGGCGGTCGCGCGCGCGGCGCTGAGAAAGGCGGGGTTGAGCCTGCCTGTTTTCGGCATGGTGAAAGATGACAGGCACAGGACCCGCGCCCTTGTCTCGCCGGACGGCGACGAGATCGGTCTGGCTGCGAACCCGGCGGTGTTTACGCTCATTGGTACGATACAGGAAGAGACTCACAGGTTCGCGGTCGAGTATCATCGCACGCTCAGGTCAAAAAGCAGCTATAAGTCAAAACTTGATGGTATTGAGGGCGTCGGCGAAAAACGAAGAAACACTTTGCTCAGGGCTTTTGGCAGCGTCAAGGCGGTCGCTGCGGCGCCGGTGGAAAAACTGGCTGAGGTCGTGCCGAAAAACGTTGCTGAAAAAGTATTCGAGCATTTTCATGAAAGACACATTTCTTAGATAAAGGAGAAGCAGGTTGCGAGTAATAAGCGGAGCAGCGAGAGGCAGAAAACTAAAAGAACCTTCAGGGGTCGAAATAAGGCCGACAAGCGATATGATAAAGGAGTCGGTTTTTAACATAATACAGTTCGATATCGAGGGCAGGCGCGCGCTTGATTTGTATGCGGGAACAGGGCAGCTCGGTATCGAAGCGCTTTCACGCGGCGCGCGCTCATGCGCTTTTGTCGATTCGAGCCCGGCGGCAGCCAGGCTCATTAAAGAAAACCTCCAATTGTGCGGATTGTCGGATGCTGCGGCGGTCCACACTCGCGACACGTTGAAATTTCTTGAAAGCGATGAAAAATTTGACCTGATTTTTATCGATCCTCCGTATGATTCGAAGCTTGCAGGCAGAACTCTTGCCAAAATAATTGAATTTGACAAACTGAATATAAATGGTATAATAGTTTGCGAAATGAGAGCCGACACAGCATCGCCGGACGCTTTGCCGCCTTACGTTTTATGCAGGGAATACGTATATGGCGGGATCAAGATAGCGAGATATGAGCGCAGCGCGCGGTAGGGTTGCGACAAACTGCGTTACCGCGACGCACGGTCGCGATATGCGGGTCCGCCGAAAGACCGGTTCAGTGCGGTGGAAGCTGAAAGTGGATAGATCGATCATGAGTACAGCTGTTTACCCCGGAAGCTTTGACCCGATAACGCTGGGTCATCTGAATGTAATAAGGCGCGCTGCCGCGATATTCGACGAGTTGCTGGTTTGTGTTATGATCAACTCCGGCAAGGAACCACTCTTCAGCCACGAGGAAAGAGTGGAACTGATCAGGAGGACGGTAGTCAGGTTTCCGAACGTCAAGGTTGAGGCGTCGCAGGAACTGCTTGTTGAGTATATGAAGGTCAGGGGCGCAAAGGTCATTATCAAGGGGCTTCGCGCCGTGTCGGATTTTGACAGGGAGTTCCAGATCGCTCTCGTCAACAGGAAGCTTGATCCCAATATCGAGACCTTGCTGATGCCGTCAAGCGAGAAGTACACGTACCTCAGTTCGACTGTCGTCAAGGAAATGGCTGCATACGGGGCGGATCTGAATACATTTGTGCCGCAAGAGATTATCGAGGACGTTCTTAAGAGGCTGAAAGTTTGAGGCGGAGGTAAATCTGATATGAGCAGCAGGATCCCGGAATTGCTTGAAATGCTCCACGCGATGATAACCGAGGCGTGGGGGCTTCCGCTTGGTGCGGAAAAGTGCGTAATAGAGCGTGACAAGGCGCTTGATCTCCTTGATGAGATCAGGGCGCAGTTTCCGACCGAGATCGCTGAAGCAAAAAGACTTCTTGACGCCCGCGCCGATTTTATCAATAACGCGAAACGTGAGGCGGAGGCTATCCGGCGCACGGCGGAGGAGCGGGCGAGGCAGCTGATAGACGAACAGGAGATCATAAGAATATCCAGGGAACGGAGCCACGAGATGCTTTCAACGGCAGAGACGTCGTCGACGGAACTTCGACGCGCGGCCAATGTCTATGTCGACGACGCGATGATGCGCACGGAGGAGGCGCTTGCCGCGGCGCTTGATGAGATCAGGCTTTCGAGGGCAAAATTCAGGCAGGCTGCCAATGTCGTCACGTCACAAACTTTACCATCGGCGGAGGACGACGACGAGTATGACCCGGATGACGATTAAGTAAACGCCGAAGCCACAATACGACCGCAGACTGACAGCCCGGTTCTTCCGGGCTGTTTTTATTATACAGCGGCTGAGCGTTAACAGTAACCAATGTGGAAATAAATTTAAAAAAATTAAAAATTTTTATTGACATCTTCTATATGGTGCCTTTATAATCAAAACATCGTTGTGGTGAATTGTGGAGTAAAGTGTAGCGTTGTCCCACTATAGTGGTGAAAGGCGGAGCAAAAGTGGCTGGAATGTACGGTACGTATCAGCACTCCCTTGACGCAAAGGGGCGTCTGTTTATCCCTGCCCGCCTTCGCGAAGAATTAGGCGAGGAATTCTTCATTACCATATCTCCGGAGAAATGCCTTACCGCATATTCAAACAAGAGTTGGGAAAACATGCTGGCTGTTATAAGCGCCAGGCCAAAAATGGATCAGAAGAAAGTCCGCAGCATATTCTCACACGCGGCAAAAGTCGAACTCGACGGGCAGGGGAGGGTCCTTGTTCCGCAGGCGCTCCGGGATTTTGCGGGGCTCGGAAAAAATGTCGCCGTCGTCGGTGTCGGCGAATGCGCGCAGTTGTGGGACGCCGAAGCGTGGGCGTCTGTCGACGCCGGCGAGACAACGCCGGAGTATGTCGCAAACATCTTTGAGGAGCTCGGGATCTGATGGAGCACACTCCTGTGCTGCTTGGCGAGTGTATAGAGGGGCTTGATATAAAGCCCGGCGGTGTTTATGTTGACGGGACGTTTGGCTGCGGGGGCCACGCCGGAGAGATCGTAAAAAGACTTAAGTCAGGGCGGCTGATAGCGATCGACCGTGACGACGGGGCGGTCAGGCAAGCCGGAGCCCTTTTACGGGAGTATGAAGACAGGTTACATTTCATAAGCGGAAATTTCAGAGATATCCATAGTATCCTCGACAGATTGGGCGTCGGACTTGTTGACGGCATGTTGTTCGATTTAGGCGTATCCTCACCGCAGCTTGACGAAGGCGGGCGCGGGTTTTCATATATGCATAACGCCAGACTCGACATGCGGATGGACAGACAGGGTGAAATCACGGCATTCGACATAATCAATACATGGCCGGAGGATAAACTCAGAGGTCTTTTTTACGAATACGGTGAAGAGCGGTACGCCCCTCTCATAGCGCGCGCGATAGTGAGAAAACGCGCGGAGGGAACTGTTGAAACGACGTTTGACCTGAATGCCGTTATAGTGTCCGCGATTCCGGCGGCAGCAAGAAGAGAGGCGCAGCACCCGTCAAAGCGCTGCTTCCAGGCTCTGAGGATAGCTGTCAATGACGAACTGGGTTCTATTGCGGATATGCTGAACTCCGTGCCGCACAGACTGAAAACAGGCGGCAGGTTGTGCGTGATCAGTTTCCATTCGCTCGAGGATCGCCTAGTGAAGAAAGCATTTGCGTCTTTTGCAAAAGGGTGCGTATGCCCGAAGGATTTTCCGGTCTGTGTTTGCGGCATGAAGCCGGTCCTGAAACTGATAACAAAAAGGCCGCTTACTCCCGGCGCCGGCGAGGCGGAGAGCAATCCCAGGTCGAGAAGCGCGAAACTGCGCATAGCGGAGAGAGTGTAGTGGTCAGTGGCCTAAAGTCAGCGGTCGGCGGTCGGTGGTCAGCGAGCGGGAGACAGCGGCAGACGCGGGATAAAAAATGGAGGGGTAGATATGGCGGCGGAAGCAGCGAGAGTACTGGAATTCCAGGATGAGTATTATTACGGTTCGGCGGTCCCCGTCAGGGAGACGTTCGACGAACCTTTGGAAAGACCGGTCGAAACTCCGTCGGCGCAGGAACTGCTGCGGCAAAGGCAAAAAGCGAGAGAGGCGGCGGAGCAGCGCGCGAAAAGTGCTCTTGGCGTTTCGATGTTCGCTATCCTGGGATCGGTGGTCGTAAGTATCCTGATGGTGTTCGCCGTGCTTGCGCAAATCAGCTATAACGAGGTCGCCAATGAAACGACCAGATTGAAAGCGCAGATCAGTCAGCTTGAGGAACAGGAGAGAAGGCTTCAAATAACATTCGAGAGCGTCGTTGATATGAAAGAGGTCGAGCGCTACGCCAGGGATGTGCTTGGCATGTCAAAGCCGGAGACCGAACAGGTCGCGGTTATTCAGAGCGTTCAGCGCGATACTGCTGAAATAGTGGGTACAAGGGCGGGGGATGACACTCTTCGGGGGTTCGGCTCGTTTATGTCGTCGCTGGCGGAATATTTCCGGCGATAGACCGGGCGTTTACTCAAGTTCAGCGAAAGGAATGGACTTTTACATGTCTGACGGGGTAAAAGGAGAGAAAGCAACGCAAAGGCCGCCGAGAGCGATGATCGCCCGCACATTGTTTTTACTTGCACTGTGCGGCGTTGCCGCGTTTGCGCTCCTCGCCGTCAGGTTGTACAAAGTGCAGATCGATAACAACGACCACTATGAAAGCCTGGCGCTTGGAAATCAGCTCCGGCAGACGACGATAACGGCGTCTCGCGGCGCGATCCTCGACGCCAACGGAAAGATCATGGCTGTCAGCGCCGCTGTCGAGAATGTGTTCATCAGCCCGTATGAGATCGGGCGCGACAACCAAAGCGTGGGGTTGATAGCGGACGGCCTGGCGGGAATACTGGACGTGTCGCGGGAGTTCGTCATAGAAAAAGCCGCGATCACGGCGTCGCAGTACCAAATCATCAAATACAGGATCGAAAGCGAAACCGCCCGGCAAGTGCGCGACTTCATTAAGGACAATGAAATCACCGGGGTGTATCTGGAACCTTCGGCGAGGCGGTATTATCCAAACAACAGCCTGGCCGGCCAGATCATTGGTTTTGTCGGGACCGACAACACAGGGCTGTACGGACTGGAACAACAGTACAACAGCTTGCTGACAGGAGTCGACGGCAGGGTCGTCGGGCTGAAAAACGCGCGCGGCGCCAACCTCAGTTTTTCGGAGTATGAGGACGTTTTTGATGCGCATGACGGTTTGGATATCATTCTGACTATTGATTCGTCGATCCAGTATTACGTAGAAAAGCATCTTGCCCAGGCGATAGAGGATTATGACGTGATCAACGGCGCGATGTGTATAGCGATGGAACCGAAGACAGGCGCGATCCGCGCTATAGCGAATTATCCAAACTACGACCCGAATGACTATCAGACTCTGGGCGACAGGGAACTGGAGCGGTTGAGCCGGATAGACGACAGGGACGAATATCTGGCGGCGTACCGCGACGCGCAGTTTCGCCAATGGAGAAACAGGGCTATAGCCGACACATACGAGCCCGGTTCCGTGTTTAAGATCATAACGCTTGCCATGGCGCTGGAGGAACACGCCGCGACGCCTGAAAGCACCTTTGATTGCAGAGGGTCGCTGGATATCCTCGGGCGGGAAGACCCGCTGCACTGCTGGAACAGATACGGGCACGGACAGCAGGACCTGAACCACGCGATACAGAACTCGTGCAACGTAGTGTGCGTGGAGATGGCGCTCCGGCTCGGTGCGCGTACATTTTATAAATACATTGACGCTTTCGGGCTGTTTGACAAGACAGGGCTTGACAGCGCTGCCGAGGGCCGCAGCATTTGGTGGAGCGACAGTGTCTTTTTTGACAGAAACAATCAATCGCAGCTCGCGTCGGCGGCATTCGGGCAGACATTCAAGGTGACCCCGCTGCAGATGATAACAGCGATCGCTGCGACTGTAAACGGCGGCTACCTGATGCAGCCTTATATCGTTCAGCAGGTCACGGACAGCGGCGGAAATATCATCGAAGCGGCGGAACCGACAGTCCTCAGGCAGGTCATCAGTTCTGAGACGTCAGCGGCCGTGCGCTCTATCCTTGAGGATGTGGTGAAAACCGGGACCGGAAAAAACGCGCAGGTCCGGGGATACAGAGTCGGCGGTAAAACGGGAACGTCAGAAAATACGGAACAAATATCCGCTGCCGCCGAGGATGCGAAAAAAGACTATATCGTATCGTTCGTGGGATTCGCTCCGGCGGACGATCCTGAGATAGTTATCCTGCTCCTGCTTGATACGCCGAGTTACGAAACAGGGATAAACATTGCCGGCGGGGCGATGGCGGCGCCGGTCGTGGGCAATATGCTGGCGGATATTCTGCCTCTGTCACTCGGTATCAGGGCTTCTTATTCACAAGAGGATCTGATGGATATCAACGTTGATATGCCGCGTGTTTCCGGCAGGAGCGTTGACAGTGCCGAGGAACTCTTGTCGGGGCTTGGTTTTGAAGTCATAGTCGTCGGAGACGGCGACTCTGTTACCGGGCAGCTTCCGATGCCAAACGCGCATGTATCTTCGGGGACGACAGCCATTGTCTATGCAGGGGAGGAGCCTCCGCGCGGGACAGTGACAGTGCCGCAGCTCCACGGGATGTCATATGCGTCTGCGCAGAAGGCTCTTGAAGGCTGCGGACTGTTCATCAGGACGACAGGCGCGCCAAGATCGGACGCCAGGGTCACAGTTTCTATCCAGTCGATTCCCGCAAGGTCGGAAACAGCTTATGGGTCGGTAGTCGAAGTGACGCTCATAGACAGCGCCGCCGCTGAGAGGAACTGAGGGATGGTACTTCAGAAATTACTTGAAAAAGTGGAAATACGCGACGCCGCCGCCGATATGGGTATAGAGGTACACGGCGTCAGCTATGATACGAGAAAACTCCGCGCGGGTGAGATTTTCGTCGCCATAAGCGGGTATGAGCATGACGGGCATTCATTTATCGAAGACGCCGTTCGAAAGGGAGCGGTGTGCGTTATCTGCGAGAAGGCGCCCGGAGTCGATACGCCGTACATCCTTGTAGCAGACTCGCGCATAGCTCTTGCCGCGGCGTCCTGCGCGTGGTTCGGGTATCCTGCTGACGATCTGAAGATCATCGGGGTGACCGGCACAAACGGAAAGACAACGGTGACGACGCTGATCAAGCAAACCGTAGAGAAGTGCTCCGGGGAAAAGGCCGGACTGATAGGGACAAACGGAAATATGATCGGCGAAAAGCATCTGCCCGCCGAGCGGACGACGCCGGAATCATATGAAGTCCAGGAACTGCTGCGCATGATGGTCAGCGAGGGCTGCCGTTATGCCGTCATGGAAGTTTCGTCCCACGCCCTGCGACTGGGCAGGGTACACGGGATCGAGTTTGAAGTCGGGGTTTTTACAAACCTGTCTCCGGAGCACCTTGATTTTCATGATTCAATGCGGGATTACGCGGAGGCAAAGACTCATATGTTTCGCGTTTGCAGGCACGCGGCTATCAACGCAGACGACGAGTACGCGCTCATGATGATAGAAAACGCGAAATGCCCGGTGCTGACATACGCGGTAAATGAAGGAACGGCAGATCTTGTCGCCAAGAGTATAAAACTCCATATGGACAGGGTGGATTTTTGCGCTTTGACTGTCGGGAGGCTGGACAGGGTAGAGATCAGGATACCAGGTATGTTCACGGTCTATAACTCCCTTTCCGTTATGGCGGCGGCCATGCTCCTGGGGTTTAACGCTGAGTCCGTAACGGCAGTTTTACAAACATGCAACGGCGTCAGGGGCAGGGCGGAAGTCGTCCCGACCGGCCGGGATTTTACGGTGCTGATCGACTATGCGCATACGCCGGACGCGCTGAAAAACATTATTACAGCAGTGCGGGGCTGTACACAGGGGCGGGTAGTGACATTGTTCGGATGCGGCGGCGACCGCGACAGGAAAAAACGCCCGCTTATGGGTGAAACGGCGGTGCAGTACTCGGATTTCGTCGTCGTGACATCCGACAATCCGCGCACGGAGGATCCGGCGGCGATAATAAGCGAGATACTTTCAGGGCTGGAGGGTACAAAGACGCCGTACCGCGTGATCGAGAAGCGCAGGGAAGCTATATTCTGGGCGCTGGATAACTGCGAACCGGGCGATGTGCTGATACTTGCCGGCAAAGGGCATGAGACTTACCAGATATTCGGAAGGGAAAAGACTCATTTCGACGAGAGAGAAGTAGTAGCGGAGTACTTCAAGAGAATTGAGAATTGAGAATTGAGAATTGAGAATTGAGAATTGAGATTTGGGAGATGTTCATTAAACTGGGGGGCGCGTTTTTGGTATCGCTGGCGGTGACGGCCGGAGCGGGGTATTTCCTCGTGCCTGCGCTTCGCCGCATGAAAGCCGGGCAGTCGATACGCGAGGACGGCCCTGTCTGGCATAACAAAAAACAGGGGACCCCGACGATGGGCGGGATCATGTTTATAGCCGGGATCACAGCCGCCTGCATGACTATCGGGTTTACTGAGACGAGAGGGAACCCCGCAACAAACAGTGAGATATATAACGGTATTTCCAGCCATATCATCGTATTATTAGTCGCGCTCGTTTTTGCCGCTATTGGGTTTGTTGACGACTATGAAAAGCTGAAGAAAAAGCAAAATCTCGGGCTTACGGCGAAAAAGAAGTTTGCGCTCCAGCTCATTGCAGCTGTTATTTTGCTGATAGTGATGAGACTTACCGGAAACCTGACTGCGAGTTTATATATTCCGTTTCTGAACGTCAGTATATCGGTCCCATGGCCTGTCTATTACTTATTCGCCGCGTTTGTTATCGTGGGTACGGTAAACGCTGTTAATATCACCGACGGAGCAGACGGCCTTGTGACAGGCGTAACTATTCCGGTCGCTGTATGCTTTGTTTTTATCGCTTGCATCCGGGGACGGACAACGCTTGGGGTTTTCGCAGCCGCGCTTACCGGCGGGCTGGCTGCTTTCCTTTTTTTCAACTTTCACCCGGCGAAAGTTTTTATGGGAGACACGGGGGCGCTGTTTCTCGGCGGGGCGGTGTGCGCGATGGCGTTTGCTTTTGATATGCCGCTCATACTTATCCCTCTCGGAATCGTTTATTTTATCGAGACACTTTCGGATATTATCCAGGTGTCGTACTTCAAGCTTTCCCACGGAAAGCGCGTCTTTAAAATGGCTCCGCTGCATCACCATTTTGAAATGTGCGGCTGGAGCGAGCACAAGTTGTTTGCCGTCTTTACGGCGGTGTCCGCGGTGTTTGCGGTTTTATCATTTTTCGGCGTCAGGAACAGTTGTTAGTAAACGTTAACGTCAGGCGGATGATCCTCGGCGGCTTGATTTAGGGCAAGCGGGAGTGGAGAGGAGCGACATGGATAAGGACAGCATTGACAGAACAGGCGGCGATTTTGAAGGGTTCGGTGAAACAGAGTCCGGGGCGGTCGCCGACGGTCTCCCGAGTTGGGATCATCGTGAACTCACAGATGAGTACGCCGGGGAAAGCGCGAAGCAGCCCGGGGTTGATTTGCCGTTTCTTGTACTGACGCTTCTGCTTCTGGTCATCGGCGTCATCATGGTCCTGTCCGCCAGCTTTGCGCGTGAGTATTACACTACCGGCGTACCGACCAGACTGTTTATGCGCCAGTTTGTTTTTGCGGTCAGCGGAGTCGCGATAATGCTGATCGTTTCGCGGATAAAAGTCAGGACGCTGAGCCGCTGGTCAATGCTCCTGTTTGTCGTGTCCACCGCGCTGCTCGTGCTCGTCCTTGCTGCCGGATTAAAACTTAACGGCGCGAGGCGATGGCTGAGTATAGGGGGAGCCAACAGCGTCCTCACATTCCAGCCCTCGGAAATAGCCAAACTGTCGATCATACTTGTTTTTGCGCAAATGATATGCAGCTTTGGCAGGGCGAAAATGAAAACTTTCAAATACGGCGTCGTTCCGTTTGCGGCAATGACAGTTGTTACTGTCGGATTAGTCGCACTGGAGCCGCATCTCTCCGCGGCAATAATCATTACGACTTTGGCGGTTTTATTGATGTTTGCGGGCGGGACCCGGGTGCGTTGGTTTATTCTCGCCGGCCTGGTAGTCGCCGCAGCAGCCGGGTTTGTCTTTTTTACATACATAAGGACTCCGTCGCAGGACGGTGAAACCCAAAGCGTCAGGGAACTTGCGGCGCAAACGCGATGGGACGCGGTCGGGCTCGGTTACGCGGGCCGCAGGATCAACGCCTGGCTGGACCCGGAAGCCGACCCGCTGCGCGACGGGTTTCAGATACGTCAATCCCTGTATGCCGTGGGTTCGGGCGGTTTGCTCGGACAGGGACTTGGTCAGAGCAAGCAAAAATACCTTTACCTGCCGGAGGAACACAACGACTATATTTTCGCGATCGTTTGTGAGGAACTGGGATATATAGGGGCTATGCTGATTCTGCTGCTGTTTGCTTTGCTTATCGTCCGTGGATACTGGCTGGCGCTGCACGCGAAAGATAAGTACAGTTCGCTGATCGTAACCGGAATCACGACACTGCTGGCAATACAGGTGTTTCTGAACGTGGCTGTTGTCATAAATCTGTTGCCGGCGACCGGTATATCCCTGCCGTTTTTCAGTTCCGGAGGTACGGCGCTGTGGATCCAGCTCGTCCAGATAGGTATCGTACTGTCGATCTCGCGTGACATACCCAGGTATGAGGAGTTGGGAGTTAGGAGTAGCGCGCCGTAACGGCGCGCAGGAGTTGGGAGCCGGGAGTTAGTGGTTAAGGGCAACGCGCTGTTGCAGGAGAGGCAGTATTTATAATATGAAATTTATATTTGCCTGCGGCGGTACGGCAGGACATATTAATCCCGCACTGTCCGTAGCTGCCGGGCTTTGCGCCAGGGTACCTGATTCGAAAATTCTGTTTATCGGCGCCGGCAGGGAACTTGAAAACAGGCTGGTGCCGCGCGCGGGTTACGAGATCGTGAATATTGAGATGAGCGGCTTAAGACGAGGTTTCTCGCCGGAAGGATTTGCTCATAATCTGAAAACACTGAAAAACCTTGCTGCAGCCAACACAAAGGCAAGCAGCATCATCGGAGAGTTTTGTCCGGACGCCGTCGTGGGAACAGGCGGATATATATGTTACCCGGTTTTGAGGACGGCGGCTAAAGCCGGTATTCCTACGTTCATCCACGAGTCGAACGCCGTGCCGGGGCTTACGACTAAACTGCTCAGCACGATCGTCGACAAGGTGCTTGTCGCCTTTCCGGGCATAGAAAACCAGTACAGGAAGCCGGATCGGGTCGTATTTACCGGAACGCCGGTACGCGAGGGATTTGCGGCATGCCTTGAGGCGCAGTCAAAGCAAGAAAAGGACAGGAAACCGCTTGCCGTATCTTTTTGGGGTTCGCTTGGGGCGGAGCGCATGAACGAGATGATGGCGGAGTTCATAAGCCTGAATGCGCGCGGCGGATATTTTGACCATATACATGCCACGGGGAAAAACGGAAGCCTTGAAGTCATGAGAAAACGCCTGCAACAACTGGGCGTACCTGAAGAACTGCCGCCCGGAATCGAAATCAGGGAATATATCGACGATATGCAGGCTGTGATGTCGTCCGCGGATATTATTCTATGCCGCGCGGGCGGCTCGACGATCGCGGAGCTTACGGCTATAGGGAAACCTGCGGTACTTGTCCCGTCACCGTATGTGACAAACGACCAGCAGGTCAAAAACGCGAAAAAGGTCCGGGAGGGCGGCGGAGCTGTGATGATACTTGAGGAGAACTGCAGCGGGAGAGAACTGTTTGATACGGTTTTGTCGATATTGCGCGACAGGGACAAGCTTGAAAACATGTCGGCGGCGCAAAAGGCGCTGGGAGCCCCCGATGCATCGGACAGGATCGCCGGGATAATCATGTCATACTGCGGAAACTGACAGTGTTCAGAACGCCGGTTTTATCAGAGCGTATAAAGGCCCGCACAAGCAGCAAGAGCAGAAAAAGAGAGGAGGGCGCGGTGATGAACAGAAAAAAGCTTCGCAGAAAAAGCAGAAGCGCAGCTATCTATATACCTGTAGCAGCCCTCCTTATTATATTGCTGGCTGTACTTGGGACAAGCGCATTTATGAGAGTTATGCGCGTCGAGGTCGACGGGGCGTCGAGGTACACTGAAGAAGAGATAATCACCGCTTCAGGGATATCGTCAGCGAACAATTTGTTGTTCGTCGACGCCGGCGCCGTATCAAAAAAGATATACGGCCAGCTTCCTTATGTCAGCGAAATAAAAATCTCGCGGGTATTGCCGGATACGATACGTATAGACGTCAGGGAGAGTTCGGCGTTTGCGTCGGTTAGTTATCAGGGTTCGTTTCTGCTGATCGATTCCGCCGGCAGAGTACTGCAAAGCGTTGAGAAAATCCCGCCGGGACTGATCGAAGTTCTGGGATTCTCTCCGGTAGACCCCGAGGCGGGAAAGGCGCTGAAATCTGAGACGGGCGACGAAATGCGGTTCCAGTACCTGACAGAAATGCTTTCGGCCATAGAAAAAGCAGGGATACGCGGCGATATTTCATATATCGACATGTCGAGTATCGCCAATATCAGCTTAGGGTATGTCGGCAGATTTAAAGTCGTCGTTGGAAGTACGACAAATGTTCAGCATAAACTGAGTCGGCTGCCCGGCAGCGTAGAGACCATCAACGAAACGAACTCTCCGGACGAAACCGGGGTCATCGATATGTCAGATCTCACCGGCGAGTGGAGATTCAACAAGGACAGATAGTTTTGCAGGATAAGCAGCGCTGTTCAGAGGATATACGCCGGACTGGTCACTAAAGCAAAGTTAGCATTTTGTTGATTCTGTTTTTGCTTCAGACGGAGTAAAAATGGTTAAAAATTTCAAAATATTTGCAAAAAGTAGCAAAAAGTTACAAAATTTCTTGCAAAATGTCAGTTAAACTATTGACCTGAGAGAAAAATAAGGATAAAATAGCAAATAATGTAAAAATTCCGGGTGAGGTTTTCCACATCATTTTAGCAGTACGTATTACCGGATATAGTAAGCGCAGAACTTAGTATAAAAACGGGGGGATCAGAGCATGTCGTTTTCAATAGAAAGCGGTCCTGACAATGTTGTAGTTATCAAAGTAGCCGGTATTGGCGGGGCGGGGAATAACGTCGTCAACAGGATGGTCTCGGCGGGGACGCAGGGCGTCGAGTTCATCGCGATAAACACGGACAAACCCGCGCTTTCCGTTTCGAACGCGGAATCAAAGGTCCAGATCGGTGAAAAGCTGACCATGGGGCAAGGGGCAGGTTCAAATCCGGACATAGGAAAAAAAGCCGCTGAGGAGAGCCGGAACAATATCGCAAAGGCGATAGAAAATACCGACATGGTGTTTCTTGCCGGAGGTATGGGCGGCGGGACCGGCACAGGCGCTTCCCCGGTCGTGGCGGATATTGCGCGCGAGGCGGGAGCCCTCACGGTAGGCGTCGTCACCAAACCTTTCAGTTTTGAAGGAAAGCGAAGGATGGAGCAGGCGGAGGAGGGGATCAGAAACCTTCTTGGCAAGGTGGACTCGCTGCTCGTGATTCCTAACGATCGCCTGAAAAGCGTTTCCGAACACAAGCTGACTTTCGCAAACGCTTTTGAAATAGCGGACAGCGTACTTCATCAGGCAGTCATCAGTATATCTGAACTTATCAAGAATACCGGTTTCATCAATCTGGATTTTGCGGACGTTACTTCAATCATGAAGGACGCGGGTTATGCGCATATGGGCGTCGGGCATGCGGCAGGAAAAGGAAAAGCGGAGGAAGCGGCGCGCGAGGCTGTTTCCAGCCCGTTGATGGAAACATCGATAGACGGGGCGCGCGGTGTTCTCATAAACATTACGGGGTCTCTTGACATAGGGCTCGACGATATTGAAGCGGCGGCGAGCCTCGTCCAGGAAGCCGCCCACCCGGATGCGAATATAATTTTCGGCGCGCCTTTTGACGAGGACATGGAAGACGAGATCAGGGTCGTGGTCATCGCGACGCGTTTTGACGACAGGCCTGTGGCGCCGATAGCAAAAGCAAAAGCGCCCGAACTGATTTTTGAGACTGCGGAGAAAAAAGAGGAGCCGCCGAAGGTAGTCGAGGAACCGCCTCCGCCACCGCCTCCGCAGGAAGAAGACCCGTTCGATACGATATTTAAAATCTTCAATTCAAAATAGCGTGGGAAACGGGTAATACCGGCATACGACCTGCTGCGGAGACTTGGGCGAGAAGGCGTCGCTCAGCGATCCACGGCAGGTTTCGTCAAAAAATGCTGGGGGATGGTCTGATTTTGGGACGAATAGCTAGCGGAATAAGCCGACCGGCGCGCATTTGCAGGGATATGATAGAAATATTCCTCCATACCCATGTACCGCGCAGCGCAGCGGCGCTGTCATATTACCTTACTATCTCGGTATTCCCGTTCCTCATCTGCATGAGCGCTATACTCGGCAGCCTGAGTATAGAAGAACTGGCGGTCTTTGCGTTTCTGGAGGACATTGTACCTACAGAGGCTTTTTCGACAATTACAGGATTCATCGGGTATGTCGGCGTCAACAGGACACAACTGCTGTTCACCATAGGACTGGTCGCAATGCTGACGTCGTCGTCAGCCGCGTTCCGCTCATTTATCGGCATAATGGGGGAGATACAGGGCAGCATGCGTTTTTCCGGTTTATGGAAAGGGGTACTGAGCTTTATCTTTTCAATAGGGTTCCTCGTCGCTATTTACATTTCTGGGCTTGTAATATTATCGGGCGAGTGGCTGATGCAACTTCTGGATACGTATTTTGAAATCGGTGACATGCTGGCAATATGGACATGGACCCGGTTCGTTTTACTTTTCCTGATCCTGTTTGGGATAATCTACGGCGTATATATGATATCGGCTCCGAGAGAGACGAAAAGGACGCATCGCATGCCCGGTGCGGTCGCCGCGGCGGTAGTGCTCGTCGCGGCAAGCATGATTTACTCGCGTATGATATCAATGTCAATTAAGTACGCTCTGGTGTACGGGTCGCTCGCGTCGTTTGTAATAATGATGGTATGGCTTTATACTTGCGCTATCATACTTATCATGGGAAATGTTTTCAATGTGGCGCTGCATAAGTCGCATGAGAAGGAGCCGGCGCCCGATTCAAAGCCATTCACATCCAAACATGTCGGCAGGGCGCTGATGGCGCTGATTTTCAATGATACGGAACGTGATGAAAACGAAGCAGGCGGCGATCCTGTCGTGCAGGCGCTGGAGAATGATAACAAAGGCGGGAGTTAACTTCGTGAGTAATTACTTGAGCCCGGACCTCAGCGGTGCGCTCCATGAAATTTCTGCGCTTGGACTGGCCCATGTGGGAGACGCCGTTTTTGAACTGATGGTGCGAACATGGCTTTGCAAAGGCGGCGCGCTGACGGCGAAACGCATCCACGGGGGCGCTGTGGAGTTCGTGTCGGCAAAGTCGCAGGCCGCCGCCGCCGGAGTACTGCTGCCGCAGTTGAACGATGAAGAGGCTGCGGTTTTTCGGCGCGGCCGTAACGCGCGTGTTAATACGGTTCCGAATACATGCACGTACGAGGAGTATCACCTGGCAACGGGGATGGAGGCTTTGTTCGGTTATCTGTACCTGAGCGGCCGTCGTGGCCGCCTCGATGAGCTTTTTGAGATCGTTTTGGAAAACCAGACGCCTTAAATCAATTACAGCAACTGATTCAGGGCTTTTATGCAGAGGAAGATTCATTATGCCTTTGGACGCGATATGCCTTTGCGCTGTCAGACTGGAACTTGAAGAGAGGATAGCGGGGCAGAAAATAGATAAAGTGCAGCAGCCGGAACGGGATATTATTGTTTTATCTTTAAGAGGCGGCGGCAGGGCGCCGTGCAAGCTGCTTATTTCGGCGGGGTCCGGGGACATGAGGGTGCATCTGACGGAGCATCGGTTTGAAAACCCGGATGCACCGCCGATGTTTTGCATGTTGCTGAGAAAACACCTGACCGGCGCGCGGATCACGGAAATTGTTCAGCCGCCGGCGGAGCGCATACTTGAGATCGGGCTTGAAGCGTCTGACGCATTGGGTGTAAAGTCGGAAAAAAAACTGATCCTGGAGTTGATGGGGCGCGTTTCAAACATTATACTTACGGACTGCAGCGGTTTGATCATAGAGTGCCTGCGGCGCACAGACAGCGGGCTTGAGCATAAACGCGCCATGCTTCCGGGGCTGTTTTACCGCCCGCCGCCGGAGCAGCAGGGCAAGCGCGATCCGTTGTGCGTGACGCCGGACGAGTGGCGGGGACTGTTTGATATGGCGAGGGGCTCTTCATGTGACCGGTGGCTGCTGGACAGTTTCCGGGCTTTATCACCGCTCATATGCCGTGAGATATCCTGGCGCGCGTACGGCGAGGCTGACATTCGGACAGATGCGGTCAATGACGGCGGGGAGGCGCTTCGGCGCGAGTTCTTTAAGCTCACGGACGCCGCCGTGGCGGGAGTTTTCGAAGCATGGATGATAGCGGGGCCGGATTCCGCCCCGCGGGATTTCTCATACACTAAAATAATGCATTATGAGAGGGCTGCCGATATCAGCAGGTCGGCAAGTTTTTCTGAAATGCTGGATAGTTTCTACACTCGTTCACAGCAACTCGCGCGCATTCGGCAAAGAGCTTCAGCGACCTCAAAAACCGTGAAGACCGCGCATAGCAGGATCGCGCGCAAACTGGCGGCGCAGCAGGCGGAAATAAAAATAACAGAGGGTCGCGAATATCTGCGCGAGTGCGGAGATATTATTACGGCAAATCTGCACCTTATGGAAAAGGGGAGGCGAGTCCTCGTCGCGCAGGACTTTTACTCGAGGGACTTTCATACGATCGAAGGAACGACGCGGGAAGGAGCGCCGCAGGAAACAGAGAAGCGCGGGGTACCTAAGCGCGAGATCGCGCTGGATCCGATGAAAACTCCCCAGCAAAACGCCGCAAAGTATTATAAGGACTATACAAGGGCAAAAAATGCGGAGAAGTACCTGTCGGAGCAAATAAAACTTGGAGAAAACGAACTTGCGTATCTTGAGAGCGTTCTCGGGGAGATAGCGCTTGCCGAAAATGAGCGTGACATGGCTGAGATCCGGCGTGAACTTGTCGAGACCGGCTATATCCGCAATAACAGAAAGGAAAAAGGGAAACAGGCGGAGTCCGCCCCGATGAGGTTTGAATCATCAGCGGGCCTTCAAATCCTTGCGGGCAGGAACAACTCGCAAAATGACCGGCTGACGCTTAAGACGGCGCGCAAGTCAGACGTCTGGCTTCACACGCAGAGAACTCACGGTTCGCATGTGATAATATCATGCGGCGGGGAGGCGCCCGACGACGGGTCCCTGCTTGAGGCGGCCGCCATCGCGGCGTATTATTCCGCGGCGCGCGCAGGGGGGAAGGTCCCCGTTGACTATACTCTTGTAAAGCATGTGAAAAAGCCGCAGAACGGGAGGCCGGGGATGGTGATTTACACTGATTACAAGACGATCGTCGCTGCGCCTGACGAGGCTCTGGTCAATAAGTTGAAAACTGAGAATACACAGGCAGGGCAGTATTGAATTTGACTGTGAAAACGTTTATAATATATCAGGCGATAAAGCATTTCAGGTGTGAAAAAATTGCGGTCAGCCGGTTTGGGATTCGCGAAGGATATCTTATTGATAGGGTGTTAATGAGAAATGATCGGTACAGCATCTACGAAAGAAGCGCAGAAGATTGATTTAGGCAGTTGCATGCAAAACCGGGAACTGTCGTGGCTGAAATTCAATAAGCGGGTTTTGGAGGAGGCTGGTTTTAAAGACAACCCTCCTTTTGAACGGCTGAAATTCATTTCGATATTCAGCAGTAATCTTGATGAGTTTTTTATGATCAGAGTGGGAAGCCTGACGGACTTGATGCTTTTCGCTCCTAAATATGTTGATAATAAGACCGGAATGACGGCAGGGCAGCAACTGGACTCGATTTTCCGCAAGTGCGCGTCGCTGTATGAACTCAGAGACAGGTATTACCGCAGCGTCATGGAAGAACTCGCACCCAACGGCGTGGTCCATCTGAAAATTGACGAACTGGACGCCGCTGAAATTAAGAGCATTGAGAAGTACTTTACGCGAAATATCATGCCCGTGCTGTCACCGCAGATAATCGACAACCGCCACCCGTTCCCGCATATCGACAACAAACTGCTCAATATAGCAGTGACGCTTGAAAACAAGAACAAGTCGCTGTTTGGACTGATAGCGGTGCCGAAAACGCTGGACAGGCTTTTTTTCCTGGAAGACGGGTGTCGTTATGTCCTTCTGGAAGATATTATTTTTTATTTCTCGCACCTAGCGTTCAAACCATACAAAGTCCTCAGTAAAACTGTTCTTGCAGTCACCAGGAATGCCGACATCAACATAGAGGAAGACGGCATTATAGACGAAAGCGTTGATTATCGGCAACTGATGCAGAAACTGCTGAAAAAACGACATCGCCTTACTCCCGTGCGACTGGAACTGCAGTACGATATGGCAAGAGACTTCCGGGTGTTCTTTTGTGAAAAACTGAACGTAAAGGAAGATCAAGTCTTTTTGTCGCACGCACCGCTGGACATGTCATATTGCTTTGACCTGGGAAACAAGATCGGCCTGCTTGGCCTGAGCCATCTTTTTATGGCGCCGCATCTTCCGTTCGATGCTTTCCAGGCGTATAAAAAGCCCGGACTGGCTAAGTATATCCAGACGAAGGATTATCTTTTATCGTATCCTTTTGACAGTATTTCACCGTTTCTCGAGATGATGAAACAAGCGGCGGACGACCAGGCTGTGATTTCGATCAAGATAACCCTGTACAGGCTTGATTCCAAATCAAGGCTTGCAGAGACGCTGATACGCGCTGTTGATAACGGGAAAGAAGTTATAGTCCTGATGGAACTCAGGGCTCGTTTTGACGAAGCGAACAACATTGAGTGGTCAAAACGGCTTGAAGACGCGGGATGCCGGGTGATTTACGGGCTTTCTGACTATAAGGTCCACTCAAAGGTGTGCCTTATAACTAAGAGAGATTTCGGAATGATACATTACATCACCCAAATCGGAACCGGTAACTACAATGAGAAAACAGTAAAGCAATACACAGACCTGTCGCTTGTTACCACGAACCAGGAGATAGGGAAAGACGCCGCGGCTTTCTTCAATAACCTGCTGCTGGGCAACGTCGGCGGCGAAGGGTATACTCATCTGTGGGTCGCGCCCGGCGGATTTAAAAAGGATATCCTCAGGTATATAGACCGTGAGCGTGATAAGGCGGTAAGCGGCGGGGAAGGGCGCATCATAATAAAATGCAACTCGCTGTCTGACAAGGAGATCATATTGAGGCTGATCGAGGCTTCCGGATGCGGAGTAAAAATCACTATGATACTTCGGGGTATATGCTGCCTCGTGCCCGGGATCCCGGGAGTCACGGAGAATATTACGGTCATAAGCATTGTGGGAAGATTTCTGGAGCATTCAAGGATTTTTTGCTTCGGGAGCGGGGATGGTAAAGAAGTGTATATCTCGTCCGGCGACCTGATGACGAGGAACACTGAGCGCCGGATCGAAGTAGCCTGCCCGGTACTGGATATTGACATTAAGCAGCGCATCTGCGATATGCTTGAAGCGATGATACTTGACAATACAAAAGCGTGGGAGCAGTTCTGCGACGGGAGTTACGTTCTTCGCCGGGCGCCGGCGGACATGGTCGTCGACTCGCAGGAACTGTTCATCGCTCAGGCCGGCAAACAGCCTGACAGCGTAAATACGGAAAAGAGATCAAACAGGGAGAAAAGGGGGCTGAAAGCATTCGCTTTACAGTCTGCGGGGCGTGTGAGATCATTGTTCGGGAGAAAAAACTCAATATAGATCCAATCATAATGCATATTTTCAAATTCTGTGATATAATTCCCGCGTTACAGCAAAATCTGTAATGAGGGAGTTTTCCGTATATGAGCGATAAGACTATAAATATCGACAGGCTTGAGAATATTATCAGCGTATTCGGTTCATTTGACGAGAATCTCAGGCTCATCGAGAATGACCTGAATGTCAGGATCACGGACAGGAATTCTGAACTGAACGTATCGGGCGAAGAAGAGAACGTGTTTTACGCCGAACGCGCTATCAGCGGGCTGCTGACGCTTGCGGCGAAAGGCGAGACAATAGACGCGCGGAACGTACGGTATGTTATTGGCCTCGTCAAAGAGGGACAGGACGAGAAAATAGGCGAGATAACCCGCGACGTCATATGCATATCGGCCAAAGGCAAGCCGATAAAGGCAAAAACGCTGGGGCAGAAGAAATACGTCGACGCGATCATGAACAACACTGTGACGCTTTCGATCGGCCCCGCCGGGACAGGCAAGACATATCTCGCAGTCGCCGCGGCAGTCGCTGCGTTCAGGGGCAAGAACGTAAACAGGATCGTCCTCACGCGCCCGGCGGTAGAAGCCGGCGAGCGGCTCGGCTTTCTTCCCGGAGACCTGCAGAGCAAGGTCGACCCGTACCTTCGCCCGCTTTATGACGCGTTGTTTGAACTTCTCGGAGCCGAAACATATAATAAATATCTTGAACGCAATAACATAGAGGTCGCCCCGCTTGCTTATATGCGCGGCAGGACGCTCGACGATTCATTCATAATACTCGACGAGGCGCAGAATACGTCTCGCGAGCAGATGAAGATGTTCCTGACGCGCCTTGGGTTCGGATCGAAGATCGTGATCACGGGGGACATTACGCAGATAGACCTGCCACCGGACAAGACGAGCGGTCTGCGCGACGCTATGCGCGTCCTTAACGGTATTGCGGACATTGCTATCTGCAACCTGACCTCAGCCGACGTAGTCCGGCATGAGCTTGTGTCGAAGATCATCGAAGCATATGACAAGCGCGACAAAAAAACGCGCGAGGCTGCTGCGAAACCACAGCGGGGCAGGAGTTAGGAGTCAGGAGTCAGGAACTAGGAGTCAGGAGTTAGGAGTTAGGAGTTAGGAGACGAGGGTTGCGATTTGTAGGGGCGGCATTCTGCCGCCCGCAGGAGTCAGGAGTCAGGAGTCAGGAGTCAGGAGTCAGGAGTCAGGAGTCAGGAGTCAGGAACTAGGAGTCAGGAGTTAGGGTTGTGCTGCACAGAGTTTATGCCCGTCACTGCGGAATCGAAGATAAGGACAGGCTGTCTATACCGCTCATAAAACGTTGCATTCGCGCGGCTCTTGAGATTGAGGGCGTTGATATGCTCTGCGAGGTGAGCGTGCTGATAACGGACGACGCCGGAATACGCGGGATAAACAATAAGTATCGCGGCGTCGACGAGCCCACGGACGTTCTGTCTTTTCCGATGCTGGAGTTTGCCGCGTCGGGGTGGGCGAACCCCGGCGCCGCGGAGGCGGACCCGGAAACAGGGCTGCTGCCGATCGGCGAAATCATGCTCTCTGCCGAGCGCGTTGATAAGCAGGCGCGCGATTACGGACAGTCGCGGGAGCGGGAGACCGCGTATCTGACTATACACTCAGTTCTGCATTTACTGGGATACGACCATATCGACGAAGCGGACGGAAAAAAACTCATGCGGGAGAGAGAGAAGCAGATCATGCAATATCTCAGGGGGACGGGCGGGGTGTAGTCAGTTGACGACAGAGGACAGAGGACAGAGGATAGAGGATAGAGATTATGATAACCAGGACGGCGATGATAACTATTGCCGGAAGGCCAAATGTGGGCAAATCGACGCTCACAAATGTGCTTACCGGCGATAAAGTTGCTATTGTGACCCCAAAACCACAGACGACGCGCAACAGGATATACGGCGTGTTCACTCGCGGTGAAACGCAAATGATTTTGCTTGATACGCCGGGGTTCCACAAAGCCAGGACAAGGCTCGGAGACTATATGGTCGGCGTCGTAAAGGAAAGCGTGGCGGACGTGGACGCAGTAGCGCTGATGGTCGAGCCGGTCGACAACATCGGGACACAGGAAGAACTGCTGATAAAACATATAAGCGAATCGCGGGTACCTGCGGTCCTTGTGATAAACAAGATCGACACGGTGAGGATAGATCAGACGCTTCCGGTCATTCAGAGATACTCAAAGCGTTTCTCGTTTGACGCTATCATACCACTGTCGGCTAAAACGGGGGACGGGATACCGCAGCTTCTGGAGGTTTTTGAAAACTATGCGCGCGAAGGGCCACAGCTGTTTCCCGACGGTATGACGACCGACCAGCCTGAGAAACAGATAATCGCGGAGATAATCCGCGAAAAGCTGCTGATCTGCCTTGACCGCGAGATCCCTCACGGTACAGCGGTCGAGATAACGAAATTTACCGAACGCGGGGGCGACGGCAGCGGCGGGATCGAGACCGGCGCAGAAAAAGATACGGAGGGATACGGCGAAGACGGTGTTCCGGACGATAACGTGATCATTGACGTCGATGCGACGATATATTGTGAAAAAGCGAGTCACAAGGGCATGATCATCGGCAAAAACGGCGCGATGCTGAAAAAAATCGGGCAGCTTGCCCGCCTGGATATTGAGCGTTTTATGGGCGCGAAAGTTTTTTTACAGACGTGGGTCAAAGTAAAGGAAAACTGGCGCGACAGTAAAGTGAGCGTGAAAAACTTCGGATATGTGAAATAATGTACTTAAACACGACAGGCCTCGTGCTCCGTGAGACGGCGTACAAGGATTCAAGCAAAATTCTGACTGTCCTGACCGGCACGGAAGGCAAGCTTACCGTTTCGGCGCGCGGAGCGCTGCGGAAAAACAGTAACCTTGCGGCGGCAACGCAGTTGCTCGCGTTTTCAGAGATGACGCTTGCGAAAACGCGCGACAGATGGGTCATGACCGAAGCCAGAAGCATGGAACAGTTCATCGGGCTGCGAAGAGACATCGTACTTTTATCGCTTGGGTCATACTTTGCCGAACTGGCAGAGGCTGCGGCAGACGAGGACTGTCCGAGCCCGGAACTGCTGCCACTATGCCTGAACGCTCTTTTTGCACTGAGCGAGGGGCTGAAAACGCCGGATCACGTAAAACCGGCGTTCGAGTTGAGATTGATGCGCGCGTCAGGTTTTTCGCCTCTTATCACGGGTTGCTCAGTATGCGGACGGGAGGAGCCGGAACGCGCGTTTCTTGATACGGCGGGGGGTACGATCCGCTGCGGCGATCATGCGCCGGCGGACGGCGCGCCGCTGAGCCCGGGGGCACTGAGCGCAATGCGATATATTGTCGGTTGCGACCCGAAAAAGCTGTATTCATTCACCATCGGCGGCGGCGCGCTCAAGGAATTGTCCGCCGCGGCAGAGAAGTATTTACTGACGCAAATGGACAGGCCGTTTCGCACGTTGTCCTATTACAAGAGTATTGGGTAAGCGCTCAGCTTCCCGCCAGGGAAAAAGACTGCTGATATTTCCGCATACCGCATTGCGGCATATTATTTCAGGTGACGTTGACCGACACTGCCATGCGGCCGAAATCGGTATCCAGAAAGAACCCGTCTTTTTTACTGTGTATCACCGGAAAATCGCTGATGATCCTTGGTATCGTAATATCGATCGTTTTACCGCTCTCAGCGATGAGAGAGGAAGCGTTACCGCTTATTATATTAGTAGTTTCAGACAAAGCCGAGCAGACCAACTCGTCGATCTCGGTCAGTTCCATCGAAGTCATGGCTCTTATCAGGTTGAGAGATATCTCCCTGGAATATGAAAAAACGACCTCGCCTTCGTGGTCTCCTACTAATCCGATCATGACCCGGGTGTCATCGTCGCTTCCATTGTACCGGGCATAAGTGATACGGCCGGCAGGCAGTTCCGCAAGCGTTTCCAGCGTCTTGACAGCGCTTTGCGCGAAACACTCGGCATAAGTGGCGGACGGGCTTGGTTTCTCGTCGGGGAGCATTTCTTTTTTCTTCAGTTTTTGGTCGACCCCGGCGACATGGTAGACAAGCCATGTCGTCAGCACACCTGTATACTCCCTTATTTCCGGAATTGTGAACTCGGCGTCAAAGAGCCTTTTAGCCGATTTGTTTATCGCGGCGGTGAAAATACGATGCAGTGTTTTATGCGTTTCCAGATCTCCGTAATTGATCGAGCGCTGATACTCCTCCTCCGCGGAAAAATGCTTGACGATATAATCCTGCATGAATATAATCGCGTTGATACACTCCTGTTTCCTCGTCACCGCGTCGTCGCTTTCGACGATTCGCAGCAGGGTCTGCGTGGTATCAAATAATTCCTTATGTTGACTGTCGATAAGATCGACGCCTATTCTGTAGCTTTCTTTCCACATATTAACAAGCGCCTCCCGGCTTAAAATGAAAATAGTTGCCCGGGAGCCATTATATCACATAGGCAGAACGTTTACACCACCAAAATAACAACCGGAGAAAGAAACGGGTTACGACACAATGGATCTGTATGAAAAGTCGCTGGAAATACTGGAACTGCCGGCTATACTCGAAATGCTGGCGGGCGAGGCTGTCAGCGAGGCGGCGAAAGAGGCGGCGCGCAGGCTCAGACCCTCGCATGACGCACACACAATAAAAGGCCTCGTCAGTGAAACAAGCGCGGCAAAAGCTATGATATCCGTCAGGAACAGCCCGCCGTTCTCCGGCGTGAAAGACGTCCGGGCGACTATCAGGCGGGCGGATATGGGCGGAATGCTCAACATGAGGGAACTGCTTGACGTGGCAGGGGTGCTGCGCGCGGCGGCGGCTGGCATAGCCTACTTTTCAGGGGGTATAGAAGGCGCCGGGACAGCGGTCGACAATCTGTTTTCCGCGCTCATTTCAAACAAAAGCCTCGAAAACGCGATATCATCCGCGATAATATCAGAAGACGAGATAGCTGACAACGCGAGTCATGAATTATCCGCTGTCCGCCGGCACATGCGCATTGCCGGAGATAAGATACGCCAAACTCTCAACAAGATAATCACCTCGCCGACGTACTCAAAGGCGCTTCAGGAGCCGATCATTACGATGAAAAACGGCAGATACGTCGTGCCGGTAAAGGCGGATCAAAAAACCGCGGTGCCGGGGCTTGTCCATGATATATCCGCGTCCGGGGCAACGCAGTTCATCGAGCCGATGGCGGTAGTCCAAATAAACAATGAACTGCGGGAACTCGAAGCTAAGGAAAAACGGGAGATAGAACGGATATTAATGGAACTGTCGGCAGGCGCAGCCGCCGCCGGCGAGGATATAATAAGCGATTTTGAGGTACTGGCGCAGCTGGACTTGATTTTCGCCAAGGCAAAACTTTCGGGCAGGCAAAACTCGGCCGAGCCGGCTGTTTCCGAAGACCTGTGTATAAAACTAAAAAACGCGAGACACCCTCTTTTGGGGCGCGGCGAAGTGGTCCCGATAGACGTAGGGCTTGGCAGCGGTTTTGACACGCTCGTCATCACGGGGCCCAACACCGGGGGAAAAACTGTTACGCTGAAAACGCTGGGGCTGCTCTGCGCTATGGCGCAGTGCGGACTGCATATACCCGCCGACGACGGCAGCGCCGTTCCGGTATTCAGCAGTATAATGGCGGACATCGGCGACGAGCAGTCGATAGAGCAATCGCTGTCGACTTTTTCGTCACATATGAAAAACATCGTTGGCATACTTGAAGCGGGACAGCCGGGTTCCCTGATGCTGTTCGATGAGCTTGGCGCGGGGACCGACCCGGTCGAGGGCGCGGCGCTGGCTATAGCTATAATAGAGCATGCGCGGAGAAAGGGCGCGCTTATAGCGGCGACGACACACTACGCGGAAA
>Ga0082212_10002242_pt1 | contig 28366 bp, 24 predicted proteins | sample TergutNt197P3_FD_71548 | JGI IMG/M metagenome (GOLD analysis project Ga0082212, IMG submission 71548) | Neocapritermes taracua P3 segment gut microbial communities from Petit-Saut dam, French Guiana - Nt197 P3 | ecosystem: Host-associated > Arthropoda: Insects > Digestive system > Gut ...
TCATAGCGGCGGCGCGGTCGAGAAGCTCGATGACCGTGACGTCCTTGCCGGCCCGCTTGAAGTCTATGGCCGCCTCAAGCCCGACAGACCCTGCGCCGACGACTACGATCCTGTCGCCGACCGCGGCTTTGCCCATTTCGGCGTCCGGCGCCCAGCTCACATGCGGCTTGTCAATACCGGGCAGCGCCGGTATCACAGGCTCGGCGCCGACTGCGATGATGAGAGCGTCGTAGTTTTCTTTTTCAAGAAGCTCCTTCGTGACCTCGGTATTATACAGGACCTTCGCCGGCGACCTTTCGACCTGAAGCTCGAGCCACTTCAGATAGTCCTGACAATCTATCTTGAAAGGCGGCGCGGCGCCTCCGATGACATTTCCGCCGAGCTTATCCGTTTTTTCGTATAAGGTGACGTCGTGCCCGCGATCTACGAGCGTCGTGAGCGCCGTGATCCCGGCGGGGCCTCCACCGATGACCGCCGCCCTCTTTTTGACCGGGGCTTTCGGGACCAGACCGTCGACGAGATCCCTGCACATAAAGGCCATGGGATTTACGGCGCAGAACTGCGGTTTCGGTATCATGAGATGGCCCGTGCAGGCGTCGCAGCGGAGGCACGGCCTGCGCTCTTCCGGCATATCGTTGGCATACTTGCGGGGCATATCGGGATCTGCCAGAAGCGGGCGCATCATGGCGACGAAATCGGCCTTGCCGCTTCCGATGATCTCCTCGGCAAGATCGAGGCTGGTGATGGAGCCGACGGTTGTGACAAGCAGGTCCGGATGGGCTTTCTTTATTTTCTCCGCGAAATGAACGTTAAAGCCGCGCTCCATCATGTAATTCTGACACCAGTTGCGGTAATATTTCATCTCGAAATCGCTGTGGATGCCGGCGGATATATGAGCTATATCAATGTATGGCTTTATATACCCGAGCAGCTCTATCGTCTCGTCAATATGCATGCCGCCTTCGGCTATCTCGTCTCCCGACATTCGCATTTCGATCACAAAGTCCTCGCCGCACTTTTCCCTTATGGCTTTGCATACTTCTATGGCGAATAAGGCGCGCTTTTCGGTGGAACCTCCGTATTCGTCGGTCCTCTTATTATACAGCGGGCTTGTGAACTGGGAGATGAGGTTGCCGTGGCCGCCGTGGACAAGGACGACGTCCATTCCGGCCCGCTTCATCCGCCCTGCGGCCAGGGCGTACTTTTCAATCGTTTCTTCGATTTTCGCGTGAGTCATCTCTATGCAGGGGATCGGCTCTCTTCCAAGCCGTTTCGCGCGGGCGCGCTCTGTGGCGGATATGAAAGAGGACGATGAAAAACGGTTCTCCGCGCCGACTTCCTCAGGGGCGCTGTTTTCCCCGTTATGGTTGATTTCAAGGGAAGCGTGGCAGTCGTACTCTTTGCACATATCGGCGTACCAGGTCAGCGGAAGGATGCTCCTGTCGCTGATCAGGTTGAGCTGGTAGGCTTCGTCTTTGCATTCCTTGATGTCTATTGAGCTGTTGCCGACATAAAGCGTGCTGACCCCGCCCCTCGCGAACATCCTGAAAAAGTTTACGAAGTCCTTTGTCACCAGACCGTCTTCGCTGGCAAGATTCGGGGAAGGCGGCGCGAGCGTTATCCTGTTCTTGAAGTCGACGCCCCTTATATTGATCGGCGCGAATACGTGTTTATACTTTGATCCCATTTAAATTTCCTTCCTTTCAGTTGAAATTATTATAACTGTTCAGGGGGCATCCTAAAAACTCGCAATGGTTACAGCCCGCACACAGATTTACAGCAACAATGCCGTTTACACAGCAGTACTCGTGCGTTGGCTGTAACCAACCTGTGTTTTTCGGATGCCCCCTGAATAGTTGCAAAACATACAGCTTCCGTAACTGTTCAGGGGGTATCATGATTAACCGACCGCGATTTTCTTCAAGTTCGCGAAGCGCGGAAGCCCGTTTTCTACGGCGCGGCTGTTTTCGCCCCGGATGAGAGGCAGGGCGTAATCAATGAACTCGCTTGTCACATAAGTGCCCGCTTCGTTTATCCACTCGCGAGGCACCTTCTTTTCAGCGTTAGCGACTACCGACAATGGCTGAAACACTACGCCGCAATGATACTCGCCGTCTATATCCCTGCGCTCGAAAGCGGCCATTTTTCCGCTCCCGCCGGATATCGCGTACTCGACGGAGGCTTTCCCGGCGAGACAGGCTTCGTCGATATCGGTCTGCGAGGCAAGGTGAGCCCCGCAGCGCTGCAGGAGGCTCAGTTCGATCCCGCGCACTTTCGCGCCGGTTTTCCTTTTTACGAGATGAGCGAGCGTAACCGCCAGGCCGCCAAGCTGCTCGTGCCCGAACCCGTCCGTCGCCGAGGTTTCAGCTTCCGATACGAATCTGCCGTTCGTGTAGCGTATGCCCTCCGACACGGCGACCAGGCACTGGTTTTTCTCCCTGTAGATCGACCCGGTCAACTGCAGGAACGTTTCCATGTTGAACGGTATCTCAGGCATGAAAATGAGGTCGGGCGGCGAACCGCTGAGCCCCGCGAGCGCCGACGAGCCCGTCAGCCAGCCCGCGTGGCGTCCCATGATCTCTATGATCGTGACCATGCCGCTGTCGTATACGATCGAGTCCCTGTATACCTCGGCGACCGTAGTGGCAATATACTTCGCCGCGCTGCCGTAACCAGGACAATGGTCCGTGCCGCGCAGATCATTGTCTATTGTCTTTGGCACCCCGATGACGCGGCATTCGTAGCCTGCTTCTTCCAAATGCTCGCTGACCTTCTGGCAGGTATCCATGGAGTCGTTGCCTCCGTTGTAAAAGAAATACCTGATATCGTATTTCCTGAATATCTCCAGTATACGGTCAAGGTCGCCTCTGTCCGTTATCTTGTACCTGCACGAACCGAACGCCGATGACGGCGTGTTCAAAAGCAGTTCAAGTTCTTCCGGCGCCTCCATGCCGAGGTCAAACAGCGTATCGTTCAGGATGCCCGTGACCCCGTGGGCGGCAGCGTAGACGTTTGTTATCTCCGGAGCGTCAAGCGCAGCGCGGATCACACCGTACGCGCTCGCGTTTATCACCGAAGTCGGTCCGCCGGATTGCGCGAAAACGCAGGCTCCGGTCAATGTATTATTCATCCTCTTCCTCCAGGTCGTTGATCAGCGCTCACACACGCAGGCAGGTAGGCAGGCAGGCAGGCAGGCAGGCAGGCGGAGTCCGCCGCGTCGCCGCCGCGCGTACTGCGCTTTTCGTTATGCTTACTTTTCGCCGGGGATCCGCTGTTTCAGTTTGCGCCATAGGGCTGAAGCCTCGTCGGCGTCAGCCTTGCGGGGTTCGCGGCTGTAACAATATCGCGACCGCGTGTAGACGTCCCTCAGTTTCTCCGGCGCGCCGGGTTCGGATGCGGCGGGGGTCTCCGCAGAGGGTTTTTCCGCTGCGAAGAAGTGAGCGTATTTCCGCTGGATGCTCAGGCTCGTGTCTGACGGAACCGGTTCCGCGCCTCTGGAGACGCCCTCCTTCAGGTACTTGCGGTAGTACCATCGTACGGCCTGCCGCGTGTCTTTCGGGCGGAAAACGGCGCTTTTCGCGCTCCTGCCGCTCTTCTTCAGGCTCTCTTGTTCTTCGGTATGGAACGTTTTTTCTTCTCTTGCTTTGCCGCCAAGCATACGGCGCAGAATCAAAAACACCACGAACGCGACCGCCGCGGCAAGAAGCGCTATCGCCAGAATCCTGAGCCACTCCGGGGTCTGCCGCAGCACAGCTTCAACTTCGTCGCCGAACGCCCCCTGGACAGTCATTTCCGCAGCGGGCCGCGAGTCTTCGGCGCCGCCGCCAAACAGCGAAAACAGCCATCGAAACGCGCTGAAAATGCCGTAAGCGACCGCTCCGATGACATACATAGCCCCGAGTATTATCACAACTATTACGTTGCGGTAAATAAACCCGGCTGCGCTCAGGATCAACTGCGGCGTCTGAAGGACAGCCAGCGCGGCGCTCCCCAGCAGCAGAAGGATCATGACGGCAATATTCCTGCCGGCGGAGAGTTTCCCGTCGTCGCGCAAAATGCGCATAAGGCACACGGCGGTCAGAAGATAGAGGATCAGGTAGGGGACGATCCCCGATATCGCGCTCCCGATCTTGCCGAACGCGGCCACTCCGAATATCATCAGCAGGAACAACTTCCCGCTGAATTTGAAGCGGTCGCTGAAATCGCTCCTTGTTATGTTTACCCTGCCGCTCCAAATAGAGTAACCGAAGTATGCCCATGCCGGCAGAAACTGAATGATCTGCCAGATCGTCAGGTCAAAAGCAAGAAACGCGCCGGGCAGAACGCTGAGTATCACTGTTTTGGGGTCGATCGGTTTTCCGGCTTTCCCGTCCGTGTTCTTGCCGGAAAACCACTGCCCGTTCAGCGCCGTATGGAGGATCGCCGCCAGGATCAGTATCGGGATCCCGTACCCGGAAGGGCGCTGTTCGAAAATTAAGTACAGGAAATAACCGCTCAGCGTGTAGTAGAAGCAAAGGTCAAAAAGAAGTTTACATACGCCGGTCATACAACTTCACCTAAGTAGTCGCCGGTGTCGACCACCATGATCTCACGGCCCGTTATGTTCCTGAAACGCTCTATGGTTTCCATGCCGCCGCTTAACCGGCCCGAGGGGTTTGCCGCGCCCCTGGGGTTCGCCGCGCCCGGGGGGGTTGCCGCGCCCGGGGTTTTACTCAACCCCGCGCTCTGCGCCGTGCCCGCAGTGTTCTTGAACATTGTCGGCAGTACTACAACAAAAGCGGCGTCGTAATCGCTCTTGTGGTGCGCGTACTCCAACAGCCTGCCCAGCGGGCAGCGGGTATAGCTCACCGCGCGGCCCAGGCTCTCCAGAAAGCTCCCGGCGCGCCCGATAGAAACCTCGCAATGAAAAACGTCGTCGTCGTCCTTGTTTTTCAGCCGCGCGTTGGTGTAAAAGCTGACCGAGGCTCCAAGTTCGAGCAGCGACTCGCCGACCGCGCGCGTTATGGAGCACAAGTCGTCCATCTCTTCTTCGGCGTTGATATCGACGCCGTCAACGCTCAGGACGACGCAGGCGGATATCTGCCGGTTATGGTCGTACTCCCTGACCATCATCTCGCCCAGGCGCGCGCTTTGGAGCCAACTGATGTCCTTCATAGGCTCCCTGCCCGTGTACTCCCTGTAACCCGCCGTGAGCAGCGGGTCTCGTATCAAAAAACGCCTCGCCGCAATGTCGCCGTAATAACTGCCGAGAGCGTCCGTCAGCCCGCGGCACTCGATCTTTTCGGGAAAAATCACGACCTCGCGGCGGGACGCGATCCTTTTCGAGATCTCGCGGAACCCTAAAAAATCGCCGAACTCTATAGAATCCCCCTTGAAGGAGTGTACGCCGCGTTTATCTATCGACGTCTCGAAAATGATTTTTTTGCGCTGCATGCCCCTGACCCGGCATACTTTCTTTATTTGCAGCCCGTAATGCGTCACGCGGAACGGCATATCCGCCGGAAGGGCGGCCGTTTGCGGGTATATCTCGTTTACGACCAGATACGAGATCGGCACGCGGCTCTTGTTGGCTATTATGACCCGCAGTATAAACGGCGAGCCCGGTTCCGCTGTTATTGCGGAAATTTCATACTCAAGATCAACTTTTGACGGGTCGCGGCGCAGCGAGACGGCCTCCAGTATCGCCCCGAGCGCGATGAGAATAAAAAAGAGCGGCCACATTTCACATGTCCTCGAGCGGCGCTGGAGTTGACAGCAGGATATCCTCAAGGACGGCCTTATCTTCTCCGGCGCCGGAGATCCCGGAAAGCGAGAGCCTGTGGGCGAGCACCTGAGGGGCCAGGCCCCTGATATCCTCGGGGAGCACGAAACCGCGGCCCCGGAGCGCCGCCGCGGCCTGCGCCGCCCTGTACAGGGCGATCGCCCCGCGCGTTGAAACGCCAATGCGGATACGGGCGTCGTTTCTTGTGCGCTCGACGATGTCCATCAAGTATCCGGCGGCCTCCTCGCAGAACTCCGCTTCGCGGCAGGCTTTCTTCAGCTTTGCTATCTCTTCCGGCGAAGTCTGAGGCTCCAGCTCGCCGACTATTTCCAGCGTATCCCTGCCGGAGACGACGCTTATCTCTTCGTCTCTGGTCATATATCCGAGTGACAGGCGCATAAAGAACCTGTCGGTCTGCGCGTCGGGCAGGGGGAACGTCCCGTGCGATTCCAGCGGATTCTGTGTAGCCATTATCATGAAAGGTTCAACCATGGGCCGGGTCGTCCCGTCCACTGTGATCTGGCGCTCGGCCATGGCTTCCAGCAGGCTTGACTGCGTGCGCGGCGTCGCCCGGTTGATTTCGTCCGCGAGGATCATGTTTCCAAACAGCGGACCCGGGCGGAACTCGAACTCCCCGGTCTTTTGGTTGTAGAAATTTATCCCGGTAAGGTCGGACGGAAGGACGTCGGGGGTGAACTGCACCCTTTTGAAGCTTCCTCCCATCGTTTTCGCGAAAGCGCGGAGCAGCATCGTCTTTCCCGTGCCCGGAATGTCCTCAAGTAATACGTGGCCCGAACACAGGAAGCAAACCAGCGCGTCAAACAGTACGTCTTCTTTGCCGATAATGACTTTTGAACAATTGCTTACGACCCTGTCGCGAAAATCGGATAGCATTCCCGGATCCATACGGCCTACCTCTTGCTTTACTGATTATTCGAAGTTGATCACGGCGGCGGTCGGCACGACGCAAATATAGGTCCGCCCGCGCCCCAGAACCAGTTCCGACCCGTCCTCCAGCGTATATTGAAACTGCGAAGTCAGATCCTCTCTGGACCACCTGATCTCCACATACCGGCCGCCGCAAATAAAGTAGCCGGTCCCGCTTCCCGTAGTCGCGACTCTAATTCTGCCGTAGGCGTCGCCGGGAATGTTTGAAACGCCGGTCTTCAATATCAGAACGTTTGTGAAAGCGAGCTGAACGTCGTCGTTGCCGTCTTTATAAGACCTTCCGAACTGACCGAGATAGTACAACCCGTCCTCGTCCAGATACGAAAACGTGGTGGTTTTTCCGGAGGTCGCCGACGTTGAGAACCTGACCGTGAACTCCCGCGCCTGCTCTCCGCCGTCCGGGGTCCCGTCGTCCGAAAAGCTGAGCTCGCGCGAGTATCCGCGTTCGTGTTCGAGCCTGAAGCCATAAGTGGGCAGCCAGGTCGTGATTAGATCGCCCGACGTTAAGAGAGTGTGCTCGAAAGACATCGTCCGCGCCCTCTCGCGATCCCTGTAGAAGATCTGCGCCTGGTTCCCCGTGCCGTCCAGTCGTGTAATGCTCCTGGCGGAAAGGATCGAGTAGGCTTCAGGGCTGCCGCCCGCGAAAATGTATACCGCGTCGTAACTCTGCGCGATATCGACGTAATAGGCTCTGGAACTGCGGATACTGCCGATCGGGCCGACGTCCGAAACGTCCTGATACAGGGCGAGCATCCTCGTGATCCCGCCCTCGACCAGGACTTCATAAATTATGTCCGCGCGCGATACGCCCACCTGGGGCTGCGCGGCGGAAGCGTTGTTGATCATTATTGCCAGAGGCCTGACATTAGTGAGATCGGCCGCCGTAGGCAGCCCGGTCAACGGGTTGCGCGGCCCGACGTATTGCGTATCGGGCTGCGGTTCGGGCGCGCTGCCGGGCTCTGACCCGGGGGCAGCCGCGGGGTACGGCGACGGTTCCGAAAGGGCGTAGTCTTCGCCGATTGCCGGAGATTCGATTCCAATCCCGAAGTCCGGCCCCGTCCTCGGCACGCATGTCGCGAATGTGACGAGCGCTATCGCTAAAACCACAACAAGCGGCGCGTAACGCTTGAAATGCTTACTGCCCGTTATGCGCTTGACTTGACTTTTTATACGATCGAATACTTGTTTCATATATGGATGGTCTCCACTGATCTTGATGATGTGTCCGGCAGGACGTCGATCACGCCAAACAGGCTCGTTCGCGCCGCTGACCCGGAGTCTATTTTACCCCCGTTGTCACGCCCTGTCAATCATGGGGTTGGCGGCGCCATAATAAAACCGCGCGCTGTAATAAAACGCTATACATTGCCTACTGCTTATGATATACTCGTGTGCGGCGACCGGACGGAAGGGCCGCATACGCGGCGCGAGCGGAGAACACTCCGGGTAAGCGTGCTGATCAACAAGCTTTGAGGAACACTCATGGACAAAAGTTTCGGGTTCATTCATGAAAAAATCGACATAAAAATACTCATTCTCTTTGTGCTGCGCAGGCTGCCTGACCCGATCTCGTTTGACACGCTGACGGAGCTTGTCATGTGCGACGGAGGGATAGGTTACTTCGATTACGCTCAATGCGTCGCCGAACTTGTCCAAACGGATCATATAAAGATCAAAGACGGCATGTACTCCGCCACCGCGAAAGGCGCCCGCAACGGCGAGGCAACGGAGAAAAGCCTGCCGTTTTCAGTGCGCATGTCCGCGGAGAAATCTACGTCTGTCCTTCGCGCGGCTCAGGGCAGGGATTCCATGATCAAGACCGTGCATCTGGCAAATCCCGACGGAGGATACACAGTCGAACTGTCCCTTTCCGACGGCGTGGGCGTAATCGTGTCCATGGAGCTTTACGCGACCGACGAACATCAGGCGGCAGCCATGGAGAAAGGGTTTCGAAAGAATGCTGAAAGCGTGTATCACGCGCTTATAGATAAACTGCTGGGCTGACGGTGAACTCCGCTGCGGATCCGACCGGCGATCAAAAATGAAGGTAACTGTTCAGGGGGCATCCCAAAAACACAGGTTGGTTACAGCCAACGCACGAGTACTGCTGTGAAAACGGCATCGTTGCTGTAAATCTGTGTGCGGGCTGTAACCATTGCGAGTTTTTCGGATACCCCCTGAACAGTTACAAATGAAGAATGAGGAACTTTATCAATATGGTGGGAGATTTCGACAGGTATGATATGAGCCGGCGGCCAAACCGGCAACTGCGCGCGCTGACCCCTGTGACCTGGCTGCTCAGTTTTCCGAAGTTCTACGCGCACCGCGCGAGAGTCAACAAAGACGGTATGCCCGCGAAGCTGAAGCCGCCGTATTTTCTGCTGTGCAACCATAACTCGTTTATGGATTTCATGATAATGACAAGGGCGATTTTCCCGAACCGCGCCAACTATGTCGTGGCCATCGACGGGTTCATCGGGATATCCTGGCTGCTTCGCGCGGTCGGCGGCATTTGCAACCGCAAGTTCACGAGGAGCGTCAGCCTGGTCAGAAACATGCTCCACGCCCGGGACAACGGGGACATAGTCGTTTTGTTCCCGGAAGCGCGGTACTCTCTGTGCGGAACCACGGCGGTCCTTCCGGAATCCCTCGGAAAAATGATACGGAAGATGAACGTCCCGGTGGTCACGCTCATAATGCACGGGCATCATATCAATTCGCCCTTCTGGCACGTCGGCAGCCGCAAAGTCAGGCCTGTGGAGTCTGAGATGAACCTCCTGTTTACCCGTGAAGAGACGCAGGAGCTGCCCGTCGACGAGATCAACGCGCGACTCATCGGCGCGTTCCGCTACGACGACTATGCGTGGCAGAAAGCCGGAAACGTCCGCGTTAAAAACAAACGCCGCGCGGAGGGGCTGCATAAGGTGCTGTATCAGTGCCCGGCCTGCTTCGCGGAGTATAAAATGACCGCGCGCGGTACGGAGCTTAAATGCGAAAACTGCGGCAAAGCCTGGGATATGAGCGAAGTATCCGTGCTGCTCGCGAAGGACGGGGAAACGGAGTTTCCGCATATCCCCGACTGGTACGAATGGGAGCGGGCAAACGTGCGCAGGGAAGTGGAAGCCGGCACATACTCGTTTTCGGCGAAAGTGCGGATAGAATCGCTGCCGAACGCGAAAGGGTTTGTCCGGTTCGAAGAAGCTGGTCTCCTGACGCATAACATGGACGGGTTCACGCTCACGGGCGTATATGACAACGAGCCGTTTGAAGAAAAATGGAAGCCGGGCCTGCTGCATTCGTGCCATATAGAGTACGATTATAAAGGGCGGGGCGACTGCGTCGATTTGAATACAAACGACGATACGTTCTATCTTTTCCCCGAAGGCGACGAGTTCTCCATAACGAAGATCGCGCTGGCGACCGAAGAATTGCACGTCCTTCATTTGGCTCAGGCCGGTACTGACCGAAACACAAAAACCATGCCACGCAGCGCCGCAAACGGGATGCCCCATGAATAGCAGCAATCCCAACGTCATCTATAGTTAGCCAGAGTCACGCCATGGTAATAATGCCTGAGGATATCCGCGTAACTGCTGCCGGCGGCGGCCATGACGTTCGCGCCGTACTGGCTCATCCCGACGCCGTGCCCGTATCCGGTAACAGTGAACACTATGTTTCCGTCGTCGTACTCGATCGTTACGGCGGTCGAGCGCAGGCTGAACATTGAGCGCAGCCCGGTTCCTCTCACGGCGACGCCTCCGATGGTGATCTCGCCGATCCTGCCGCTTTCCGTATAGACGACGTCCGTGATCCATTGACTTTCATCTGCGCCGTCAAATACGGCTTCCGGGTACGCGCGCCGTATTGCTTCGATAAACTCCCCGGAGGACACGGACACGACCGAAATATAACCGGGCGTGTCTTCCGCTGTTTCCGGGCTGTCCACGCTGATCAGGTACGGCAGGCCTGTCGCCCACACTTCGCCGCTTGCTTCGGTCATCCCTGCCGACGACGAATGGAAAACGGCTTCGATCGGTGCGCCTTCATATAACATGCAAATTCCGCTTGTTGAGACGACCGCGTCGATGATGCCGGCGATATTATCAACGTAACTATCCTCCCATCTGTCCCGCAGCCGCGCGTCGCTGTAATACGCGGCGCAGCACGAAGGGTCGGTGCAGACGTCCGCGTCGGGGTGGAGCTCTTTCGCGGGCGCCCGCATGAGAAACGCCGCGTACGTCCTTGCGGCGACTGCCTGCGCCTTCAGCGCCTCCGGCTCGAACGACGCCGGCATTTCGGCGGCGAGAACTCCGATAAGATATCGTTCCATAGACATATTCTCGTAATGGTCGCCCGCGAGCACGCGGATATTTACGTGTTTATCCTCCCGGTCGCCGGGCGGTATCAGTTCTTCGAGCGGGGGCGGCGGTTCCGGAGCGGGTTCTGAGTTCAGCGCGAATATATCGGAAAACGCTGCCAGAGCCGCTATCGCGATGACCAGGATCGTTAACAGTGATGATACTACCCTTGACGTATTCATAAAAGTATACTTCTTTCTGTGCTTGACGGACACGGGCGTCTGGTGTAAAATGCATGAAGAATATTTGATTGGACTGTGTATATGCGTATTTCTGCTATTTTTATGCCGTTTTTCGGGCTGCTTGCCGGCGCCGCCGGCTTTTACCTCAGGCTTGCCGAACTCATAAGCGTGTTCGACAGGATCACCGGCCTTCCCGAACGCTGGGCGGGACTGACGATCGGGCTGATCGCGCTCTCTGCCGCGTTTCTGATTTTTGCGGCTTTGTTCTCTGTGCGGGCCGGTTTAAAGTACAAGTCGCCGGCCGGGTTTGAAAACGCGTTCGGGACCGATCCGCTGACGTATCCGTTCGCGTTTTGCATTATCGGCATAGTATGGTTCGGCGCCACCGTGAAGAGTTTCATCGACCAAAACGCCGTGAACGCGCTGGTAGGGGGGGAGTTGTATTTTACCATACTCTCGGCGCTGTCGGCGATCTCCGTCGCGTTTTTCGCCATTGAGATGTATCAGGACCCCCGCCGGAAGATGACGTTCGCGCTGAGTATCGTCCCCACTTTATTCATGTGCTTCTGGCTGATCCTTCTGTACAAGCAGAACGCCGCGAATCCGACGCTGTTGAGCTACTGCTACCAGTGCCTTGCCATAATCGCGTCCGCCCTGGGCTTTTACTTCACTTCCGGGTTCGTGTACAACAAGCCCGCGCCGGGGAAGACGATTTTCTTCTATTTGGCGGCAATATATTTCTGCTTTGTAACGCTTGCGGACGCGCACTCCACTCCCGTCAGGATCATTTTTGCCTGCTTGATAGCAATGAACGTCACATACTCGTCGATGCTTATACGGAATCTGCGGGTAAAAAATCCCTGATGAGGTTTTCAAACATAAGCGCAGTCTACCACAAATGAACATGTTTTGCGAGTACAAAATGTGAGCAGAGAAAACGCGGGGCCGGTCGCCAATACCGGTCCCGCGTTTTATTCAGCTCATCGGAGCGCTGCGCCTGTCCGCCGTCTGCCGCTCAGCGGAGCGCTGCGCCTACCCGCCGTCTGCCGCTCATCGGAGCGCTGCGCCTGTCCGCCGTCTGCCGCTCATCGGAGCGCTGCGCCTACCCGCCGCTATCCGCCGTCCATCGGCCGGATTATCGTGATCGCGTCGCCGTCGGCGAGCGCATCGTCCGGGTTTACCCATCTGCCGCCGTTGAGTACCGTCGAGGTGCGAAGTTCGTTTTCATCCATCGTCACCGCGCGTTCGCGGAAAACATCGAGGCAGGCGTCTAGCGCGTCGCCGACGACGGCGTTCTCCCTGAGCTCCACGACCGCGTCCTCAAACCCGGGCGGCAGGTCGAATACGAAGAATTTGACTGTAATTTTCATATGAGAGTGATTTAACCCCGCTTACGCGGCGATCTCCGCTTTACCGCCGCCGCTCAGGGCGCCGGGTAAAGGTCTTTGATCACGCACTCAAGGCCTCCGGTCAGTTGCAGCATATCGAGATACGGCGTGCCGTCCTGGTAGTATCCCAGAGCGTTGTAGAAGTTGTCGCCGAGGCGCTCTTCGTCAAGAGATATGCCCGCCGTAGGCCCGCCCTTGAGCGGCGGCCTTCCGCACATGCGGTCCGTGACGGTAAAGTCTTCGCGCCGCAGGCCCTCGCGCAGATTGAACGCCCACCGTATCGTAAACGAGCGCATACCGAAGAAGCGCAGTTCGCGCGCGCCCATATCATGACCGGTTATGTGCTTGTACGCGTCGAATATCGTGTTTCCCGGGAAAACGCGCGCGGTGAAGATACACAGGCCCGACGCGTTTATGTACTCGGTGACGCACATCTCCTGAACATCGTGATGGCCGGTAATACGGTAATTATACCTGAGTTCCTTTGACATGCGGTCGTTGGCTTTTGCAAGGCCGCCTTTCGTATGCCGCCCGGGCGTCGGGTCGAGCTGGTAAGTGCGGATATAGCCCGGCGCGCGTCTCGGGTCGTGCGCGGCGATCTCGACACCGCTCGCGACAAACAGGAAATCATGGCCTTTGCCGAAGTGGTCGGCGGCTTTTTGGGAGCCCTGCGCCAGGATCTTGCCGCAGCCGTCAAGGTCGCAGATCTTTTTCGTCAGCGCGACCGCGGCGTCGGCGTCGCCCCAGAAGGGTTCGATTCCGTCAAGGTCGTCTTTCGTCAATACGCCTTCGTTGAAGCATTCCAGAGCCCAGCCGAGCGTCCCTCCGACATGGATGGTGTCGAGGCCCGCTTCGTTGCATAAGTGGTTCATTGTTATCAGCGCTTCGGGGTCCTCGTTCATTATTCCGGGGCCGAACCATCCGAGGCTCTCGTATTCCGGGCGGCCTATGGGGATAGGTCCGTCGGTTTTGTATTTGCCTTCTTTTATTTCGACATGCGCCCCGCAGCGCATCGGGCACGATACGCAGGAGTATCCCTCCGCCTTGTATTCGTCGTTTATCGCGGGCGCGCCTATGCGCGAAAAGTCGTCCTGTGTCTTTCCTGTCTCTTCCAGCGATTCGGAGTAGTTTTTCACGCATGTGTCGCCGCTCATCAGGTTCGGGAAGAAAGCTCCGGTGGACCCCGCCGTGCGCATGTTTTCGCTCATCGGGTGATCCTTGAGGAATTCTGCGAGGAACTTGTTCAAGTCTGTGACTGCCTGCTTGTCCGCGAGCTCAAGCGGGAGTTTACCGGTGCAAACGACCCCTTTGAGCTTCTTCGAGCCTATGACCGCGCCGGTGCCGCCGCGCCCCGCGGCTCTGTGATAGTCGTTCATGACGCAGGCGATAGGCGACAGTTTTTCACCGCCCGGCCCGATGTACGACGCGCTGTATTTGACCCCGAGGTCGCGTTTGAGAGCTTCCTCAAACTCACCGCAGCTCAGCCCCCAGTACTGCCCGGCGTCGCGTATCTCCGCTTTGCCGGCGTCTATGAATATATAGACGGGTTTTTCTGAGATCCCGTTAACGAACACGCCGTCATATCCCGCCGCTTTGATCGACGGCCCGAAGTCGCCGCCCGCGCTGGCGTCGTTCCATCCGTTGTAGATGGGGGACTTAGATACGACCGTGTACCTGCCTCCGCAGAAGAAGTTTGAGCCGCTGAACGGGCCGGGCAGCAGCCCGAACATGCTTTCTTCGCCGAATACGTCGCAGCCCCCGGGCATGTACTCGTACAGTATTCTTGCGCCGAGCGCCGGGCCGCCGAGAAAGTCTTTGTACCAGTCTTCGGGTATGTGTTTGTCTTCGATCACGCCTGTAGACAGGTTTACGAAAAGCATTTTGCCGGTGTAACCAAACATAGTGTTTCCCCCTTTTGTAGTCTCGGAACGCTGAAAGAGAAGCGCCGCGCCTTTCCGTTCCGCCGTAAAATCATACAAAGATTATACCACTTTTTTCTTCAATGTCGATGTTTATTTACATAAAAAAATATCCCGTTGACAAACCGGCTGCGAGCGGCTATAATCAGGCTGGTCTTGCGAGAGTGCTGGAATAGGTAGACAGGCACGTTTGAGGGGCGTGTGTCGAAGGGCGTGTGGGTTCAAGTCCCATCTCTCGCACCAAGTCATGAAAATCCGAACCCTCCCCGAATGATAAAAATCGGGGAAGCGTTCGGATTTATCATATACTTTTAGCAGAGTATAGATGCAGAGAGGCGGCGGTATTTTGAAGATACCGCCGCCTCTTTCGCTGTTAAGGAGTGGCTTTGTCCGTATCGCCTCCCCCTAAAAAAGTTTTGCTCTGTTTTGATTTCCATTCCTCAAATTCCCGTTTGCCTTCCTCGCTCTCAAAGAATTTTTGGATTTCCGGCAGTAGGATTCGGGCAAATGCCTCCATTTCATGTTTAGGGATTCCCGTCCCGTAATCATTATTTTTCTTTTTCGCCATGCCGTGTTGCGCCCTCCATGATTATTCAATTTTCAAAGAACAAATAGCCATCAATATAGCCAAGTCGATTATTTATCTATCGCCACCCCCCCTTTCTCGCGGTTGGCGTTGTTGCTGCGCCCGTAAAGACGCAAGCGCCTCCCGCCGTATATCTTCCGGTATAGCCTCATAAACGGTTTTCAGCCGTTCAAAATCTTTCTTTACCTGCTGCGCGTCTAAACGCTCCAATATGCCGACCTTGCTCGCCTCTATCTCATTTTTGAGAGAAGCGTTTGCTTTCTCCTGCCGCTGAAACTCGCGCCGATACTTTTTAATTTGTGCCTCAAAACTTTCCATGCCGGGGAAGAACTTATTAAGCAGGGCGAGAACTTCCTCCCGCTTCTTTCCGGCGTTGAGTGGGTTAATGCTGTCAAGCGTTTCCTGTATCTTTTCAGCCTGTTTTGTGAGGCTTACAGCCTGTTTGAATACCCTTGTGGGTATATGCTTCCGACCTGTCTTGCTTGCGGATTCGCCGCGTTCCAATTCGGGATAGCCTTTTACCATGTGCGCCCAAAACTCATCCTGCCACTTGATAAGGCTGGCACGATTACCGAGTATATCTTTCGCGGATAGCCGCCCGTCTTTGGTAATCGGCGTAAAGCATAAATGCAGGTGCGGCGTTTTCTCGTCCATGTGGACTACGGCAGAGAAGATATTTTTTCTGCCTATCTTTTTATCCAGAAAGGCAACCGCCCTCTCAAAAAAAGCCTTTGTTTCTTCCCGTTTCTTGCCTTTGAAGAACTCAGGACTTGCGGTAATCAGGGTATCTACAAACCTTGTACTGTCTTTTCTTGTCCTACCCCCCGCCGCCGTAATCCGACTGTCAATTTCATTCCGATAGCTGTTTTGTGGTTGAACGATGTGGAAATTGTATTTGCTTTTTGTTGTATCAATATCGGGATTGCTGGCATACTTCTCTTTCTGTCGCTCATGGTGAGCCTCTAAAGCCCGACCCGCGCCCCCTTTATGCTTGGAAAACCGTAATATCGCGTACTGCGCCATTTATCCTCCTTGTAACGATTCCACCCTAATAAATGCCCTCTGCCGTATAAAACCTCATAAACCCTGAATATCGTATTGAAAAGTCCTGTAATAATGCGGTTTTCAAGAGCCTATTCCGTTACACCTCACCCTGCTTTTTCCTGTGTTTTTTGACCCTCGCGGCGGTCATCTGTTTTTCGCCATCAGCGCGGCATTTATCCGAGCAATATGCCTGGCTGCCGTTGGGAACGAAACCGCCGCCGCAGATTTTGCATACTTTAACGTGTTTCCTATCAAGCGAAGCCTCCAAAGCCTTATGCGCCGGAAGTACGGAACTGCGGAAGTATTTACACCCGCCGCCTGTCCACCACTTGTGGAGCATGACACAATCGCAATCGAGCGGCAGACAACCGTATTCGCTGTCATAATTGGCGCAAAGCGATTTGACGAGCCGTTTTATCTCCCGCCGCTCCCATGCGGTTAATTCACGCTCAGGTATCATTCCATCCCTCCCTTTTCAAGCCACTCGAAGAACGCCCTTTTGCTGACCCGTATCAGCCGACCCTTGATTTGTGTCTTTGGGAAGCCCTCCGAGTGGACAAGCTGATACGCGCTGACCTTTGAAATGCCCATGATTGCCGCGACATGCTTTACATCAAGCACGAGCGGCAGCGCGTCATAGTCCGTTTGCCTTTTGCTGTGTTCTGTCATTCTCAAACCTCCTTTGATTTTACGGTTCGCATAATCAAATATTCTGCGATTACCTTACGCTATAATTATCGAACAAAAGGCTTGACAAGTCAATAGATATGCGGTACTATGTATGTAATAAAAAGTATTAGTTTAGCGATTCCCATGGAAAGAAGGCGCGTTTATGATAATCCATAATAGCAAATCGGAAATTCCCATAACTCAAAATGTCATGTTCGCCATACGGCTTGATACCGATACAGAGCAGGAGCATATCATCATCGGGGAATTGTCGGAGGTGTTGCGCTATTTTCGCGGCGGGGATAGTAAAATCATCATGCAGAGCAAGCGGCCATTCGGCAGCTTCATCCTTGATTGTTCACAGCCGATAGCTACCGAACTTGCCGATGTACGGGCTATTCTGTCAAGCAGTACGGGCAAAAAGAAATCTCCCTACTTTGAGAGAAGCAGGGAGATACTAAATCAATTATGGCAGTCAGATAACCTTGTTTATCGTTATGTGGCGGTCAGGATATGGCAGGAATATTATAAGGCTTGCAAAGATAAGGAACTTGATTTATATGGGAACATCGAAGCAATCAGCTTGCCGCTCATGTTCCATCTGCAAAATGACATATTGGAATGGCAGGAGGCAGAGTCGCAAAACCCGATGGGCTTTTTGTCCAATGATTATTTTCTTTATCCCGCCTTCGTTCTCTACGGCAAAGGCAAGACGCTGACCGAATATATGGCGGCTGATTTATCCTTGTTGCCGCTTGTGGTGTACTATCTGAAAACGGTTTACAATCAAAAGACCTATGTCCAGACCTGTAAACGCTGCGGCAAGTTGTTCAGAGCCAATACTGCCAATATCCCCACCTTTTGCAGTGATGAATGTAAAAAAGAGCAAAACAGGGAGAACAAGCGGCGATTTGACGAAAAGGCGAAAGATACGCCCTATGAGGCGGCATACAAGACAAATTATATGTATTGGTATAACCGTATGGCGAAGCTGCGGAAAAGCGCGGCGGGAACGGAGCGGCTTGCCGAAGCGGAAACCGCCTTTGATGTTTTCTGCAAAGAAGCTGTAAAAAAGAAAAAAGCCGTAGCTAACGGCAAGGCTGATGACCGCGATTTTGAAAGTTGGATGTTACAGCAACGGGATATTATTGACAGGTTGATGGAGCAAGAATAGCGGGTTTGGGCGCAGCCCAAGAAAAAAGGGGTTCGGGGATTCTTCCCCGACAACAAAACCGCAGGGGTTCCCTTGTCCGCAGGACAAGGGGGTGGCGGTTACGGCGCGGGGGACGCTTTAGCGAATCCCGCGCCTATGCTTGCGGGTAATACAAAGATAAAAACCACATATGTTGTTTTCATTATGCTAACACATCACATATGTATCTTTTAGTTCATTGACCTTTGCTTCGATTCGTTTGATTATATCCAAAAATATTTCATCATCTTTTCCTGTCGGGTCATCAAGCCCCCAATCCTCTCTGTACTTACAAGGCAAAAATGGGCACTCTACATTACAGCCCATAGTGATAACAATGTCAACGAGCGGTATGTCGGATAACAGCTTTGAATATTGGTTTTTTTCCATATCAATGTCATAAAGCTGCTTTACAAGACGTACAGCGTCTTGATTGATTTTAGGTTTTGTTTCTGTTCCCGCGCTGTAACAATCGAAAATTTCACCTGCAAAATTTCGGCAAAGGGCCTCTGCTATTTGAGAACGGCAAGAATTGTGAACGCAGATAAATGCTATTTTGGGTTTATTCATTCTGGGAACCACCTTTTTGTTTTATTCGCTATCCGTACCAAAACAAGCATAACAGGTACTTCCACCAGCACGCCGACAATCGTTGCCAATGCGACAGGACTGTGCGTTCCGAATAACGCAATCGCTACCGCGACAGCTAATTCAAAGAAATTCGACGCACCAATCATTCCAGCAGGGGCGGCTATGTCGTGGGGCAATTTCAAGAATTTGCTTGCAATGTATGCGATAAAGAATATTAAAAATGTCTGAATTACAAGCGGTACAGCAATCAAAACGATGTGCAACGGGTTTTCTAAAATAACATTTCCTTGAAACGAAAAGATAATAACGAGTGTCAGCAACAAGCCGATAACTGTTATATTTCCAAACTTCGGGATAAATGTGTTTTGAAAATAATCAAGCCCCTTGCTTTTTGTTACCGCGTTTCGTGTAATAATTCCACCCGCAAGCGGTATCACCACAAATAAAACAACCGACAATAACAGCGTGTCCCAGGGGATTGATACGCCGCCCACACCGAGCAGGAACGCAACAATCGGAGTAAAAGCTATCAGGATAATCAAATCATTTGTTGCTACTTGCACCACCGTATAGGCGGCGTTTCCCTTCGTCAAATGGCTCCACACAAAAACCATCGCTGTACAGGGCGCGGCTCCGAGCAGGATAGCTCCGGCAAGATAATCCTTTGCCAAGTCCGCAGGGATTAGGGCTTTGAAAATCACAAAGAAAAACAGGCTTGCTATTCCAAACATGGTAAACGGTTTAATCAACCAGTTTGTAACCCATGTAACAAAAAGTCCTTTCGGATTTTTGCCTACATCTTTAATACTCTTAAAGTCAACTTTCAACATCATCGGATAAATCATTACCCATATCAAAACCGCAATAGGTATTGATACTTGCGCGTACTCAAACTTTCCCAAAAAGGTGGGAATACCGGGAAGAAATTTGCCAACTAAAACGCCTACCGCCATGCAGAGCAGTACCCATATCGTTAGATATTTCTCAAAAAATCCAATGCCTGCTTTTTGCGTCTTTTCCATAATAATCACCGTCTTTACTTATATTTTCAACAGCTTATCGCCCTTAATTTCGTTAGCGTTCCACGCTATAATTGCAAAGTTACCGTTCGTGTGTTCATCAACCCTGTTAATCCATTCAACCTCGGTGCTTGCCTTTGCTGACAGTAATTGATTGGTCGTACCTGTTTGATAAAGTGAGGAGTTGATAATCCACCATTTTGTAGGAATACCGGCGCGTTGCAAATCTTCTTCCAAGCGCATAGCCTCATATACAGGCGTTGTTTCCGCAAGAGTGATAATCAAGACTTCCGTTTCATCCGCATTGCGGAGGCGGGGAAGCAGTTTTTTTACAGAATCGGGAATCATACCCTGTGTACGCTGTACTTCACGATGATAGCTCAATGTGCTATCAAGAAGCAAAAGCGTGTGGCCTGTGGGCGCTGTATCAATAACGACAACTTCATCATCCGCTTTCTCCACGATCTGCGCGAATCTACGAAACACAGCGATTTCTTGCGTACAGGGTGAGCGTAAATCTTCCTCGATATAGGCAACATCATCCGCAGACATTGTTTTTCTTGCTACCGACAATATTTCTTCTTGATACTTTTTTAGTTCTTCCTGTTCGTCAATATGGCTCATGGTGACACCGCAATTTTCGTCCACAACAAACTTTAGGTGCGCCGCAGGGTCAGTCGTGGAAAGATGTACTTTTTTACCCTTTGCCGCAAGCCCCATCGCAACCGCCGCCGCGATAGTCGTTTTCCCTACGCCGCCTTTTCCCATTGTGAATATGACCTTTTTGCCCGTTAGGTAAAGGTTATCAACAACATCTTTCATTCGCAGCATGTTTTTCGTATGAGGGCTATCGTCGCTGACAGTATAACTATCCGTTGTGAGCAGAGAACGCACATTACCAAGCCCCGTAATGTTGTAAGCACGGAGCGGTACATAATATGTTTCTATCTCTTGTAGACCAAACGGCATATCTGACATGGCGCGTTGTTGTTTATCAAAGAGACTTTTGGATATTGCATCGTCCCATATTTCTAACATGCCATTGATTATCAACGATTGATTCAGTACGCCAAGCTCGGCAAGTTCCTTTGCGGCGCGCTCGGCTTCTTTTAACGGTGCGGATTCCGGGCGTGAAACGAGCATGAGCGTTGTCATAGAGCCGTCTGCAAGCGTTTCAACAGCTTGTTTGTAAATATCCTTGCGTTCTTCCAGCCCTGACAACTGACCTAAACAGGAAGCTCCATGTGTGCTTTCGCTGATGAAGTTACTCCAAGCAGAGGGAAGCTGTAACATTCTAAGAGTATGCCCTGTCGGTGCCGTATCAAATATGATATGCGCATATTCATCCTGCGCTTTTTTATCTGTAATGAAGTTTGAAAACTCATTGAAAGCGGCGATTTCGACGGTGCAGGAGCCGGAAAGCTGTTCTTCCATGTTAGCGATTACCGCATCCGGCAATTTCCCACGATATGGTGCTACTACATTTTCGCGGTATTCTGCCGCCGCTTGTATCGGGTCGAGGTTAGCGACAACAAGATTTGGCGCGTCTTTGATAGGTACGCCTTTTCCATCAAGCTCCGTGTTGAAAACATCTTGCAGATTAGAAGCGGGGTCGGTGCTGATTAAAAGCACTCTTTTACCACTGTCCGCGAGAGTAACGGCGGTGGCGCAGGCGACGGAGGTTTTACCCACGCCGCCCTTGCCAGTGTAAAATAAGTATTTCGTGAGCATGATATTCTGGGGATTAAATGTATTATCCATTAGTTGCAAGCCTCCCCGCACCCACAACCGCAAGATTCATCTGTGGCTGATTTTTCATCTTCGCACCCACAACCACAGGAATTATCCGCGTCAACAGGGCAGGCACCATGCAGACAGTCACAGGTAATGTTAAGCAGTTTTTCAAATTCATCGCTGCGAGGATAGCGTTTTGTCATAACGATTTTCCCATTCACAACGATGATAGGTAACACTTCAACACCCTCGTCGTTAATCCGCTGATTGACTTGCTCATTTTTCACAAACTCCTGCGGGGCGCTCGTGAGATTAAACCGCTTGACTTCCACACCGCTACACTTGTTCAATGATTCCATAGCGGCAGAAATGCGCAAAAGTTCGGGGTCTATCCCCGGCCCGCAAATCCCTGTCGGACAGCACATAGCCGGTTCATAAATTAGCATTGCTTTCACTTTTGTTTCTTCCTCGGTATCGCAAGTCCCGCAGCCGCAGTCATCAGAACAGTTTGTAACCTCAACACCCAAAAAGAATTTTTCCAGATTATCGGGCAATGTGTAGGGGGTTTCGTCTTTCACCATGTTGCCGTATAAAGCACGCAAAATACCGTCTACAATCATTGCTGCTGGCGGCTGTTCGTAATCTTTTCCCTCATAGGTGAATACCCGGCAATCCACGCTATCGCCACACAAACTGCCGCAGTCCGCACAATCGCTTTCTTTAACATCAGTGTTAATATCTATTCCATTGACGCGGATCGTCGGTGAGCTGACAAAACGGTACTGTTCGGCTAATTCCCGCGATGTGATATTGACCTCGTTCACGTCGATGTCATAGCCTAATATATCGAACACGCCGGACAACACGCTCAAAGCCTCTTTTAAGGATGAATCGGTCGATTGACAGCGTTCACAGGTAGTCAAGTCGAGATACAAAAAATCAATATCGAGTTTTTTTTCAGTACCCGCACAGCATGAGGTCGTCTGCGGCTCACAGCACGACGACGTTTGCGTTTCGCAACATGAAGTTGTCTGCGGTGTGCAACATGAGTTTGCTTTGTTTGTGGATGTGGTTTTCATAATTGTTTGCCTCTTTTCAAAATAATTTTTTAGATTTTCTGACATTTCATAAGGCTTTTCTTCAAAGCCTGTTTTACCGTAAAGGACGCGCAGAATACCATCAACAATCATTGCGACTGGCGGCTGCTCATAGTCCATGCCCTCATAACTGAACACCCGGCAATCGACGTTATCACCGCATAGGCTGTTGCCATCCTTACAATCACTTTCCTTTAGCTCACTGCATATGTCTATGCCGTTTACCCTAATTGTAGGCGAACTAATAAATCGGTATTGTTCGGCCATTTCTTTTGTAGTAATGTTGACCTTATTGACATTGACCGAATAATTCATAATACGCAATACGGGAGCCAAAGTGTTTAACGCTTCATCCAACGTATTATCTGTTGCCATGCACCTTTCACAGATGTTCAGGTCAAGATACAGAAAATCAATATTAACGGTCTTTGATTTCTTTTCCACCTCTCCCTTTGCTTCATCGCATGAACCACCGCAACCGCAGTCTGATTCATCGCCTATTTTTTGATTCGGCGGCACCCAGCCGGTGTTATCACCAAAGTACGTTATGGAGCCTGTCGGGCAGAGGCTTCCGCAGCCATGACACTTGTCGATACAGCCGTTTGTATTGACAACAACAGGCTTTAGAGGGCTACTTTTATCATAAACGCTATGAGAGCATTGATTTATGCACTTCCCACACTCAATGCAAGTTTTCATGTTAATCACGGGATACCAGTTTTTTGACATAGAAATACTCCTTTTGTGGTCTTAATTTTCTTCGCAGTTGCATCCGCTTTCGCTTTCATTACAAATACAATCTTCTTTAGCACTTGTTATCGCATCAAGAAAATCCCGAAAGGTCTGTACGGTTTGCTCATTCAAAGAATAGTACGTCCACTTTCCCGCCTTACGGCCTTTTACCAGACCACAATCACAAAGGGTTTTCATGTGATGTGACAAAGTTGGTTGCGTGATATGAAACTTCTCTAAAATCTCGCAAGCGCACAGTTCGCCGCATGAAAGCATATCAATAATCATCAGCCGGTTTGTGTCAGAAAGCGCCTTGAACAGCACAGCATTTTCATTGTATTGTTCATTCAATCTAATCACCTCACATAGATAATAGTCTATCTGTATTATATGCGTCACATAGATTGTTGTCAATATATATTTTTGAAAAGTTTATGTTAATATTTCGTAAAATGAAAGACGCGAGATAGACGCCGAATACCGCCCTGCCTTTTTGGAAACGGCGTGGCATTTTCTCGCTCTCCGCTCGAAAATCCCGCACCGTTTCCCCGCCGTTCAAAATGTGCGCCCCTTTTCAAGTGGGGCACCATTTTTCCCGTCGGTCAGGCAGAGCGGTATAACACACTACACTTTGCCGGAGGCAAAATGGTGTGCCAAAAGGGGCTGCACCCCCTTTGGATTCCCCTGCGCAACCGCAAAAAGTGTTGCTACACTCGATGTTTAACAACACTTTTTGCGGTTCTTGTCAGCACGCCGCCGACAGCAAAACTTTTCCTGTTTTGCTTCCTGCTGCTATGCCTCCAATCCCGATATATACGTTTCATATATCGGGTCAATAATATATGATATTTGCATTGACATTGTTGCATATATCATATATAATTAAAGTGCGGATTGGAGGTGCTACGAATTGAAAATTGTTGGCGAAAGGCTCCGCGCTTTACGAGAGGGATTAAGATTGTCGCAAGCTAAAATGGGGAAACTGGTCGGAACGACACAATCAAGCATTAACCGTTATGAAAATGATATTGGCGACCCACCTTATACCACCTTGCTTTGGTACGCAGATTACTTTGATGTTTCAATGGATTACGTTTTTGGGAGAACGGATAAGCCGCAGGGCAAGCTGTACGATTTCAAACCCAAAATCGAGGACAACGAAGACATGCGGCAGTTTATCGAAATGTGCTTTGATCCTAATTCTCCCATGAGCGAAAAATTGAAAGACACACTATTACAGATGATGAAAGGGGGTAGGAAAGAGTGAAAGGCGTTATTTATGCCCGTTACAGTTCGGACAGTCAGCGCGAAGAATCAATAGACGGACAATTACGGGAGTGCAAAGAGTTTGCAGAGAAGAACGGGATAACGATTCTCAACAGCTATATTGACCGCGCTCTCACAGCCAAGACCGACAACCGCCCTGAGTTCCAGGAGATGATTAAGGACAGCGCGAAACATCTTTTTGATGTAATCATCGTCTGGAAGTTAGACCGCTTTGCCAGAAACCGATATGACAGCGCACACTATAAAGCGGTATTGAGAAAGAACGGCGTTAAGGTCGTTTCGGCAACGGAGGCTATCTCAGCCGATTCAACGGGCATATTGTTGGAATCATTATTAGAGGGCTACGCAGAATTTTACAGCGCAGAGTTGGCAGAAAAGGTAGTTAGGGGCATGACGGATAACGCGCTCAAATGCAAGTTCAATGGCGGGAGCATTCCCTTTGGCTACATTATTGATAATGAACAGCATTTCCAGATAGACCCCGCCGCCGCGCCCATCGTGTCCGAAGTGTTCACACTCTATTCAAAGGGTACGAGTATGCAGCAGATTGTCAACATGCTCAACGAGCGAGGAATAAAGTCTTTGCGCGGAAATAAAATCACGCTGAACATTATCAACCACATGCTTCATAATCGTCGCTATATGGGCGAGTACCGATACCGCGACACGATACAGCCCGGCGGCATACCCGCTATCGTGCCGGAGGATTTATTTCAGCGGGTTCAGGAACGGCTTACCAAGAACAGAAAAGCCCCCGCTCGTCATAAAGCGGAGGATGATTATTTGCTTACGACCAAACTTTTTTGCGGCAAGGACGGCGTTTTCATGGTGGGCGAAGCCGGAACGAGCCATACTCTGAAAGTACATCACTATTATCGTTGCGTTAATACGAAGAAGAAAAAGCTGTGCGATAAAAAGGCGGTCAAAAAGGATTGGATTGAAAATCTTGTTGTCGCTGAAACCATGAAAGCGATTATGGATGATAACGTGGTGCTTTACATGGTGGACAATGTGATGGAGTTCCAAGACAGGGAAAATGTCAATCTCCCCTTATTGATAGAGCAGCTTGAAGAAACGGAAAAAGCAATCAAGAATATGCTTGACGCGATACAGCAGGGTATTTTGACTTCCTCCACCAAACAACGGCTTGAAGAATTGGAGCAGGTTAAGAGCGATTTGGAAGTCAGCATACTGCAAGAGGAAATCCAAAAGCCGAAGCTAACGAGGGAACAAATTACATTTTGGATATGCCGCTTTAGAGAAACAGACGTAACCATGCAAGACCAAAGGCAGAGATTGATTGACAGTTTCGTTAATTCGATATATCTTTATGAGGACAAGATGTTACTTTCGTTCAACTACAAGGACGGGCAAAAAACCATTACATTTGCCGATATTAAGGGTTCGGATTTGATTACACACGGTGCACCATAACGAACCGTTATAAGGGGCATAGCTTCTTTATAGCGGTTCATTTTTCGTGCCCCTTATGATGGCTCGCACCATGAAAGTCTTTGAATTGCAATGGTTAAGGGACTTTTAGCTTTTTTCTGTAATATGATTGGGCAGGGTGGACGATAATTCTATAGTAGTATATAATAAGACGTAACCGGCACTATACCATTTGATATTTACTCAGGGAGGCTATGATGGATCGGGGGAAGCAGCCAAACGGCGCTTATAGTTACCTGCTGATGATAGCCCATATCTGTTGTGATATGGATCAGTTCGTCGTGCCCGCGCTGCTGCCGTTTTTAGTGGATCAGCGGGGTTTCGATTACGCTTCGGCAGCGGGCCTGGTGTTTGCCGCCAGCTTTTCATCCTCGTTGATCCAACCGCTGCTTGGCATGGTGGCGGATAAAAGACAAATGCCGTGGATGATGGGGCTTGGCGTTCTTTTGTCGGGGGCAGGCATAGCGGCGATAGGGTTTGTGAGCAGTTATTGGGCCGTTTTTGTGATGGTAATAATTGCAGGGATCGGCGCAGCGGTCTTTCATCCGGAAGGAGCCCGCATGGCAAACTGCGTAGCCGGTGAAAATATTGGCCGCGCAATGAGCATATTTGCGACAGGCGGTAATCTGGGACTCGTGCTTGGACCGCTCATTGCGGTATTTGCGGTGACGACATGGGGGTTCAAGGGAACCGCGATAGTTCTTGTCCCGACAGTCATAATTGTGCCTGTCCTTTTCGGTCTGCAAAAAAAGTTCCTGAGTTTGTCTGCTGTTTCGCGGCGTGGCGGGGATACAGCAAAGGCGGCAGGCGGGAAGCGTGACGACTGGCCGGCGTTTTTGCGGTTATGCGCCCCGATATTTGCGCGTTCAATAGTGCAAAACGGAATAAACACTTTCCTCCCGTTATACTGGGTGGGAGTCCTTTTACAGACACAGCAGCGAGGCAGCCTAATGCTGACGGTGATTGCTGTTTTGTCAGCAGTCGCCGCGTTTACCGGAGGGCGCCTTGCCGACCGTTTCGGTTTTCGCCGCGTCATACGCGCCGCATTTGTAATGATATCGCCGCTGATGGTATTGATGCTGCTGACGAGGAACGTATGGCTTGCGACTGTAGTAGTGATACCGCTGGCGCTGGCGCTCCATCTGCCGCACAGCCCCTCAATTGTTCTGGGGCAAAAGTATTTGCCCAACCGCCTGGGTCTGGCGTCAGGAGTAACACTGGGACTTACTGTAAGCATGGGCGGTCTTTTCTCCCCCCTGCTCGGAAAGGTCGGCGACAATTTCGGCCTTGCAACTGTTATGTATGTGACAGCAGGCGTCGCGCTGATAGGATTTGTCGGGACGCTGTTTCTGAAAGAGCCTGCAGTTTCGGTAAACAACGACAGGGATCCGGATTGACTAAGAAAAACAGGGCGGTCGGAGACCGCCCTGCGTGTTTGAACGAGAATACGATTACAAGAACTGCGGGTTATGGCCGCTGCGGCTGACCCGCGGTCATGTTTTCATCGAATGTTATCGTCAACTCAACATCTTCGCCGCCTCGCCAGACGGTGAGCGTCGTAGTGTCGCCGGCTCTGAACTTCCTCAGCGTGTATACCAATGATTCTTGAGTTGTTATTTCATCGTCACCCAGCTTAATTATGATATCGCCGAACTGCAAACCCGCTTTCTCGGCGGCGGAACCTTCGCTCACCGATTTGACATGCGCGCCCTCGACGGTGCCGAAGTATTCCGCGAGCGCCCTGTTGACAGTCTCGACCGTGATTCCCATAAACGCCCTGCCTGTAATATATCCGTGTACTATAAGTTCCGATGCGAACTCGATAGCGTCGTTTATCGGTATTGCGAATCCGATTCCTTCAACAGAACTTCCCATTATTTTTACAGAAACTATACCGATGATTTCACCTTTTGAGTCATATACCGGACCGCCGGAGTTACCGGGATTCACAGCCGCGCTGAACTGGAATGTGTTTATATTCTTTTTTGACGCCCCCGTATCAACAGAGACGACTCTGTCAAGCGCGGAAATTATTCCATCCGTCATTGTGTAAGCCAGGTCGCCGAACGGGTTGCCGACCGCGTATATCCTCTGCCCGACACGTATATTATCGCTGTTCGCAATGACCGCCGCGTTGAGGCCGGACGCATCGATTTTTATCAGCGCAACGTCGCTGAGCGCCTCATAGCCAATGACGGTCGCGTCATATTCAGTCCCGTCGTTGAGGCATACAGTAAGCGGGAGATCGCCCAGGTAGGCCGTCTCTACTACGTGATAGTTTGTGAGTATGTATCCATCGCTGGAAATGATGAAACCGGAACCTGAGACAGCGGATGATGAGCCGGGGCCCAGGCTTCCGAATGAACCTACTGAGTTGGGCATCTCGGTAATAATACCGACTACCTGT